>Ga0210111_1000301_pt1 | contig 13288 bp, 10 predicted proteins | sample China_Galinas_PW_6_FD_185520 | JGI IMG/M metagenome (GOLD analysis project Ga0210111, IMG submission 185520) | Wetland microbial communities from San Francisco Bay, California, USA, that impact long-term carbon sequestration - China_Galinas_PWC_D2... | ecosystem: Environmental > Aquatic > Marine... | reverse complement strand
TCAGTCGCCAGGCGTAGCCGTCGGCGTAGCCGACCGGCAGCACGCCGATGCGGCTCGGCCGCGGGGCGCTCCAGCGGCCGCCGTAGCTCACCCTGGTGCCGGCGGGCACGTCCCGCACCAGCACCGTCCGGGTCTTGACCGACATCACCGGCAGGAGCCCTTCGAACAGCCCGGCGGGATCATAACCGTAGAGCGCCAGCCCGAGGCGCACCAGGTCGTGACGGCTCGCCGGCCGGTGGAGAGCGCCGGCGCTGTTGGCGAGGTGAATCTGCACCCGCTCGCGCTCGGCGGGCGTCAGCGCGTCGACCACGCCGGCGAAGCGCCGCTCCTGGTCCGGGTTGCGCGGGCTCTCCACCAGGTCGGCGTCGGCGAAATGGGACAGCAGCCCGCAGAGCCGGAGCCCAGGGGTCCGGCGGATGATGCGGAGCGCCTCGGCCAGGTCCTCTTCCCCGATGCCGAGCCGGGTCATGCCGGTGTCCACCTGGAGGTGGACGTCCTGGACGAAGTCGCCCGCCCCCTCCAGCCAGTCGCGCCAGAGGACCAACTGGTCCATGCCGGAGACCACCGGGACCAGCCGGTAGCGCCGGAAGTACGGGAGCTGCTCGGCCTGGGCCACGCCGAGCACCAGGATCGGCAGCTCGACGCCGGCCCGGCGGACCTCCGCCCCCTCTTCGAGCAGGGCCGCCCCGAGCAGGTCGACGCCGGCGCGCTCCAGAGCGAGGCTGACCTCGGTCGCGCCGTGACCGTAGGCGTCCGCCTTGATCACCGCCATGATGCGGGCCTCCGCGCCGCTATCGGCGAAGGTCCGCCGGACGGTAGCCAGGTTGGCCGCCAGGGCGTCCAGGTCGATCTCCGCCCACGCCGGGCGGAGCGCCCGCGGCAGAGGGTCCTCCCTCCGGATCCGGGGGGGTGCCGGCGTCGCGTCCACGGGATCGAAGCCGACCGCCGCCTCAGTGTCGTGCACGGTGCGCGGCACGTCAGGAGACCCCGGGCCCGTCGTAGGACGGGGGACCGCCCCCCGGGCCGCCGCCACCGTGGTGCCGGTCCAGGTTCTTGAAGGTCGTGGTCTCGCCCAGGAAGGCCAGCTCCACCGTGCCGGTCTCGCCGTTTCTGTGCTTGGAGATGATCAGCTCCGCCAGGCCTTCCACCTCCGGGTCGTCCGGGCTGTAGACCTCCTCCCGGTAGATGAAGGCGACCATGTCCGCGTCCTGCTCGATCGACCCGCTCTCCCGCAGGTCGGCGAGCTGGGGCCGCCGGTCCGAGCCCCGGCGCTCCGGGTTCCGGGAGAGCTGGGACAGGGCGATCACCGGCAAGTCGAGCTCCTTGGCGAGCTGCTTCATCCCCCGGCTGATGGCGGCGATCTCGAGGTTCCGGTTTTCGTAGCGGCCGCCGGCCTGCATGAGCTGGAGGTAGTCGAGGACCACCAGCTCGAGACCCTTCTCCGCCTTTAGACGGCGCGCCTTGGACGCCACTTCGAGAAGCGACGGGTTGGGCGAGTCGTCGATGAAGAGCGGCGCGTCCGCCACCTCGCGCGTGGTCTGGATGATCCGGCTCCACTGCTTCTGGGACAGGTGGCCGGAACGCAACCGCGAAAACGGCACGCCCGCCTCCGAGCACAGGATGCGCAGGCCCAGCTCCTGGGCACTCATCTCGAGCGAAAAGATCCCCACCGGCCGGCTCTCGCGCAGCGAGACGTGCTGGCAGCAGTTGAGGGCGAAGCTGGTCTTGCCCATGCCAGGCCGGCCGGCGATGACCACCAGGTTGCCGCGGTTCAGGCCGTGGGTGATCCGGTCCAGGTCGACGAAGCCGGTGGGAATGCCGATAAGCGTCGAGCCCGGCCGCTCTTCCAGGTCCTCCAGGGTCTCGTGGAGGACCGACCCGAGCTGCACGAACCCCTTGCGGACCGCCTCCTCACCGAGGCCGAAGACCGCCTGCTCGGCCCGGCCGAGCGCCTCCGTCGCCTCGAGCCCGCCGTCGAGGCAGTCGCGCATGATCTGCTGGGAGGCGCTGATCAGGCGCCGGCGGATCGAGCGCTCCTTGATGATCTCGACGTAGGAATCGACCCGTCCCAGATCGGGCAGGTCCAGGTCGAGACCGGCCATGTAGGCCAGGCCGCCCGCCTCCTCCAGCCGGTCCTGCTGCTCGAGCCGCGCCTGAACGGTGCGCAGGTCGATTGCCGCTCCGTCCTCCTGGAGCGACACCATCGTGGAGTACAGCAACCGGTGGCGGCCGGCGTAGAAGTCCTCGTCCGTCAGGCGGGAGGCGACGGACGCCAGAATGCTCGGGTCGAGCAGCACCGCGGCCAGCACCGCGCGCTCGGACTCTTCGCTGTGCGGGAGGCTCTTGGGCTGTTCGATGGTCTGGAGCATGCGCTGCGCTCCGGGAGGCCCCGGAAAAGAAACGCCATTCTATCCCGCGGCTCGGGCCGCCGGAGCGCTACTCGCTCTCGTTTGGAACGAGCAACTCCTCGACCACGCCGCGGGCTCCCTGGAGGGCCACCCGCTGGAGATACGCCTTGACCCCGACCAGGCCGCCCAGCTCTTCGCCGCCCCCCGCCCGGCCGGGACCGCCGTGGAGGGTCTGGGGCAGGGCGATGCCCGATCCCGGCGCGACCTCGGCGGACGCTTCCGAGCCGATGTAGATCCGCCCGGTGAACGGTGCGCACCCTTCTGTGAACCGTCCCAGCCAATCCATGTCGTCGCCGTAGACCGAGGTGACCAGCGTGCCGCCGCCGAGGGCGACCAGGTCCGCCGCCTCCTCCGCCGTGCCGTCGTACGGCAACAGGGTCGCCACCGGGCCGAAGACCTCCCGCTGGTGGACCGCCGCTGCGCCGCGGGCATCGTCCGCTCGCAACAAGGTCGGCGGGAAGAAGAAGCCCTTGCCGGCCGGGGCGCCGGTGCCGTCGATCCGCCGCCCCTCTCCGTGAACGAGACGGGTGCAGGCGAGGAGCTCGGCCACCCCCTGCTCGCAATCCTCGAGCTGCTGGGCGGTCGCCACCGGCCCCATGGTCACGCCGTCGGCGGCCGGGTCGCCGGGGACCACCCGGGCCAGGCGCTCGACCAGCGCCTCTTCGATGCGCTCGGCGTCCGCGGCGGGGACCAGCACGCGGCGCACCGCCGTGCACTTCTGGCCGGTCTTCTGGGTCATCTCCCGGACCACGTCCTTCAAAAACAGGTCGACGGCCGCCTCGCTCGGCGCGGGCGCCAGGACGGCGGCGTTCAGGCTGTCGGCCTCGACGTTCACCCGGGTGTTGGTCTCGCGGAGGTTCTGCCGGTCGCGGAGTGCCATGGCCGTGTCCGCCGAGCCGGTGAACGCAAAGACGTCCTGGGCGCCGAGCCGGTCGAGCAGGTCGCCGGTGCCGCCGCAGACGAGCTGCAGCGCGCCTTCGGGGAACGCCTCCGCGGCCACCAGCAGCTCGACGATCCGGACCGCGACCATGGCGGTCGCCGTGGCCGGCTTGGTCACCGCCGGAACCCCCGCGAGGATCGAGCACGCCAGCTTCTCCGCCAGGCCCCAGGCCGGGAAGTTGAAGGCGTTGACGTGCACCGCCACGCCCCGGCGGGGCGCCAGGCCGTGGCGCCCCCAGAAGCCCTCGGTCTTGGCGAGCTGGACACCGTCGCCCTCGACCAGCAGGGGGCGGTCGCCGAGGCCGCGGCCGATCGCGCCGTAGTAGGCCAGCGTGCCGGTCGCCCCGTCGACGTCGAAGGCGCCGTCGGGACGGGTGGTGCCGCCGTTGACCCGCGAGAGCTCCAGGAGCTCGTCCCGGTGCTCGCGCAGCACCTTGGAGGCCGCCTTGAGCAGCCCGGCGCGCTCGGCGAAGGTCAGGGAGCGCAGAGCCGGTCCGCCCTGGGACCGGGCGTGCTCCAAGACCTCGCCGAAATCGATCCCGCGGCTCGACGCGCGCGCGATCTCCTCGCCGGTCGCCGGGTTGACCAGCGGCCGGAATCCGGCGTCGGCCTCGTGCCAGCGGCCGCAGACATAGCTCTTCAGGGTCTCCATCGATCCGTCTCCTCTCCTCGCGTGGTCGGATTCCTTCGCCCAGGCCGTGCTCGGGGGCGGCGGGGGCATGGTGCCGGAGGTGGGATTCGAACCCACACGCCCGAAGGCAGCGGATTTTAAGTCCGCCGCGTCTACCGTTTCGCCACTCCGGCGATGAGCCCGCGCGGCGGGATCGTGCGATCATCCGCTCCCACCGCGCGGCCTGCGGGCCAGATTGTACGGGACGGGCCCGCGTCTACTCCGCTTCCAGCTCCAGCTCGGTGGTGATGTCGATGGCCGCGCAGAGCGAGCGGTAGACCGGGCAGTGGTCGGCGTGGAAGCCGTGGACCCGCTCGACCGTCTCGCGCGCGTCCTCCGGCGCCCGGAGGTGGTAGCGGACATGGATCCGTTTGATGACGAGGACCCCGTCCTCGCTCTCGATCTCCCCGCGCACGGCGGCGCTCAGCCGGCCGTCCGATGCGTTCACGTGGCGCGCCTCCAGCGCGCCTCCCAGGGTCCCGGTCAGTCAGCCACCGGCTGCCGCCACCACGTAGTCGAGCGTCGTCGCCCGCGGCGGGTAGTCGTCCGGGGACACGCCGTAGTGGGCGGCCACGGCGCCGTGGACTCCGAAGACGACGGGGTGCTCCTCCCCGGGCAGATGGGCGTGGCGGATCGGCCCGCGCTGGCGCTCGATGCGAACTTCGGAGACGTACTTCGTGGGTTCCATGGGGTCATGATACCCCCCGCCCGCTCCTCCTCGAGCAATGGGACGGCTCCGGCTACCCGTTCGGCCTGGCCGCCCCGCCGGTGCGGCGATCCCCTCGTGGCATCGTGCTAGTCTCGTCGAAAATTCATACATCCCGTTGAGCGCGATCTTCATCAGCCACAGCAGCCGGGACACCTCCGTCTCAGAGGAGGTGATGGCACGGCTGCGCGCCGAGGGACACCGGTCGGTGTTCTTGGATTTCGACCCGGAGGACGGCATCCCGGCCGGACGGGACTGGGAGCAGGAGCTGTACCGCCGCCTCCGGGCCTGCCAGGCGGTGATCGTGCTGTGCAGCGAGCACAGCATGGCCTCCCACTGGTGCTTCGCCGAGATCACCCACGCCAAGGCCCTGGGCAAGCAGGTCTTCCCGGTCAAGGTCGCGCCGTGCACGATCGATCCGGTCCTGACCTCGAGCCAGATCCTCGACCTGACGGCGGACCGCGAGGAGGCCTACCGGCGCCTCTGGGCCGGCTTGCGGGCCGCGGGCCTGGACCCGGCCGATGCCTTCGACTGGGACGGCAGCCGCCCGCCCTACCCCGGCCTGCTCGCATTCCAGGAGGAGGACGCCGGGATCTACTTCGGACGGGAAGGCGAGATCCACGACGGCCTGCAGAAGCTTCGGCGCCTGCAGCGGTTCGGCGACGCCCGGATGCTGCTGGTCTTGGGCTCCTCGGGGAGCGGCAAGTCGTCCCTGGTCCGGGCCGGCCTCCTGCCCCGCCTGCGCCGCTCGGCCGAGGGTTGGATCGTGCTCGACCCGTTCCGTCCCGGCGAGGATCCGTTCCGAGAGCTCGCGGGATCGCTCAGCCGTGCCCTGACCGAAGCCGGCAGTCCCCGCCCATGGCAGGAGATCGAGCGCCTTCTCCACCGCCGCGTGACCGCGCTGCTCGATGGTCAGGCCGGGGTCGCTCTTACGGCCGGGGCGCTTCAGGCCCCTGGGGTGAGGCCCGCCGGAGAACCCGCGGGGGTTCCTCCAGCGGAGGACCGGGCGCTGACCGAGGCGCGCGACGCCCTCGAGATCCTCGACCGGGCGCTCCGCCGGCGCGGCGACCCGGAGGCCGTGCGCCACTTGCGGCGGCTGCGCGCTGTGCTCGAAAGTCCGTCCGGCGCCGTCGATCCGGCCGCGGGCCCAGCGTCCGCGCTCACCTTCGGGGAGGCAGCCGACCGGACCGACCGGAGCAGTGAGCTGTTCGACCTGCTCGCGGACCTGCGGCTGGCAAGCCGGCGGCCGGATGCCCGGATCCTCCTGACCGTCGACCAGCTCGAGGAGGTCTTCGGCCACGGGGACGACCATCCCGCCCGCGCCTTTCTGCGGCTGCTGCGCGCGGCCCTGGACGTGCCGGAGGCCCCGCTGGTGGTCCTGGCCACCATGCGCTCGGACTACCTGGAGGAGCTCCAGAAGGACCCGGAGCTCCTGGGCTTCCGGTTCGAGAGCCTCTCCCTCGGCCCGATGGCACCGGAGAGCGTGGCCCAGATTGTCGAGAAGCCGGCCCAGGCGGCGGGCGTCGATCTCGAGGTCGGGCTCACCGAGGCCCTGATCGAGGAGGCCCGGGGCGAGGAGAGCCTGCCGCTCCTCGCCTTCACCCTGCGGGAGCTCTGGGAGCGCCACGGCGACGACGGCCGGCTGACGGTGCGGGCGTACCGGGACTCCCTCGGCGGCCTCAGCGGCTCGGTTGCGCGGGCCGCGGACGAGGTCCTCCAGGCCGCCGCCCCGTCGCCGGAGACCGAGGCCGCCCTGCGGCGTGCCTTCCTGCAGATGGTCCGCATGACCGAGGCCGGGAGCCTGGTCCGCCAGCCGGCGCGTTGGCGGGATCTGCCGGCGGACGTCCACGAGCTGCTCGAGCGCTTCGTCCGCGCCCGCCTGCTGGTCTCCCGCGACCAGGGCGGTGAGCGCGTGATCGAGGTAGCCCACGAAGCGCTCTTCCGCTCCTGGCAGCGGCTGCGCGCCTGGCTCGACGAGGACCGGGAGTTCCTGCTCTGGCGCCGCCGGCTGCGCTCGGCCGTGGCCCAGTGGGAAGCGACTGGCCGGGACGAGGACGCCCTGCTCCGGGGCGGCGCCCTGGCGGAGGCGGAGCGGTGGCTCGGTCAGCACGCGGAGGGGCTGGAGGAGGAACGGCTGTTCATCGAGGAGAGCGCCGCCGCCGAGCGCCGCAGGATCGCGACAGCCCGGCGCCGGCGGCGGCGGGCACTCGCCACAGCCATCGGTGCTTCGCTGGTCTTCCTCACCCTCGCCGCCATCGCCTTCAGCCAGTATCTCGATGCCCGCCGCCGGGCCCTGGAGCAGCAGGCCGGACTGATCGTCAAGACGGCGACCACGCTCCGCGACCCCCTCCTGGCGACCCTCCTGCTGCGCGAGAGCGCCGATCTCCTCGGCGGCACCGAGCCGACGGGCGGTGCCGGCGCCGCACGCCTGATCGCCGGCCAGCCGATTCCCCACTCCGTGCTCCGGGGGCACCGGGACGGCGTCACGGCGGTCGCCTTCAGCCCCGACGACCGGTGGCTCGTCACCGCCTCCGAGGACACGACCGCCCGCGTCTGGCGGAGCGACGGCACGGGCGTTCCCCGAGTCCTTCCGAGTCAGGCGCTCCGGGGGCACAGCGGCGAGGTGACCGCGGCATCCTTCAGCCCGGACGGAGGGCGCGTGGTGACGGCGTCGCGGGACGGCACCGCGCGGGTCTGGACCCTCGACGGCTCGGACAACCCGGTGGTCCTCGACGGCCACGGAGGGGCGCTCCTGGCGGCGGAGTTCAGCCACGACGGCGACCGGATCGTCACCGCCGCGGAGGACGGGAGCGCGCGGGTCTGGGCACGGGACGGCACCGGCGAGCCGGTGGTCCTCCGGGGGCACACCGCCGCGGTCACGGCCGCCGCGTTCAGCCCGGACGACGCTTGGGTCGCCACCGCCTCCGCGGACGGCACCGCCCGGATCTGGCGCTCGGACGGCTCCGGCGAGCCCCGAGTCCTCAGCGGCCACACCGACCAGGTGCTGGGCCTCGACTTCTCCCCCGACGGCACGCGCCTGGTGACCGCCTCGCGTGACAACACGGCCCGGGTGTGGGACCTCCGCGGCTCGTCTCCGCCAGTGGTGCTCGCGGGCCACGAAGGATGGGTCTGGCGGGCCGTCTTCAGTCACGACGGCAAGACCGTCGCCACCGCCTCCGCCGACAACACCGCACGGCTCTGGTGGGCGGACGGACACGGCACACCGAGAGTCCTCCGGGGGCACAAGGACTGGGTCCGCGACATCGCCTTCAGCCCGGACGACGCCACCGTCCTGACCGCCTCCCACGATGGCGAGGCACGCCTCTGGCGGGTGGACGGCGGCACCACCGCGGCCGAGCTGGCTGGCCACAAGGGATGGGTCCGGGCGGCGGTTTTCAGCCACGATGGCCGCCAGGTCGCCACCGCTTCCGACGACGGCACGGTGCGGCTCTGGGACGCCCATCCCGTCCCCGACCCCCAGCTCTTCGAGGGCCACCAGAACCAGGTGTGGGACGCCCGGCTGAGCCACGACGGGAAGCGCCTGGTGTCCGCCTCCGCGGACCTCACCGCGCGCATCTGGAACGCCGACGGCACCGGCAACCCGGTGGTGCTCACCGGTCCCGCGGAGCGCCTGCGGAGCGCCTCCTTCAACCCGGACGACACGAAGGTCCTCACCTCGTCCGACGACGGCAACGCCCGGATCTGGAACGCCGACGGTACGGGCGAACCGGTGGTGCTCCGCGGCCATACAGACAAGGTGCTCGACGCCCGTTGGAGCCACGACGGCACCCGCGTGGTCACCGCCTCCTACGACCGGACGATCCGCATCTGGGATACCGAAGGCCACCAGCTCCATGTCCTCCGCGGCCACCGGGGCTGGGTGCGGAGCGCCGTCTTCAGCCCGGACGACACCAAGATCTTGAGCGCCTCCGCGGACCGCACCATCGGCCTCTGGAACGCCGACGGCAGCGGCGAGCCGACCTTCTTCAAGGGCCACGAGGACCAGGTGATGACCGCCGCCTTCAGCCCAGACGGCAAGCGCATCGTCAGCGCCTCCGCCGACCTCACCGTCCGGGTGTGGAACACCGACGGCAGCGGCAAGCCCGTGGTGCTCGCGGGCCACGAAGGGCCGGTGTGGAGCGCCGCCTTCAGCCCGGACGGCACCAAGATCGTCAGCGCCTCCCAGGACTGGACCGCTCGGGTGTGGGACGCCCCCATCTCGCAGCAGGGCTCTCTGGAGGGCGCTCCGCAGACGGGCCAGCCGGTCTTCCTCGAAGGCCACCAGGGACCGGTGTGGGCGGCCTCCTTCGGCCCCGATGGCCAGCGGATCGTCACCTCCTCAGCCGACGGCGTCGTCCGCATCTACCGCCTCTGGCCCCTCACCTGGCCCCAGCTCCTGGACGCTCTCCACAAGAGCACGAACGCCTGCCTCATCCCCATCCACCGGGTCCTCTACCTCGGCGAATCGAAAGACGAGGCCGAGGCGCGCTACGCGGCGTGCGAGGTGGCGGCGGGGCGCGAGGAGCCGTCGCCCGAGCACCGAGAATGACACACCGAACAGACCGACCTGAAGGAGAGCCGATGCCCCTGACCGAGAAGCAAGAAGCCCTCTGCACCTCCCACGACTGGGACTTCTCCGACCTCACCGCCCTGTACGTCAACTGCACCCTGAAGCGCTCGCCCCAGGTGTCGAACACCGAAGGGCTGATGCGCCTGTCCATGGAGATCATGGAGAAGAACGGCGTCACCGTCGATGCGATCCGCGCCGTCGACCACGACATCGGCTACACCATCCCGCCCCAGGCCGACTGCGGCTGGATCGGCGAGGCCGGCCCCGGCCCCAGCTACCTCGACCCCGGCTCCGGCGGCCCGGAAAACGACTTCACCAACCGCAACACCACCTTCATGACCTGGAACCTCCTCCACCTCGCCCGCATGCTCAAAGACCGCGGCGGCCTCCCCGCCCACGGCAATCAGCGGTCGGAGTGGGACGCCGGCTGCCGGTTCGATTTTCCGAATCCCGAGTATCGGTGAGTGAAGAGCGGGAGCGAGTGGACGTGAGCGAGCTCAGGCGGGCGGGGTGGATCGGGGGCAAACCGAATCCGCGCCCGGTGCCGCAGAGCACCGCCGTCTACCGCCTGGCCAAATGCCCAGATGGCGTATCCGTATTTTGGAATCTGGACACACACAAACTTACCTATTAGTCTTTTTGCCACGTTGTTTCATCTCTTCTTGTCTGCCGACGCGTGGTCGGTAGAGACAGTGTGGAGATGTGGGCGAAAGGAGCCGAAGATGTTTGGAAGGAAGATGACCGGTTTCGTCCTGAGCTTCGTGTTTCTGGTGTCGCTCGCGTGTGGGGTGATCCTCCTCGCCAGCCCAGAGCCGAGCATGGCCTCTATCATCACTGCTGGCATCAAGGAAGGTGACGTCTGCAGTTGCCCCGTCATGGTCGGGAATTGCGCTTGCAAGCTCAAGACGTAGAGCTCTCTCCGAACCAGCTACGCTAGAAAGGACGGTACCGGTGGAGGTGCTCCATCTCCACCGGATCGTCTCCTCTCATGCTTCAAAGGAAGTGTGCGGTGCTCGGACGGGCATTGTCGGCCCACCTTGGCCGCGCTTGAAGTAATTCCTGACGCTGTTCGCTCAGAAAGGAAATCAATGAAATTGCGTACCGAACCGTCCAATAGGGAATTCGGTGTCGCTGATGTGACGATGTTGGCTACCATTCTCATCGCCTTGACGCTTGCGTTCCCGCTACGCGCCGCGACGCAAGCTCCGACACTAAAGCTCGAGCTGCGGAGCACGATTACGCTGCACAAGGAGAGCGGGCGCGTGGATGGGGCGCTACCGGATGGCAAAGGGTGGGTGGTTCGCGACTATAGCTGGAAGACGCCGGAGAACCAGCGCATTGAGTTCTACGACACCGAAGGTGTCACCAGAGGAGCGATCTCCGCCTACGGAGAAGATCCGGACAAGTACGTTCGCCTCAGGGACATGGACATCGACGACGAAGGCAAGGTGTGGATCGCCGATTTTGGGTCTGGTCGCGTACTTGCGTTCGATCATACCGGCAAGCTTGTGAGCAGCATTCTTCTTCAGAACCCGAGCTACAGGCCGAAGGCACTCGCTCTTGACCAGCGGCACGACCGGCTCTACGTTGCCGGCTGCTATCCCACCCATACGTTCCTCGACAAGGGGTGTTTGCTGGTCCATGAGTACAAGCTGAGCGATGGTCGGTTCTTGTCTTCCGCGGTCGAAACCGACCCCGAATTGGTGGCCAAGCGGTGGGCCGTAGTGGGAGACGAGCACCTTGCCGTTGGGCCGTCCGGTCAGGTCTTCTTCGTACAAGAGCCGGAGCGGAAGCTCTGGCGGCTCGATCCGGCGACAGATCAGGTGACCAGCACGGAGATCGAGAGCGCCATCGCGGAACCGACGCCAGCGCTCACGGTCGATCAGTTGATGTCCAATGACGCCGCGAAGGTGTTGGCTGCGAGCTATCGGGTGGACCAGGTCAGGGCGGCCGGGCATCTCGTCATGGTGTCCATCAGCCGGCCAAACGGCGCCGGTTACCTGCTGGAAGTTTTCGATCAGGACGGGAAGCAACTAGCGGAAGACATCGAGGCACCGGGCCGATTGGTTGGCTCGACTCGCGACGGAGGTTGGGTCTTCGCACGCAGAGCGGGGAAACGCTTCGCGCTCGAGGTCGGCGTCTTGAAGCAGGCGGCGAGCCGATGAAGCACTCCACAGAAGGTCGCCATCCATCCTCGGAAGGGCGTGGCTTCTCCTTCGGCACGGTGATTGTCCTGGTCTGTATCTTCGGGCTGTCGGTGGCAGCGTTGATGTTGGCCTGGCGTGTGCGCACGCTGCGCTCGGACCTCCAAGCCCAGGTTCCTTCCATCGGGCCAAGAGCCCTCGACAAGGTGCTGGAGCTACCGCTGAAGGGGTGCGACGGCAGAGTCCTGTCCGTCGGCACGGACGCACGGGATTCGCTCTTGCTGTATGTGTTTACTCCGTACGATTGCCCGATCTGTCAGCAGGAGCTGCTGGATGTCGAGACGCTTGCAGAGGAGAGGGAGGACGTCGGTGTCTACGCTCTGATGGGGAAGGCGGACACCGACGCAAGTTGCCAGACAGAGCGCAACTTCGGTCTGACGTTTCCGGTACTCGTCGATCCTGAACGAAAGCTCGCAGATATACTCGCGGCTCCAGACACACCCTGGAAGATCCTGATGAAGCGCGACGCGAGTGGTAGGTTCCGGATCGTGTGGGAAGACCCGAAGAGCTCGACGCCCGACGAGCGGAGAGCATTCGCCTACCGGGTGCGCATGCTGTTGAACCGTTGAATAACAACCGGAGCCGCCGGAGCCTTCGCCGGTGTTGACCACTCTCTCCTCCAGCCTGCGCATCCTACGGCGCCGATGGGCGCTGAGCCTGGCGGTGGTAACGGTCGTTGCGCTCGGCACGACGGCCAACACCGCCGTCTTCTCTCTACTGGAGCGGGTGCTGTCCGCGCCGCTACCCTATCCTGCACCGAACGACCTGGTGCATCTCAGTGCGCGGAACAAGTCTTCCGGCGCAGGTGGCACGATTTTTCCCACGGCCTTCTTCGCCCTCGAGGAGGCCCGACCAGATGTCCGAGGGTTGGCGGCCGTCGTCGACGACGTGCGCGTCCGCGTGTCGCCGCGTCAAGGGGCTCCCTTCGAAGTGAACGGAGCGCTCGTTTCGGCTCGCCTGTTCTCCTTGCTCGGAGCTCGCACTGTACTCGGTCGTGTCTTTGCCGAGAACGAGGACGACCCCGGACAGGACAATGTCGTGGTTCTCTCCCAGTCGCTCTGGAGCCGACGCTTCGGCGCAGATCCGACGATTCTCGGGCGAACGCTGAGACTCAACGATCAGCTCTTCACCGTGATCGGAGTGTTGTCACGGACCGATGGCTACCCTGCCGGCGTCGACTTGTGGCTTCCCAACCCACGGCGAGAGGCTGCGGTTCGCAATCTTGCGATTCCCGTGCAGTCGAACTACGACGTCGTCGGCCGGTTGGCGCCGGGAGTCTCGCTGGAGAGCGCCAGGAAAGGGCTGTCGGCCGTCTATTCTCGAGCCGTTGCGGATTTGCCGAGAGCGGAGGCAGCGGAGCGCCTCGAGGTCGTGCCACTCGCCGAGGCGGTGACCGGCGGTTCGCGGCAGACGCTCTTGATGCTTCAGCTTGCAGCCGCGACAGTTCTGCTCATCTGCAGCAGCAATGTGGCTGCGCTCCTGCTGGCTCGAAGCCTGCGCCGTCGACACGAGCTCGCTGTGCGCGGGGTCCTCGGTGCCTCGACCCTACGCCTCCTGGCGCAGATCAGCGGGGAACACCTCATTCTGTTCCTCGCAGGCGGTGGCGCGGGACTTCTCGGTGCCCTTCTCCTGGCTCCTGCTCTGGTGACTCTCGCCCCATCCGGATGGCTTGACGCCGCTCAGCTCTCCCCGTCCGTTGGCATCGTGTGTCTTTTTTCCCTGGGTACGACTGTGGCATGCGGCGTCGTCTTCGGTTCCTTGCCGGCGCTCGCGGCGATGCGCCCCGGTCTG
>Ga0210111_1000298_pt1 | contig 13357 bp, 10 predicted proteins | sample China_Galinas_PW_6_FD_185520 | JGI IMG/M metagenome (GOLD analysis project Ga0210111, IMG submission 185520) | Wetland microbial communities from San Francisco Bay, California, USA, that impact long-term carbon sequestration - China_Galinas_PWC_D2... | ecosystem: Environmental > Aquatic > Marine... | reverse complement strand
CCCACGGCCCGCCTGCGCCAGACCGTGCCACCCAACCAATGACGGGAAAATACGATTCAGGTCGCTGAATCACGACCGGCGGCGATGGCATCGAAGACGTCTGATCGGGACAATGAAGCGTAGAACCGCACATCGCACAGCCCCATTTCGAAGCGGCAAACGGATGTCATCGGACACCAACTGCACGGCGACAGCGTACCCAGCCGGTAAGGTCGCACCTCGACGCAACCGTCGAGAATCCCGTCCGCAAGTTGGCCGAGCTTCCACCGGGTATGCGCCATGACGGATTGCATCGTGTCGCGGTCCACGCCGTCCCCGGCGTTCACGTTGCCGAGTGTGCCGTCCTTCTTGATGTACACCGAGTACGAATCAGACCATCCACCGGAGACATGCGGATCCAGTGCGGCAAAGCCCTCCGCTTCGATGATGCCGCGCGGGCGAAAAGTGCCTTCAAGTTGCTCCTCTCGTGCGGAGCCGGAATCCCCCGGATGATCGACCACCCTGTACCGTGACGCAAGGCTGACATAAAGAGCTGCCAGCGGGCGGATCGGTCGACCCGCAAGGGTCTCGCCGCACTCGGCCAGTGCCAGTAGATAGGCCACCAATTGCAGGGACAGTCCATGGAAGACGTTCGCCATGTTGAGATGCTTGTCGCGCGTTCGCTTGTAATCGATAACGATACCGAGCAGCTCATCGCCCAATTCGGCCAGATCCACCCGGTCGATGAAGCCGCGCAGTTGCACATGCCTGCCGTTCGGCGTCGTCACGGGCAACGCCGGCAGGCTGTTTTCCTTGTCGAATCCAAATGGAATTTCGGCACCGCTCACACGGGCCCTGCCGGCCTGCGCGATTCGCCTTTGATGCCCTAACACCCGGGCAAGCTGTGAGGCCGTTCGGCGCAGCACGTATGCGTGACGCGCGTCCGAGGTCAACCCGGATGCCGGCAAGCCGGCGGCCACGCGTCGGCAACTGGTATCAAGCGAGTCCAGAAGTTCATCTTCGGACGCGTCTCCCAACGCGCGCCGTCCGTCCGCCAGCGTGGTGATCACATCCTCGAGGACGGCATGATGGAGCGCGCCGACGTCGACCGCTTCGAGCGAGCCGTTCGCCCGTTCCCGCAGCCGAAGGATATGTTTGGCGAAGTGCTGAAACGGGCACGCGGCGAACGTCTCGAGCTGGGAGACACTGGTATGTAGCGGTCCGCGGTGGAGGCGCTCGACGGAATCCGACGTCAATCGTATGGACCGTCCCGGCTCCAGGCCGGAAAACGCAGATCGAAACTCCGCGTCACGCGTTCGGTCGGCGCGGGCACCGGCATATAGACCGTTCCACAGCACGCGGCGCGGCACGTCATCCTGCTGAATGGAAGGACGATTCCGGAATTCCATAGCGATTCGCGTGGCCAGATCACGCGGCGTGAGTATCTCCCACGTCTCACGTGTTCGGCACGGGTCGGCCGGTTGCGTTAATTCCAGGTCAGGTAAGATGCGACGCACTTCGCTGAGAAAAGGCGAACAGCGGAGCGCCTTGCCATCATTGTCGGCCGCCGCATAGGTAATGACACAATTCTCGCATGCTCGCGTCAGTGCGATATAGGCGAAAACACCTTCCTCCAGTACACGATCGGTAGAGGGAACGCCGACCCGCACGCCGGCGTCGATAAGACATTGCCGGTCCTCGTCATTGAGAATGGCATCCTCGCCTAATGGCTTGGGAAAGACGCCGTCATTGAACCCCAGAATCACGGCAGCCTTGATGTCGGGATGGCGGCTGCGTTCGATCGATCCCACCAGCACCTGATCGACCATGGGCGGCGCGAGTCCGAGCGTCAATCCGTCCAGCCCCGCTTCCAGGACTCGACCCAATTCGACCACGGAGAGCGACAGGTCGGTAAACGAAACCGACAGGTCATCCAGGAACTCGAGCACGTCGGTATAGACCTGCCGGTGCTCCTCGGCCTGATCGACATCGCCGTCCAAAGCCGCCTCGTTCGCCCATCGGTCGAGGGATGCCGCAATCCCGAGATGACTGAGCAGATCCCGAATGGCCTCCGCCCATTCCGGTCCATTCGTGGTCGTCGTAGCCTGCGCGAGCTGTAGCCAGGCACGGGTCCCATCGAGAAACGCCTTGCGCGACGTGTTGATCCGATTCAACGCCTTTTGTTCCGCCGGCGCGGGTTCTCCCTTATCGCCCAAGAGCCGAGCCTGCGTCCGCATGGTCCAGTCGGTGCTCATCCATTGTTTCGATCCCGATATGCTGTGCGCGAGGAGATAGTTTTCCAGTTCATCCGCGTCGTTCGTGTCGATCGGCAGCAGTCCGGTCTTCAGGCCGAGTCGAACCGACTCGAGTGACAGGTCGTCGGCGGCCATCGCCACGACGATGCGCAGCAACTCGACCAGGGGGTGATGTGCGATCGGTCGCCGTCGATCGATAAAGAAAGGAATGCCGACGGCGTCGAGGGTCGCGCTCACCAGATCGTGGTAGGGTTCGAGATCGCGCACGATGATGGCGATATCCCGATAGCGAAGTGGTGATTCAACACGCTGCGTCCATTCACACACTTTCGCCACCGCGTATTGAACTTCGAGACGCCGAGTGGGCAGCTCGGCAATCTCGATAGAGGAATCGGGCTTTGTCGCTTTCCCTGCGAAGCCGTCCGTCGCGAATAGAGACTTCTCCAGGACCGCCAGCGATGGACGGCGCGCGAACCGCGGCGGCGTCGGAGGATCGAGATACAGCGGCGGATCAACAGTGATGCCGGCGTCACTCATGTGACGCGCCAGATCGTGAAAGGTGCGGGCCGATCTCCGGAACATCCGCGATCGATCCAAAAGAGCATCCAACTGGCCGTCGCCCGCGTCATCCGGGTTCATCATCAGCGTAATGTCAACGGAGTGGCAGATGCGGGCGAGTTCGACGAGTACGTCTGTTTCCAACCCACTCAACGACGCAAAACCGTCGACCCACAATCGCGCACCGCGCAGCCAGGCACACCGATCCAGATGTTTCCGCGCAATTTCCAGGGTCTGTGTTGGATCGGCGCGGTCTTCGCCGAGATAATCGAGATAGGCGGCGTAGATCAACTGCACATCATGAAGTTTCGCCGCTTGGGATGACCTTGCAGCGCCAGGCGATATGACATGGTCCATCGAATCCGGTGTCACGCCTTCCTGGATTAACTCGGCGATGACGGCACTGAGCCCATCGATAAATCCGCCGAAACGCGCGGCGCGCCGGTAGTAGTGTAGATCGCCCGCATGTCGGTGAAGGAGATAGCGTAGCACCATCGCCCGGGCGGGTTCGGAAATCGCCGTCCTTACCGGTGAACCGGCCGTCTCGAGCACCTTGAACGCCAGTCGCCGAAATGAAAGCGCGGCCGCACGGTGCGCAGCAGGAATGTCATCAGGCTCGAGGATCGCCCGTTCCATTTGCAGGGCGGCCTGCTCGGGCACCAGCAGGATGAGCTGCGCGCCGTGAATGGGGTCCTCACGCAGGCCGTTGCGTACCGCCTCGACGCAATGAAACGTCTTGCCGGTTCCCGCGCGCCCGATGACAAATCGCACCGCCATGATGCTGTCGTCGTATCACGGAACGACGACCGGGTCAACGAAGATACACGGCATGTGGGATGTCGGGTGCCCCATCCTTCGCCCCAGCGAAAGGTGGGGGACGGTATGTTAATCGTATACTCCGCCGTCCCCCACCCATTGCTGCGCAATGGATGCGGCACCCGACGCCTTGGCGCTTGCGCTCAGTGGTGCTCCTCCTGGTCGGCAATGCGCCGTGCCACTTGCTGCGCACGAATAAATCGCGTTGTGCGAAGCCAGACAGCGCCGACAAGTAGCAGCGTCACAACCACGAATGCAATGGCTGTCGCCACCAGGCCCGAGGTGGGCGATGCGACTGCGTTCAGAACCAGGAAGACAGTCGGCAAGCCCACAAGGATCAGTCCCAGAAACTCCAGGACCGGTGGCCGGTTTTCGTGCTGCGTATAGATGCCCTTCCACGCCGGCGAACGCGCCGTGTAGGACGAGCCGCATTCGGGGCAATGGTAGCTCTTGGGCAGCGTCTTCAGATTATATCCGCAATGCGCGCAATACAGCGGTTTGTTGATCCGGCGGTCGTGCAGCATGTCGTTCGCCAACTTCTCGCGATCTTCGTCCTCGAACGGCATGAGTCGATTCCTATTGGCATGCTCCTGAGCCAGCGCGTTGAGTTGTGCCCGACTTTGCCGTTTTGGTCAAGTGGATTCGGGAGTGAGGTTCGTAGAACAGAGATTTCGAATGCCGTTTGTCATTCAGCGAACATCGCCGTGATGAAAACGGCCGGATCGAAAGGCTCGATATCCTGCGGCGTCTCGCCAAGCCCGACGAACTTGACAGGGATGTTCAGTAGATCGCGAATGCCGGCCACGATCCCGCCCTTGGCACTGCCGTCCAGTTTCGCCAGGAAGATGCCGGTCACCGAAACATGCTCTGAGAACTGTCTGGCCTGGTTCACCGCGTTCTGACCCACCGTGGCATCGAGCACCAGCAGCACTTCATGCGGCGCGCCGGGGATCTTCCGCTCAACCACTTTTTGAATCTTGCCCAACTCTCGCATCAGGTTGTCCTGTGTGTGCAACCGTCCCGCGGTGTCGACGAGCAAAATGTCCGCGTGGCGCGCGACCGCGGCCTCACACGCATCATAGGCAACAGCACCGGGATCGGCGCCCTGGTCGTGTTTGACGATCTGCACGCCCACTCGTTCGGACCAGATAGACAATTGCGCGACAGCCGCGGCGCGAAACGTATCACAGGCGCCAAGGATGACTTTCTTCCCCTGCGACGAAAAATACTGCCCGAGCTTGGCCACGCTGGTCGTCTTCCCCGAACCGTTGATTCCGGTGACGAGAATGACCGTCGGACCGGACTCGGCAAAGTGAATGTCGCGGTCGGATTCGGGCCACAAATCGACAATGTGCTGCCGCAAGTACGCCTTGATCTCCTGCTCCTCGGAAATCTCACCCCCCTTCCAGGCGTTGCGCAAGTCGTCGATCAGCTTAGCCGTCGTCGTCGGCCCGAAGTCGGCGGCCAGCATCGTTTCCTCAAGCCGATCAAGCGTGGCCGCATCGATCTTCTGCCCCACACGCAAGACGGCGCGGAAGCCGCTGGCGATCCGCTCGCGTGTACGGGACAACCCCTTTTTGAACCGATCGAAAAGCCCCATCAATCCTCGCCTCTCTCCCTCTTTGGCAGCGTCTGAACAATTCGATCCAGGACTCCGTTGACGAAGCGCGGCGAGTCCTGCCCGCCGTATTCCCGCACGATTTCGATGGCTTCGTCCAGTACGACTTTCGGCGGAACATCGAGGCACGTCAACTCAGTGACGGCCACGCGCATGACGTTGCGTTCGACAGAGGATATTCGGTCAAACGACCACCGCTCCGCCGCGTTTCCGATTTGCTCGTCTACAAGTTCCACGTGCTGCCAGAAGTTCGTGACGATTTCTCTGGCGTACGGTCTGGCTCGATCCGGACTGTCGGATGCCACCATAAACTGTTCCAGCGCCGTACTGGATTCGTCCCTCTGCACCTCCCACTGACAGAGCGTCTGCATGGCGAGGATTCGGGATTGGCGGCGGCGGGATGGCATGGGCGGGGAAGCTACGGTTTCAATTGTGCCGCCAGATTAGCCATCTCTATGGCGCTCATGGCTGCATCGGCACCCTTGTTGCCGGCCTTGCTTCCCGCACGCTCGACCGCCTGCTCTATCGTATCGGCGGTGATGACGCCAAAGGCAACGGGTACGCCGGTGTCTAGACCGACCTGCGCGATTCCCTTTGTCGCCTCGGACGCGACATACTCGAAATGGGGTGTCTGCCCGCGAATAATGCAGCCCAGGCAGAGGACGCCATCGAATGACTCATTCGTCGCCATCTTTTTCGCCATGAAAGGAAGCTCGAACGAGCCGGGGACATGGACCACGGTGATGTCGTCTTCCTTGCAGCCATGCCGTACGAGGGCGTCGACGGCGCCGGATAGCAGTTTGTTCGTAATGAACTCATTGAAGCGGCTGACGACGATCGCAAAACGCTGGCCGTCAACACGTAGTTGTCCGTGGATTTCCTTGGGCATCGTTTCTGTCGTCCTTAAAACAGGTTTTTACCACAAAGGCACCAAGTCACAAAGAAAAGACCTCTTTTCTTATCGCACCCGCAGTCATGCAAGGTCTGCCAAGTTAGTCTCGACCTCGAAGGCTAGGCCCCCTTCGTGTCTTTGTGCCTTAGTGGTAGAACTTCTTTTCGTGTGCTGCCAAGTCGCTATGACTGCCTTACCAGCACTTTTCGTACCTAAGGAGCGATCTTCTTGGCCTGAATACGGTTAGGCTTTAAATCCACGACCTCAATGATACGCGCCCAGTCGCCCTCCACGAGGTACGAAGCCAGATCCTCAGCCGACATTCTCGCCTGGATCCGGAAGGTTGTCACGCCCTTGGTCGCGCTGGGGCCGTCCACGCGCGTGATCCGGTACGTGTCAATGTCCCTGATCTTCCGCTTTAGCCGCAACGCGTCAGCGATACGCATGCCCTCGATCTGCAGTTCGATTTCGCCGCCGCCGCTGATTCCAGACGACCACTGCCGCATCACATGATCGTACACACGATCGACGAGTTCCACCGCGGCGTTTTCCAGCGCCTTTTTTCCCGCCTGCGGCGAGTGCTCGAACATACCGCGAGCGCCGCCGCGCCAGTTTGACACGGACTCGCTGGCGAGAAGCTCGCCGGTGTCGGTGTAGTACATCTTGACCATGGCGTCGCCGTTGTACATCGCCACTTCCTGACCATACAGATCCTTGACGCCGGCAGCGTTGGCCTGCGCCGTGCCGGTAATGAAGATCTGTGTGCCGAAGTCCTTGGCGATGGCGTTGAGTTTGGCGATGTTGGATTCGGCCTGGGCGTCCGCAGACTCCTTCTCGGAGATCGCTCGAAGCTGTTCCCCGGCATAGACCTTGAATCCCCTGGCCAGCAGACGGCTCTCGATATTGGATTCGAGAATACTGCTGTCTTGTTTGACGCCGTCGATTCGCTCCAGGATGAAGACGGCCACACCCGGTCGCCCGATCTGAGCGAGCGTCGTCTGCAGGTTGCCCCACCTCGAAGCGATGATGGTCTTGCTTACTGTTGCCCTGACCTCGCAGTACTTCTTGCCGCCTGCGGTGTTACCCGTACGGATCGTGTCGTAGTCGGTGACCAGGGTATCGGATTGAGCATACAGCGTGTCGCGGAAAAGCTCGTAGTTTTCCCCCTGGCTTCGATTGTCAAACTCCACTTTGCCGCCGCGTTCGACGGCCTTGCGGATCGCATCGCGGCAGGCTTCCTCTTCGGTGTAGCCCTCTCCCGTGGCCGACACGATGACGGATTCCTCGCCTCGCACGTTCGCGGCTGACGCAATGGCCAGCAAGCACAACGCCCCGAAGCAGCCGGCCGGGGATCGAGTTCTGATTGGGGTCAACATCATCCTGCTCCTCAGAAATTGAACTGCGTTTCGCGTCGTCACGACTTTCGAACAGCCCAAGACCGAATAGGCCGGCGGTGTCGCGAAAACGATGCGCGTTCACACGCCGATTGTGGTCAACGGGCTGACCCGGTCAAGCAGAATACGGGCACAGAGGGCGGACCGGGTCCGTGTCACTTTCGGCGGGCTTCCTGTAGGGCAGGTGGTTCTCCCGGCTATGCCGGGAGGTTCACCTGCCTTGCCAAATCGGCAGGTCAACGCTCCGCTGAGGCGGAGCAAAGTCCTGCCCTACCGCTTTTCGCGTCCGCCGATTCTGTCACGCACCCGGGCGGACCGACGGCGCACGGACAGATTCACGCCCTTCCGGTAAGACCACGCGGTCGCAGCCCTCGTTAGGAAGAATCGAACCACAAAGGCACAAACACACGAAGGAAAGACCTTTTTTTCCTGAATCGCGGTGCACAAGAGTCCGGCAGCGAAGTCCCGCCGCCAACGTACATGGGTGCCTTCGTGCCTTTGTGCCTTGGTGGTGGAATGCCTTTGGAACCGCTGCGCGGGCGTCGCCGCGTCGGCGGTCCGAGTCGCGGTCGCCTGGAACAGCCGGGCTCGCTCGGACATTCACCGCGTGTTACTTTTATGGGGTCATCCCAAGGATTCCGACGGAAGGCCATCGTGATGCGAAGCAGCAGCAACAACCCCTATCTGTCGGCCTTGCTGCTGCTGGCGCCGGTGGGCTGTACGGATGTGTTGCCGCCGGTCCCGTCGCCCCTTTTTGTCGTCCCCTTGGAGATCGAGGGCCGATCGGTCGGCCAGGCCATTATCGACACGGGCGGCGAATACGAGGTTCTCCTGCGCGACGCGTTCGACCTGCAGATCGCTGGAAATGTGGAGGTGCTGGTCTTTGGCGGGCGCGAGTCGGTGCGTTACACAGAGGGGTTTCCCTATTCGGTCGCCGGTTTCGAGGCCTTCGCCGACGGCGCCATCGTCGGGATATCCTCGTGTGACTGCAACGGCATCGGCGTGCATTTCTTTCGCAAGACCGGCGCGGTGGTCGCACTCGCGTTTTCCCAGTCGACCGCTTCCTTCGTTTCGGCCGCACCGCAGGGCGGAATCGTCATTCCGTTCCAGGGTCCACCGGCCTTTCTGAATGACTTTCGCAGTTCCTTTCTCGAGGTGCAGGTGGAATCAAACGGCGGCACGCGCACGGTCCGCGCTCTGCTCGACACTGGCTCGACGCAGACGCTGCTCAAGCGCGGTGTCTTCGATCTGACGCCGGACCCGGTACTGGGGCGGCTGCGCATCAACTTGGCGCGGGACGAACTGGGCATCGTGTCCGTCAGCGCCGCCCTGTTCGACAACGACGAATTGCCGGACCTGATCATCGGCACCGACGTGATGCGCGCCTGGGGCGATCGTTGGTTCTTCCACTTCGCGCCGCACGGCGGCTCCATGACGGTCTTCCCGAATGAGGAATCGGGCACGGACGATGGGCAAGTCTTCGCGAAGGATCGTGAGACCTCGCCGTAGCCTTACAACGACCGACTCGAATATGGACAACCACGCTAGGAATTGCCAGGTAGAAACTGATCCGCGTGCTGACGCTTGGGGCTCCGAGAGGCCGTTCATTCTTGCTCATTCGTAAACGCTTCTCAGTCACACGAATACAGTCGCAATTCGTGCGGTAGAACGGGACTGCGAATCACCCGCGGTTCTGATGTCAACTCTACGTCAGATACAGATCGTTGTCGCGGATGTACCCGGCCACCCCTTGCGGCACCAAGTAACGAATGGACCGGTCGGCCGCCATGCGGTGCCGGATGTCGGTCGCGGAGATATCGATCAATGGGGTCTCATAGACATCCTCACGAAGGCGTGCGATTTGGTCGAAACTGAACGTCTGCGCCAACTCTTCCCACACGTCCGACGTCCAGCCGGATCGGACGGCCGTCACCACGCGGCACTCGTCGACGAGGTCCGTCACCAGGCGCCACGTAGGCAACTCGCGCAGGGTATCCGCGCCGATGATCCAGTGAAGCTCGACGTCCTTCCCGAACTCGGAACGAAAATGGCGAACGGTCTCGATCGTAAACGTGGGACCCGGGCGTATCAGATCGTAGTCACTGAAGGCGAAGAGCGGCTCGCCGGCGATCGCCAGCTTGACCATCTCGCCGCGGTGGACGCCGTCGATCAGTTGCGTCTCGTCTTTGTGCGGCGGCTCGCCGCAAGGGAGGAAGATCACCCTGGACAGATTGGCGCGCTCCGCCAGCGCGCGGGCGATGATCAAGTGTCCGTGATGGATCGGATTGAAGCTGCCGCCGAAGAGCCCGATTTTGTCCAATGCAGAGTTCCCTTCCGAATCGAATGGTAGCATCGGGTGCACAGTGCAGCGAAGCGAACCACGCCCGCGCGATCCTATTCTTCGAGTTTGGTAGCGTCAACGCATGATTCGAGTGTTCACCGGCATCTCTTTATCGCGACGCAGCTCGTGGAGGCCTTCGCTGGCTGATTGAACTCCACCTGTGGCGGACCCACGTGGTTCATGATGCAGGCAGGGATGCCTGCGTTACGGGTAGACCCACGTTGCCCCTCCGGCGCTCCGCCCCTTCGCCCCTTCGTCGCTACGTTGCTACATCGCTTCCTCGTGGCTCCCAACGAATCCATTCAGCTCGCACTCATACCGACCGATAATAAGAGCAGGAGACTCCGCGCCATGACGGCCAGGAACCATACATGCCGACCTGAAGTCAGCTTCGTGCTGGCCACACACAATCGATGTGAAGTGGTGCGAGAAACACTCGCGCGGGTGCGGCAATGCGGAATCGATCGCCACGAATACGAGATTCTTGTCGTGGACAATGCCTCCACGGACGGTACGGCCGACGCGGTGGTCGGAGACGCCGATCGCGTCATACGTCTGAGACGCAACCTCGGCAGTTGTGCCAAGGCGGTCGCGGCGCGGGATGCCCAGGGACGGTATGTCGTGTTTCTGGACGACGATTCCTCACCGCGCCCAGGCTCTATCACCCAAATGATTCGCCACTTCGAGCATGAATCGAGCCTGGCGGCCGCGGGATTCAAGGTGCATCTTCCCAACGGCGTACGAGAGGGGGCCGCGCTGCCGCACGTATTCGTCGGTTGTGGCGTCGGCTTTCGCTCCGACGCGTTGCGGGCGGTCGGCGGACTGGATCTCTCCTTCTTCATGCAAGCCGAGGAGTACGATCTGAGTTTTCGCCTGGCGGCCGCAGGGTGGCAGGTACGTCTGTTCGACGACCTGCACGTAGACCATGCAAAAACGAGTACTGCAAGAAGGCACGCGCGGACGATGTTTTACGACGTCCGCAACAACCTGCGGGTGGCCGCGCGTTTCCTCCCGCGAAGGGCATTCCGAGTGTACCGGCACGACTGGCTGCAGCGGTACCGGTGGCTCGCTGATTCGCCCTACATGAAAAGGGCCTTTCTCCGCGGGAAGTGCGCCGGCACACTCCTTTCCTGGGGCGAACGCATGGCGTACCGCGACCGGCGCCTCGACGGCGAGCCCTTCGAGCGTTTTTTCCGCTGGGATTTCATCGCATCGCGGTTTCACAAGCTTGCCGAGGAAGGCGTACGCCATGTCGTTCTGGCCGATCTTGGCAAGAACGTCTATCCGTTCGTTCGGGCCGCCTCGCTAGCTGGGGTCTCCGTCCTGGCCGTCGGAGATGACCGTTTTGCCGCACCGAAACGGCTCTATCGAGGGATTCCGGTCGAGCCGGTGAAGGCGGCACTCGACCGCCAGCCTGATTGCGTAGTGGTGGCGAACACGGGGCCCGTCCATGCCTCCCGAACGGCAAGTCGCCTTCGAGAATCTGGTTTGACACTTGTTCACGACTGGTTTGGTTCTCCCGGAAGCCAGGAGGATCTGCATTCAGGGGTGTTTTCGGACCCAATATCTTCCGATGAAAAGATGCACGCATGCGAGCGTATGGTGCGCTGTTGAGTGTGCAAACGCAATACTCCTTTGAGGCTTTCACGGTGCGCAAAGTCGCTCTCATTACTGGCATCACGGGGCAAGACGGCTCGTATCTTGCCGAGTTCCTGCTGGGCAAGGGCTACGACGTACATGGGGTGATTCGTCGGTCCAGCGTTTTCACGACTCAGCGTGTGGACCATCTCTATGAGGATCGCCACGCCGGCAACGTCAAGTTCAGACTCCATTACGGCGACATGTTGGACCCGCTGTGCCTGCGGCGAATTCTCAGCGAGATCAAACCGGACGAGGTCTACAACCTGGCGGCGCAGTCCCACGTTCGAACCAGCTTTGACCAGCCGGTGTACACCGGCGAGGTCGTGGCCATCGGCACGATGCACATGCTGGAGGCCATTCGTGACTACCGCGACTCGACGGGCCAGCAGGTTCGCTTCTATCAGGCATCCAGCAGCGAAATGTTCGGGAAGGTGGCCGAGATTCCGCAAACCGAACATACGCCCTTCTATCCGCGAAGCCCCTACGCCTGCGCCAAGGTATACGCCTATTGGCAGACCGTGAACTACCGCGAAGCCTACGACCTTTTCGCCTGTAACGGCATTCTCTTCAATCACGAGTCACCGCGTCGCGGCGAAACGTTCGTGACACGTAAGATCACGCGCGCCGCCACGCGCATTCGGCTTGGATTGCAGGATGCCGTGTACCTCGGCAATCTCGACGCCAAACGCGACTGGGGGTACGCGGGCGACTACGTGCGGGCCATGTGGTTGATGTTGCAGCAGGAAGATCCTGACGACTTCGTCGTCGCCACGGGTGAAACGCACAGCGTACGCGAATTTGTGCAGGAGGTCTTCTCCTATCTCGAACTGGATTGGGAGGCATATGTCAAATTCGACCCGCGCTACCTGCGTCCCACCGAGGTCAACGTCCTTCTGGGCGATGCGGGCAAGGCCCGCGACATTCTGGGGTGGCACCCCGAAGTAAACTGGACGGAGCTTGCGCATATGATGGTCGACGCCGACATGCGTCTGGCGGAGCGCGAGCGAACGCTGGTGGAAGCGGGGCACTTTGTGTAGGCATCGCGACGCGAAAACGGGCTAGGGCATCGCGCGATCAAGCGGAAGGGCCGACTCCGATGCGGTCCGCTCGTCCAACTTACCGAGAAGCAGGCCCCACTCTGGACCGAGCAATTCCACCGGGACCGACCGCAATTCCTCTTCCAACCGCGCATGTTGATCGCCAGTCGAGGCCTGCGGTAGAGAGTCCACGTAGGCGTTCACGGTGTCAACGATGCGCGGCCGGCTTTCCTTTGCAAAGGATCGGGCCAGGTAATCGATCCCGTCACCGAGTTGTGGGTATCCGGGGATCCGCAGAAGAGCGTCGAGCCAGCGAATGCCGGCCGACACCCTTTCTTTCGTCGGAATCGCTGCACGCACCTCGTAAAGACTGCGCAGATTCTTGGCGGCATCCGCGTACCTGCCCGTCACGAACTGCAGCGTGCCAAGACGATCGTAGACCATGTCAAGATCAGTCGCGTGACCGTTGTTAGGGCTAAGCCTCTGTGCAAGATCCGTGAGGAATGCGATTTCCAGTTCGGGCACCTCCCGCAGCCGGGCCGCTGCCTCGATCTGTTCGGCGACCGGCTTGACGGCAAGCAGTCCGCGGACGGACCGCCACGCGGCATCGCGTACCGTGTCACTGGATTCGATCGAGGGATTGAGTCGTGTGAGTAGGCTTTCAAGGTCGACATCCTCTGCGGCCAACTCGCCGAGCGCTTCCACCGCGGCAAGCCGAATGAGGGGATCGGCGTGCGCGGAGAGCGCCCGCATACGCGTCGTTTTTGAGTGGTTGCGTATGGCGCGAAGCCCCCGAATGGCCGGCCGGAGAATGTCCACATCGTCA
>Ga0210111_1000293_pt1 | contig 13396 bp, 6 predicted proteins | sample China_Galinas_PW_6_FD_185520 | JGI IMG/M metagenome (GOLD analysis project Ga0210111, IMG submission 185520) | Wetland microbial communities from San Francisco Bay, California, USA, that impact long-term carbon sequestration - China_Galinas_PWC_D2... | ecosystem: Environmental > Aquatic > Marine... | reverse complement strand
GACGACCCTTCACCGAGGTGGCCTACGAATTCGATACGACCTCGTCGGATAGTTGGGATTACTCCAACTCCTGCGACGATTGCGTGACGCCCGAAATCGCGCTACCCGAGCCCATCACAATCGGCGGCGAGGTCGTCACCAAGTTTGTGATGGGTTCCGACGGCTCCGTAGAGCTACTCCGTGCGGGTGACAATTCCTACGGGCAAACCTACGGCACGGTGCGAGATCTGATAAACTACGGCACTCCACATCATACCTACCTGTTGGCCGCTTACGACGACCTCGATTCCGGCTACTTCGGACAGTATGGATACCGTGTCGACGACGGCTACATCGTTTTCTATTGGGAAACCCAAACGAATGACGATGCCGATAACGTCTACAGCGAAGTGAGCATCTTTCAAATCGTGCTCCATTTCGACGGAACCATGCAGTGGAACTTCGAGTCTCAGGCTGTGATGTCTCACGGCTACGATCTGTTTTCCGGGCTTTACTTGGGTTACGGGCTGGGACAACTCCATGAGTTCGCCAGTGGCTTCATCCCCACCCAGCAAAGCTGGCTCTATACCGGCCCGACGCCACCCTACAGCGACGACATCAATTTCAACGAAGTTCCCGATGAATGCGAGCCGGATTGTAACGAGAACGGCTTTCCGGATGACATGGATGTGGCGCCGCCGATTGACCCTGGTCTTAGCGAAGTTCCATTCCGCTTTGAACCGGCTGGGGGACTTGACTGGTCAGATGCCTGTGATACGTGCGAAACCGGCGCCGTCGCGCTACCGTTTCCCGTCACGCTCGGCAGTGAAACGTATACCGCATTCCAACAGGAATCAGACGGGGATGTCGAATTGCTCCGTAACGGAGATACCCCGTACAACTTTTCATATGGATACGTGGCGGATCTTATCGCCGATACTGATGACGTGCCAGGCAATCCCACGCACACCTATCTCCTGGCCGCCTTCGACGATCTGGACTCGGAGTACTTGGGGACTTTCGGCTATAGAGCCGAGTCCGACCGGGTTGTCTTTTATTGGCGCACCGAGACTTACGATGACGACGACGACGGTCTCTTGAACGAATTCGAGATCATACTGTCCGATGACTCGTCGGTGCGATGGAACTTCAACTACGCGAACTACGCCGGGCATGGCTATGATCTGTTCACGGGACTCTACCTCGGCCACGGTGACCAGATACTGCACGAGATCGTCCGCGACATGATCCCCACCCGTCGTAGCTGGATCTTCACGGAGTTCGGACTTCCCGGCGGCGATAGCGATGATTCCAACGAGAACGGCATACCCGACGAATGCGAAGGCAAGGGTGATATGAATGATGACGGATTCGTGACGCTTGACGACCTCGCCGACTTTCTCGCCTGCCTGCAAGGCCCCAACGCGATCGTCGCTCCGGCTTGCGAACCGGCCGACATCGACAACGATGGAGACGTCGACCTCGACGACGTCGATGGATTCTGCGCGGGCTTTGACGACTGATCCTTATGGGCATGGCCATTCAGAAGGACCCGACCTGATGCCGCACTGCGGCGGGGCGAGGCCAACGCCATTTCTTGTGGAAGGAGTGACGGGCGACCATGAAGAACCGGTCGCTTTTTTCGGGGCCTTTCGGTGGAGGCATAGCGGAGTGAGGTATCGCGAGGGTCGGCTTCACGCATTCTGAGGCTCTGGCACGGTTTTGATGGCGTGCCGAAAAGCCTGTACGATGCCGTACTATGCAACACGTCAATACTCGGTATCTCGTATTCGCGATCGGTCTTGTCGTCACATGTACGGGGTGCCTTTCGGCGCGTGTGCAGTCGTTTGACTCGGACGCGATCCGGACCGTCCTCGAGCGACAAGTCGTTGCTTGGAATCGTGGTGATATCGGGGGTTTCATGGATGCCTACGAACATTCGCCGGATCTGACGTTCAGCTCCGGGGGGCGGGTCACACGCGGTTGGCGGCCGACGCTGGAGAGTTACCACAAGCGGTATCCGACCCGCGAGGCGATGGGTCGACTGACGTTCAGTGATCTCGAGATCACGGAACTCGGTCCCGACGCGGCGCTCGTGCTCGGCCGGTGGAACCTCGATCGCGGTGTGCCCGTCGGCGGCACGTTCTCCCTGGTACTATGCCGCCGGAACGGTCAGTGGGTGATTATCCACGACCATACGTCTCGAACGCCGACGGGTTCGTCCGCCCCTTAGCCGGCGTGACCGCCGAAGCCTGTTGGCGTGTCATTGGTGTTCAGGCAGCGCGGATTCTTTGTTCACCACGAAGACGCGAAGGCAATCACGCCGAGGTAGGGGGATTTCGACACGCCAGGGCTCCGGATCCTACATGCCGCAGATTGAAAACACGTCAACATCGGGCGGACAAAATGAGCAAGATTTTGTTCGACAAACACTTTAGGCGCTTGATCAATAAGACACACCTCGCAAAAATGGCTGACTGGGGTCTAGCAAGGGGACTCCCAGCCTGGGGGCTTCGGTGAAGGGGGCGGATAATCTCGTCTGAATCGAGAATCCCGGCGGACATCGATGACGCGGAGCCGTCCGCAGCCGGCCCCGGAGTCCGCCGTACGTGTGGCGGCACGGGACGTGGTATCCTGCCGCATCGAAAACTCACTTCGTGGGATAAAAAAATGGAAGGAGGGGCGTAAGAAATGTCCGCTCAAACACGACTCTCAGGTGCCAGGTAGAACGGCAACTGCGTTTTGGATGTCGGGCAGGCCGGTATCAAGACGGATATAATGCCCGGATTCGGTGCGGCCCTCGTCGTCGTCGCCCGTTTCTCACCATTGATGAAGCGTCGTTCGACGCTTTCTTGGATTGAATAGACCAGATTGGGTTTAGAATACTGAACGGTATTTTGTTTTTCATCCGTCGCAATCCGTGCTGTGGTGTCTATACTGATGTCGCCATTCGTATTTCCGAAAGAACGTGCCGCAAAGTACTGGGCTCGGTTTTCTGAAGAGGTTGCCGGGTTTTTGAAAGGCGCGTGATAAGCACAGCGGCAAACACAAGAAGCAGTCATTGGCCATAGATGGGTGCATGGACCCATTGCGGATTCGCACTTGTACTGGATCGTACCTTTCCTGAAGCGATCGGCGTACCCTACCGACTGGGATGATCGTGTGCAGCAATCCGACTGTGGAAAATGGAGGTTGGAAATGTTGAACTGGACGAGAAGACGAAGGGCTCCGGCACGGCGATTCAGGCCGGCCTGGGCGCTGTGCTTGCTTGCTGTGGCCCACCTGACCGAGCAGGTCTCGGGCGGGACGGATTCCACTGTTCTACCTGTTGAATCACTGTCAAGCCTGGCGACGGCTGGCGGGACTTCGCCGCGGCATGCCTCTTCGGCAGCATCCCCGGGCGACGACTCCTTTCAAGCCGCGACCGTTCCGGTGATCGCCGAGATCATTGATGAGGACGGGGATGGCGGCGAAGGGTGGTTGGATTTTCCGTTTGACATCGCCGTCGACGCCTCGGGCAATGTCTATGTGGCCGGCGGGTTCAGCGACAACGCCTTTTCGATAACGCCGGACGGATCGATCAGCGAGATCATCGACTCGAATGGCGACGGGCTCGGACACACTCTGGATGGATCCAGAGGCGCCCAAGTGGACGCGTTGGGCAATGTCTATGTGGCGGGTGTCAGTACGGACAACGTAATTCAGATTGCGCCTGACGGAACGATCACCGAGGTGATCGACTCGACCGGCGACGGTAGTGGCCACATGCTGGACGGAGCCGGGGCCCTCGCCGTTGATGGCTCGGGCAATGTCTATGTGATCGGGGAGTTTAGCGATAACGCCTTTCAAATCACGCCCGAAGGGTTGATCACCGAGATAATCGATTCCTCTGGTGACGGTGCAAGAAACGGGCTAAATTTTCCCTATGCCATCGCGGTGGACGGCACGGGCAATGTCTATGTGGCCGGCGGATTGAGCAACAACGCATTCAAAATCACGCCCGGCGGGGGGATCACCGAAATCATCGATTCCGCTGGTGACGACGCCGGAAACTCGTTGGATGGAACGAGGGGCGTGGCCGTAGATGCGGCGGGCAACGTCTATGTGGCCGGGAGGTTCAGCAGCAATGCCTTCAAAATCACGACAACTGGAACGATCACTGAGATCATCGATTCTGATGGTGACGAGGCTGGGCACAGGCTAAGCGGCCCCGAAGGCATCGCCGTGGACGCCGCCGCCAATGTCTACGTCGCGGGCGTCACTAGCGATAATGCCTTCCAAATCACGCCCCGGGGTGTCATCACCGAGATCATTAATATCGCGGGTGACGGCGTCGACAGCGACCTTGATGGCGCTAGAGGCATCACCGTGGATGTTGCGGGCAATGTCTACGTCACCGGTTTGACGAGCAACAACGCCTTTAGGATCAGCTTCGGCGTTTGCGGGGATGGTGTGCTGGACCCGGCCGAGGATTGCGACGATTTTAACCAGGTCGACAGCGACGGCTGCTCTTCGATCTGTGCGTTCGAGGAGGGGTTCATCTGTGCCGGCCGGCCAAGCACCTGCCTGCCCGATTGCAACGGTAATGGCATTGTGGATGAACTGGATATCGCCGATCTGACCAGTCGAGACGCCAACAACAATATGGTGCCCGACGAATGTGATCTGCCTGGCGACTTTGACGGCGATGGTTCTCTGGGTCTGGACGACTACGCGTTGGTTCAACCGTGCGTGGCGGGGCCGGGTGTCGCCCTGGCGCCGTCGTGTGCTATGGCCGATACCGATTTTGACACCGACTCCGATCTTCTCGACCTGGCGAACGTGCAGAAGGCCTTCACCGGCAGCGATCCGTAATGTGTTTCACCGCCCCTTTCGGCCACTCAGTGGAGTCAATCGCTGGCCGTCGGCGACTCGGGCGGTAGATCGAGGTGCGTGACACTTTCGGCGGGCTTCCTGTAGGGCAGGTGGTTCTCCCGGCACTGCCGGGAGGTTCACCTGCCTTGCCCAATCGGCAGGTCAACGCTCCGCTGAGGCGGAGCAACGATCTGCCCTACGGCTTTTCGCGTCCGCCGATTCTGTCGCCAGCTGGCAGATCGTTTCTGGTGACATGAATGCACTCAATGCCATCAGCGCACGTTGAAATACTTCGCCTGTCGGTGATGGACGATCAGCGCGGTGGTGGTCTGTTCCGGCTCGAGTTGGAATTCCTCGGACAAGGCACATCGATCCGATCAGGCCGTGGCATCGCCCAGAGCTCGAGTTCGCCGTCAAGAGGGCGTACACCGAGAAGCCAAAGCTATGCCTGGATCCTCCCGTAGTGCCAATGATATGGCAGTCCTCTAATTCAGTACGGTGAATTTCAGTTGAAATTGGGCCAGGTCGCGGAGGTCCACGTCGTCGTCGAAATCGAAGTCGGTGAAGCGGCAGCCGGGGCCGGCGTCGTTGCCCGGGCCGCCGTTGATGCCCAATCGTTGATTGGTGAGGCATTCGTGGAAGAAGTAGAAGTCGTTATGCGTGACCACCTCGTCGCTGTCGTAGTCGCCGCTTCCGTCCTCGGGGATTACACCGAAACGCATGTAGTCCCATCGGGTTGTGGCGTCGAACGTTTGGCGGCGGACGCCCCAGGTGAGCCTCGAGTCCGTGTTGGGATACGGCCCTTCGGCGACACCGGAGTCACCGAGGCGCCCATCAATATACCAGGCGTATTCAAAGTCTCCGCATAACGCCCGCCCACACAGCTCAAGCCGATACGTATGCGGAACCCCGGGTTCAATATCGACAAGCAGGATCGGTAGAAAATTGCTGCGCCATACCTGTACCCTGGCATCCGTGATCGTAAAGTGGTAGTTTGCGGCGGCGGTTCCGCCTCCCACCACCGCGACAGGGGTTCCGCTGCTATCGAGAATGGAACTCGGGGCGTCCGTTTTAACCCGCCACTCGATGAAAAATGTTGGCTCGCCTGCCAAACCGGCCAGGGTCCTCCTGTAAAAGTCGGGTTCGTTGGTCTCATCGACAAATTGAGTGAAATAGCCATCCACTATCGAACGGTCGATTTCGGTGAAGGCGATTCGCTCCCAGCCAACGTATTCCGGAAGGGCATCGCCTTCGTAAGTCACTACCGCAGCACTTGACGTCCCGCCAACCAGGATTAGCAGCAGAAGTATCAAGGATTTCACAGGCACCTACTTTGGGGCGGTGAAGTTTAATTGGAACTGGGCCGCGTCGAAGAGATCGACGTCGTCGTCGACATCGAAGTCGGCGAAACGGCAGCCAGGGCCGGCGTCGTTGCCCGGGGCGCCGTTGATGCCCAATCGCTGATTGCTGAGGCATTCGTGAAAAAAGTAAAAGTCGTTATGCGTGATCGCTCCGTCGCTGTCGTAATCGCCGCTGGCGTCCTCTGGTATGACACCGAAACGGACATAATCCCAACGGGTAGTCGCGTCGAACGTGTGTCGCCGCACGCCCCAAATGAGCATCGAGTCAGAGTTGGGATACGGGCCCTCCGCCACACCGGAGTCGCCGAGGCGCCCGTCAATATACCAGGCGTACTCATCCTCTTCGCACAGTGGTCGCCCACACAGCTCGAGCCGATAGGTGTGTTGGACTCCGGATTCAATATCGACAAAAAGGATCGGAAGGAAGTTACTACTCCACACCTGTACCCTGGCATCCGTGATCGTAAAGTGGTAGTTTGCCGCGGCGGTTCCGAAGGCCGAGACGACGACCGGGGTTCCGCTGAAGCCCAGGATCGAACTCGGGGCGTCCGTTTCGACCCGCCACTCCATAAAGAAAGTTGGCTTGCCGGCGAAGTCAACAAGCGGACGGCGATAGAAATCAGCGTTCCCGAACGGCCCGGGCCACCCCTCCGGAAGGTCTACGAACTGCACAAAGAAACCGCCGTCAAGGGACCGGTCGGCGCCGAAGGTCCCCGCTAGACGACGCTCCCAGCCCACGTCTTCCGGCAGCGCGTCGCCTTCGTAGGTCACAACCGCAGCACTTAACATCCCGCCAACCAGGATGAGCCACAGAAGTATCAAGGATTTCACGGACATCTAAGTTTTGGTGGCGAAGTTCAGTTGGAATTCGGCCGCGTCGAAGAGGTCAACATCGTCGTCGAAATCGAAATCGGCGAAGCGGCAGCCGGGGCCCGCGTCGTTGCCCGGACCGCCGTTGATCCCAGGTCGTTCATTGGTCAGGCACTCATGGAAGAAGTAGAAGTCGTTATGCGTGACGACGCCGTCGCTGTCGTAGTCGCCGCTGGAGTCATCGGGGACCAGCCCGTAACGAAGATAGTCCCAGCGGGCTTTGTTGTCGAACTGGTAGTGTCTGGCGCCCCAAATGAGGACCGAGTTCGAGTTGGGATACGGGCCCTCGGCGACACCGGTGTCGCCGAGGCGCCCATCAATATACCATGCGTACTCATGTTCCTCACAAAGGGGTGGCCCGCACAGCTCGAGCCGATAGGTATGTGGAACTCCCGGTTCGATATCGACAAGCAGGATCGGAAGAAAGTTGCTTCGCCATACCTGTACCCGCGCATCCGTGATCGTAAAGTGGTAGTTTGCGGCAGCCGTTCCCGCTGCAGAGACAACAGTTGGTATCCCGCTGGAGTCTAGAATAGAGCTTGGGGCATCCGTTTCGACACGCCATTCAATGAAGAAGCCCTGCTTGTCTGAGAAAACGCCCAAGTAGCGCTGATAGAAGTCCGCTTCTCCCAGCGGCCCTGGTGCCCAGTCGCCGAGCCGGAGGAACTGAACAAATCGCCCGCTGTCGAACGACCGATCAGCATCCAAGGTCCCGACACGCTCCCAGCCAAGCTCTTCCGGCAGCGCGTCGCCTTCGTAGGTCAATACTGCGGCGCTCGCGATCCCAGCGATCGGGATGAGCAGTAGAAGTATGGTCGATTTCAAGACACACCCTCTCCAGCTTGACGGAATAGCTATTATCGCGTAGTCGGGACGCAAAATCAAGTTCCGGTTTTTTGCGAGTATCCACAAACAGAAAGGACATTCCAATGATTCAGTCGCACAAGATGCTACGAATTGTTCCATTGGCGCCCGCCCTTGCCGTAATTCTTGGGGTTCTCGCCCCGTCCCCTGCGATCGCGTTTGATCCGTATCTCGTCGTTTCCTGGGACGAAGTTCCTGCACCGGTTTTGAATGTTGACTATATAGTGTCCACCGGCCCACCAGCGAGCCCAGATTTTCCGGACGTAGAGCTCATCGCGGGCAGCCTCACCTGGGAGATCTGGTCGATCGATACCGATAACCCTGATCTTCTCGGCGATATCGGCGTGATCTCGTGCCCCCACGCCGACAATTTCGCGGTTTCTATTCGGAGCGACTTCGATGCCAGCCAATTCGGGGCGCGCAACGTGAAGGCCATTACGCTCGCGCCGAGTAGCTCGAGCAACTACTCAAACATAACCGAGGCAAGGATCGCCGGCGGTGTGGTGGACGACGTGACCGTCCAGGCCGACTTCTCGGGCATCGGCGGAGAGGTCAGCCTGACGACAAGCGGCGCGGTGACCGCAGACATGACAATCCATAAGGCAAACAACCTGTCGATTCCGGCTGAGGTCAGCGGGACGATTATGATCGACGAACTGACTGACAACGGGCTGCACATCGGTATTCTCTCGGGTAGCGTCAAAATTGGAACTGCCGATACCGTGGTGCGCATCTTCAACTCGATATCCGGGTCAGTGGACATATCAGAGATGACAAACGGGTTTACCGTGTTTTTTCCCAGCGGAGTGTCCCAGACGGGGGCGTTGACCTTCGGTGACGTCGTCGGACCGTCCATCATGGACATTGGTGTTTTGGGCGGCGGCGAAGTAGCAGGAACGATCCAGTTCCTCCATGGGGTTCCAGAGGACTTGACCGCCAATATCGAAGCCGAGCTGACCTCGACAGGCGTGGTCGATCTGAACGACATGGGCGTTGCCGGCTTACTGGCACTCAGAGCCGGCGGCGAGGGAACCGTCATAAACGGCGGCGCCGTGACAGGTTCTGTCGAACTCGGCACACTGTACGAATCAGGACCGCTTACGTTTTCCGGCACGGCCACTTTTGCGGGTGTCGAGTACGGCGGGCAAATCGTCACCGACTTGTCTGTCCCACCCGTACCAATTGATGGGCAACTGAATATCCTCAATGTCTTGAACGGAAACCTCTGTGCGGCAAATCTCAACCCCGCTACGGCGTTACCGAGCAACATCACTATTGGATGCGGAATCGGTGCATCAGGAACGATTTGTGGAGGCGAGCAAGTCTGCCCGGTAGTCGCAATCACCGACGCAGATCCGCTCGACGGTACGCGCGACGCCCGCCAGCCCCACCCGCCGGGTGATAATTCCATGGGTGCGCGGCAGGGCATTGGTAGTCCAAACGAATATACAGAGGGACCCGAGCCAATCACGTTGACGCTGGATTCCGCCACCGAGGGTGCCATCAATCACGAATGCTGGACCTTGTGTGAGACGCGAATCGAGCAAACGGAAGGCGATCCTCTAGATCCGAATCAACTCGAGTGCGTGACGGACATGGGAGACGGCGTCTATAAAATCCGCCTGGAGCGGCCGATTTCCGCAGGACACTGGACTACGATCGCGTATGAAGGCGATGGAAGTTATGTGACCTATTCATCCTTGCCCGCGGACGCCAACGACAATGGCACGAGCGCGAGCAGCGACCTCCTGGTCTTTATCGACTGCTGCCTGAATCAAATCTGTACGCCCGCTCACGGCGATTACACGTGCGACGCCAACCACTCCGGCGCCGTCACCTTCTCCGATTACCTGCGGATGGTCGATCTACTCAACGGCGCAGGCACGTTCATCGAATGGAATTCCACGTCTGTTGCGAGCAATACCTGTCCGGGCGAAAGCGAGTCGGCCATGATGGGTCCCGGCAGCGGCGATTCCGTTGCGACCGAATCGGAAACAGCCCTGTATATGAACCATCTGGTGGGGCTGCTCCAACGCCTTCGGCAAAACGACCGGATCGACGAGTCCGCCCTGATAGAACTTGTCGTTAGCCTGGCGGATGTTTCGGTAAAGATTCTTGCTCCAGACGAGCGAATTGAGTTGGCTGACCGGTTGTCCGACGCGTCGCTGACCTTCGCCAGCGCCACCGTCGCCGAAATGATTCCGGACGTCGTGGGCACTCTACTGGGCACGTATTGATGCAGGTACCGGCGGTCATCAGCGCACGTTGAAATACTTCGCCTGACGGTGATGGACAATCAGCGCGGTGGTGGTCTGTTCCGGCTCGAGTTGGAATTCCTCGGATAGAGCCACATCGATCCGATCCGGCTTGAGGACAGGCCAGAGCTTGAGCTGGTCGTCGAGGCGCGGGCACGCCGGGTAGCCAAAACTGTAGCGCGAACCCTGGTAATGCTGCTTGAACAAAGACTGCTTCTCTCGCGCGTCTTGCCCTGCGATGCCCCATTCCATACGAATCTGCTTGTGCAGGTATTCCGCGAAGGCCTCGGCCATTTCGACGCCCAGCCCGTGCAGGTGCAGGTAGTCTTGATAGCGATCGGCGGCAAACCAATCCGCCGCCACTTCGCTGACGCGACGCCCGGCAGTTACCACCATGAAGGAAACCACATCCAGTGTGTCGCTGCCGACTGACTTGAAGAAGTCGCTGAGACACCAGTACGGCGGCTTGCCCATTCGCGGAAATTCAAAGCGCGCGATTTTGCGAGATTGGTCTTCCGAGTCATAGACAATCAACGAATCACCATCCGACTGCGCCGGCCAGAAGCCGTAAACCGCTTTGAGATTCAGGATGCCTTCTCGCTCGCATTGGTCGAGCAAGTTTCGTAGGATCGGTCGCACCTCATCGTTGATGTACCGCGCGTATTCATCCGGCTTGCGGCGGTTCTTGCGGTATTGCCACTGCACCTGAAAAAGCATGTTTTCGTTGATGTAGGCGGCCACAGCACGAGGGTCGATCTTTTCGATCACGCGCGACCCCCAATACGGCGGCTGGGGCACGGGCTCGTTGCCAGAAATATCGGATTTCGGCGCCACATAGCCGTAGGATTCCGGCATGCCGGCGCGATCCGCGGGCGAACCCGAAAGGACGTCCTCATCCGGTGGGGCGGCGCCCGCACCTCTCCTTGCTCCCACCGATCGTGATGATACCTCCCGCGTTACCCTGCCCGACGCAATGTCCTCCATGTAACGCAAACCGGAGAATGCGTCCTTGGCGTAATACAGAGGCCCCTCGTACTCCGGCCGAAGGTCTTCCTCGACATAGCGCCGCGTCAGCGCCGCGCCGCCGAGAATCACCGGCATGGTGATTTCATGCTCATTCAGAACGGCCAGGTTCTCGCGCATCACCACCGTGGATTTGACGAGCAGACCCGACATGCCGATGGCATTGGTATCGAATTCTTGCGCTGCCTCGATGATCCTGCTGATCGGCTGCTTGATGCCCAGATTGTGTACGCGGTAGCCGTTGTTGGTGAGGATGATGTCGACCAGGTTCTTGCCAATGTCGTGCACATCGCCGCGCACCGTCGCCAGCACGATGGAACCCTTGTCGCTGCTGTCCGCCTTGTCCATGAACGGTTCGAGGTGCCGCACTGCAGCCTTCATGGTCTCCGCCGATTGCAGAACGAACGGAAGCTGCATCTGCCCCGCGCCGAACAGGTCGCCCACCGTCTTCATGCCATCCAGCAGGATGTTGTTCACAATGTCCAGTGGACGGAACGTGAGCATGGCCTCGTCGAGGTCCTCGTCGATTCCGCGCCGTTCACCCTGTATGATTCGAAGCTTCAGCCGCTCCTCAACACTTTTCGGCGCCGATGTCTTCTCCGGCTCGGCGGTGTCCACGTTTTCGGCCGTCGCCAGCAGTTCGGTCAGCGGATCATAGCCCTCGCGGTGCCGCGCGAAGATCAGGTCTTCGGCCAGGTGTCGCTGATGCTCGTCAATGCGGTATAGCGGAAGGATGCCGCTTGCGTTCAAGATCGCGGAATCGAGCCCTCGCAGCCGCGCGTGATGTAAAAAGACGCTGTTGAGAACACGCCGGACCGGCGGCTTCACGCCGAAGCTGACGTTACTCACACCCAGCAACGTGTGCACCTCGGGCCACGTCGACTTGATGGCCTCGATGGCATCGAGCGTGTCGAGTGCCAGACGACGGTCGTCCTCATTGCCCGTACAAATCGTGAAGGTGAGCGTGTCGAAGATCAGATCATGTGGTCGGATACCGTGCTTTTTGACGGCAAAATCGTAGAGGCGCCGGACAATGTCGATCTTGCGGTCGCAAGTCTTGGCCATTCCTTCTTCGTCGATGGTCAGGGCGATGAGTGCGGCGCCGAAGCGTTTCGCCAGCTTGCAGATCGCCCCCGCGCGCTCCTCGCCGTCCTCCAGATTGATCGAGTTGATGATACACTTGCCTCCCGCGAGCTTCAGTGCCGCCTCGATCACCGGAACCTCGGTACTGTCGATCACGAGCGGTACGGTCACATCCGATCGGAACCGGCTGATGATCCCGCACATGTCGGCGGTTTCATCACGACCGACGTAGGCCGCGCAGACATCGAGCGTGTGGCTGCCGCGACTGACTTGTTCACGTGCCAGCTCCACCATGCCGTCAATATCCTCGGCGGCCAGCAGTTCGCGGAACTTCCTGGAACCGTTGGCGTTGGTCCGTTCACCGATGGAAAGGCACGCATTTTCCTGGCGAATGGGAATCGCCTGGTACACGCTGCTGACCGACGGTTCGAGTTGCGGCGAACGTTCCTTCGATGTTCGGCCCTCTAGCGCATCGACCACGGCCGCCATGTGTGCCGGCGTGGTGCCGCAGCAACCGCCGACGATGGCCGCGCCGTCCACCTCGACGAACTCGACGAGCCAGCGCGCCAGTTCCTTCGGCGTCAACGGGTACTTGGTCTCGCCGTTCACCAATTGAGGAAGCCCCGCGTTGGGCTGGACGATCAGCAGTCGATCGCTGCACTGACTCAGATGGCGGATGTGTTCGCTCATTTCCTGCGGACCGGTGGCGCAATTCAGACCGATCCCGGCGATCTGCTTATACGCATCCAGGGTGACCAGCGCTGCGCCGATCTCCGTACCGACCAGCATGGTGCCCGTGGTTTCAATCGTCACGGTACAGAATAGCGGGACGTGGACGCCTTGCTCATTCATCGCGTCAATGGCCGCGACGACCGCCGACTTGGCTTGCAGAATGTCCTGACAGGTCTCGATGAGAAGCGCATCCACCCCGCCTTCGAGGAGCCCGTGCATCTGTGCCAGGTAGCTGTCGTAGATGGTGTCCCAGTCAGTCTGGCCCAGCGTGGGAAGACGGGTGCCGGGGCCGATCGAGCCGATCACGAAGCGGGGGCGCGATGGACGTTGAAATTCGTGGCAGGCTTCACGGGCGATTTCGCCCGCCAGGCGGTT
>Ga0210111_1000291_pt1 | contig 13433 bp, 8 predicted proteins | sample China_Galinas_PW_6_FD_185520 | JGI IMG/M metagenome (GOLD analysis project Ga0210111, IMG submission 185520) | Wetland microbial communities from San Francisco Bay, California, USA, that impact long-term carbon sequestration - China_Galinas_PWC_D2... | ecosystem: Environmental > Aquatic > Marine... | reverse complement strand
CTGGGGTGGATTCAATATCAAAGGTGATGTAAACTTTGAAAAGGCCTTTGCCGAGGGGTTGTTCACTTCAAATCCAGATTTAGATGCCATTTCCTACAAATTTTCCATTCATCAGAAAGACTCGAAACTTGCTGCTTTACAACCAGGTATATCCGGTTTAAACGGCGTCGCGAGTGCAGACATTGAGCTTGAAGGCAAAGGTGTTAATCCAGATACACTTTGGGCTAAAACTTCACTTGAACTTTATATAAACAAACTGTCCGCCGGACAAAGAGGTTCGCCCCTTGATGTTCATGTGAGTGCACAGGCAGATATGAAAAAAGGGGGGGTTACTATTCGGAATCTGACCGCCGGTGCAGGTGGGTCCCGGTTTGAGATGAACGGCAATTATGATGTTTCTTCCCACCAGATGGCTGCTCATTTTAAACTGGAAAATCCCGATTTGACCCAAATCATGACGAGCCTGGGAATAAACGGTGTATTGGGAAAGATGAATATAAATGGAGAAGTCTCCGGAACGTTGAGAGAGCCGTCTCTGGATGCTCGATTGAACGGGGAAAACCTGGGATTCGGGAACATCAGGTTGGGCAAGGCTGATGCAAATATCCGGTTTTCAAAGGGTCGTCTTTCCCTGGAACATGGAAAAATCCTTAACGGCAATTCCAAACTCGATATTTCCGGTTTTGCTCGAATATTTGATCCGGGAGATTATAAACTTATAGAAAACCCAGATGTTGATGTTGAATTAAAAGGAGACACCTTGCTCCTGGAAGATTTTGTCCAAGGGATGAAGGGCAAATTTGTCTTGAATGGCCATGTTAAAGGAAGTGCAAACCATCCCAAAGGGCAACTTGATCTTAGTGGAAAAAATGTGGATCTTAACATACAGAAACTTAATGAAATTAAGCTTGCATCAACCATTGACGGTCGTCAAATTCATCTCGATCCTTTGTCTCTTGTCATCGTACCGGGTGAGAAGATCGTATTGAAGGGCTGGGTTTCTTTGGACAAGAGTTATGATTTCAGCATGATCTCAAATGATATTTCCTTAAAAAACATAAAAAAAATGGCGTCATTGAACATCGACAGCGGAAAAATTTCTTTAGATATTTCAGGAAAGGGCCGATTTGAGAATCCCCAGCTCCAAGGAAAAGTAGTGCTCAGTGATTTAAGCTTCAACAATCAGCGTCTGGAAAAAGTTCCCTTTGAAATTAACGTCGAGGATCAGATGGCGCATCTTTCCGGGGGACTGAACTTTACCCTGGATGCAACATACGGTCTTGAATCCCATTCTTTCTCAACATCCGCTCGTTTTGATAACACGGATTTGACGCCTTATTTGCAACTTGTCGGCAAAAACGATTTAAACGGCGCCATTACCGGAAGTATTGAATTAAAGGGTAATTTCGGTACACCGATCCAGATAGAAGGGGCAACCCGTATTTCTCAACTGGCGCTTTTTTGGAAAGATAGACCATTGATAAAAGGCAACGATCTTATGCTTTTGGTCCACAATGATGACATATCGATTCCCGGAATGCGGCTGTCTCTGGTCGATCGAGGCTATTTGACCATCAAGGGTTCCGGAAAATTAAACAAAGATCTTAACTTAGAAGCCGATGGAAACATTCCTTTTGAAATACTTCCGATGTTTACGGAAGATATTTCCGACGCCACCGGTGAAACACGCTTTTCGCTCAAAGTGAATGGAACCCTGTCAACACCGAACCTTATCATTCAAGCAAATATCAAGGACGGGGGAATGACCATTCCGGGTTTATTTCAAAAACTGCACGACATAAACGGAGGTGTTCGGATAACATCCGACGCTATGGTTCTGGACGGCATCAAGGGGATGCTGGATACCGGAAAGTTTGAATTTAACGGGGCTATTGATCTTGACCGATATCAACCCTCAAACATCGGACTCAAGTTGAAAGTGGATAATCTTCCCATTTCGATTCCTGACGTATTGGACGTCCGGTTGAGTTCTGAACTGGATGTTCGAGGGTCGCCGGAAAAGTCTCTCATAAAAGGAGACGTTGTTCTTCTTGAGGGGACATATGAGAAAGATGTCCGTTTGAATCTCATGGAAAGCATTGGTCAAGGATCACGGGAGGAACCTTTGGTGGCATCGAAGACCCCCTGGCCCATTTTTAACAACATGGCCCTTGATTGCAACATCAGGTACAGAGATCCTTTTGTGGTTGATAATAATATCGCTTTATTGACGATCAAGCCCGATCTTAATATACATGGAACGGTGAGCCAACCCCTTATCAGCGGAAGGGCAGAAGTCGAATCCGGAACCGTATATTTCCAAAGAAATGAATTTAATGTCAAAAAAGGGGTCTTTGATTTTATAAACCCATATAAAATTGAACCGACCATTGATATCCAAAGTGACGTAAAGATTCGAGAATGGACCGTATTTTTAAAGATTTCCGGCACACCGGATACCTTGAGGTTTGATATGACTTCCGATCCTCCGGAGAGGGAGGAGGATATTCTCTCCTTGTTGATTTCAGGAAAAACCACACAGGAGCTGATTGCAAGAGAAGGCGGTTCATCGTTATCTCCAAAACAAATGCTTGCCGATGTTTTAGCTGAAAAGGTTCAAAAAGATATCAAGGATGCCACCGGTCTGGATGTTGTGGCCCTGGAATATAATGAAGCAAAAGATGCTGATGCGTCGGATGACGTAAAAGTTACTCTGGGCAAAGAACTTTCCAGAAGGGTAACGGTCAAATACGACGTGCAGACAAAAAATGCCCAGGTCATCCGGAAAGTGATCACGGAATATAAATTTCTTGAAAAACTGATAATGAACGCCTTTCAAGATTCCGAGGGACATTATGGCGGCGGGATTCAATTCAGACTTGAATTTCGATAGAAAAGATGGATTCAGATGGCAAAACCCAAGCAAAAAGACTGGATAAAAATTGCAATATTGTTGTGGATTCTCATGATGTGTATTGCCAAAAATACCGCATATGCACAAAAGGAGAAAGCAGATAGACCAGATCCCATAGTGTCACAGGTTATTGTGGATGTTCAGGGGGTAAACGGGGATGTGAGCCGATGGGTTGATTTGGTAAAGAATCTCATTTTTATCCGGGAAGGGGAACCCTTTTCAACGAAACAGTTCCAGGATTCCCTTGACGCTTTGAAATCGTCGAAAATATTTAAAGCCATCCATGTTTTCGAAAAATCTGTAAAAGAAGATCAATTTGACCTTCATTTTCAGGTAACGCCCTATTCCCGGATTAAAGATATTAAAATCAAGGGTGGATTCCCCCTGTTGGAAAGAGAAATCCTCAACGCCATGCAACTCCGAACAGGGGATGCATACGATCCGGATGCGTTTCCCGCCAAGGAGGCTGCCATTGTCCAGCTTTTCAAGAATGAAGGTTATATCGCACCGGTTGTTGATTTAGGCGCCAAAGAAGATCCTGCTGGCGGAGACGTGGTGGTTTTTGTCAATATCGACAAAGGTGATTTTTTTCATATCCGGCGATTTGAAATCAAAGGAAACCGGGCGTTTTCAAAGACACGACTTAAATTGCGAATCAAAACGTATAAATCGTGGTTGATTCCGGATTTTATGAGGCGTTTTAAGAGAAAAGAATTTGATAAAGACGTCAAAAATCTAATCCGGTTTTATCGGAAGGAGGGGTATCCGGACGTTGTCGTGAGCAGCGTTGTCCAAAAAGATGCCAACACACAAAATATTTCAATTTCTTTAAACATTGATGAAGGGCCCAGGTATGACATTGAATTTGAAGGCAACAAAGCGTTTTGGAATTTTACGCTAAAGAAAGATCTCATCCTGTTTAAGGAGGGGAATAAAAGGGATTTTGGTCTAAAAAAAAGCATACACCTGATAAAGAAACGTTACCTCAAGGCAGGGTATAAGAATTGCCGGATAGAGATGGCGTCTAAAAGAAAACAAGAAGCAGGTCAACCGGTTCGCGACATCCGTCTGATGATTGATGAGGGTCCGCAATACATTGTAAATTCCCTCGATTTTAAGGGAAATAGTGCGTTTGATTCAAAAAAGATCAAAAAACAGATGTTGACCCGAACCCCGGGAATTATCGCCAACGGTGCGTTCGTTCAGGAAACCTTGGAAGAGGATAAACGCGCCATTACGTCTCTTTATCTCGAGCAAGGTTATATGAACACGGACGTAAAGGATCAGGTAAAATCGGATAAAGATATTAAAGAAAAAAAACACAATGTTGACATTACGATGGAAATTGAAGAGGGGATTCAGACAAACGTAAAATCCTTAACCATTCATGGCTTGAATGTGCTCTCAGACGCTCAGGCCCGTGAGGCCATCACTTTGAAAAAAGGGTCCGTTTTTCGCGACTATATGATTCGCAGCGATGAAAACACGCTGTCATCCCTGATATCTGAAAAGGGTTATCCCCATGTCAAAGTGAAGGGGTCCGCGACCATCAGCAAGGATAAAACCGGAGCTTCAGTAACGTATGACGTTGACGAAGGGCCTTTTGTGAAAATGGGTCAGGTGGGTTTGACAGGTAATTTTCTCACCAAAAAACGTGTTATAAATAATGAACTTGAACTCGATCCCGGAGAGCCGTTTTCTCTGAAGAAATTTTTGAGATCCCAGCGAAATATCCGCGACATCGAAGCATTTGATTCGGTTCGTTTTAACACTTTCGGGTTAAAAGAAAAGGCGGACAAGGTAAATCTGCTTTTGGAATTGGAAGAGAAAAAGCCTTACTATATTCAGTCCGGCGTAGGATATGATACCGAACGAAGATTTTACGCAAACATTCTGTCCGGCGACCGAAACCTTTTTGGATTAAACAAGAATATTTATGCGGGTGGTGAAATCAGCCAGATAGGGTACCGGGGAGACCTGGGCATCTCTGAGCCCAGGTTTCTGGGAACTCGAATCAAATCGTCAGTAAACATGTTTACCGAAACCAGGGAAGAGTTTAATACAAACTTCGGCACCAGGGAGAGAGGCGTTTCACTATCATTTAACCGGAAGTTATTTCAGAAATTCAACGCAGATCTCTCTTTTGTTTATTCATATAAGAAGAACTACCCGCGTGATTTGGAACCCATTTCTGTAAATGAAGAAATTAACTTTGGGTCCAGAGAGATTCTGACGATAAGTCCTTCCCTTATATATAACAACATAGATTCCTATATACGGCCCAGAAAAGGGCTTTTTTCTTCTTTACTTCTGGATATTTCTAAAGGGATCAATAACTCTCTGGATGATTTTTTTAGATATCGTTTCGAGGTTCGAAAATATTATACCCCCATAGAAAACTTAAGTTTTGCCCTGAGGGGACGGGTGGGAGATATTACTCCCTTTGATGATGCCGGTACCATACCGGAAGACCAGCTTTTTTTTCTAGGCGGTACATCCACTGTTCGGGGTTTTGACGAAAACCTGCTTCGATCTGATTCGGCCGGCAAGGCTATAGGGGGGTTAACTTCGACTTTGGGTAATATAGAGGCCCGGGTTGACTTAGGATCTGATTTTGAACTTTCTTTATTTTACGACATCGGCAGGGTCAGAAACGCTCCTGTCGACAAAGGTTCGGATGGATTTCGTTCTTCAGTCGGGGTAGGGTTGCACTATTTTACGCCCATCGGCCCCATCGGTGTTTATTACGGTCATAAACTGGATAGAAAAACTGGCGAAAGTGCGGGCCGGTTTCATTTTACAATAGGGTTTAGATTTTAAACAGACTCAATGATAACCACTTGCTTTTGAATTCAGTTCGGTATAAACTTCAGTTAGAATAAACTTAAAGATTCCAAAAGGACATCAATAAAAACTTTTATTCGGAGGTGTAATATGTTTGGAGACCGTCGCTTTGCCAGGTATGTCTGTTATTTAGTTACGATGACCATGTTGTTGATGAGCCTGCCGGTGCAGACGGTTCAGGCAGCTATGGTAAGAACGGAAACAGTGTTGACACTGTCGACGGCAAAAAACGTACGTGAAAACATCAACCAATTTTTAAAAAGGGAAGATGTCAAGGCCATAATGATGGCCCAGGGGATCAGTCCTCAAGAAGCAAAAGCCCGCGTCGACAGCCTGTCCGATGCCGAAATCATGCAGATTGCCGATAAAATGGATCACCTTCCTGCCGGTGGCAGCGCAATTGGTGTTATTGTGACTGCTTCGGTGATTATTTTTATTGTCCTTCTGATCACGGATATTTTGGGCTTTACCGACATTTTTCCATTTGTGAAACATCCCTCCAGCAAATAGTATGGCGAATTGCCAGAAATGTTTGCGATTTTACTGCATTGTACTGCTTTCTTGCGCCGGTATTCTGCTTTCAAGCTGTACCGGCCTTAATAAATCTGTCATGTTGGAAAAAGCAGGCAATGTGCCCCCTCGAGTTGAAAATGAAACGATTCCGTTTTATTACCAGAAAGCATATCAATGCGGTCCTGCGGCTCTTGCCATGGTACTTAACTGGAGCGGCCTTCCGATTTCTCTCGAAGCTCTGACCGCCGAAGTCTTTACCCCTGAACGCAAAGGGAGTCTTCAATCGGCAATGATCAGCGCGGCCCGTCGGAATGGCAGAATCGCATATGTGTTTGCGGGATTGAGTGATCTGTTCGCTGAAGTGGCTGCCGGACATCCGGTGATCGTTCTACAAAATCTCGGGCTTTCCTGGTATCCTGTCTGGCATTATGCGGTGGTGATCGGCTATGATTTGCCTGAAAAAGTTGTTATTCTTCGCTCAGGAAATATTCGCCGGAAACTCATGTCTTTTCAGGTTTTTGAAAAAACCTGGGCTCGGAGCAATTATTGGGGGCTTTTAATTCTACAATCAAATCAACTGCCCGCCTCGGTAAAAGAGGATCTGTTTCTAAAAGCGTTATTGGGGCTTGAAGAAGCCCGTCAGTTTCGGGCTGCCATCGATGGATATCATATGGCACTGACGCAATGGCCGAAGAATCTAACTGCGCTTATCGGTATTGGCAATTGCTATTATGCTCTTGGAGAACTTGAAAATGCCGAAAAGGTTCTCACAAAAGCCATCCGTTACCATCCCAACTCGGGTCCGGCGTTTAACAATCTTGCACAGATTTTCTTTGAGCAGGGGCGAAAACAGGAAGCCTTGGAAGCTGCAAAAAAGGCGGTTTCTTTGGGTGGTCCGATGCGTTCCGTATTTCAAAAAACCCTTGAGGAGATCGAGGGATTCCATAATTGATACGAAACTATTGATTTTAAAGTGTTGATTCGATATAAAAAAGCCTCCACCGAAATGGAAGAAGCCTGTTTAATGGGATTCAGTGGAGGCCTTGAGTAAGGAAAACTGGTGACAGCACTCCTTCAACTCAAAAAAATAAATATCAATAAACCCCGTGTTGGTCAACCGAAAACCCTTGAAATTTTATGCTCATAGTTATCGAAAACGCTTAATTGAAAGATTGATTGTTATTTGCTATTTAAGAATGGAGTTACTAAAACCCAAGCTGAGCGTTTTAAATTTAGGAATGAATAATTTTAACAAAGTAAGGACAAGATAATATGATGTTTAAAATTAAATGGATTGGACTATTTTTGTGTTTTATCTTCATTCAACCGATACTATTTCCCGCTAAATCTAAAGCCCAGGAGCCGGTTGAAATTTTTACCCTCAAACAAACCATTGAAAGTGCCATAAAAGCGAATCTCGGCCTAAAATCATCCAAAGAAGAAACAGCTGCGGCCTCGGCTGTGAAAAAAGCCAGTCGGACGCAATTTTTTCCTACACTGAGCGCATCCTATGGATACAATCGGTTTGACGCCGAAACCGTAACAGGCGGCTTTACGGCGGTTCCAAAAGAAGAATACAGTTTTGTAACCTCATTCAGTCAACCGATATTCGCGGGTTTCTCTTTGCTGAGACAATATGATATCGCCAACCTCGGTCTTGATAAAGCCAAAGTTAATGAACAACTGACCCGACAGAATATTATTCTGGATGCAAAAAATGCATTCTTTCAACTGTTACAGACGCAAAAACTGTATGACATCGCTCAAAAGACCGTTGTCCAGATCAATGCTCAAAAAGAAGTGGCCGATAATTTTTACCAGGTCGGTATGACGCCGCTGAACGATCTGCTTCAGGCACAGGTTGAATTGGCCAATGCCAAACAGGAGCTTATTATTGCAAAAAACAATTTTGACAATGCCGAGTCGAATTTTAATACACTGCTTCGCAGACCCATAAATGCACCTGTGGTTCTGAAAGACATTCTTGATTATTCTCCTTTTGAAGAAAACCTTGAGTATTGCCTTGCCGAAGCTGAGAAAAATCGGTTTGAAATAAAAATTGCCGACACGGAAGTTGAAATTGCACAAAAGGAATTAGATCTTACAAAAAAAGACTATTTCCCATCAATTGATCTGCAAGGGAATTATTTTAAATACGGATCACAATGGGATGTAGATGGGGGCCAAGGCATATATGATCCTGAGGGGTGGAACATAAAAGCTGTGGCAAAATGGAATTTCTGGGAATGGGGTCGAACCTCATATGGCGTTAAAGAAAAACAATCCCGATTGTCCCAGTCACAGCTAAAAAAAACAGAAATTCTTGATAATATCCACTTGGAGGTAAAGACGGCATATTTGAGGACCCAGGAAGCGGAAAGGGCGATCAAAACGGTGGAAACAGCCATTGAGCAGGCAAAAGAAAATTTCAGAATCAACCAGGAACGTTATAAAGAACAAATCTCCACGCAAACTGACGTGCTCATTGCTCAAACACTTCTTTCTAGAACCATGACAAATTATTACAATGCATTGTACGCATTTAAAATTTCTAAGGCGAGGCTGTATCGATCTATTGGCCAGGAAGTTATTGAATGATTGAGAAACAGAATAAAAGCTTTATCATTCGGATGTTTCACGTCCACAAAAATTACGGCGCTGCTAAAGCGCTCATCGATATCACACTTGATATTCCAAAAAACGAACTCCTTTTTATCAGCGGCCCCAGCGGGGCAGGCAAAACTTCTCTGCTGAAGCTTTTGTATTTTGGAGAAGCTGCCTCAGAAGGGCAGGTATTGATCGATGGAATGAACCTATTAAGAATATCCCATCATCGAATACCGATTCTACGACGAAAGTTTGGTGTAATATTTCAGGATTACAAGCTGATTCGTACAAAGACGGTATTTGATAATATTGCCATCGTACTTGAAGCCATGGGAAAAAAACGGCGATTTGTCGAAAAAAAAGTAAAGAGTGTGCTCAGAACTGTTGGAATGGAAAACAGCATCCATTCCTTGCCCCCGACCCTGTCCGGTGGTGAGCAGCAAAGAATCGCCGTTGCCAGAGCCATCGTCGGAGACCCAAAGATTATACTTGCAGATGAACCCACCGGCAACCTGGACGATGAATCTGCCGATATTATCCTTAACCTTCTAAAAAGATTTCATATTCGAGGTGCTACGGTGATTATTGCAACCCACGATAAAGAACTTATCCGCAAAACAGGGGGCCGAGTCATTCATCTGAAGCAGGGTCGAATCCAAACAATATCAATGCATTAGAGAACGTGTTCTGATGATTATTTATTATAAGCGGGCCATAAAGGATATTCTTGATCACAGGTTTTTGAGTACGGTGACCATCGTCACCATTTCGATTGCCATACTTATTGCCAGTGCTTTTGCTCTTTTTTTTATCAATGCAAACGCCATTGTGAACTCCTGGAAAAAGGGAATCCGGATAATGGTCTATCTTAAGCCCAATCCCTCTGAAATAAAAATTGCTGATATCAAAAGTAAAATTGAGGGCATGAAAGGTGTAAAGAATGTTCAATTTATTTCAAGCAAAGAGGGATTGGAACGATTAAAAAATCAGATGAAACGGCAGTCCTCGTTGCTGGACGACTTACAAGAAAATCCTCTACCGGATGCCTTTGAAGTTCGGCTTACAGACGATTTCCAAAACCAGGATAAAGTCGAAACGCTCGCAGCTCGACTGGAATCGCTTTCGCAGGTGGATGAAGTCGAGTATGGGCAAATTTGGCTGGGACGATTTACGAACATTCTCAATTTGTTCAGATTAACAGGATATGCAATGGGGGTCCTTTTTTTTGTGGCAACTGTTTTAATTGTCGCCAACACCATTCGTTTAGTGTTTTATTCAAGGAGCGAAGAGGTTGAAATCATGCGGCTGGTCGGTGCAACCGACGGTTTCATCAAAGCCCCTTTCTATATTGAAGGCCTTATCCAGGGAGCACTGGGCGGAATCATCGGATTGGCAGTATTATTTGTTCTTTTTATGTTTATTTCATCGAATGTGGATAAAGGTTTTACTTCAGGTTTGTTTGCCATCAGATTCCTTTCTTGGAAGGCTTTCCTTGGAATATTGATTTGCAGCATGTTTGTAGGGTGGATGGGGTGCTTTCTTTCACTAAAACAATTCTTAAAACAATAGCATATGTTGCAGTCGGTGTCATTATCATACTGCAACCCCCCGATGTTTCCGTTGCACAATCCGATGAAATCGGAATTGTGACCGCCAACAAGCTGAACGTTCGGTCCCAACCCGGCGTTGAATACCCATCTATATTGACGATTCCAGAAGGAACAAAAGTCAAAATTCTCGAGCATCATCATGCATGGTTTAAAATTTTATATAATGGCCAGGTCGGTTATATTCGAAATTTAGAGAGGTATGTGCATGTTATATCTGAGGACGGTGCAGAGAACACAGCAAAAACAGAAAATAACAAAGGCGACATTAAAGGCGTCAGAAAAGAGGCGACAAGTATCAACCGTGAGATAGAAAAGGAGACGGCCGAACTCTTGAGGTTTACCAGAAAAGAAACTTCAATCGTCAACAGCTTGAATGACATTGATCTGATACTTGACAAGGCCAGAAAAAATGCTTCGTCTCTCAAAACAGAGCTTGCTGACTATGAAAAAGAAATAGAGAAGGCGACAAATACATCCAAAGAACTTCAAAAAAGGATTAAAACCAGCGAAAAATATGCATCAAAGCGCCTGGTCGCTCTTTATAAACTGAGCTGGCTGGGGAAAATATATGTTTTGGCCTCGGCTCAAACCATGTATGAACTTTTTCATCGAAAAAAGGTTTTGGAACAGGTGCTGGCCTATGATGAAAATATTTGGCAGAATCTTCTGGACAATAAAGAGAAACTTCAGCAGCAGCTGAACAAGTTGAATGCAAAAAAAAAGGAAAAGCTTTCTGTTGAGACAGATTTAAAGAAACAGATTGAAATTGTGTCTCTTGAGAGACAAAATCGTTCACAACTACTTGATGATATACGTAAAAAAAGGTCTTTAAAATTGGCGACTATTGAATCTTTGAAGCAGGCAGCGGAAGATTTGGATCATACCGTAATATCTTTAAAATCCGAACCAGACCTGATGGAACCCCAAAAAAATATTTCACTAAAAAGCTTTTCCTCCTTAAAAGGATTGCTTAATATGCCGGTTAAGGGTAAAATAGTATCTTTTTTTGGACCACAACGAAACGAAAAGTTCAATCTGATCAATTTCAAAAGTGGTATCGAGATAAAAGCTGACAGAGGTGAACCCATACGTGCCGTATACGACGGACGAATTCTTTATGCCAGATGGTTTAAGGGATACGGAAATATGATCATTATTGATCATGGGAATAATTATTACACCATTTATGCCCATGCTCAGGAACTTTTTGCTTCACAAGGAGATACTGTTGATAGGGGCGAAGTTGTGGCGACAGTCGGAGACTCAGGGTCAATGATCGGCCCAAGTTTGCATTTTGAAATACGTCATCATGGTAAGCCTGTGGACCCGTTGAAATGGATTAAAGAAGGTTAGTCTGGACTTTCAATGGGCTAAATGAGGGGTACTATTAGAAGTTCAGATTAAAAGGAGAAACTCCATGAATTTAAAGAAAAAACAGCATATTAAACTGTGGTTAGTTCTGCTGATCGCTGTCATTTTTTGGACCGTTGGATCCGGTTTTTACCGAAATCTTTCGGCTGATGGAGCAGAAACATATAAGGGTTTAAAATTATTTTCCGATGTGATCGGACTGGTTGAGAACAACTATGTCGATCCCGTCGATTCAAAAGAATTGATCGAAAAGGCCATCGAGGGAATGGTCCACAGTCTAGATCCCCATTCTTCTTTGCTGTCTCCTGATGACTTTAAAGAGTTGCAGATTGACACCCAGGGCGAGTTTACGGGAATCGGCGTAAGTATAACCATGAAGGATGGTTTTGTTACAGTAATTTCGCCCATTGAAGGCACACCGGCTTACGAAGCCGGAATAAAAGCCGGTGATAGAATTATTAAGGTTGATGGTAAAACGACCGGAGATTTGCGAGAGGCTGTTAAAATGATCCGGGGGCCAAAAGGAACTGAGGTCGTTGTTACGATTGCCCGGGAAGATGTTAAAAAACCAATTGATTTCAAAATTGTTCGGGATATTATTCCTGTTGAAAGCGTCAAAGCAATTGTTTTGAAACCCGGATACGGATATGTCTGGATCACCAATTTCAGGGACAATACAACCGATGACCTTGTTTCAGAGTTGGAAAAACTCGAATCCGCTAAAATACCCTTAAAAGGACTTATCCTTGATCTTCGTGACAATCCGGGCGGGCTTCTTAACCAGGCTATTGAGGTTTCAGATCTTTTTATCGAAAAAGGAACGATTCTTTCCATTAAGGGGCGTAAGGAAAAAAACACCCAAATATATAAGGCGACCCCAAACAAAGTAAAACGAAATTATCCCATTGTTCTATTGATTAACGGCGGGAGTGCCAGTGCGTCAGAAATCGTAGCCGGTGCCCTCCAGGATCAAAAACGCGCACTCATACTGGGAACAACCTCCTTTGGTAAAGGTTCGGTGCAATCTGTGGAGAAATTGAGGGATGGTTACGGCCTTAAATTGACCATTGCGAGATATTACACGCCCAGTGGCCGCTCAATCCAGGCAAAAGGTATTCAACCGGATATCGTTGTAAAAAGAAGGCTTATTAGTAAGGAAGATATGGATGATATCAGCGAGGGGATGCTAAAGGAAAAAGATCTTCAAAATCATCTCGAAGCGGTGCCTGAAAAAGGTCAAGATAAAAAAAGAGAAGGAGACAAGAAAGATAAAAATCGTAAAAAACAGAACATCGAAAAAACTAAATTTATATACGGTCAACTTAAGCCTGAACAGCTACTGGCGGATAATCAGGTGACACGTGCCCTTGATATCCTTTTGAGCTATGAAATCTTCAAAGACGTCCAAAAATAGGGTATGGCTAAAAAAAAGAGACGACAGCCGAAGAAACCATTAAAAAAAGCGGCCAAAGGCAGTATTCAAAAAACGTATCTGATAAAAGCTTTAACCGGGCTTGGTGTTCTGTTGCTCTTGGTCGTCACTGCCGGTGTTTTGACGCACCATTTGGTATTGA
>Ga0210111_1000289_pt1 | contig 13478 bp, 17 predicted proteins | sample China_Galinas_PW_6_FD_185520 | JGI IMG/M metagenome (GOLD analysis project Ga0210111, IMG submission 185520) | Wetland microbial communities from San Francisco Bay, California, USA, that impact long-term carbon sequestration - China_Galinas_PWC_D2... | ecosystem: Environmental > Aquatic > Marine... | reverse complement strand
GCGTTCACCCGGCCGCTGACCGACAGCATCGTCAACGTCGACCTGGCCAACTGGGGCACGTTCAGCGGCGCTGTCTGCTTCGCCCTCGGCGGGGTTCTCCAGGCCTTCGAGCGCTGACCGCTCGGCACGAGCGCGAAATCACCCGATCTGGACGATGCCGCCCCTCGATGCCGCTCCTAGCGTGGAGGGCAATCGAGGAGGAACCCGTCGAAGCGGGTCCGAACGGGCCGCCGGGAAACGGCGCGCCGCGAAAGGAGAACCATGAGAGGTCTGGGCCGCGCCGTCTTCGTCGCCATCCTGCTGCTGATCGCCGGGGTGCTCAACATCATCTACGGGATCGGCGCGATCGGGGACGCCAACTTCTGGGTTGGAGAAAACCGCTTCGTGCTGGGCAGCCTGCACACCTGGGGCTGGATCACCCTGATCGTCGGCGTAATCCAGGTCTTCGCCGGCCTATCGCTCTTCGCGGGCGGCACGTTCGGCCGCGTGATCGGGATCGTCGCCGCCAGTCTCGGCGCGCTCGCCGCGCTGCTGGCGGTCGGCGGCGCGTACCCGTTCTGGGCGCTGGGCGTCTTCGCGATCTGCCTGATCTGCATCCACGGCCTGGTCGTCTACGGCGAGCCGCTCGACGAGGAGCCCCGACTCCCCGGGAGCAGCGATCCGACCGCGGGCGCGCCCCGCGGTTGAGCTTTGCGGGATGCGGCGCGGACCCTTCGACGTCGACGTCTTCCAGACGCAATCGCTGCATAGTGTCGAGCCCGTGGACGGAATCGGCCATCTCATCGGCACCTCCAGCCCAGCCAGGCGAGCGTCGGCCTCGCATCCGCTGGCCGCGTCAAGGGCCGCCTCGACCTTCGTGTGAGGATGTTCGGCCTCGACGAGAAGATCGCCTCCCTCGCATCCGGCAGACCGCTCGCCGCGCTCGCGATCGCGTTGCTGCTCGGACTGCGTCACCCGCTCGACCCCGATCACCTGGCAGCCGTCGGAGCGATGGCCAGGGACTCCCGGGGCAGGTCGGCCCTGGTCGGCCTCCTGTGGGGCACGGGCCACGCCAGCACCGTGCTCTGCCTCGGGGTGCCGGTCATCCTCTGGTCAGCGACGCTGCCGGCGGGCGCCCAGCAGTCGATCGAGGCGGTGATCGGGGTGGTCATCTTCGCCCTGGGCCTGCGCCTGCTCTTGCGCCACGGCCGTCATCGGGCCCACCCCCACCCTCACCGACCGCCGCGGAGCCTGCGCGAGGCCTATGGGGTCGGCGCCCTTCACGGTGTGGGTGGCAGCGCCGGGATCGGCCTTCTGCTCCTCGCCGCGATCCCCGATCCCGCCGTCTCGCTCGCGGGGTTGGTGGTGTTCGCGACGAGCGCCGCCCTGGCGATGGGCGCGGTCGCGGCGGGTCTGGGCCGGGGCCTCGCAGCCCTGCCCACTCGCCCCTCCGCGGCATTTCTCTGCGCCTTCGGGCTCTGGTACCTGAGCGCGGCTGCCGTAGGCGCGCCCTACCCGTTCTAGGACGCTGTCCCAAGGGCTGGATTTCGCGCGTTCAGATCGCAGTGCGGCAGGCACGGCCTGCGACCGGAGGGGCCGGCGGCAGGCTCGCGGGCGCCTCGGACACGGGTTCTTCGGGTTCCCCGCCGGAGCCGCACGCCGCAAGCGAGAGCGCAGCGGCCAGCGCCACGGACAGAACCACCAACACCTTCAAGTCCACCTCCTGCCGGTTCACCCCCGACCCTACCGAGAACTCCGCCGGGGCCGATGCAATAGGACGTGGGTTCGATCGTCCCGCGCTGCAGGGCGCTGTCGCCGGGCGTCAACGACCCGACCACGGCGACCCAGGCGCTGGAGCCCGTTACGGAGATGTAGCGAAAGTGTGAAAATGCGCGGCGATGGATTGGTCGCTGCTGCACACGCTCAACGACTTCCTCTTCCGCCACGACGCGGTCGAGGACCCGATGCTCTTCTACGTCAACGCCTCCGAGGCGCTGTTCGCGGCAACGCTGGCGGTCGTCTTCCTCGCGGCGCGGGGCGAGCGTCACACGGGCTGGCGCCGGGCGGCGGTGGCTGCCGTTTTCAGCGCCGCCCTGGCGCTCGCGCTCGGCCAGGCGATCTCCGACGTGGTCGACCGCGTGCGGCCGTTCGTGGCCGAGCCGCACCAGGTGCACCTCTTCGCCGCCCATGCGGCCGACGCCGGCTTCCCCAGCGACCACGCGACGGCCTCGTTTGCGATCGCGGTCGCGATCTTCCTGCGCAAGCGACGCTGGGGGGCCTTCGCGATCGTCGCCGCGGCGATTCTCTCGGTCGGCCGGGTGGCCGTCGGCTATCACTTCCCGAGCGACGTGCTCGCAGGCGCCGCGCTCGGCAGCGCCGCAGCTCTGCTGCTCTGGGCTCCGCCACTGCGGCGCCGCGTCGATGCCCTCGCCGATCTCATCGGGCGTCCCTGGGACCGCGTCGTGTCCTGGGGTGCCGGGCGCCTCGGGCTCTCGGCCCCGACGCGCTGATATATCGCTTCGCGGGGACCCGCGGGGCGGACGATCAGGGGACGCGAACACGCGTAGGCTGCGCACCATGCGTCTGTCCCGACAGGAACATGGCTGAGCCGCTGGTCAGCATCGAGGGGGTCGGCAAGACCTACGGCAGCGGTCCCGCGCGACAGCGGGTCCTCGACGACATCTCGCTGCAGATCGGCAGCGGCGAGATGGTCATCGTGCACGGCCCCTCGGGCTGCGGCAAGACCACGCTGCTCAACCTGATCGGCGGCCTCGACCGCCCCGACAGCGGCCGCGTCCTCGCCTGCGGGACCGAGCTCACGCACGCCTCCCGCCCCGAGCTGACCGCCTACCGCGCCCGCTCGGTCGGCTTCATCTTCCAGTTCTACAACCTGCTCCCCACCCTGACCGCGCTGGAGAACGTCGAGGCCGGGGTGCGCGTGGCGGGGGTCGGACGGGAGGAGTCGCGCGAGCGCGGCAGGTCGCTGCTCGGCCGCGTCGGTCTCGGCGACCTCGCCGGCCGCTTCCCGGCGCAGCTCTCCGGCGGCGAGCAGCAGCGCGTCGCGATCGCCCGCGCCCTCGCCAAGCGACCGCGGCTGCTCCTCGCCGACGAGCCGACCGGCAACCTCGACGAGGAGACCTCGGCCGGAGTGCTGGAGCTGATCCGCGAGCTCAACCGCGAGACCGCGGCCACCTTCGTGATCGTCAGCCACAACCCGGCGATCGCCCGGACCGGCGACCGCGTCGTCGAGCTCTCCCGCGGGCGGCTCGCCGAGCGCCCGGCGACAGCGCCCGGCGCCGCCTCGAGCTGATGCTCTGGCGCAAGGCATATCGCGACCTGCGCGCGATGGGCCTGCGCGCCGTCCTGATCGTCGTCGTGATCGGCGCCGGCCCGGGGACCGCCGCCGGCATCGCGCTCGCCATGCACGACGTCGAAGCGACCCGCGACGACTTCTACTCGCGCTACGCCCTCGCCGACCTCGACCTGCGCCTGCGCGCGCCGCTGCCGGCCGCGCAGCTGCGCCGGCGGGCGAAGGAAGCCGGCGCGCGCCGCACCGAGGTTCGCCTGATCCTCGACGGCGCCGCGCTGCACGGCGGCTCGCGCACCGCCGCCGAGGTCGTCGGGATGCCGGTCGGCACGCGGCTCAACCGGCTCGCCGTAACCGCGGGGGACGGGCTCGACCGCGGCGCCCCGCGCGGCGCGGCGGTCGACACCGACTACGCCGATCGCGCCGGCATCGGGCTCGGCGACCGCGTGCGGCTGCGGCTCGCCGGCCGCACGATCTCGGTGCGGGTGCGCGGCCTGGCCCGCAGCCCCGAATACCTGCTGGCGACCGCCAACCCCGACTACCTCGTCCCCCAGCGCGGCTCGCTCGCGGTCGTCTTCCTCCCCCGCGCCTCGCTGCGGCGCCTGACCGGCCTGCGCGGCGCCAACGACCTCGCCGTCGACCTGCCCGGCGGCGGCAACGGGAAAGCCGCGGAGCGACTCGCGGCCGGGCTGCCGACCGCTCGCGTCACCCCCCGCTCGCGCCAGTACGGCCGGCGCCTGACCGAGGCCGACATCCACAGCTTCACGATCTTCGCGCCGGTGATGGGCGTCGTCTTCGGGATCGTCGGCCTGCTGCTGATCGCGCTCAGCCTGCGCCGCCTGGTCAGCTCGCAGCGGCGCGAGCTGGGCGCCCTGCTGGCGATCGGCTACCCGGCGCGCACCGTGGTCGGCTCGGTGATGCTGCTGGCGGCGGCGCTCGCCATTCTGGGCGCGGCGCTGGCGATCGGGGCGACGATCGGCGTCGGGCGGCTGGTCGCGAACGAGTACGCGAGCGCGGTCGGCTTCCCGGCGACGCGCTACCCGCTCGCCTTCGGGCCGCTGGCCCTGGCCGCCGGCCTGGCGCTCGTCGCGACCCTGCTCGCCGCCCTCCTGCCCGCCTACCGGCTCGCCCGCCTCGACCCGATCGAGGCGCTGCGCGGCGAGAGCGTCGGCTCCTTCGAGCTGCCCGGCTGGCTGCAGCGACTGACCGCGGTCGGCCCACCCGCGCTCACCTACGGGCTGCGCGGGCTGCTGCGCCGGCCGCTGCTGAGCGCCGCCACCGTCCTCAGCATCGCCGGCGCGGTCGGGCTCGGCGCCGCGCTCAACATCCTCGTCTCCTCGACCGACAGCTCGGTCGACGCCTCCTTCGCCGGCCAGGGATGGACCCACTCGGCGGACCTCGCGCGGCCGCTGCCGGACCGCCGCGTGACGGCGCTCGCGAAGCGCTCCGGGGCGAACCGGGCCGAGCCGACGGTCAAGGGCCCGGCCGAACTGCGGACGAGCGCCGCCGCGGGCGGAGTCGGCGCGCAGCTCACCGGGCTGCCGCGACGGCCGGCCCTGCTGCGCCTCGACCTGACCGCGGGCGGCGACCCCGGCCCGCGGCGGATCGTGCTCAGCGAGCAGACGGCGGACAGGCTGGGGGTCGGCCCCGGAGACCCGATCGCGCTGCGCACCTCCGCCGGGAGGACGACCGTCCGCGTCGGCGGCGTCGCCCGCACCCTCGCCACCGAACAGGCCTACCTCCCGCGGGCCGAGGCGGCGCGCCTGCTCGGGCTTGCGGGGCGGGCGACGAGCGTGCTGGTCGCCGGCGACGCCGCGGACGCCCGGCGCCTGCGCGCCGATCCGGCCGTCGCGCGGGTCACCTCGAAGGCCTCGGCGCTCGCCGCCGAGCGCGAACTGCTCGACGAGCTGACCGGCCTGATCTCCGTCCTGCAGGCGATCAGCCTCGGCGTCGGCGCGCTCTTCCTCGTCTCCACCCTGGCGCTCTCCTACCTCGACCGCCGCGGCGAGTTCGCGACCCTGGCGGCGCTCGGCTACGGACGGCGCCAGATCGGCGCCGCGGTCGCCGGTGAGGCGCTCACCCAGACCCTGCTCGCCGCCGCCCTCTCGATCCCGCTCGGCATCCTGATCGCCTCACCGCTCTCGCGGCGGATCTCCGAAGCCTGGTTCGAGATCGGCCTGCACCCCCAAGCGCCAAGCTTCCTGCTGGTGATCCTCCCGGCGCTCGCCCTGGCGCTGCTCGCCGCCGCGCACGCGACCCGGCGGGCGCTGCGGCTGAACATCGCCGCCACGGTCAGGGCGCGGCTGATCGGCTGAGCCGCGGCACGGCGACGACGCCGCATCCGTGCTGAACCCGGATTTTCACGCCGGTCGCCGTCGCTTGTTTCAGTGAAGGGCAAGCAAACACCCCTGGGCGGGTAATGCGGCAGCGCCCTCCCGCCCACGACCGGAAAGGAATCGTGCGACAGATCCGCAAGAGAATCACCTACGCAAACGTGGCCTCGACCCTCGCCCTCTTCCTGGCCCTGGGCGGCGCGACCGCGATGGCGGCCCGCAGCCTGCCGCCGAACAGCGTCGGCCCCAGGCAGCTGCAGCCGAGCGCGGTGCGCACCGGCTATCTCGCCAGGAACGCGGTGCGGACCGGGAAGATCGCCTTCGAAGCGGTGCGCGCCGGCAAGGTCGCCAAGAACGCGATCGTCACCAACCGGCTGCGCGACGGCGCCGTCGCCCGCGGCAAGCTGGCCCGCGAAGCCGTCGGCACGGGCAACCTCGGCAAGCTCGCCGTGAACACCAGCCGGCTCGGCAACGAATCGGTGCAGACCGGCAAGATCGGCTCCGGCGCGATCACCAACGGCAAGCTCGCCGACGACTCGGTCACCGGCCCGAAGGTGAAGGAGTCGACGCTCGACCAGGTCCCCAGCGCCGCCGAGGCGGCCAAGGTCGGCGGCTTCGGCGCCGGCTGCCCGGGCGGGATGCGAGCGGTCCAGGGGCTCTGCTTCGACTCCGGCGTCCGCGCCGCGCAGATCTGGCTTAACGCCGTGACCGACTGCGCGGACGAGGGCCTCAGGCTGCCCAGCCCAGGCGAGCTGACCGCGGCGGCCGCCGCTCTCGGCAACGTCTCCTCGGGCAACGGCGAGTGGACCGACAGCTTCTACGTCATCCCGCCGTCCGAAGAATTCGCGCTGGGGGTCGACGACGAAGGGATGGAGAAGGCAAGCGAAATCACCGAAAGCCTCCCCTACCGCTGCGCGACCCAGCTCCTGCGTTAGCCGGCGAGGCGACAGGCGGGGTCCCCGGATCGAAGCCGAGCCGGCACCGCAATTCGGGGGCTCCGTCGCTAACCTCAGCGGCCATGCGCCGTCTGACGTCGATCGCGCTGCTCCTCTTGGGCGGAGTCGCGCTCGCCGCCGCCGGCACCGCCTCGGCGAGCAACAGCGTCATCGACGTCGGCCCCCGCAAGGTCGAGGCCGGCACCCACGTGACCGTCCACGGCATCGTGCTCGGCGGCTGCCCGGTGGGCTCGCAGGTCACCCTCTACTCGCGCGCCTTCGCCGAAATAACGGAAGAGGAATTCGCCGGCGTGCCGGCGCTGACGACGGTGCTGGCAAGCAACCACATGTTCAACGTCGAAGTGAAGATCTCCAAGCAGGTCCGCCCCGGCTCCTACACGGTCAGCGGCCGCTGCGGCGGCGGCAACTTCGGCCACGTCCAGCTGCGCGTGACCAACGCCGCGTTCTCGGTTCGCCCGAGGATCGCCTTCGTCCGCGGCACGGCCCGCTCGGGCCCCAGCGTCTGGGTGGCGCGCGCGAACGGCCGCCGGGCCCACCGGCTCGGCCGCGGCGCGCAGCCGCTGCTGTCGCCGAACGGCCAGTCCGTCGCCTTCGTTCGATTCGCCAGGCGCGGCGCCCGGCCGCTGATCGTGCGCGCGACCCGCGGCCGCGGCGTGCGGCGCTTCTTCGGCGGGGCCCGCCACGCACAGGCCACGCCGCTCGCCTGGTCGCCCAACTCGCGCTACCTCGCCGTCGCGGTCGCCGACCGGCGGGGCGGCCGCAACGTCCTCATCGTCATCGACCTGTTCAGAAACGGCCGCTATGAAACCGTGGCCCGCGGCCTGACTCAGGGCGCCAGCTTTGCGCCGGAAATCACCGGCAAGCTCGTCTTCGGTTCGAGCGGGTCGCCGTCGCCGTCGGCCCCGGTCGATCTCTACACCGCGCGCGCCTTCAGCGGCGAAGGAGTCCAGCGGCTGACCGACGACGGGCGCAGCCTCAACCCGGTCTGGGGGCGCCAGGGGATCGTCTTCGACCGCGAGCGCCTGCGCGGCGGCGACGCGCCCGAATACCAGCTCGTCCTCATGCGGGGCAACGAGACGACCCAGATCACCGACCTCCACCCCAGTGCCCTGCTCAGCGGCCTCGTCCCGCTCGCCGTCTCCGCCGACGGCGAGCACCTGGTGGCCTCCTACGTCGGCCAGGACACCTCGCAGGCGTGGGCGGTCGACCTGGTCAGCCACGAAGCCCGCCGCCTCACCCATGGCCGCGCCGCCGTCACCGGCTGGGGCATCTCCGCCGACGGCGAAAGCGCCCTGGTCGAAATCGGCGGCTTCCTCGCGCCACCCTCGCGCGGCCGGATCGCGACGCTGCCGTTCGCCGGCGGCCCGGCCCAGGTCCTGATCCGCCACGGCAGCAGCCCGAGCTGGAACCGCTGAGCCGAAACGCGCCCGGTCCGCCTGCCGGCAACGCCGAGACGAGCGGTCAGCCTGCCGGCCGGCGCCCGCGGCGAAGCGCCTCGCGCGTCGCATAGAGAGCCGGCAGGGCGGCCTTGTCCTTCGGCCGTCCCAGGCCCTCCTTCGAGGCGATCACCGCGTCGATCGTCGCCACGCGCACGGAGAGATCGCCGAGGACGAGCTCGATCGTGGCCAAATCCTCGAACCCACCGATCCCCACCGCGTGCGGCACGACGTCGATCGGGCCGGCGTCCGTATCGAAGCGGCGACTCTGCCAACCGACGAAGTCCGTCCCCTCCAGCTCGGTCGCCCCGTCCTCGCCCGGCGCACGCGCGCCGAGATCGCTGAGCGCGGCGGCAAGGCGATCGGCATTGTCCAGGTCCCGTCGCGGCATCACGTCGAGGTCGACGGTGGCGGTCGGGGCCCCCTGCAGCCACGCCGCGAGGGCGCCGATCACGTAGAAGTCGACCTCGTGCTCGACGAGCGCCCGCAGGAGCCGCTCGGGCTCGAACCCGGTCATCGCCTACCCCCGCCCCCAGCGAGCTCGCGCAGATGGGTGAACCCGCTCAGCGAGCGCAGGCGCTCCAGGGGGCTCAGCTCCAGCAGCGACCGCGCCAGCTCGAGGTCGTGCGGATCGGGCGCAACCTCGGCGGCGAGGTTCAGGCGGCGCCCGCAGGCGGCCGCGAGGCGCTCGAGGGTCTCCCATGAAGGGACCGCCGCGCCGCGCTCGTAGCGAGCGATCGCCGGCTGCGAGGTGCCGGCACGCCGGGCAAGCTCTCGCTGGGAGAGGCCCGCGTCGAACCGCATCTCGCGCACCACTTCCATCGGGGAACCCATGGACGCATGATACTCGATTAGGTATCAGACTTGCAGGCGGCTCGGGGACGCCCACAGCGGCTATCGTCGAGCCGAATGGACGCGGAACGGAGAGTGGCGCTGTCGTGGAGCGGGGGCAAGGACTCCGCGCTGGCGCTCTGGACGCTGCGGCGGGAAGGGGTCGAGCCGGCGGCGCTGCTGACCGCGCTGACCGAGGACCACGACCGGATCAGCATGCATGGCGTACGCGGCGAGCTGCTGCGGGCGCAGGCCGCGGCGGTCGGCGTCGAGCTGGTCGAGATCGGCATCCCGGCGAGCTGCCCGAACGAGGTCTACGGGCAGCGCATGGCCGACGCGCTCGCCTCTCCCCCGCTCGCCGACGTCGACGCGATCGCCTTCGCCGACCTCTACCTCGAGGACATCCGGGCCTACCGCGAAGCGCACCCGGCCGGCAGGCGCCAGGCGCTCTTCCCGGTCTGGGGGCGCGACACGGGCGCGCTCGCGCGCGAGTTCATCGACGCCGGCTTCGCCGCGACGCTCGTCTGCGTCGACCCAAGTCAGATCGACCCCTCCTTCGCCGGTCGCCGCTTCGATCGCGACCTGCTCGCCGACCTGCCGGCGGGCGCCGACCCCTGCGGCGAGAACGGCGAGTTCCACACCTTCGTCCACGCCGGCCCGATCTTCGAGCGGCCGATCGAGGTCGAGCTCGGCGAGCGGGTGACCCGCGACGGCTTCGCCTTCCAGGACCTCATCCCGGCGGCCCTCACCACGGCGAGCTCCGCCCCGGGGAGCTGAGCGCGGCGACCGGCTGGTCGGCGATACGGCCGGTGCTGGTCGGCTTCCTGCTCGCCGCCGATGCCTTCGTCGTCGCCGCCCTCGCGATCGCCCGCCCCGGCGGCTGGCTGCCACCCTTCGTCGCCTTCGGGGTCATCCTGCTCGGCCTGATCTGGTTCCAGGCCTGGGCGCTGCGCCACCGCGACGACGACGGCTAACAGCCGTCCTCGGATGGCATCGACGGACGCCGCTCTCAGTCGCCAGGTTGTCCCCACGCCAGTGGGGACAACCCCCGCGCCGGCTCGTACTCAGCGACGGCGACGCTCGGAGTTGCCGCGCTCCCACCAGTCGATCGTCTCGCCGCGCTCCTGCATCTCTTCGAGCGTCCGGGCGATGAAGCTGGCGCTGACTCCCCCGGTCATGTCGGCGCAGAACTTCCACAGCTCCCGCGCCGCCTTCTTGTAGCGGTGGATCAGCTCATCCAGCTCGAAGGCGTCCAGCTCACCGGACTCGTAGCGCTCGAAGCCCTCCCGGACTCGCTCAAGCAGATCGGCGAGCCGAGCCTCGTGATAGCCGACCACGAGCGCTTCATCGGCCTGGCGCTTTGCCTTCGAGGGCTTGGCAGGATCGGCACTCACACTGACGCGATTATCGCGCCCCGATGACGTGGCTGCCCCGCACCACGATCTCCGACCCGGGCGGCTGGTTGGCGGTGAAGATGACGAGATTCGAGCCGTCGCTTGCCACGGCTCGGCGTCAAAGCGCTCCAGAGCATCGAGCAGCGCCGGATCGTGGATCACGACGAATGGGCCCTACGCGTAACTGCCGTCTCGAAGCTGAGCGATCAGGGCGAGGACATCGTCAACGCGATCTTCCTCGATGCGGTCGGCCGGACGCTGCCCCTCCAACAGTCGATGAGGGGAAAAGAGCCACAGCCGGGCCTCGTCGGGCGGGTAGAACTCCGCCAGCTCCTCCGCGAGCCAGGCGAGCGTGAGCAGCCGGTTGAGGCTGCGCCGCTGCGGCTCAGCCTTCCCCGTCCGCCAGCGTGAGACGGTCTGCGGCGTAGTGCCGAGCAACTGCGCGATCTCCTGCCCCTGAACGCCAACCTCATCCCGAATCGAGTCGAGCTTGCGAGCGAGCGCGCCGGTGCCGGTGTTTGTTGCGACCTCCATGTATCTATCCGGGTAAGTCATCGACAGCTCAATAAACAAATTGATCGACAACTAGATAAACAGACTAGCAGCTACGGCTCGATCGGTTGTCCTCACGATCTCCTTCAGCCTCGCCGAGGGCTAGCTCGACCGTGGCCACATCCTCGACATAATCCCGACTGGCCGGGCAATCGCCTAGGCTGCCCGGCCATGCACAAGCTCGCTCGCCCCCGCCTGCTCGTTCCCCTCGCCCTCGCGATCGGCATCGCGCTCGGCTCGCTGATCCCGGCCGCGTTCGGCGACTCGGCGAAGGCGCCGACCGCGATCCGCTACGCGCTCGCGCAGACGAGCAAGGTCCAGGGCGCGCCGAAGCGGACGCTGGTCCTCAGCCGCGTGGTCGTCCAGCCGGGCGCCAAGCTGGCGACCCACCATCACCGCGGCACTCAGGTCGCCCGCATCCAGTCCGGCTCGCTGCGCTACACCGTGCGCCGTGGCTCGGTCACGGTCAAGCGCGGCGAATCGGACGACCATCCGCAGACCGTGCGCAAGATCAAGGCCGGCCAGACCGGCACCCTGCACGCCGGCGAGTGGATCGTCGAGCAGCCCTCCGACGTGCACGAAGCCGCGAACAAGACGTCGAAGGCCGTGGTGATCTACCTGGCGACGCTGCTCGAAACGGGTGCGCCGGCGGCGACGCCGGTCACGCTGCACGACTGAGCTCCCCGGTGAACGCTTTGCCCACGAATACGGTGGCAAAGCGTTCAGCCGATCAAGGCGTCTCGGCCTCGACGCGACCGGCGTTGGCGGCGGCACGCAGGGCTTCGTAGTCGCGCTCGCTCTGGTCGGCGTAGGTCTCGGCGAACTCGGTCATCGCGCGGTCGAACGCCTCGCCCTTGCCGAGGTAGGCGGCGATCGCGACGCGGTCGCCGCCGCGGGTGTGGGCGTGGGCCAGGGTTAGGCCGCAGATCTCGGCGTACACGGCGAGGCCGCGGGCGTCCATCTGCTCGACCTTGGCCGAGGCCTTCCAGTCCCAGAGCTGGCGCACGTAGAAGTCGCGGTGCGCTCCGTCGAGCCCCTCGACCCGCACCCAGCCGAGCATGATGTCGCTGGCCGCCTGCATCAGCCGCTGCCCCTCGACAACCCGCTCGCCCTGCAGCTCGAAGCGGCTCGGCGCCGCGTAGGGCTCGAGCACCGAGCGCTGCGCCTCCTTGATCTGGAGGAAGAGCGGGTCGCTCGCGTCGCGGCCGAGCATCAGCGCGATCCAGGCGCGCGTGCCGACGCTGCCGACGCCGACGACTTTGAAGGCGACGTCGACCAGGCGGTAGCCGTCGAACACGGCGCGGTGCTCGATGTCGAGCGAGTCGCGGTAGTCGGAGAGCACCCGCCGCACCACGGCCTCGACATCGGCGCCGGGAGCCTCCTCGGCCGCCAGCTCCTCGGCCCGCGCGATCAACGGCGGGTCGCTGGCGATCCGCAGCTCGCCGTCCACCACCTCGGTCAGCTTGGCGAAGGCGCGCTCGCTGTCCTTCGCCTTGGCCTTCGCCACGCCGCGTTCGAAGCGGCGGCGCTGCCTGCCGCCGACCACGTCACCCCAGCGCGCCGCGATCGACTCGGCGTCGAGGTGCTGGTACCAGGACTCGAGGTTGCCCATCTCCGCCAGCCGCCGCATCGCCTCGCGGTACTCGCGCGCGGCGGCGGCGGCGATCTCGCGACGTTCGCGCTTGCCGCAGCCGCGCTCGCGCCCGGCCAGCGAAAAGCTGGCGACGAGCCGCTTCACGTCCCACTCCCACGGCCCCGGCAGCGTCTCGTCGAAGTCGTTGAGGTCGAAGACGAGCCGCCGCTCCGGCGAGGCGTAGCCGCCGAAGTTGGAGAGATGCGCGTCGCCGCAGAGCTGGGTCTCGAAGCCCGAGCGCGGCGTGCCGGCGAGATCGGCGGCCATCACCGCCGCTGCGCCACGGTAGAAGGCGAGGGGCGAGGCGAGCATGCGGCCGTAGCGCAGCGGCACCAGCCGGCCGACCCGGGAGACGGCCTGGCGCTCGAGCAGATCGACCGGGTCGGGACGGTCGGCGGCGGGGCTCCAGGCGCCGTGGCTGGAGCGCGGCGCGAGCTTGCGCGCCGCCTTGCCGGCGGCGACTCGCTCTTGCGGCGAACCGGGATGGCGCTGAATCGAGGTGGCGATCCCTAGACGGTAGCCGTCTCGGTGAGCGGCGGGTCGGATCCCACCTGCAGCTGCTCGAAGCGCCGCGTCGACAGCCGCCGCGCCGGCCAGTGCGAGGCGACGACGAGAACCATGACCAGCGCGTAGAGGGCGATCACCAGCTGGATCGTCGTCACGGTCGTGTCGAAGTCTTCGACCAGCTGCGAGATCGCGACGTTCATCACCGCCTGGTCGAGGACCATCAGAAATTGGGCGGCGCCGAGCACCGCGAGCACACCCCACCTGGCCACGGCGGAAAAGCTAGCGTGGTCGGCGTGAGAGCGCTGGTGCAGCGGGTCAGCCAGGCGGCGGTCGACGTCGAGGGCGAGCGGGTGGCGCAGATCGGCGCGGGGATGGTGGTCCTGCTCGGCGTCGGGCGCGAGGACGGCGAGGCGGAGGCCGACCGGCTCGCCGACAAGGTCCGCGCGCTGCGCATCTTCGACGACCCCGAGGGCCGGATGAACGAGCCGCTCGGCGAGCGCGAGGTCCTCTGCGTCAGCCAGTTCACGCTCTACGGCGACGCCCGCAAGGG
>Ga0210111_1000286_pt1 | contig 13604 bp, 10 predicted proteins | sample China_Galinas_PW_6_FD_185520 | JGI IMG/M metagenome (GOLD analysis project Ga0210111, IMG submission 185520) | Wetland microbial communities from San Francisco Bay, California, USA, that impact long-term carbon sequestration - China_Galinas_PWC_D2... | ecosystem: Environmental > Aquatic > Marine... | reverse complement strand
TACGGCGTGCGGCGATCGAACCGGCGGGACGTGGCGGGATACCTCAGGTCGGTCGAGGGGGGCGCGCTGCCCGAGGCCGCGCCCCCCGAGACGCTCTCTCCCCGCGAGGCCCGCGGTGAGGCGATGTTCCTCGCGCTCCGGACCTGCGACGGCGTCGACGCCGCCGCCTTCGGCGACGAGTTCGGCGCGCCGCCCCGCGCCTTCTTCGCCCCGGCCATCGACGCGCTGCTGGCGTCGGGGCTGCTCGAGGAGGGGCCCGAGCAGGCGCTGCGCCTCAGCGCCCGAGGCCGCCTGCTCGCCGACAGCGTCTTCGAGCACTTCGTCTGATCCGCGCCCGCCGGACTCCGGCGCAGCGAGGCTCCCGCCCGGGGCGCTTCGTTGACTCTCCGCCGGCCGGGTGTTACCCGTTTTTCCTCGTATTTCGGGAGGTTCGCTTGCAGCGACCGGTCGAAAGCGCGGGCCAGGGCGCCGTTGCGTCTCCCGCGGGCCCCGCCATCGAGCTGAGCGATCGCCAGGCCGCGGTGCTGAGCGCGCTCGTGTCCGCCTACATCGGCGAGGGTGGCCCGGTCGGCTCGGTCACCCTCTCCCACGTGCTCTCGGTCAACCTCTCGTCGGCGAGCATCCGGCACGTGCTCGCCGAGCTCGCGGAGCTCGACCTCGTCATCCAGCCCCACACCTCGGCGGGTCGCATCCCGACCGAGCGCGGCCTGCGCCACTTCGTCAACCACCTGCTCGACGCCGGCCACGTGGCCGCCTACGACCGACGGGAGATCGCGTTCAGCGTCGACGAGGCGGGCATCGATCGCGTGGTGCGCGTCGCGTCGCAGCTCCTCTCGGACCGGACGCGGCTGCTGGGCTTCGTGGTGTCGCCGCGCATCGATCGGCTGGTGCTCCGCCACGTGAGCCTGGTGCGCCTCGGCGCCGAACGCATCCTGGTGGTGCTGGTCAGCTCCGACGGCGCGGCGCACCGCTGCGTGATCGACGAGGAGCGCGACCTCGACCAGCCCGACCTGGACCGCATCGCGTCGCTGCTGAACGAGCGCGTCCATGGCCGCACCCTGCGCGAGGTGCGCGAGCAGCTCGCCCGCGAGGCCCGGGCGCTCGAGCGCGAGGCCCGCGATCTCCAGAGCCGCGCGATCGAGATCGGGCGCCGCGCGATCGACATCGCGGTGGGCGGATCCGCGGACGTCGTGATCGCCAGCCGCCTGGCGCTTCTCGACCAGCCCGAGTTCCAGGATCCCGAGCGGATCCGCGAGCTCTTCGCGGCCCTCGAGACCAACGAACGCCTGCTTCAGGTTCTGGACCAGATGATCGATGGAGGAGGAGTGAGCGTGGCATTCGGGGGCGAGATGCAGGATCCCGCCCTGCACCGCTGCGCCGTGATCGCCGCGGGCTACGGCGCCGGGGACCGCTCGGTGGGGAGCCTCGGGGTGATCGGTCCGGTGCGGATGGACTTCGCGCGCATCATTCCCCTGGTCGGCTACATCTCGGACGTGATCACGGAGAAGCTGGTGTCGTGAGTGCCAAGAAGAGTCCCGGAGACCCCGAAGGCTGGGAGTCGCTGGCCGAGGAGGCCTCCGGGGGCACCCTGGCCCCGAACCCCGAGCTCGAAGACGCCTTGCGCGAGGCCGCCGAGGCCATCGAGGAGCGCGAGGGGCCGTCCGGCGACCGCGAGGAGGACCTCGCGGCCCAGCTGGTGGAGACCCAGGACCGGCTGCTTCGCCTGCAGGCCGACTTCGAGAACTTCCGGCGCCGCGCCGCCCGCGAGCGCGAAGAGGCGCTCCTCTACGGCCACCAGAATCTCGTCAAGGATCTCCTGCCGACTGTCGATAATCTGGATCGGGCCATCGAGCACGTGGAGAGGAGTGACGGCGGGGACATCGAGAGCTTCTTGCAGGGTGTCGAGCTCGTGCGACGCGAGCTGCTGGCGGCCCTGGCGAAGCACTCGGTGACCGAGATCCTCGCCCTGGGCGAGGGGTTCGACCCGGCGCTCCACGAGGCGATGGCCCAGGCACCAGACGACTCGGTCGATCCGAACACGGTCATCGAGGTACTTCAGAAGGGTTATCAGCTTCGCGATCGACTGCTTCGACCCGCCCGGGTGCTCGTCTCCAAGGGGAGCGACGGAGCGGCGGAGGGAGCGAGCGACGATCAGGGTGGAGAGGGGGAGGCCGCGGACTAGTCCCACGGGCGCGGCGTCCCCAAAAAGGGGGAATCCGCTCGGATGGGCAAGGTCATCGGCATCGACCTCGGGACCACCAATTCCTGCGTCGCCATCTACGACGGCGGCGAGCCGCAGGTCGTGGCCAACTCCGAGGGGTCGCGCACCACGCCCTCGATCGTGGCCTTCGCCGCCTCGGGCGAGAAGCTGATCGGCCAGATCGCCAAGCGTCAGGCGGTCACCAATCCCGACCAGACGATCTTCGCGGTCAAGCGCCTGATCGGGCGCAAGCACGACTCCGAGGAGATCGAGCGCTTCCAGTCGATCGCGCCGTTCACCATCCGCGCCGCCGCCAACGGCGACGCCGAGGTGAAGGTGGGCGATCGCGGCTACTCGCCCCAGGAGATCTCCGCGATGGTGCTCTCCAAGATGCGCGAGACCGCGTCGGACTTCGTCGGGGAGGCGATCGAGGACGCCGTCATCACGGTTCCGGCCTACTTCGACGACTCCCAGCGCCAGGCGACCCAGGACGCCGGTCGCATCGCCGGGCTGAACGTCCTGCGCATCATCAACGAGCCCACCGCCGCGGCCCTCGCCTACGGGCTCGGCAACGAGGGCAACTCGCGCATCGCGATCTTCGACCTCGGCGGCGGCACCTTCGACATCTCGATCCTCGACATCGTGGACTCGGTGTTCGAGGTGCGCAGCACCAGCGGCGACACCTACCTCGGCGGAGAGGACTTCGACCGCGCGCTCTGCGACCACCTGATCGCGCGCTTCGAGGACGAGCACGGCATCGATCTGCGGGAGGACAACATGGCCCTCCAGCGCATCAAGGAGGCCGCCGAGCACGCCAAGCACGAGCTCTCGTCCACCACCGAGACCGACGTCAACCTCCCCTTCATCGCGGCCGACGACGACGGCCCCAAGCACCTTGCCGCGACCATCACCCGGGACGATTTCGAGGCCCTCGTCTCCGACCTGATCGAGCGCCTGGTCGAGCCCTGTGAGAACGCCCTCGAGGACGCCGAGCTCGACCGAGGCGAGATCGACGAGGTGGTGCTGGTGGGAGGCATGACGCGCATGCCCGCCATCCAGGCGAAGGTCGAAGAGATCTTCGGCAAGGCGCCGAACCGCTCGGTCAATCCCGACGAGGTGGTGGCCTGCGGCGCGGCGATCCAGGGCGGAGTGCTCAAGGGCGAGGTCTCCGAGGTGCTGCTCCTCGACGTGACGCCGCTCTCGCTGGGCGTCGAGACCCAGGGCGGCGTCTCCACCGTGATCATCGAGCGAAACACCACGGTGCCGACCTCCAAGAGCCAGGTCTTCTCCACCACCGAGGACGCCCAGACGATCGTGCGCATCCACGTCGTCCAGGGCGAGCGCGAGATGGCAGCGGACAACAAGACCCTCGGACGCTTCGAGCTCGTGGGCATTCCGCCGGCGCCGCGCGGCGTGCCCCAGATCCAGGTGAGCTTCGACATCGACGCCGACGGCGTGGTGAAGGTGTCGGCCAAGGACCTCGGCACGGGTCAGTCCCAGGCGATCCAGGTGACCGGCGCCTCGGGCCTCAAGGAGGAGGAGGTCGACGCCCTGGTGCGCGAAGCCGAGGCGCACCACCAGGCCGACGCCGAGCGCCGCTCGCTGATCGACCTCCGCAACACCGCCGACGGTCTCGTCTACTCGACCGAGCGCACCCTCGACGAGTTCAAAGAGCACGTCGCCGAGTCCGAACGCGGGCCGCTGCTCGAGATGCTCGCGAAGACCCGCGAGGTGATGAAGGGCCAGGACGTCGCGGCCCTCCGGGCCGCCGTTGACGAACTCTCGGCGCTCACCTACAAGATGACCGAGAGTCTGTACGCGGAGCTCGAGGGGGGCGATTCCTCCAGCTGAGCCCTCGGAGCGACCCCCTGGGCTGCGTTCCGGGCTGAGCCCTATGCTCCGGGTCCCTCACCGTCGCTCTCCCCCGGGGCTCCCGCACGTGTCCAAGCGCGATTACTACGAAATCCTCGGAGTTCCCCGGAGCGCGGACGACGCCGCGCTGAAGTCCGCCTATCGCAAGCTCGCTCTCGAGCACCACCCCGACCGCAACCCGGACGACTCCGAGGCCGAGAAGCGCTTCAAGGAGGCGTCGGAGGCCTACGCGGTGCTCTCCGACCGGGACAAGCGCCGGGCCTACGACCGCTTCGGGCACGAAGGCGTCGGCGCCGCCGGCGGCCCGGGCTTCCAGGACTTCGGCGACCTCGGCAACTTCGGCGACGTCTTCAACGACCTCTTCGGGGATCTCTTCGGCTCCCGCGGCGGCCGCACCCGCGGCCGGGGACAGCGCGGCGCCGACCTGCGGTACAACCTCGAGATCGACCTCGAGAACGTCCTCGAGGGAACCGAGGCCGAGATCGAGATCCCCAAGACCCGCCCCTGCGAGCCCTGCGGCGGCAACGGGGCGCGGCCCGGCACCCAGCCCGAACGCTGCGAGCGCTGCCGGGGGACCGGGCAGGTGGTGCTCCAGCAGGGGTTCTTCCGCATGAGCCGACCCTGCGACGCCTGCGGCGGCGCGGGCGAGGTCGTTCGCGATCGCTGCCCCGAGTGCCGCGGCGCCGGACGCATCGAGGGGCGACAGCGCATCAGCGTGCGGATCCCGGCGGGGATCGAGGACGGCATGCGCCTGCGCCTCGCCGGCGAGGGCGAGGCCGGAATCGCGGGCGGGCCGGCGGGAGATCTCTACGTGGTGGTCACGGTGCGGCCCCACGAGATCTTCGAGCGCGAGGCGCAGGTCCTCCACGTCGGCGTCCCGATCGCGTTCGTCCAGGCGGCCCTCGGCGCCGAGGTGGAGGTCCCGACCCTCGACGGGACGGTGCAGCTCAAGGTGCCCGAGGGCACCCAGTCCGGGAAGGTGTTCCGCCTGCGCGGCAAGGGTCTGCCGACGGTGCGCAGCGCCAGCCGCGGCGACCAGCTGGTCCACATCTTCGTGGAGGTTCCGACCAAGCTCGACAAGCGACAGCGCGAGCTGCTCGAGGAGTTCGCCGAAGAGAGCGACACCGAGGTCTCGCCCGTCACCCGCTCGTTCCTCAACAAGATCCGCGATCTCTTCTGAAACGCATGTCGAAGCCCACCCTCTCCTCCAGGTCCGTCGCCGCGCTGGCCGTCGCGCTCCTCATGGGCGTCTCGGGCTGCGCGATCTTCTCCGCTCCCCCCGCCAGCGAGGAGGAGCAACGCGCCTACGCCGAGGCCGTGGCCCCGGTCTCGGGCGATCCGGGCGAGGCCGAGAAGCAGATCCAGGCGTTCCTGAACGCGTTCCCCGATTCGCCCCTCGCGGACGACGCGGGGGTGAAGCTGGGCGAGCTCGCCCGCGCCCGCGGCGACCTCCAGTCCGCGGCGTCGAGCTACCGACGGGTGATCGAGCAGCATCCGGGCGGCGACCGCGCGGACCTGGCCCGGGTGCACCTGGCCGAGGTCGAGCTCGCCATGGGCAACCGCTCCGGCGCCGAGGAGACCCTGGGAGACGTGCGCCTCTCGCGCCTGTCCCGCGCCGAGCAGGCCGACGCCTACCGGCTGCTGGCCGAGCTCGCCCCCGACCCGGTCTCGAAGCTCTACCGGCTCTCCCGCGTGCGGGCGCTCGCCGCCGACGACGACCAGGCGGCGCTGGTGGACGTCGAGATCGACTCGGTGCTGGTCTCCCTCACCCCCGAGGAGCTCGATCGGGCCGCCGACCGCATGGACTCGGAGATCCCCGCCGCGCGCATCGCGCTGCGCATCGGGGAGCTGGCGCTGGGACTGGGCGACCTGGAGACCGCCGAGGAGCAGCTCCGGATCGCCGAGGGGCTTCCGATCGGGCCCAACTACGTCGCGCGCCGCGAGTCCCTGGCCGAGCGCCTGGCGCGCGCCCGGGCCGGCGGTCTCGGGGTGGCGGGCCTTCCGACCTTCGCGGAGGTCGCGACCCGCCCCGAGCCGGTGGTGGCCGGGGCCACGGGGACGATCGGCGTGGTGCTGCCGCTGAGCGGGCCCTTCGCGCGCTTCGGCCAGGAGAGTCTCCAGGGCGTGCTGCTCGCGGCGCGGATCTTCGCGCCGCCGGCGGCGGACGGCTCGGGGGTCAAGCTGCTGATCCGCGACTCGAAGGGCACCCCCGACGGCGCGGCGGTCGCGGTGCGCGAGCTCGCCGACGACGACGAGGTGTCGGCCATCATCGGTCCGCTCGTCGCGAACGCCAGCGAGGCCGCGGCGGTCGTGGCCGAGTCGGCGGGCGTTCCGCTGGTCTCCCTCACCTCGCGCGAGGAGGTCGCGGCCGGCCGCGAGTACGTGGTCCGCCTGCGCACCATGCCGAAGGAGGAGGTCGAGACCCTCGTCGACTATGCGATGCAGGATCTCGGCGCCACCACCTTCGCGATCCTCTATCCCTCCGACGCCTACGGGCGCGGCCTGCGCGACCTCTTCTGGGACGCGGTCGAGGTGCGCGGCGGGGGCATCGTCGGCGTCGCGCGCTACGACCCCGAGGCCACCGACTTCGCCGAGCCCATCCGGCGCCTGGTGGGGTGGACGCTCCTCGACGCCCGGGAGAAGGCCGCCATCGAGAAGCGCAAGGAGATGATGCACCGGGCGCGGCGCCTTCCGCCCAAGCAGGGCCTCGAGCTGCGCGAGGAGGCCCGGGCGCTCACGACCGAGGACGGAAGGCCCTTGCCGCCGATCGTCGACTTCGACGCGCTCTTCATCCCCGAGTCCTACGACAAGGTGGTGCTGATCGCGCCCCAGCTCGCCTTCCACGAGGTCAACGACACCCGCCTGCTCGGGTCGAGCGGCTGGTACGACCCCGATCTCGTGCGGATCGCCCGGGAGCACGTCGAGGGAGCGCTCTTCACCGCCCATTTCTATCCCGACAGCACCGTCCCCTTCGTGCGTCACTTCCGGGACGAGTTCGAAGCGACCTTCGACGCGCCCCCCGAGGCCTTCGCCGCCCAGGCCTACGACGCCGCCCGGATCGTGCTGGTGCAGCTCGCCCGGGGCGACACCGACCGGGACGACCTGCGCCGGGGCCTGCTCGGCGTGCGCGACTACCCCGGAGTGACGGGCGTGCTCTCGATCGGCCCGGACGGCAACGCGACCAAGCGCCCATTCCTTCTGGAGGTCCAGCGGGGAAAGGTGGTCCAGGTCGACCAGGGCGCGGGCAGCGTCATGGGCAGCGAATCGGCAGGCGCGGCCGCGATTCCCTGAGCCCGGGTCTCCGACGGGAACGCCGGCCCGCGACGGGGCGCATCGAGCCGTCGTCGCCTCTCAAGTTGCGCCGGAGCTGCGTCGAATAGCCCGACATGAATGCGCCCGAATCCGGGGTCCGGATTCCCGACGAGCTGCCCATCATTCCGCTTCGCGAGATGGTGGTCTTCCCCTACATGGTTCTGCCGCTCTTCGTGGCCCGCGAGCGGTCGATCGCGGCCGTCGAGGATGCGGTGGCCGGCGACCGGCTGCTGATGCTCGTCGCCCAGCGCGACACCGAGACCCGCGACCCCGAGCCCGACGATCTCTATCGCGTCGGCACGGTGGTGATGGTGATGCGCACCCTGCGCATGGCCGACGGCCGCATGAAGGTGCTGGTGCAGGGGCTCGGCAAGGCGTCCATCGATTCCTTCGTCGAGCACGAGCGATCCACCTGGGTGTCGGTCACGCCGATCGTGGCCCGCGAGGACTCGGACTGGTGCGTCGAGGCCGAGGCCCTGATCCGGACCGTGCGCATGCGCGTCGAGGAGCTGCTGCCGCTCAAGAACCTTCCGCCCGAGGTGCTCTCGGTCACCGCCAACGTGAGCGAGCCGGGCCGGATGGCGGATCTGGTGGCCTCCCATCTGAGGCTGCGCCTGGACGAGGCCCAGGAGGTGCTCGAGGTCGTCGACCCCATCGCGCGGCTGCGTAGGGTGGATGCGCTGCTGCGCCGCGAGCTCGACGTCACCACCGTGCAGGCCGAGATCCAGTCCCAGGCCCAGGACGAGATGACCCGCTCCCAGCGCGACGCCTACCTGCGCGAGCAGCTGCGCGCGATCCAGATGGAGCTCGGCGAGACGGATCCCCGCATCGAAGAGGCCGAGGAGTACCGCACCAAGGTCGCCGACTCGGGAATGGGCGAGGAGGCCCTGGCCGAGGCGACCCGGCAGCTGCGGCGTCTCGAGCGCATGCACCCCGACGGACCCGAGGCCCAGGTGGTGCGCTCCTATCTCGACTGGCTGGTGGAGCTGCCCTGGACGAAGAGCTCGCCGGACCAGATCGACCTCGTGGATGCGAAGGCGATCCTCGACGAGGACCACTCCCACCTCGAGGGCATCAAGGACCGCATCCTCGAGTATCTGGGCGTGCGCAAGCTGCGCGGGGACTCGCGCGGGCCGATCCTGTGCTTCAGCGGGCCGCCCGGGGTGGGCAAGACCTCCCTCGGACGCTCGATCGCCCGGGCGATGGGCCGCGAGTTCGTGCGCATCTCCCTCGGCGGCGTTCGCGACGAGGCCGAGGTGCGGGGCCACCGGCGAACCTACGTCGGAGCGCTCCCCGGCCGCATCCTCCAGGGGCTCAAGCAGGCGGGAACCAACAACCCGGTCTTCATGCTCGACGAGATCGACAAGCTCGGCGCCGACTTCCGCGGCGACCCGTCGGCGGCGCTGCTCGAGGTGCTCGATCCCGCCCAGAACGGGAAGTTCTCGGACCACTATCTGAACGTGCCCTTCGATCTCTCCCGCGTGCTCTTCATCGCCACCGCGAACCTGGTCGACCGCATCCCGGGACCGCTCCGGGACCGGATGGAGATGATCCGCATCGCGGGCTACACGCCCGAGGAGAAGGTCGAGATCGCCAACACCCACCTGATTCCCTACCAGGTGGGCGAGCACGGTCTGTCCCAGGAGCGCATCCGCTGGTCGGCGGGGGCGGTGCTGCAGGTCATCACCAACTACACCCGCGAGGCCGGGGTGCGCGACCTCGATCGCCAGATCGCGGCCATCTGCCGCAAGACGGCGCGGCGCGCCGCCGAGGGCGACGAGCGGTCGGTGTCGGTGAACCGGCGCACCGTGGCCAAGTTCCTCGGGCCGCCGCCCTTCGAGAGCGACGCGCCCCAGCGGGTGGGCGAGATCGGCGTCGCCAACGGCCTGGCCTGGACCGAGGCCGGAGGCGAGGTGCTCACGATCGAGGCCACCATGACCCGCGGAGCCGGGCTGGTCCTCACCGGACAGCTCGGCGACGTGATGAAGGAGTCGGCCCAGACCGCCCTCGGCGCGGTGCGCGGGCTCGCCAGCGCCCTCGGCTTCGACGAGGGGCTGTTCAACCGCCACGCGCTCCACGTCCACGTCCCCGCCGGTGCGATCCCCAAGGACGGTCCCTCGGCGGGGATCGCCATCGCGTCGGCGCTCGTGTCCCTCGCCACCTACTCGCCCCTCCACGCCGACGTGGCGATGACCGGCGAGGTGACCCTGCGCGGTCGCGTGCTGCCCGTGGGCGGCGTGCGCGAGAAGGCCCTGGCGGCGGCGCGCGCCGGAATCCGCACCCTCGTGGTGCCGCGCAGGAATCTCCAGGACCTCGAGGACGTTCCCAAGGAGCTGAAGCGCAAGGTCACCATCATTCCCGTCGAGCACCTCGACGAGGTGTTCGACGCGGTCCTCGACCGGGCGCCGAGCGGGCGCCCGCCGGCGCGCTCCCCGGCCCACCACCCCGCCCCCGGCCCCATCGCCACGGTCAAGCCGAGGTAGCGCCCCAGGCGTGACCTCGCGCCGCTGAAGCGTTCGCCGCGAAGCGGCGAACGCGCGCACGCCGAGGGAGCTCTCGCGGCGACGCGCGACATCGGGCCGGCGCCGACCGGGCGGCGTACCCTCCGCCCATGAACTTGAGCGACCTCGGCGAGTTCGGCGTGATCGACCGCATCGCCCGGGCCGTGCGCCGCATGGGGGTCCCGCGCCATGTGGTGATCGGCATGGGCGACGACGCGGCCGTGCTGCGCCCGCGCCGCGGCGAGGACCTGGTGGCCAGCACCGACGCCATGGTCGAGGGCGTCCACTTCCGCTGGTCGACGATGAGCCCCCGCACCCTCGGTCGCCGGGCGCTGGTCGCCAACCTCTCGGACCTGGCCGCCATGGGAGCCCGGCCGCTCGGCTTCGTGTGCGCCCTCGCGGCGCCGCCCGACACGCCGGTGGCGCGGATCGACGGCCTGGTGGCGGGGCTGCTCGCCGAGGCGGAGCGCCACGGGTGTCCGCTGGTCGGGGGCAACCTCTCGGCCGCGCGGGAGGCGGTCCTCACGATCACCGCCCTCGGCGCCGTGTCGACGGGGAGGGCGCTGCGCCGGAGCGGCGCCCGGGCGGGGGACCGGCTCTTCGTCACGGGGGTGCTCGGCGCCGCGGCCCTCGAGGTGGCGCGCGCCGAGGCCGGCCGGGGGCGCGTGCGCCGGGTGCCGACCCCGCGCCTCGAGGCCGGGCGCACGCTGGCCCGCCTGTCCGGGATCGGGGGATGCATCGACCTCTCCGACGGGCTGGCGTCGGATCTCGGCCACCTGCTCGAGGGCGCGCCCCTCCACGCCGAGATCGAGGTCGGCGCCGTGCCGCGGCCGCCGGGCTTCGACGCCGCCTGCCGTCGGGCGCGTCTCGACCCCGAGGATCTGCTCCTCGCCGGCGGCGAGGACTATGAGCTCCTGTTCAGCGCCCGCCCCGCCCGGGGCGAGGCCGCCCTGGCCCGCGCCCTCGGCGTTCCCGTCACCGCCATCGGCCGGATCGTGCGCGGACGCGCCGAGGGTGAGGGATCGGCTCCGGGGTGGCGGCACTTCTGACCCCGCCTCCCCGAGTTGCCGCCTGCTGAGGCGCGGGCCCGGGAGGTTTCCGACGGCCTGCACATGGATCTTTTCGGAGTTGCCGGCTGGAGAGGCGCTTCTGCCGGCGGGCGACGTCAAGGCGCGACGCGCATTCTCCGATATGCAGAGCGTGCGAATCGCACTGACGCATAAATTTGTATTCGGGTCGCTGGTCGTGGGTGCCGCGGTGGTGGCGCTCCCCGCGCTGCTGCTGCGCGCGGGTCTCGACGTCTCGCCCTGGCTCTCACCCTTCGTGGCCCTCGGCGCCGGCGGCGCCATGGGCTTCTTCCTCTCGCGTCACCTCGCGCGCACCTTCCAGGACCTCCACGCCGCCGCCGAGTCGATCTCCAAGGGCGATCTGACCGCCTGCGTGACCGGGCGCGACCAGCCGCGCTTCCCGGACGAGACCGACGATCTCATCCGCTCGATCCAGGCCATGGCGGTGAGCCTGCGCGAGCTGGTCGAGCACGTGCAGACGACCGCCCTCCAGGTGGCGACCGCCGCCCACGGCCTCACCGGCTCGGCCCAGCGCGCGAGCGCGGGCAACGGCGAGATCTCCGCCACCCTGTCCGAGTTCTCGCGCGGGGTCGAGGACCAGCAGAAGCTCCTCCAGGACGCCAACAAGCTCGTCCACGAGTTCTCCTCGACCATCGAGCTCAACGCCTCCCGGGCGCGCGAGGCCTTCGGCTTCGCCGCCGAGGCGAACCAGAAGGCCAACTCCGGCGTCGACATCGCCCGGCTCGCGATCGAGAAGATGCGCACGGTCTTCGAGCGGGTGGAGACCTCGGTCGGGCGCGTCTTCGAGCTCGAGGCGAAGACCCGGCACGTGCACCAGATCTCCGAGATCATCACCAGCGTCGCCCAGCGCACCAACCTGCTCTCGCTCAACGCCTCCATCGAGGCCGCCCGGGCGGGCGAGGCCGGGCGCGGCTTCTCGGTGGTGGCGGACGAGATCCGGAAGCTCGCCGAGAGCGCCGGGGCCAGCGCCGAGGAGATCTCGAAGCTCATCCACGAGATCCAGAGCGAGACCCACGAGGTCGCCGACGAGATCCGCGAGTCGAGTCTGGGCGTCTCCGAGGGACGCGAGGACGTCGACACCATCGCCCACTCGCTGGAGCACATCCGCTCGGCGGTCTCCGAGGCGGCGGTGCGCGCCGAGGAGATCTTCCACGGCGCCGACACCCATTCGCGGGACGTCGAGCGCGTGGTCGCCGCCATGGAGGAGATCGCCAAGGTGGCGGCGCGCAACGCCGGCTCGGTCGAGGAGGTGGTGATCACCTCGCACAACCAGGTCGAGTCGATGCACGAGATGGTGGCGTCCAGCGCATCGCTGACCGATCTCTCCGAGACCCTCCGCGGCGTGCTCCAGCGCTTCGAGACCGGCCGCTCGGCGTCGGTGGACTCGGGCGAATGAGCGAAGCCGCCGGACAGGACGAGCGCCTGCTCACCTTCGAGGTGGCGGGGTCGGTGTACGCGATCCCGATCTCCGGGGTGCTCGAGGTGGCGGACGTGGGAGAGATCGCCTGCATCCCGACCGTCGAGCCGTCGGTGGCGGGGGTCGTCAATCACCACGGCGACGCGCTTCCGGTGATCCGCCGGGCCTCGCTGCTGGACCTCGAAGCCTCGGACCTCGCGGATCCCCAGCACATCCTGGTGATCAGCGACCGTTCGACCAACAGCGCCCGGCTCGGGCTCCCGGTGGACCGCGTGCTCGGACTCGTTCCGGGGTCCGGAGCCGTCGCCCGGGGCGCGGGACCGATTGCTGAACGGCGAACCATCGGCGGACGCGTGGCCAGCGTGCTCGATCCGCAGAGGCTCGTCTCGAGAGCAGGGGAAGTCATCGAGGGCTCGTTCGATCCGGGCGAGTGAACCGAGGGGGTAGGGAAATGTCGCGAATCCTGGTTGCCGACGACGCATCCTTCATGCGGCAGATGATCCGAGAGATCGTCGAGTCGGAGGGATACGAGGTCGTGGGCGAAGCCGCCGACGGCGTCGAGGCCGTCGAACTGTTCAAGGATCTCCATCCGGAGATCGTCACGATGGACATCGTGATGCCACGCCGCTCGGGGATCGACGCGGTGCGAGGCATCGTCGAGCTCGATCCGGGCGCGCGTGTCGTGATGTGCTCGGCGCTCGGTCAGGAGACCCTCGTCACCGAGGCGCTCCAGGCCGGCGCCAAGGACTTCATCGTCAAGCCCTTCAAGCCCGACGCGGTGCTCGCGACGCTCAAGCAGGTGCTCGAGAAGGAGATCTAGGCTTGGACATGACCAAGTACCGCGGGATCTTCATCGAGGAATCGACGGAGCATCTCGCGGAGTTCAGCGCCGCGCTTCTCGAGCTCGAGAAGGACCCGTCCTCGGGAGACGCCATCGACCGCGTCTTCCGGATGGCCCATTCCATCAAGGGAATGGCGGCGTCGCTGGAGTACGACTCGATCACCGAGATCGCCCACCGCCTCGAAGACCGCATGCAGGTGCACCGGGAGGCCGGGTGCGTGCCCGGCGGCGACGAGCTCCACCTGCTCTTCCAGGGTCTCGAGGGACTCGAGGCGATGGTCTCCGTGGTGCGCGAGACCGAGGCGCCTCCGCCTGCGAACCGCGAGCTCGCCGAGGCGCTCTCGGCTCCCTGCGCGCCCGCCGCGGATCCAAA
>Ga0210111_1000285_pt1 | contig 13628 bp, 9 predicted proteins | sample China_Galinas_PW_6_FD_185520 | JGI IMG/M metagenome (GOLD analysis project Ga0210111, IMG submission 185520) | Wetland microbial communities from San Francisco Bay, California, USA, that impact long-term carbon sequestration - China_Galinas_PWC_D2... | ecosystem: Environmental > Aquatic > Marine... | reverse complement strand
AATTGTACAACAGTTGAAGCCTTAATTTTAACCGTCTCACCGGTCTGGGGATTGCGCCCCTTACGGGATTTTCTACGAGGGGTTACATCATTCCACCCATTCCGCCGCCCATTCCTTGAGCTCCCGAATGCATTTCCTTTTTTTCTTCGGGTTTTTCTGCAACCATGGCCTCGGTGGTCAGCATTAATGAAGCCACACTTGCTGCATTTTGCAATGCGAGCCGGACCACTTTGGTCGGATCCATTATACCGGCTTTCATCAGATCTTCATAGGTGTCCGTTTCAGCATTGTAACCAAAAGCTCCCTTGCCGTTTTTGACTTTATCGATGACGACAGAGCCTTCCGAACCGGCATTGTTGGCAATCTGACGAAGTGGTTCTTCCATGGCGCGCATGACGACTTTTACCCCCAGTTTTTGATCGGCTTTAATTTTCATTTTCTCCAGCGCGTCCAAACAGCGAACCAGCGCCACACCTCCGCCCGGAACGATTCCTTCTTCTACAGCCGCTCGGGTAGCGTTAAGGGCATTTTCGACCCGGGCTTTTTTCTCCTTCATTTCTGTCTCTGTGGCTGCGCCCACGTTGACCACCGCTACCCCGCCGATCAGTTTGGCCAGCCGTTCCTGAAGTTTTTCACGATCGTAGTCGGAGGTGGTTTCTTCGATTTGGGCTCGAATCTGCTTCACCCGGCCCTCAATGGCCGAGCGAGAACCGGCGCCGTCGACGATGGTGGTGTTGTCTTTATCGATGTTGATCCGTTTGGCCTTGCCGAGGTCTGAAACCGTTAAATTTTCCAATTTGATCCCTAAATCCTCGGAGACCACCTGACCGCCGGCTAAAACGGCAATGTCTTCCAGCATGGCTTTTCGTCTGTCGCCGAAACCCGGCGCTTTGACCGCGGCGACCTGCAGGGTGCCTCTCAATTTATTGACCACCAAGGTGGCCAATGCTTCACCTTCCAGATCTTCGGCAATGATCAATAAAGGTCGGCCCATTTTGGCGACTTGTTCAAGGATGGGTAAAAGATCTTTCATATTACTGATCTTTTTCTCATTGATCAGAATGTAAGCATCTTCTAAAGAAGCGACCATTTTTTCGGCATTGGTCACAAAATATGGCGATAAGTATCCTCGATCAAACTGCATACCTTCAACAACTTCAAGGGTTGTTTCCATGCTTTTGGCTTCTTCAACGGTGATGACCCCTTCTTTACCAACTTTGTTCATGGCCTCGGCAATGATTTTGCCGATGGTTACATCATTGTTCGCCGAAATGGTGGCGACCTGGGCAATTTCGCGCTGGTTTTGGGTGGGTTTGCTCAAATTTTGAAGTTCTTTCACAACAACTCCAACCGCGGCATCAATCCCCCGTTTAATGGCCATTGGATTATGTCCGGCCGCCACCAGCTTCTGCCCCTCTTGATAAATAGATCTGGTCAAAAGCGTAGCAGTGGTTGTGCCATCACCGGCCATGTCACTTGTTTTGCTGGCGACTTCCTTTACCATCTGGGCGCCCATGTTTTCGAATTTGTCTTCCAATTCGATTTCTTTGGCAACCGTGACGCCGTCTTTGGTGACCGTCGGTGATCCCCAAGATTTGTCGAGGACGACATTTCTTCCCTTGGGACCCAAGGTAACAACAACCGCATCAGCAAGGGTTCTTACCCCGTTCAGCATCGCTTCACGGGCTTTCATGTCATATTTAATTAGTTTAGCCATCTTGTCTTAATCTCCATTTTAGTTTTTATTCGATGATGCCAAGCACGTCATCCTCGCGCATGATAAGATATTCTTCACCCTCCATTTTTACCTCATTACCCGAATATTTGCCAAATAGAATCCGATCGCCTTTCTTGACTTCAAGCGCTATTCTATTTCCCTCTTCGCTGAGTTTGCCAATTCCGACAGCAATCACTCTGCCTTCAACTGGTTTTTCCTTGGCCGTATCCGGGATGATGATTCCACCCTTTGTTTTTTCCTCTTCTTTAACCCGTTGAACTAAAATTCGATCCTGTAATGGTCTGAGTTTCATGGTTCAAATTCTCCTTTTTCAAACAACAATTGAGTCATAACCGAAAAAATTTGCGTGTCAATTCTGGTGATACTTAACACCAATGCCATAGTAACCTTGTTTTCCGCCGGTCAGTTCTCGGCACGATTTTATTTCGCCAAGGGCGTTCCATCGAATGCTCTCAGGGTCTTTAAATTGATCGTTGTGATCAATGCAATTCAAAACACGAATGAGAACTGAAAACCCTACGCCGAGAGCCCGATCCGTCTCAAGATAACTGCCGTCTCGACTAAAGTTAAGCACACGCGCCGCGGAGTAATCTCTTTTGTTGAAATAAGCCCAAATTATTTCTCCATCGCAACCGTGACGTTTCGCATAGCGTTTCTCCAACAAAGCTACCATGGTGCTTCCTCCTTCACAAAAAAATATGGTGCTCGAACCTTGCCTTCCAAAACAATCGCTAATGCGATTGATGGAACTAAGCCTGACTTGAAAAAATGATAAAAAATGTAATCTGCTGAAATAAATCTACTAATGAAAGGGCACAATGTGATTGGCTATTGTGAGGTTAGCTCCGGCTAAATTCAAACCGGTGTTGGTTACAAAGTAGAAAAGAGAAATGTTGGATAGTCAATTTAGCCCTATATATATGTATATATATCCATTTTGTCAAGCCGGGGCGGAATGAAAATCTGAAAAAATATGGTGATTTGCTTTCAGATTCAAAAACAAAACCCCACTTCTCTGTGTGAGAAATGGGGTTTTTCTATCATCATATGCTTTTCCTTGCTTTAAGGTTAAAGCAACTATCTTATAATATTTTATTTTCTTTCAGATTCTTACTGTATATCAAGATCATTATCAAAAATGATACGCAAGTCGTACGTTGATGCGCTCTCCTTCGGGCCGGTTTTCAGCCATGGATTCGAAATAGGCATTAATAAAAAAATGTAAGTCTTTGGAAAAATGGTAGACCGCCCCCGTTATCCAGCGGACCTGACGCCCCCAGCGTAGAGCTGAAATCAAGACTGACAGCGGGTATGATGACATATAGTCCCCATTTACCACCCAAGAGCAGCGCTTGATCGGACTGGTAGATGAACCGGGACAAGCTGATCCAGGCTTTAAGATCCTCATCGGCTCTTTAGCAGGCCGGGTTTGGGAAAATTTTCGAAGACCTTTTCAGCAGATGCTATTTCTTCCTCAGATAGGGCAAAATCGGTTAATTCCTTCGAAAAATATTTATCGTAACCCACCAGGTCGATGAGTCCGTGGCCGCTGAAATTAAAGAGTATGACTTTTTCTTTGCCCTCTTCCTTTGCTTTTAAAGCCTCTGACATGACCACGGAAATGGCGTGGTTTGTTTCCGGCGCCGGAATGATGCCTTCGGTTCTGGCAAAAACCACACCGGCGGCATAGGCATTCAACTGGCTTACAGCTTTGGGCTCTATGATCCCTTCGGTCACCAGTTGGCTTACCATGGGAGCCATTCCGTGATAACGGAGCCCTCCGGCATGTACCGGCGGTGGAACAAAAGCATGCCCCAGACTGTGCATGGGAAGCAGCGGCGTGTATCTGGCGGTATCCCCGTGATCGTAAACAAAGGGGGCCCGGGTTAATGTGGGGCAGGCTGCCGGTTCCACAGGATAAATGTCAATGTTCTTTCCATTGAGTTTGTCGTAAACAAATGGAAAAGTCAGACCCGCGAAATTGCTCCCGCCGCCGGCACAGCCCAATATGATATCTGGATATTCTCCGATTTTTTCCATTTGCTTTTTGGCTTCCAATCCGATGATGGTTTGATGCAAGAGCACGTGATTGAGAACGCTGCCCAGAGAGTAGCGTGTCTCGCCGCTGGTGTCGGTCACGGCTGCTTCGATGGCTTCACTGATGGCGATTCCAAGACTCCCCGGTGTGTCCGGATAGGCGGCAAGGATATCCTGGCCGGCTTTGGTCTCCAAACTGGGGCTGGCAACACATTTAGCGCCCCATGTTTCCATCATCGATTTGCGGTAGGGTTTTTGATCGAAACTGACCCGCACCATAAACACCTTACATTCGATGCCAAATTGAGAACACGCAAATGCCAGCGCACTTCCCCATTGTCCGGCCCCGGTTTCGGTGGTTATTTTTTTGATGCCGAACACCTTGTTATAATATGCCTGAGGTACGGCTGTGTTGGGCTTGTGGCTGCCGGGCGGGCTAACGCTTTCGTTCTTGTAGTAGATCCTGGCCGGAGTATCCAGATACGCTTCAAGTGAAAGGGCCCGGACCAGGGGTGAGGGCCGCCAGATGTTCAACACTCCCAGGACTTCTTCAGGAATATCGATCCATCTTTGTGTGCTGACCTCCTGTTCGATCAGATTCATGGGAAAAACCGGGGACAACATATCGGGCGTTACCGGCTTTCCGTCGGGACCCAATGGCGGATTCAATTTGATGTCCGCCAACAAGTTATACCATTGCCTCGGGAGTTCGTCTTCCGTTAAAAGTACCTTCCTGATTTCCATGAAAACCTCCTTTTAAAAGAAAATAAAAAAAAGCCGGAGTTGCCCGAAGCAGCCTCGGCTCGTAAACCAAAAGAGCCGTGAAGCTACTTCGTGAAACCCTCGAAGCTGCTCACAGCCCTTAACGTGTTATCTAAAGTTCAATCAGGTGATGAGCAAACTTCATGTCATTTGCCACCACCACCAGTTTCTGATTATCATAAAGCCTCAAATGGTTTTTAGATTTCTGTCAGTTTTTCCCATATCCTAAAAAAACATGCCTTGTCAATACCCAATTGATGTTCCTTCAAATTTCAATCTGCCCGCTGCTTGTCAAAAATTCACTTTATAGAAGCAGCACAGGGTAAATATAAATAATGGATTTTGAATTTAACTGAATCCGTTGATCTGTGTATCTTAGCTTGACTTAAAAAATCCGGTTATATATCTTTATCATTTTTTTGGTCGTAACCATTAAAACAGATATTTGCGGGGAATTTTTATTTGTTCAATCGCTCAAGGGATAATGCTTTTTTTGAAACCTTCCCACCCTAAAGGGCGGGGGTTCTGCCTTACGGCAGTGCTTCGCGCCCGGGTAAGGATTTCAGCTTATTTAATATAGCTCCCCTCGGCCCCGTCCTAAAGGACGGAGCTTGCGGGGAGCATGCCGGTCAAACCGTGTAATCACGCCGGAGGCGGATAAAACTCGTGGTTAAGAGGATCGTAAAAAAATGACAGAAATCAATATAAAAACAATGGGTTCGACTTAAACCGAATACTTATATGTTAACAATAAAAACACTGAAATCCGACGCCCTGCTGCTTCTCGCCTCGGCCATATGGGGATTTGCTTTTGTGGCCCAGAGGATTGGCATGGATTACGTGGGGCCGTTTACATTCAACGGTGTCCGGTTTGCTTTAGGAAGTCTTGTTCTTTTACCGCTGATCCTAAGGAACGGCATACGGAGAAATCCGTCGAGAAAAAGCACATCCCCTGCCGGTACAAAAACGTTGATATTCGGCGGCGGTTTATTGGGAATCGCCCTGTTTGCGGCTGCATCTCTGCAACAGGTGGGCCTGGTCTACACAACGGCAGGAAATGCCGGCTTTATCACCGGACTTTATGTCGTCATCGTTCCGATTCTGGGTCTTTTCTTAGGTCAACACTCCAACGCCGGAACCTGGATCGGCGCCTTTGTTGCTGCTGTAGGACTTTATCTCTTAAGCGTTTCAGATGAACTCACCATTTCGTTTGGCGATATGTTGGAACTTATCGGCGCTTTTCTCTGGGCTGTACAAATCCTTATTGTCGGATGGCTTTCACCCAAAATAGATCCTATAAAACTGGCCTTTGCCGAGTTTTCTGCGTGTTCTTTGTTAAGTCTTATCACGGCATTCATCTTCGAGGAAATCGTTTTAAACACTTTGTTGCAGGCCACCATACCCATTTTATATGGCGGCGTACTTTCCGTTGGTGTGGCGTTCACCTTTCAGGTGGTTGCCCAGCAAAACGCCCATCCTGCACATGCAGCCATACTTTTTAGTCTGGAATCGGTTTTTGCCGCTTTGGGCGGTTGGCTTATTTTGAATGAAACCATCAGTTCCCGAGGTTTTGTCGGTTGCGCGCTCATGCTTTCAGGTATGCTTTTATCACAGCTTTACGGATTATTAGAGGACATTTCATTTGCAAAACTTAAAGCCGTATTTGAACGAAAATAAATGAGAGGTCGGTGAGTTTTTCTAAATAGTCGCTCCATAGATAATCTTTTTTTACAGCGCGTGAACTCCTGGCAAGGGCTCGTAAATAAGGAACAAGAACCAATCTTTAAAAAATCAATAGGTTTGCCACACAATCGGCAATTTCTTTTAAAGATACGATTTCGGCATGTGCCTGTTCTTTCTGACGATCCCTAAGCCACTCAAACAGCACCCGCTAAAAAAAAAGATCATCCATTCCGCTCTCCGAGCCGGAGGCTAATACTCAAGGATTTAGAAGAATAACTCCCCGAGGGATAAAATAAATAAATTTGTAGAATATTCGAAGCACTTAAAAAAATAAGAAATGGGTTGAATCAAAAAAAAAAACGACTATAATACTTTGGTCTTTTTTAACTTGATCGTTGTTTAAATACAGAACTATTTGTTTTCGGGAGGAAAATCATGAAAGTGTTGGTGAGTGACAACCTTGGTGAAGCCGGTATCAGGATGTTTCAGGATGAAGAGGGGATCGATGTGGATGTTAAGACCGGACTGTCGCCTGAAGAACTTAAAAGCATCATTGAAGATTATGACGGGTTGGTTATCCGGAGTGCGACAAAAGTGACGGAGGATCTTTTAAATGCAGCAACAAAACTAAAAGTTGTGGGTCGTGCCGGAATCGGTCTTGATAACGTCGACATCCCGGCAGCTACCAAGCGGGGCGTTATTGTGATGAACACGCCGGGCGGAAACGTCATCACCACTGCTGAACATGCCATTGCCATGATTCTCTCCCTGTCACGTAATATTCCGGAAGGCACCGCGTCATTGAAGGCCGGAAGATGGGACAAAAAGAAGCTTCAGGGTAGGGAAATATACAACAAAGTTCTCGGCGTTATCGGTTTTGGAAAAATCGGCTCCATCGTGGCAGATCGCGCCCGAGGTCTGAAAATGCAGGTGATTGTATACGACCCGTTTGTTACGCCGGAACTCATTGAAAAAACTGGTTTTGAAGGCGTATCCATAGAAGAGTTATACAAAAGATCCGATTATATCACGGTGCATGTTCCCAAACTCAAAAACACCACAGGTATGATCAATAAGGATGCCTTCGACCAAATGAAGGATGGTGTAATGATCGTCAACTGTGCCCGCGGCGGTATTGTGGATGAAGACGACCTTTATGATGCCATGAACTCGGGCAAAGTGGCCGGAGCAGCCTTGGATGTTTTTGAGAGCGAACCTCCGGGGGTTTGCCAGCTTATTGAACTGGATAACCTCATTTGCACACCGCATCTGGGAGCCTCCACCCAAGAGGCCCAGACCAAGGTGGCCGTCGATGTGGCCGGCCAGATCATTGATTATTTAAAAAACGGAACGGTTTTAAATGCGGTCAACGTTCCTTCGGTGACAGGGGATATTCTTAAAAAGCTCAATCCGTTATTAACCCTTGGGAATCAGATGGGCAGCCTTCAGGCTCAGTTAAGTAGTGGCGCCGTCAAAGAAGTGATCATCGAGTATGCCGGTGATTATAAGGGGCTTGATTTGTCACCGGTCTCCATAGCGGTTTTAAGAGGGCTGTTGACCCACGTGGTAAAAGATGATGTGAATTTTGTTAATGCCCAGGTTCTGGCAAAAGAAAGGGGTATAAAGGTTACCGAAGCAACCAGTGATGACTCCGGAGAATATATCAACCTGATCAAGGTCAGGGTTGACACTACGGAAATGACCAATACCGTGACCGGAACCATATTCGGCAAAAACGAGCTGAGAATCGTAAAAATTAATAACTTTCGGCTGGAATTGATTCCAAACGGCCATATCTCGCTGATATACAATTTCGATAAGCCCGGGGCCATCGGAAGTTTTGCAACGCTTCTTGGAAAAAATAACATCAACATCGACCAGATGCAGGTTGGGCAGGAAGAAGGCGGCGAATTGAACATCATTTTCCTCAAAACCAATGTATCGCTTCCACCACATGTTATTGAAGAAATGCACCAGTTGGAAATGGTTAAGACCGTTACACCACTTGAGTTTGACATATAAGTTAGTGTCTGTCCAGAAATGGCTATTTTGCCCAATCTCTTTGTTATGCTCGAAAATTAATCCTCGGAATACCAACTTGTATGCCTCTGGTTAATTTTCTCGCATGCCCCTCCGGGGCGTAGGCCCTACAGGCCGGAGGCTTGATCTTGAACAAAATATCTCGTTTCTGGACAGGCACAAATTGAAGTCTAAAAGAGACATCGGTTACTGCTTGCGAAAAACTGCTAATTTCTGCAATGGAAACTTGTTTTTTGCTAAATATAGATTTCTGGAAAGACACGAGATAGTAATAACTTAAAATTGCCCGCAATTTTTTGTGTAACCTCGTTACATGGTCATATTTTCACCCGATATTAGCAGTGAATGATCATCGCCATGTGTTTTAAAAAAGGCGATATGTTTATCCGATGCATAATTTGTCGCAGTGATCCAATATTAAGGATGTATTTCATGATTGTTTGTACGATTTCAAATACTTCACACATCCTTAAAATGTTGGATCACGCTTAGACGTCATGATTCATAGCGCCTTTTTTTAAAATATATGGCGATGAACCGACGTTATTGAAATTCACTTGGGTAAAACCTATCCAAGTGACCATAGATCAGTCTTGATCTCATTCAAAAGTACGAAGTTAGAGTAATAACTAAACATTAAGTAACATAAAGATTTCCTTCTGCCCCTCATCTTTCTCTCCTTTTTTTATTTCAATTGCAGGAAAAAGTGCGCTGTGATACCAAGCAAATAATGTCGAAAAACCGGACAACAACCCGTCAGATTACGAATAGAACCAAAAGCAGCGGACAATGATCAAAGATATCAGAGATAAATCCCATATTACTCACGAAGATGTCGTTGCACTAAACTTTATCCGGAAACCCGGTGCCTATGAGTTTCGAAAATATCATAAGCAGGGATTGAGATCTCATATTATGGAAGTACTGGATCCAGAGGATGTTTTGAAACAGAACCAAGGAGAAATGATAGACGGGATACGGATTTTTTCATGGGCTAAACCACTAAAAATACTAAGGATTTTTAGAACGAAATTTTTTTCTGTCAACGAAGTTTTTGAAGAGATTAAAAAGCTAAAAATCGTTGAAAAATTTCTCCCGGATGATTCATATGCAAAGTCTGATGAATTTATTGTGGATTATATCTGGAATAAGAACCGCAATTTCATCCTTTGCGGCTTACAGGAGTATATAGAGGGTGAAGTACTGAACCCATGGGATCCGATTTCCGAACATCAGTTGGCCGGTCTTTTTACCCCCAAGGAAGGTCATGGATTCAATGGATTTCAAATGACGTCGGAACAACTTATTCACAAATTTTATAAAAAAGTCGAGCATTTTACAGCATGCGTCAAAAAAATGATTTTAGAAGCCAACTATGTTCCTGATTTTGCGGGAGTGGAAAATCTTCTCATCACTCCAACCGGGAATATTAAACTTGTAGATATTAACAACATTTCAAAGGTGTTTTTAGAACCAAAGATCAGCTTGGATGATAAGGGGTATCCGGTGTGTGATAAATCCATTGAAGCCATATCAATGCTTGAAAAAAAACTTTTGGGTAAACCCATCGATAAAACCGAAAGATTATATAAAATATTTCTTGATCCCCAAAGAATGAAGGAAGTGGGTGCCTTAGAGGAAAAGTTCCATCTCTCGGCCATGAGTAAGCTGGTCTATCGTTGATCCCACATTTTTGTGCGTATTCACGGATCGTGCTTACCCCGTGAAACGATATTGGCAGAGTGGCTTCGTAAATTCAATGCCTTAGCAGTGGGGGAGACCGCGGCTCCCGCATGCTTTTCACGGGAGAACGCGGAGGGGGCAGGAATGCCACCACTGCTAAGTTATTGAATTGACCAGACACGTAGACACCAGAGTGAACGGGGGAGCACACCCCGTGGATACGTACTGCATTTTTTACTAGTGATTGCGCTAAGGAGGTCGCGGATGAGTCCCGGTTATCGATTCGATCGAATGGAAATTGCCGGCTCTTTAGGAGACATGGGAACCCTCCTTCCCATCGCCATTGGAATGATCCTCATCAACGGTTTGAGTCCCACGGGGATGTTTTTTTCCATCGGCATTTTTTATATTTTATCCGGCATGTATTATGGCATTACGGTTCCGGTTCAGCCCATGAAGGTCATCGGTGCATATGCCATTGCAACGGCAATGACGCCTTCCCAGGTTCTGGCTTCATCAGCCCTGATGGGCCTGTTTCTCTTGATTATCGGAGGAACCAACGCCATCACCGTTATCGGCAAGTATACTCCAAAACCGGTGGTCAGGGGGGTTCAGATTTCAACCGGAACGCTCCTAATGGCCCAAGGCGTGAAATTTATGATCGGCTCGTCAAAATTTCAAATGGCGCGGCAAATGGCGGAACCTTATTTGACCATACAGCACATAGGCCCCATACCGGTCGGGATCGTTATCGGAATCATCGGGGGCGTTTTGACGCTTCTGCTGCTTGAAAACAGAAAATTTCCAGCCGGACTTGTGGTCATATTAAGCGGAATTTTTCTGGGACTGGTACTGGGGACTCACGAAGGTTTTGATAAACTTAACATCGGCATTTATTTTCCAAAATGGCTGCCCTTTGGATTCCCAACCGGTGTTGATTTCACCTTTGCATTTTTTGCCCTGGTGCTTCCGCAATTGCCCATGACCATAGGAAACGCCGTTATCGCCAATGCAGATTTATCCCATGAATACTTTGGGAAAGATTCTACAAAAGTTACCTACCGCGCCTTAACCCTCAGCATGGCATTGGCCAATTTACTGAGTTTTGTAATGGGCGGCATGCCGCTTTGCCATGGGGCCGGAGGATTGGCGGCCCACTATCGATTTGGCGCGCGAACGGCAGGTTCCAATTTAATGGTTGGAATTTTATTTCTGACACTTGCTTTTTTTCTCGGTATCCATGCCCTTTCGGTGGTGTACTTGTTACCCATGGCCATTTTAGGGGTATTGCTGATTTTTGCCGGAGGTCAGCTGGCATTGACGGTCATTGACATGAAAACGAGAAAGGATTTGTTTGTTTCACTCCTGATTTTGGGAATAACGCTGGCTTCAAATCTGGCAGCAGGGTTCTTGGCAGGGATTGTTGTTGCCTATGTATTAAAGTCCGAAAAGCTAAATGTATAAATTTTCGGTTACTTGAGGGGACGGGGAGTTTTTCTGAATCGTCGCTTCATGGATAATCTTTTTTTAAAACGCGTGATCACGCCGGTCGAAGATGCCGCTGGCGGTGAGGCGGATAAAACTCTTGACAATAACTCGTCTCAGGTATGATTAAATTTTTTCTGAAAGAACTCGTGGATAAGGGCTCGTAATGAAAAAACCGGTATTGTCTTTTAATTAAAGTGATCGGTTTAAGACAAAATGTTCGCATGAACTCGAATATAGAAGGGTTTTTTCACAACGATCCCTAATTCACTCAAACAGCTTCCAGTAAAAATTTAATCATACCTGAGACTCTTTTAACGTTAATTTGTTTCAAAAACCTTAAAAGTTACCAAAAAGGATCATCCATTCTGCTATTTCTTTAGGATTTAGAAGTGAAACTTCCCGAGGGCTCAAATTACTTGAGTGATTTTCGAGGTTGCCGCAGATTCAAGGCAAAGCGCATGAAGCCATAGTAGACTATTGCAATTGCGCTTTAACACCGAAGATGCGGCAAGATCGAAAATCGCTCAGATTAGGATTTTATTATCCACAAGACTATAGGAACCAGTATCGCCAGAATAATCAGCAAGCCTGGAATCGATATATACGGTTGATACCATGGGGCACCTTTAAAACGTGCTTTTTTGACTTCAGACATAAACCAGTTGCCCAACAATATGGCAGCCACCAGCGGGGCGATGATTCTTGCAATCGATATTAACGTCGCCACATCTTTCTCCACTTCAAAGTTAAAGCAGACGGTTTTTCTTTCCGTTAATAGTGTCTTCAAAAACCATCTGATTTCTGTTTGGTTTGCTATCCCCTATCATATCATACCGCGAGTAGGCAATAATTATACTAATGAAAACCAGGGTAAACTTATTTGAATCCCAATACTAAGGAGAAAGCTCCACGACGGCGTATATCTCTTCCCAACCGACTGAAACTTGTGCTAAAGCCCTTCAAACAGTCAATCGGTTTTCAAGAGAAACACGCCGTTGCTTCGCTGCACCGAAAGCAAATGCAATTACCTTGACTGAGAGTGTTTTTAGAAACCTGTTGAAATCATCCGGTCTTATTGATAAGGATTCAATAATTGGATCATTTAAGCCTGATCCGTAAATATAAACGATAAACTCTGATTTTTTGTAACAAGTTAGCCTTTTGAAAACATTGTCGCTTCAGGTATGATTAAAATTTTTGCTGAAAGAACTCGTGAATGAGGGCTCGTAATGAAAGAACCTGCCCGGGCTATTTATAACGATCTCTGTTTTAACAGGGGGGGTCATCCAAAAAGATAAATCTCCTATGGTTCTTTCAAAACGATCCCTAATCCACTCAGACAGCTTCCAGCCAAAAATTTAATCACACCTGAAGCTCCATTTTGTTGGGTCGAGGCTGAAAGCAAAGACCAATGAAATCGATTTGTTTCGAAGGACTAATCTATTACGACCTTTTTACCATGGAGGAATATAAAATGCCCAAAATGAAATGGAAGAGCCCGCCTGAAATGCAAATTGATACAAATAAAACCTATACGGTGACCGTCGACACCGATAAGGGCCTGATTGAATTGGAACTCTATCCCCAACATGCTCCTAAAACCGTCAACAATTTTGTGTTCTTAGCCAAAGAAGGGTTTTATGATGGTGTGTCTTTCCATCGAGTGTTTCCCGACTTTGTGATCCAAGGAGGAGATCCAACAGGAAAAGGTAGCGGTGGTCCCGGTTATCAGTTTGAAGATGAAGTAAAGGAGAATCCGCTGACTCACGAGAGGGGTGTCATTTCCATGGCAAATGCCGGGCCGAACACCAATGGGAGTCAATTTTTTATTACACATTCCTCTCAGGCACACCTCAATGGCAAGCATACCGTATTTGGTAAAGTCATAAAAGGTTTGGATGTTGTGGATAAAATACGGGTAGGTGACACCATGCAACGGGTCACCATTCTCGAAGAATAGGCATTTATTTTACTTGGCCATCAAATGATTAACTGCTCCCTCCAGGCCATCCAGGGTGAGTTCAAACATGGGAAAAATCTGTTGGATGGTGTTAATGGTCGGTGTCTGGGGCCATAATTGTGAAAATACAGGATTCATCCAAACACAGTGGGGAAATGTCCGGGCTAAAAACTTTAACTGCTCGAGGCTCGGTTTTCCACTTCTTTCCTCCACATGGATGGAGCCGTCTGCAGCCAT
>Ga0210111_1000284_pt1 | contig 13629 bp, 11 predicted proteins | sample China_Galinas_PW_6_FD_185520 | JGI IMG/M metagenome (GOLD analysis project Ga0210111, IMG submission 185520) | Wetland microbial communities from San Francisco Bay, California, USA, that impact long-term carbon sequestration - China_Galinas_PWC_D2... | ecosystem: Environmental > Aquatic > Marine... | reverse complement strand
CGACGTCGATCCCCAGCTCGAGCGCGTCGGTGGCGACGACGGCGAGCAGCTCCCCGGCGGCCAGCCGCGTCTCGATCTCGCGCCGCTGCTGCGGGGTGTAGCCGCCGCGGTAGGGGGCGATCCGCTCGGCCAGCTCGGGCTTGCCGCGGCGCTGCAGCGCTTCCCCGGCGAAGCGCTGGATCAGCTCGATCCCGCGGCGGCTTTTGAGGAAGCAGATCGTCCGCACGCCCTGCGAGACGAGCTCGGCGAGCAGGTCGGCGGCCTCGGAGAGCGCCGAGCGGCGGGTGCCGCTCGCCTTGTCGATCAGCGGCGGGTTCCACATCGCGATCTCGCGCCCGGCGCGGGGCGCGCCGTCGTCGTCGATCAGCTCGAACGGCTCGCCGACCAGGCCCTCGGCGAGCTCGACCGGGTTGGCGATCGTCGCCGAGGCGAGCAGGAAGCGCGGCTCGGCGCCGTATGCGCGCGCCAGCCGGCGCAGGCGGCGCAGCACGTTGGCGACGTGCGAGCCGAAGACGCCGCGGTAGGTGTGCGCCTCGTCGACCACGACCCAGCCGAGGTTGGCAAGGAAGTCGCCCCAGCTCTTGTGGTTGGGCAGGACGCCGACGTGCAGCATGTCCGGGTTGGTCAGCACGAGGTTGTTGCGGCGGCGGATCGCCGGCCGCTCCTCGCGCGGCGTGTCGCCGTCGTAGATCGCCTCGCGCAGGCCCGGCGGGCGCAGCGCCGCCAGCTTGCGCGCTTGGTCTTGGGCCAGCGCCTTGGTCGGATAGAGGTAGAGCGCGCGACGCTTCGCGTCGCGGGCGATCCCGTCGAGAACCGGCAGGTTGAAGGCGAGGCTCTTGCCGGAGGCGGTGCCGCTGGTGATCACGAGGTTCGAGTTCGTGGCCGCCTTCAGCGCGTCGCGCTGGTGCGAGTAGAGACGCTCGATCCCCGCCCGGCCGAGCGCCTCGACCAACCCCCGGTCGAGCCCGCGCGGCATCGCCACCGGCCGCGAGCGGCGCTCCGGCTCGGAGCTCTCGGCGACGATGCGGCCATCCCGCCGCGCCGGGTCGATCGCCACGGCCCAAGGCGTCTCCAGAAGGCTCTTCGCCATCAGCCCGAACTCCTCTCTGGCGCTTTGTTCCCGCTATCCGGGAATAAAGCGCCACGCGTGATCCGGCTGGCGACCTTCACGGCCTGCAACGTCGACCGGTCGTGAATCCGGAGGATGTCGGCGCCCGCGCGCACGGCGAGAGTCGCCGCCGCGACCGTCCCCCACTCGCGCTCGCTCGCCGGCAGCCGCCCCTCCCAGCTGCCGCCCAGCACCTCGCCGATGAAGTCCTTGCGCGAGAGCGAGACGTAGAGCGCCGGCCCGAGCGCGCACAGCTCGCCCAGGTGCCGCAGGACCTCCAGGTCCTGGGCGGTGGTCAGGTCGAAGTCGAGTCCGGGGTCGATCGCGATCTGCTCCTCGGACACACCAAGGCGCGAGGCCGCCTCGATTCTCCCCCCCAGCCACGACTTGAGGTGCTCGACCACGTCGCCGTACTCGCGCGCCGGCCGGTCCACCCGCGGCGGTCCCTCGATGTGCATCAGCACGTAACCGCAGCCCGCGCCGGCGACCAGCTCGAACATCTCATCCGAGCCGCCGGAGATGTCGTTGACCGCGACCGCGCCGGCGCCGAGCGCCCGCCGCGCCACCGCGACCGAGAAGGTGTCGGCCGAGACCGGCACGCCGGCCGCCGTCAGCCCCTCGATCGCCGGCACCAGCGCCGCCGCCTCCCGCTCGGGCTCGACCGGCGGGCCGCTGCGTGCCGCGACGGCGCCCACATCGAGCATTTCGAAGCCCGCCTCAGCCAGCGCCAACCCGTCGGCGACCGCCCGCTCCGGCGTAACGCTGCGCGCCCCCTCGAACATCGAGTCGGCGGTGACGTTGACGATCCCCGCCGCCAGCGGCTGCGCGAGCTCGAGCGTCCTGTCCGCCAACCGCCAGGGCATCCGGCTACGGTAGCGACCGCGCCGATGCCGCTGCGATGCGTCTACACCGACCTCGACGGGACCCTGCTCGGGCGGGGCAGCTCGCTCTACCGCGACGCGGAGGGGAGCTTCTCGCTCGCCCAGTCGCGGGCGCTCGAGGCCTGCCACCGGGCCGATGTCGAGGTCGTGATCATGTCCGGCCGGCGCGAGCCGCAGGTGCACGAGGCGGCGCGGCTGATGGGCCAGACCTCCTACATCTACGAGGCCGGCTGCGCCTTCGCGATCGACGGCGAGACGACGCTGCTGACCGGCGACCTCGTCCCCGACGAGGACGGGACGGTCTACGAGAAGCTCGAGCGGGCCGGCATCCCGCGGATGCTCTTCGAGCACTTCGAGGGGCGGCTCGAGTACCACTCGCCCTGGCACCACGGCCGCGTCCTCTCCCACCTCTTCCGCGGCAAGGTCGACGTCGAGGAGGCAAACGAGCTGCTCGCCGCGCGCGGCCACGAGACCCTGCGGCTGCTCGACAACGGCGCGATCGGCCGCGAGATGGCGGCGATCGACGGCCCCACCCACGCCTACCACCTGGTGCCGAAGATGGTCAGCAAGGCGAACGCGGTCGCAGCCCACGCGCGCGCCCGCGGCTACGACCCCGCCGAGTGCATCGCCGTGGGCGACTCGGTCGAGGACCTCGAGGTCGCCGCCGCGGTCGGGCGCTTCTTCGTCGTCGCCAACGGCCCCGAGCGCGACCCCGGCCTGCGCGCCGCGCTGGCCGCCTGGGACAACGCCACCGTCACCGAGGGCGCGATGGGCGACGGCTTCTACGAGGCGGTCGTCTCGACCCTGATGGAGCGCCGCTGAGACCCCGAGCGCGGTCGAGGTTTTAACCGCATACCGACGAAAACCTCGACTGCGCTCGCGGGCTAGTATCGACGCCGTGGAGCAAGCGACCGTCGCCGAGCAGGAGTACCTCGAGATCATGTTCTGGATCGAGGAGGCCGGCCTGCCGATGACCGGGGCCAACATCGCCCGCGCGATGCAGCTCTCGCCGCCCACGGTGCACGAGATGATCGGGCGCCTGGTCGACGACGGCTACGTCGAGCGCAACCCCGACAAATCGCTCGCCTTCACCGAGTCCGGCCGCGAGCACGCCAGCTACATCGTCCGCCGCCACCGCATGATCGAGCGCTTCCTCACCGACGTCCTCGGCATCCCCTGGGACGAGGTCCACGAGGAGGCCGAGCGGATCGAGCACGCGATGTCGCCGGTGCTGGAGGAGCGCATGCGGGCAGCGATCGGCGACGCGACGACCTGTCCCCACGGGCACCCGATCGTCGAGGGCATGCGCGAGACCGGCTCGCTGCTGGCCGACGTCGAGGTCGGCGCCAGGGTCCACGTTCTGCGCTTCGAGAACGAGGCTGAGGAGCTCCTGCACTACCTCAAAGACGCCGGACTCGAGCCCGGCCTCGAGGGCACGGTCGAGGCCTCCGACGAGGAGGGGATCGAGATCGGCTCCGCCGACGGCAGGCACCGCGTCTCGCGCAGCGTCGCCGAGACCGTCTCGGTGCGCGCCGACCCGGCGCCGCCGCCGCGCGCGGCGATCCCCGAGCAGCTCGTCCTGTCCAGCGACCGCTACGGCCGCTAGGCGGGCGAGGCGGTGCGGATGCGCTCCAGCGCGCGCACGATCCGGGCGATCCCCTCGGGGATCTGCTCCGGCGAGACCGGGGCGAAGGAGAGCCGCAGACTGTTGCGGCCGCCGTCGATCATGAAGTCGGGGCCGGCGACGAAGCTGACGCCCTCGCCTTTCGCCTCGGCCAGCAGGGCGGGCGTGTCGGTGCCCTCGGCGAGGTCGAGCCAGAGGAAGTAGCCGCCCTCGGGGACGACGAACTCGGCCTCGGGAAGCTGCTCGCGCAGGGCGCCGACGAGGGCGTCGCGGCGGTCGCGCAGGGCGCCCTTGACGAACTCGATGTTGCGGTCCAGGGCGCCGGACTCGCAGAGCTCGAGCACGACCGACTCGGCCAGCATGTTGGGTGAGATGTAGGTCTCGTTGGCGCGCTTGGCGAGCTTCGCGATCTCGGCCGCGGGACCGGCCAGGTAACCGACCCGGACGCCCGGACTGACCGTCTTCGAGAAGGAGGAGGCGTGCACGACCCGTTCGGCCGTGTCGAGCGAGAGCATCGACTCCAGCGCCTCACCGGCGAACGGCAGCTCGCGGTAGGGGTCGTCCTCGAAGATCCAGAAGCCGCGCTCCCCGGCGAGCTCGACCAGCCGCGTCCGCTTCGCCGCCGAGAGCGTGCAGCCGGCCGGGTTGTGGAAGTTCGGGATGACGTGGGCCAGCTTGATCGGCCCCTCGTCGAGCGCCGCTTCGAGCTGCTCGACGTCGAGCCCGTCGGCCTGCAGCCGCACCGGCACCAGCTCGACCCCGAGTCGCTGCAGCAACAGCAGCGTGCGGTCGTAGGTCGGCTGCTCGACCACGACCCGGTCGCCCGGCTCGAGCAGATGCTCGAACAGCATCCAGCCGGCCTCGAGCGAGCCGTTGGCGACCATCACCTGGCCGGCGTCGAGCCCCCCGTGCCGCTCGGCGATCCACTGGCAGAGGCCGGGGTGGCCGATCCCGGTCCCGTAGGAGAGCGCCTTTTCCCAGTCGGCCGAGAGCGCCGTCGCCGCGGCCTCGCGCACCGCCTCGGCGGGCAGGATGTCCGCGCTGGGCGCCCCGCGGGCGAATGAGATCGTGTCGCCAGCCATCGCAGCGAGCCTAGCAACGCACCCAACCAGCGGCCCTCCCAGCCCGGCATCGGCCCGTGCCCGCTTGGGAGATCACGAGTTCGTCAACATATACCGACCAAGTGATACGCTTGTTAAACGTGGGAGTTTCTATTCAATTGACTGCCCTTGGTGACGTTGATTGTTTGTATGATGCAAATTGCTTTTTCTCCTTACCGTCCTCTAGCGTTACTGAGGCAGGACAGGTAACCGACGTGTATGGAGCCCAGCCTCGAGGGGACTCGCCGTGACTTCTCCGGATTCACCTGGCAATGGCGAGAACGCGCAGATGATCGCGGGCGACAAATCCGATCCGCAGGGGGCGACGCGCCTACGGGCGGCATTCGAGCGCTCGCGACATCCGATGCTGATCGTCGATGACCAGCGGCGTTGGGTAACCGGGAACGCCGCCGCGTGTGACCTGCTGGGGATCTCTCGAGACGAGATCCCCTGGCGCACGATGGACGATTTCACGGCTCCAGACGAGCGCAAGAGGCTCGAGGCGCAATGGGGAGCCTTCCTGGCCAGCGGTGGGGCGGAGGGCTGGTATCGGTTGTACGTTCCAGACCGCGGACCGGTGCCCGTTGAGTTCAGCGCGACGGCCAACGTACTGCCGGCGCGCCACCTTTCCGTCTTCATCCCACCCGATGAGGCGTCCACCGCGCAGGAAAAGAGCGCCCTGGCTCACGAATCGACTTGGGCGCCGGTCTTGGTGGAGGGGAGCGGTCGGCTGCAACTCAGTGAGCGTGAGCGCGAAGTCATGACATTTGTCGCCTCTGGACTCCAAAGCGGCGACATCGCGGAGCGCCTATTCCTCTCCCCGGAGACGGTCAAGTCTCACGTCCACAATGCGCTGGGCAAGCTCGGCGCGCACACCCGCGCGCACGCGGTGGCGATCGCGCTGGTCACCGGGCAGATCACGTGGGACTTAAAGAGCCCTCAAAACGACACGTCGTAGTCAATCTCTCCGGGGGACATTCGCAGCGGTTCATACATCCGGGGGATCGTGCTTCTCCGAGGATGCGTCGATATCTGACCCTGGATGAGAGGCAAGGTCTCAACAGGTGTGATGCCAAAGATTGGCATCGTTTCGCTTGTGGCGATAGCGCCCCTTGCGCTCGCTGGCAGACCAGCCCGCTTGGCGCGAGCACTGACTGTCGTGGCCGCGTTGGCGTTCGCCGGACCGGCGACGTCGGTCGCCTCTCCGGCCCCGGCCACCCTGACGCTGAAAACTGTCAAGGTCGGAGCCGCGGGGAATCCTTCGGTCGGGATCGTTCCGTTCACGGACGCCGTCTACTCGTCATGCGCCGAAGTCCCAGCTGCCGGAAAACAGCCTTCCTGCCAGCAGGTCGGTGGCGTCGGCTACCGCTACGGCATCGGTCAGCTCGAGGTCACCGTCGCCCAGTACGTGGCGTTCCTCAACACCGCCGACCCGGCAGGGCGCAACAGGCACAAGCTCTACAGCGTCAGCGAGAGCTCCTCCGAATGGCCCAAGTACGGCCAGATCGACTTCTCCGCCCGCGCCCGCGCGGGTCGCCACTACTCGGTGGCCTCTGCGGATTGGGCCGACAAGCCCTACGGCTTCGCCAACTTCCTGCGCGCGGCCCGCTTCGTCAACTCGCTCTACAACGGCCGGCTGCTCGCCAGGCACGCAAGCGCCGGCGCGGGCTTCCGCTACGTCACCTACCGGGTGCGGCTCTCCAGACGAACCGAGCGAGGGATGTACGACATGAGCGTGCGAGCGATGACCCGCTCTCACAGGTCGGGCTTCGTCGTGCCCAGTCAGAACGAGTGGATCAAGGCCGCCTACTACGACCCCGGCGGGGAAGGCGAGTACTCCTACTGGAAGTACCCGACCAACCCGGGCGTGTTCGGAGACAACACTGCGACCGCTCCTTTCTCGACCACGCTCAACCCGACGACCGGCGACGTCACCAACGCCTCCTCGCAGCCGCTGGCGACCTTCCACGCCGAAATGCAGCCTGCCCCGAGCTGGTGCCCCGCATCCTTCAGTGGGGAGGCCTGCGCGACGGTCAACCCCTTCGGGATGGACGCGACGGCCTACGAAAAGGCCTACCAAGGCAGCCTCGGCACGGTCGGCCAGGCACACACCGCCTCGCCCTGGGGAACCTTCGACCAGGGGGGCAATGCCGTCGAGTGGACCGACACCATCACTTCCCCGCCATCGGGTCGCGGCGGCGGCCGCGTCTGGCGACGACTGCACGGCGGCATCGCAAACGCCCCTGCCTACCAGCTCTGGCTTTCGGCGGTCGGGCCGCAACCGCAGGACAACGCGTTCTTCACCGCCACCTACCCGTGGCTTGGCATCCGGGTCGGGGTGCTCGGCAAGCTCGTAGCCGGCGGGCACTGACCTCCTTCGCCATCGCGCTTGCGCTGGTCGGTGATGGCACTGGCTCGCGTTCCACACTTACCTGCGCACTGAAAGTGCCTTGTCGAGGTTCGCGAGCAGGATGTCGACTATCTGGGGATCGAATTGGCTGCCTCTGCCTGCCTTCATTACTTCGACAGTCTCCCCCACAGTGAACGCCGGCCGATAGTGGCGATCGCTGAGCAACGCATCGAAGACGTCGGCAACCGCGGCGATCCTCCCCTCGAGGGGGATTTCCTCTCCCGCAAGCCCCTGCGGATACCCGCTGCCGTCGTACCGTTCGTGATGCGTCAGGGCGATCGTGGCCGCGAGGCGGAGCAGCTCGCTCTCGGAGTTGGCGAGGATCTCATGGCCAATCGTCGTGTGGCGCTCCATCTCCTCACGCTCCTCGGGCGTCAGCGGGCCTGGCTTGCGAAGAATCTCGCTGGGAGTGGCAATCTTTCCGACATCGTGCATCGGAGCCGCCGACTGCAAGAGATGGACCCACTCGGAGTCGAGGCCGAGGCGAGCCCCCAGGAAAGAGGCAACCCTGGCCATTCGGTCAACGTGCTTCCCGGTGGATAGATCGTGCAGCTCGATCGCTCTGGTGAGTCGTTCAACGGTCTCCTGACGGGATAGCCGCAGCTCGTCGATCGCCTGTTGCTGGGCGGCTGCCAGTTCGTCGCGCAACCGCAATGCGTCCTTTTGGGCAGTGACATCGGTGGAGATGCCGCAAACCGCATTGGGTCGCCCATCCTCATCGAGGAGGGGGAACTTGACCGTTTGGAAGGTCCGCTCGGTGCCCCCGATCCCAAGCGTTTCTTCTGCCTCATACGTCGTGCCCCTCTCGAGGATCGCGCTGTCGACAGCTCGAGTGTGTGCCAATGCCTTCGGGGTCATGATCGCCTCGTCGGTCTTGCCGAGCAGCTGGCCCCGCTCCTGTCCAGCCATGTCGTCGGCCTGTGCGTTCGCAAAGATGTAGTGGTGGGCGGCGTCCTTGATGTAGACGGGCATCGGCGCCATGTCGATGATCGTCTGACGTCGCTCTTCGAGGTTGCGCCTATGTGCGCTCTCGAGATCTTCGAGTTCGCGCCGTCGCAGGGCATTCATTGCCGTGATCAGCAACTGCCCCGGCCAGAACGGCTTCACCAAGTATCCGTGGATGCCACGGCCCCCGAAGCCGAATGCCTTTCTCGCGACCCTGGGGGAGCTATACCCAGATGTTGTGGATGACCCCCAGAACGAAGGCGGCGTACCTTCCCGGTTGATCAAGACCGACCGCCGAAAGGCGGGAAAGGAAGGCACGCCATGGGAGATGTTCGCAGGATCGACGGAGACCGCGTCGAGAAGGACGCGGTCACGCTGGACGACCTGGCCAGGGAGGGCGCGCGACAGATGATCGCGACCGCGCTGGAGGCCGAGGTCGAGGAATACGTCGCCTCCTTCACGGAGGAGCTGGACGAGGACGGCAAGCGCCTGGTGGTGCGCAACGGGAAGGCCAAGGAGAGGCGAGTGACGGTCGGCTCGGGCACGGTGGGCATCCGCGCCCCGCGCGTGAACGACAAACGCGTCGATGAGGATGGCGAGCGGCAGAGGTTCAGCTCCAAGATCCTGCCGGCCTACGCGCGGCGCTCGCCGAAGGTCACCGAGGCGCTGCCGGTGCTTTACCTGCACGGGCTCTCGACCGGGGACTTCGCGCCGGCGCTGCGCGACCTGCTGGGTGAGGACGCCTCGGGGCTCTCGCCCAGCTCAATCAGCCGGCTGACGACGCAGTGGGAGGCCGACCACGCCGCCTTCAAGCAGCGCCGCCTGGAGTTCCACCGCTACGCCTACCTGTTCGTCGACGGCGTCCACGTCTCGGTCCGCCTCGGCGAGGACGACCGCCTCTGCCTGCTGGTGGTGCTCGGCGTGCGCGAGGACGGCCGCAAGGAGCTGCTCGCCGTCGAGGACGGCTACCGCGAGTCGACGGACTCCTGGGCCGCGGTGCTGCGCGATCTCAAGCGCCGCGGCCTCACCTGCCCGAAGCTCGTCACCGGCGACGGCGCCCTCGGCGCCTGGGCGGCGCTGCGCGACGTCTTCCCGCAGGCCAAGGAGCAGCGATGCTGGGTCCACAAGACGGCGAACGTGCTCGACGCGCTGCCCAAGCGCCTGCAGTCCCGCGCCAAGGAGCTCTTGCACGGGATGGCCGAGGCCCCGGCCCGCGCCGACGCGAGGACGGCGCTCGAGCTCTTCCGAGAGGAGTTCGACGCCAAGTACCCCAAGGCCGTGGAGAAGCTCGACCGCGACTGGGCGCAGCTGACCGCGTTCTTCGACTTCCCCGCCGAGCACTGGCGCCACCTGCGGACGACCAACCCGATCGAGTCGAGCTTCGCCACCGTCAAGCTGCGCACCCGGGTGACGAAGGGAGCCGGCTCCAAGAAGGCCGCCCTGGCGATGGCCTACAAGCTGCTCGACGCCGCCCAGGAGCGCTGGCGGCGCTTCAACGGCCACGAACTCATCGCCGACGTGCTCGACGGAGTCACCTTCAAGGATGGGATCAAGGTAGAAACAACGGACAACGAGAAAGAAGACGAGAAGGTCGCCGCCTGACGGTTCTCACGGGACGTCATCCACAACATTTGACAGTTGCTCCCGGATCCGCCCAGAGACGCTCATCTCCGATGATTCGCGGAACGAGGGAGAACGAGGCATCCGCGTTCCGCGCCGCCAGCGAGGTGCGCAAGGCGCCGACAAGGTGGCGCTCTTCCAGTTCACCCGCTCCGGTCCAGTAAGTGCGAAGTGCCCCGGTCACCTCCTGGGAGACTTTTGCCACTTCGCCGCCCAGGAGAGTGACCGCCTCCATCAGCGCGGTCATGACCTGTTTTTGCTCGGGTCCGAGCACGTCATTGACCATCGAGGCAAGAAGGCGAGCGGCACCCGCAAGGTCAGCGGGCTCCCGGTCGTCCAATGCGGCGATCACCCTATCGGGGGAGTCCGTTGCCTCGACTTCGATCAGTTCGGCCAACTCCGGGGCGTTGCGCAGCCCTACATCAAGCCCTGCCGGTTGCAGGTAGAAGAGGTCGCGCCTCAGATCCTCGACATCGGCCGTACGCTCCAGATAGCGGCGCAGTTCGTCGCGCCTGCGCTGACTGAGCCGATCACGCTTCTCGCTGAGGTGCACGGAGTTGTCACGCCCGTCTTCGGGACTGGCTTCACTGAGCGGAAGTCCGGGGTCGGGATTCTCGGCGTACTCGTCGTCGGGGCCCGGGTTCAGATTCCAACGCGCCAAGGCGTGGCTGACCGCGGCTGAGGCGGGAGCGTCGGTCGCATTTAGGAGAAACCTCGGCAGACGCGGCTCGATGGGGAGGTCGGCCGCGAAGTCAGGGAACTCGGTCTGGAAGGCGGTAAGGCGAGCGACCTCGCGCGCGCGGCTCGGCCAGGTATCGGGAATACGAGAGCGGACGATGCGTACATTGGTTGCGTAATTGTTGAGCAGCACCTTGATACGACGCGGGCTGCGTACGTGACTGGGGATGAGAGTAAAGAGCACCAGATCGAGCAATGGGGTCGCCCCGTCCCCGGCCGGATGGGCTTCCACCAGCTCCCGCCAAATACCCCCGCCGTCAACCGTGAGACGCCGGGCGAATTTCGCAAGACTGCGACTACGGATCGGCGGGAGGGTGAGCTGGTGCTGAAAGATCTTGTCGAGGTAGGCGCTTGCGGCCGTGTAGTAGGGCTGCTCAGGCTCAACCGGCGTCGACTGTTCAACCTCCGAAAGAGCCCGCTCGATCGCCTGGCGGTCGGCAGCGACGATGAAGATGCAATCCCGTGCATCGAGAAACGTCCGGAGTGCCTTGAGCGTCAAGACAATGTCCCCCGCGTCACAACGGTCCAGCTCATCGATGAAGAAGACCAGGCGATCGAAGACTGGCGCCGGGAGCGGCTGGGGGTCGAGTTCGCCCGACCACCAGAGGAGAAGTCGATGAAAACCCACTGCCTCACTGAGGCCGGCAAGAACCCGGCCGCGTATCCGCCCGAAAGCCTTTCGCGCTCCCGGATTCTCACGCCCACGGTCGGTAGCCCACCCGACCAGGCGCTCGAAGCGACGCGAAAACTCCTCGTCCTCTGACGGCTTCGACTGCTCGACGTGAACCTTGCCGGCCTCGATCAAGGCAGTGATAACCAGAAGCAGAGCGGAAACCAGACCACCGATGAGGACCGGCGCGACATCGAGGAGCAACCCAGCTACGCCGAGGGCGATCGCTGCGGCGATGAACGGCAGGAAGCGCACGCTTCGTACGGCCGTCCAGAAGCGTGGCGGGCTGAGACTGACCCGGCGCTGATTCTCATAGAGCCCGCGGTGAAACTCCGAGTAGCGGGGATCATCGAGAGGCAGATGGAGTTCGCGTGCCGCGTGGGCGATGAAGTTACGTGGCAGCGCCTTGCCTCCATAGCGCCAGGCGTCGTAGCGGATCATCTTCACCCTTTCCCGGCGTGCAGCCAACCGCGACTCAATCAGGGTGAAAAGCGAGGACTTCCCCGAGCCCCAGGGTGAGAAGATCGCGACGTTGATGGGAGCCTCTGCCACACAGCAGAGATCGGCAACGCGTCCCGCGATCTGCTCGTAGTCGAACTCATCGCTGTCGCCTTCGGTTAGGGCCCGGTCAGGAACCAGATCGCCGGCCTCAAGCGGGATCTGTGCTATCTCGGAGGGGGAGTCGACAGCCGGCAATCGGGGTTCCTACTTGTTCTCATCGTGCGCAAATTCGCCGAAGAGCCCAGGCCGAAGCCTGGCCGCTCTGGACAGAACCTTGTCATCGGCGAGTCCCAGCACGGTCTGGGCTTTTTCTCAGCTTGTGCACACTGGCCACCTCCATGTCTACTTCAGCGACCGGCGGATTGACTCGCTGACAGCGAAGTGGACCCGAGCGTTTCAAGGTGCGTCGAGAGCCCCTCCTCCCCCGGTCCGTCTTCCCGAAGAGGAACGAGAAGCGCCGTGAGCATGAAGGGGAAAAGGCCGGGGGGCGGGTCGGCCAGAAAGCGGCGGGCGAACTCAACAGCCCCAATCGCCTTTGCGGCATGATCGGCGAACAGCGTTGGAACCGCGACGGGCAGAACCATGAGTAGGAGCCGCAGGATGCGTCGCACATACTCCAACTCGTGCGGCGAAGCACCCCTGACCGCCTCCGTCGCCCGCGCCGGGGTCGGCAGCGACGCTGCCTGGCTCCTTACGTCAGAACCCAGTACAGCTGCGAGCCCCCCATCGTGTCCCCGCCGTAGGCCAACCAGGCGCTCCAGATGAGGAAGGTCGGCCTCGCGCTTCGCGAGCTCGTCCTCCATGCCAAGCATCGCGGCGACGAGATATCCGCATGCGCGTTCGCGCTCGCTGAGCCGCATGCGCGAGACGCGGGGAAGTGACCTCTCGCCCCGCATGCGCGCGACCCTGCGTGCCAGGGCATCGACCACAGCGGCCCCGTCCTCTTCGGAGGCACCGCCGATCTCAACCTCGATCATTTCGCTCCAGCGATCAACGAAGCGGGCCAACGCCGCCCGCACGCGATCCAGTTCGATCTCGAATCCCTCCACCCAGAGGGCGAGAAGCACCTCATCGAGGTTGCGCGTCCGTTCCCGCCAGTGCAGAAGCCTAAAAAGCCGGTCATCCGTTCCGGCGGGATACAGCCAGACCGCCCGGCCGCTCGGTTGGCGCCGTGGACGCGGAAGCAGGCCTTTGTAGCGCCACAGCTCCAAAGAGCGCGCCGTGACCTCGTGGCCCCGGGCGGCCGCCGCATCGATCAAGGCTGCCGAATCGGGTCGGGGCGGCTCGGACTTCATTACTCCCATCCTAACCCAGGTTAATTTGCAAGATGAATTCTGCTCCCAATTCGCCCGGCTATAACTCGTAAGTCGCTATACCTGGCTTGACAACTTGAGTTGGCTCCTGCCTAGACTGCTGTAGCCAGGCAGCATCACAGAGTTCGATCCTCACGCTGAGGATATGGCGATCATGGAAGGAGGAAAAGCGATGGACCCGGAGCTCAGATGGCTCATTAAGCTCGTCTTCGCGGTCGGCAGCCTCGCGTCGCTGATCGACGCCGGCCGCCGCCGCGGCTGGATCTGAGATCCGACCCGGTTCCCTACGGAGCCTTGCACGCAGCTCCAGCGGCAACCGGGTCAAACCTTCACCCCCGCGCGCACCCGTGTCCCAGCGATCAAGCTCGAGGCGCTTCCGCCCGATCTGTGTACTATGTTTAAGACGTTGAAACTATTGAAAGGGTCGTATCGACCATGTTGATCCTCAGCCCCGCCGACAGGGCGGCCCTCTGGCAGCAGACGATCAGCAGCGCCCCCGAAGCGCGGGAGGGGATGCTGCACGTGCTGGCCAAGGAGATGCAGGACATCGTCGGCGCCGAGCTGGAGGTCTACTTCGGACTCGACGAGCAGTTCGAGCAGACGTTGGGGCTGCTGGATCGCAGCGGGCTGATCGGCCGCGATGAGCTGCGGCGGGCATTCGAGGTGGTTGGCATTCCCGAGGAGGACGAGCCGGGAGTCGACGCAGCCGAGTTCGTCCT
>Ga0210111_1000283_pt1 | contig 13644 bp, 16 predicted proteins | sample China_Galinas_PW_6_FD_185520 | JGI IMG/M metagenome (GOLD analysis project Ga0210111, IMG submission 185520) | Wetland microbial communities from San Francisco Bay, California, USA, that impact long-term carbon sequestration - China_Galinas_PWC_D2... | ecosystem: Environmental > Aquatic > Marine... | reverse complement strand
AAACCGCTGCCTGGTCAACTGATGTTAACGCAGCGCAACGAGGCGTTGATTGGCAAATGAAAATCGAAGACGCACGATGCAAACTGAAGTCCGTGTATCCGAACATTAAGCTGTGACAAAGCACTAGATCTGCGAGCGCGACCGACTCACCGCCGGCCTTGGGCAACGTGAAGAGATCGGCCTTCTGTCCAATCTGCAACAGGTCCTCTCTTCCCCACGACGAATTGTCGGCCAATACAGACTCCGCCTCTGCTCCTCCGGCGACCTTCAGCGCAAGCCTTCGCCGCACGAAATAGGCGTCCTCATCGGACTCCGAACCCACGTAAGCAAGAATGTTGAGACCGATCACATCATCTGTTTTCGGTGCTCGACGCACCTCGAAACCCACGCGCGCAGGGACTTCCGATAGCAATCGCTCATAAGGCTCCTGTAGAAACTCGTTGCGCTTCAGCTCACCGTACGACTCGAGTTCCTTGCCGAGGAGCTTGACCGATTCGGGAACTTCGATCTGAAGCAAAGGCGCGGGGATGCCGGCCTTCGAAGCCGAATAGCCTTCCTTGAAGCGTAGCTCGATGGCGATTTCATAGGACTCGCCCTCTTCCAAATCTTTCGTGTTTATGCGCGCCGATGCCGTCATGAGGTCATCCGGCGCCGCCCCCACGAGAGCCCCAACCATCAACGTCACACACGTAGTGGTGATCCCCACATTACCGCCCTCCGATTAATCTGAATGGCCCCGCGATCGCAACGACCGCCTGTACGATTAGAGGATAACCTGTTCCGGACCGCGTGCACAGCCCGATTCCGCACCGGTCGGTAGGCTCGTGCGACAAGGCAAGCGGCTTGCCGGCCCAACGTCGCCTAGTGAAGACTATCGGATGCGGCGGTGATATGGATGCGTGCCGGCGCGAGTCCGTTGGCACTGCCATTGCCACTGATGATACCGAACCAGTAAGGCCCGATCTGATCGGAAGTAAAGCGAATTGGAATCGTGAACGCGCCGTCGTCGTCCACCGGGTGAAGTTCGCAGAAAACGGTGGCAAACGAAACGGGATCCACCAGCGCGGCACACACCCGGCTGTCGTCCGTCAGCACCCGTCCCCGAATGTCGTAGTCGATATCCGTCTCGATAAGAAACCCCGGCAGGACGTTATTCTGCAATTCTATGCCGTTGGCCACAAACGCGTCCCGCGCCATGGTGGACGGCACAAGTCCCTCTATCGACTCAGGGACGAATTCGTTTTGTGACGTAATTTCGTCACCCAAAAGGGCAACCCCGTCCGGGCGATCCGATTCGATAAAGCCGCTCGGCACGCTGCGGTTGATTACGTCGCGCACCTCGTAGTGCAGGTGCGGTGATGTAGAGTAGCCGGTATTTCCGGAATAGCCGATCACCTGCCCGACGGCCACATAGTCGCCAATTGACACCGCGACGCCGTCGTGCCTCAAGTGCGAATAGACACTCTTGAGGCCGTTACCATGATCGAGCGCCACGAAATTCTCCGGCTCTTCCGACTCATTCAGCCCTAGACCGACGTCACTCGATAACCGAACACCCACGACGATGCCGGCCGCCGATGCCAAAACGCGGGTACCTTCCGGCATGGGAATATCCCACGCAAAGAGCCCGCGGTGGCTGAATGTGCCCATATTTCCCTGGGAAATTCGATGGGTCTCGCTTGGCGACCAGGGAACGTGGAATCGCAGGGTGTCACCAGAATCGCGCGGCGTGACAATCGTGTCCGGTGCCGGCTCGGGCGTGGACGGCGAGCCTGGATCGGGTTCAGGCGGAGTGGCGTCGCCTTCCAAAGCATGCACCGGCGGCAGGCTGGCCGTGGGGCTTCCATCTAACGGAGTTCCCGTATCGGGCTCAACAAACACATCACGTCCCAGCGACATCGCGGAGATCATAGGGTCAGCACCATTCCCGCACCCGAAATCGAAAACGACGGTGGCTGCTAGAATGACCCCGAGGTAGCACCACCTACCGTACCGCCGCGCGATTCCGATTGGGGTGGCGAGTCGCCAACGTAGTGACTTGTTCAGAGCACAACCTCCCTGTAGCCCGTCCGCCATCCGTCGCTCCGCCGTTAAGGATCCAGGCGCAAAACAGGCGAAAGCAGTTTCGTTCCTTGAAACTACTGCTGTTCGATAACGGTATGTTCGGCGGATGCCCCGCACGGTCTGCACCGAAACCCCCTTTGCATCGGTGTACCGCCAATCCCCCCGTCCCCGTTCGGCACGGGGGCAATACTAGCGCTACGTTATCGGGCAAATCACAGGCCAGATCAAGTCCCGGCGGCGAGCGCCACCTTATGCAGCCTCTTGGCTCTTTTTTTTGCGACCAACACAATTCAACCAGCCGCTCGCTTGCCGAAACCAGAATGACATGTAAACTATTATTAAAAATAGACTTACGGAGGAACCGCTCACCGGAGAGGTCTGAGTCACGCCGCCTCAAGCCCGGCCGCAAATCCGCCTATCAACACAGGCATCAAGTATCACCAAACGAACCTCCGATAATAGTTTCCGTACCCAGAGGGGTTCAGGGCGTAACATGGATGGAGCCAAAACGCCATGGCGACGGAATCGCAGATCCAGAAAGAACGGGACGACGCGCGACGGAGAAGGCAGCCTCCCTCCGCTCCTCATCGAGTCGAAGTTCCGTTCACGGGTGATGGAGGGTTCGAAGCCCCGGCGGAAGACGCACCACTCGAATTGACGTTGGAAGTAACTAACGCAGAGGGCGAAATCGCGCCCTGGTTTGACGACTTCTGGTGGACTGAACTCATCAATACCTGGGGCGACCGATGCGTCACGATTCACATTGCCCCTACACCACTTGCGCTGCAGCACATGGTTGTCCTGCACCACTTGGAAATGCTGTGTCGCGTCGCACGGCAATGGCGCATCGTAGGCCACGGGTATCGCGACGATCTGGACGACGCCGACAGTATCGCGGCGCTCGTGAAGAGTGCATACCACGAAATCCGCATCATCGACCGGCCACGTCCGGGGTTCGGTATCGCCACGCGCAGACTGGAAGGCGCGGGTCTGGACGAACTGTTCGGCCAAGTGCGGCGCGAGCAGCAGCGGCTCGATCGTATGACACCCACGCTGGTTCGTGTGCCGTCAACGGAACCAGCCCCGTCACACGAGGGCCTCACTGTCGAGGACAAGCAGGACAAGGCACCGATCTCTTAGCGACTTGTCAGACAAGGGCTGATGGGTTGGTGTGCCACCGATCTTGAGCAGTGTTCTATCCGGGTCTCAACTGGCCACTGAAACCTGGTACTGCTCAACAGAAGTGGCATCCATTTCGGTTTCGCCGCAACGGGTCAAATGAGTGCTGACACACCACTAGCTCCGCAGAAAAATGTGCTACTAGAGTCCGATGGTAGGCAATTGCCTGTCGCTATCCGACGAGCATCGCGGTAAGCTGTCGCGTATGCAGCAACTCATCGTTCAGAAGTTCGGGGGTACGAGCCTGGCCACGGCGGAAAAGATCCACCGCGCAGCGCGGCGTGCCGTGCGTGCCAAACGCGACGGGTACCGCGTCGTCCTGGTCGTCTCGGCCATGGGCGACACCACGAACCGGCTCATTTCGTTAGCCCGGGACATGAGCGCTGATCCCCCCAAACGCGAAATGGACGTGCTCCTGACAACCGGTGAGCAAGTCTCCATCGCGCTGATGGCCATGGCCATTGATGCCGCGGGTCACCAGGCCATCAGCCTGACCGCCGCGCAGCTAGGGATGTTCACGGACAGCGCTCACACGCGTGCCCGCATTCAACGCATCAACCGGGAGCGGCTCGATCGCGAATTAGAGACGGGCAGAATCGTCATCGTCGCGGGCTTTCAAGGAATCGATGCCACCGGCGAGATCACCACAATGGGTCGCGGCGCCTCGGACACCACGGCCACGGCGCTGGCGGCGGCGCTTGGCGCCGAGGTCTGCGAAATCTATACCGACGTAGACGGCGTGTATACGGCCGACCCGCGCCTCGTTCCGCAGGCGACCAAAATCGACGAGATCAGCTACGAGGTCATGCTCGAGATGGCCGCCGCGGGTGCGGGCGTCATGCACTCGCGCGCCATCGAATTCGGCAAGAAATTCGACGTGCCCATCCATGTACGAAGTTCGCTGACGGACGCCAAGGGGACCATGATTATGGAAGAAACACCGGGTATGGAGGACATCGTCGTTCAGGGTGTCACGCTCAAGGAGGACCTCGCGGTCGTGTCCCTCAATGCGGTTCCCAACAAGACCGGCGTGGCCGCCCAGATTTTCGCCGAGGTGGCGCGCAACCAGATTCTGGTCGACGACATCGTGCAGAACATCTACGGGCACGGAAAACTGGCCAACCTGGGCTTTTCCACGAACGCCAGTGACGCCGCTGAGGCACGGATCGTCTGCGAGCGGCTGGCCGAGGAAATGGACATCGGCAGTGTAGTGGTGGACGAAGGCGTGTCGAAAGTCAGCGCCATCGGCGTCGGTATGCGCACGCACAGCGGCATCGCCGCCAAGATGTTCGAGGCCGTCGCCAAGGCCGAGATCAACATCGAGAACATCTCCACCAGCGAGATCGTCACCAGTGTGATCGTGCGAAGCGAGGATGGCCCCAAGGCGTTGCGCTTCATTCACGACGCTTTCGAACTAGACAAACGCAACGAGTCCAGCCCGTCAGAGTGACACCATGTGCGCCAATCGGCGATCCACTGCACTGCCAAAGTCGATCACCCGCCCGCGCATGTCGCGCCGCCACGCACTGCTTACCCTGATACTCATCGCCATCATCTCAGGTCTGCTGTGGGATCGTACGGGCCGCACACCGCGCACCCGCAGTGACATGGCGCGCTACCATGATAAATCCTTTCGCGTGGTACGCGTCATTGACGGCGATACGCTGGACATCGACATCGCCGATGGCGACAAGCCCGCCACCAGAATCCGGCTCTGGGGCGTGGACGCGCCGGAGACCGGCCACGGAAGTCAGCCGGCAATGTACTTTGGAGCAGAATCCACTGCCTTTGCTCAGTCGACGCTCCTCGACCGGGACGTCCACGTCGTCCTGTCACCGCGCCGCACGCGCGGCAAGTATGGCCGGTTGCTGGCCTACGTCTTCCTCGATCGAGGCGGCACCATGTTCAATGAGATGCTGATCGAGCAGGGCTACGCCTATGCGGATCGACGATTTCCCCACCATTACGACAAGTCATTCACGGCCACCGAAAAGCGTGCACGAAAAGCCAACGTGGGTCTATGGTCTGATATCACGATCGACAAAATGCCGCAGTGGCGACAGCGGTTCGAACGCCAGTAATCCGTAGGGCAGGTCGTTCCTTCGCCAAAGGCGAAGGGTTGACCTGCCAGTTGGACGCCGATGATCGTGGCATCGCCGATGGAAGGTTGGAATCGACGGCGGGTGCCCCATTCTTTGCGCCAGCGAAGGGTGGGGGACGGGCTACGACTCCAAATATCCCTGCAATGCAGCAAGCCGCTCCCGCCACTGGGCCTTCGCACGTTCCGCCGCCTTGGCGTTGCCGAGCTTCTTGTGCTGAACGGAAACCTGGCTCTTATCCGGCGCTTTTTCGTAGAAGTCTACGTCGACATGCGTCTTGCCATCGATCCAGGTGATGCGCATCGACTTGTCTTTCCTAGACGCGCGTACCGTGAAGTCGCCTTCGGATAACCAGCGCAATCGGGTCCGCTTGTCGGACCATGATCGGTAGAGCCGCGCCAACGGTACAGCGATCGTCTTGCTCACCGAGACCTCGAACCCGCCCGGCTTCTCGTGTTTCTTCCGGCCCTTCCGCGCCTGCTCGTATCCGACGGTGACCATCTGCGACCACCACCCAGAGAGGCCGTGCTCGTCGTGCAACATCGCGGCGATCTGCTTGTGTGCCATCTTCGCCCCACCGGCGCGGTCGATGACCCTGAACCAGGCGTCCCAGTCCTTTCCCGTGCGATTCAGCACGGCCTCACTGCTGATACCCCCTGCTTTCTTGGCGGATCCGGACGATCCCTTCGTTGACGTTGGCATCAATTCTCTCCGCTGATTGAAACACCGTCTCAGAGAAACAGCATACCGCCAAACGAATCTGCACACTAGGAGGATCGTTGACCGCCGCGTTGGACGGCTCGGTCGGGCGACTTGACCCGAAATCGGCGGCGTCGGGCCAAGCCAGACGCACACTGCCAAGCCGCTACGGCAGCCGGCTGTTGGGTTTGCCCAGAGGCGTCTTGAAATCCGATCACGGCGCGCAGGTCAAGATCAGGATCTCATCCGTATCACACGGCGAGCATTCAATGCGCAAGAGGCCGGGGCCACCAAGCTCGCCGACGAGCGCGGCACGGTCCCTGCTGATTGGCATCGCCGTCGCCGTGTTCGGTGTACACCATTCATGGCAAGCTTGATGCCGAGACGTCGTGAGACTAAACGGCATACCGGCACACCGACAAATAAGAATCGGTCGTCCCGCCACCCGAAAGCCGGCGGGACGACCGCATGTCCGATTTGATTAGAACTCAAAGAGTGATCTCGAGTAGTCTACCGTCGGCCTTTCGGCGCTAACTTCAATACAGAGCCGTTGTCGGCGACGTCACAACCGAGCGCCGCGCGTGCGGCCATGGCCGACTCGAGCAGCGGTAGCGCTTCTTCCGGTGCGAGCTTGCCGCTGTTTACCATCGCATAGACGCTGTTGACAAACGCGCCGAGGACATTACAGCCCGCCCGCGTGTTTCCCGCAGCAAGGCGGTCAAGGGCGTTCTTCAACTTCGCAATGAGCGATCGGGCCTGTCCCTGGTTGAACGCACCGGAGCCGGCAAGTGCGTGTACGGCGTCGATCAGGTCTTCGACCACTTCCTCCGCGGACAGCACGGTGACGATAAACGAGCACTCCGTGACATTGCCGGCGCCGTCCGTTGCTTCGCATGCCACCGACGTGTCGCCAATGGCGAACAGGTCACCCGATGCCGGCACACAGACCGTCGTGACGTCCGCACAATTGTCGTCAGGTATCGGCGCCTTGTACGATACGTTGGCGCCGTCTGGGCCGGCCGGCTCGGCCACGACGTCGGCCGAACAGGCGATCGTCGGATCCGTCTCGTCGGGGCCGCCGACACACACGCCCGCCACACATGCATCGACCGTGCTGCAGTCGTCGCCGTCGTCGCACGACGTGCCGTCGTCTGCCGTATTAGCGTCACACACGCCGAACCCGTCACAGACGTCAGCGCCGTCACAATCGGTCTCCGCGGCATCGCCACACGGCGTCCCCGCTTCGGCGAATGTGCAGTCCGGCGTGCAGCATTCGCCGCCGTCGCAATCCTCGCCATCTTCCGCCACGCCGTTGCCGCACGTCGTGCCAAGCGAAATGTGTAGGCTTAGGTCGCCGCTCGACGTACTCGCGCCGGGCACGTTCGCCCGGGAACTGGTCACCACGCTATAGTTGAAGTAATAATTATGTCCGGCCGTCAGCGTTCCTGCCAGGTTCCCTGCCAGTATGTTGGCTGCGTTCCCTGCGGTCTGTCCGAGTTCGAGGGTTCCGCCGCTGGCGAGCATGCTCTCCTGATTATTGTAGAAGAGGTTCGTGCCCGTGGAGAGATCCGTGAGCTGCACCCTGTAACTGAACCTCTCGCTGTCGCCGTCGAGTGCATACACCCCGTCCAGGAGGTATCGCAGATCGGTGTCGGGAGAGACGCGGAAGAACATGCTCCCGACACTCCGGACCAACCGTAAATCGCCGGCGGATTCGATAGGCGGCGACTCATCTATCCAGCCGTCGAAGACAAAACCGAACGAACAACTCTCGTCAACGACCTCAAAGTCGTACGCGGTCGTCGCGCCGGCCGTGCCGAAAGTGTTATCGACGGCGTCCTCCGCCTGGAATGACGGAATGGAAACCGTTGTCTGCCTCGCGCTGCTACAGTTGTTACAACTTTCGGTATTGAGCTGCCAGGTGACCACGTTAATGTCTGCTCGCGCGGCACTTGCGCAGGCCAAGAGCAAAACAACAACGGCACCGATCCAATATGATCGTGGATGCATGGTATTTTCCCCCCCTCTTTTCGAGATGCAAGTGGCTCCCATAACCCTGTGTCAGCAGGACTGCACTCAGGTGGCGCGGCCCATAAGGACCGGACGGGATCTGCCACTGCGCCCGGGTAGCAGTGTACGATACAGAATCAAGCGAAACCAAATCTCTCGGAGCAAAATCTGCGCGGACCGCACATTTGCACTTCATCGCGTTCCAGTCGAGGGAATACCGGCCCTTCGGCTTGGCATTTCTAACGTGCGCGGTCTTGCCGACATGTGGTGCTACACAAGGGCGAGGCCCATATTCTCGGGCGCGGCTCACGGAACGGGCTCAAGTCGCGGTTCCCCATAATAGCATGTCGCTTACGCCGTACATTAACGTTTTGTTGTACGCATGCACCGTACTTTGAAACTAACGAGGGCAACGGGGCAGCCGATCGAACATTTCCACTCGTCCCGTATTCTGGACGACGGGGCGCAACGAGCGCCAGGCGGGCACTCATAGTTGCCTGGTCGGGGGTTCGATTCCCTCCGGGCCGGTCGCATCGAAGCCTGCGCCGAGCCGCCGGTGCCGTGGTTGCCGGTCCAGGGGGTGGGCGGGTGGCAGTAAAGCCATGCTGGCAGATGTCAATCACGGCTGGCAAATGGGTTCGTTTTGTCAGTACAGTTTTTCGTGAGTGACATTGTCGCGTCACCTTGGACAACATGCTGCGTTGATTGTCGGGCACGGTAGGGCTCCTTAGGGTGCGCGGTCTCCCGGGGAAAGAACTTGCGGGATGATCGGTGGGATCGGGAGCCTTCAATAGTCGGTGATCAGTGATCAGATGTCAGTGGGCGAGCACGAGTTGGTCTACTTCTCCGCGGCGCTCGTATAGCTCGTGATCTTCGGGCAAGGGTTGTCCGGCGCCAGTGCCGAGCCACACGTCGGACCAGTCGGGCGACCAGTCGCCTTCCGGATCGACGTGGGCGTAGGCGACCAGGACGGCCTTATCGAGCTCTTGGTGAGCCAGCCGGAGCCACGTCGGGCGCTCGTCGTACAGATTGGTCAGTATGCGCTTCTTGAGGTTCACATCCTTCGCGGCGCGGGCCATGATGGCCGATTGCCGGATCAGCTGGCGCGTTTTCTCCGGATCGTCGGCGAAGTTGTCTTCGGCGTCAGGGCACGAGCGATTCGCTCGATCCACTCCGGCGGATTCAGCCAGCGCTCGCGCTTCTCGTTCAGCCCCCTCGCGGCCTCGGCGGTCGCCTGATAGTAAAGATTATCCGCCGGTTCCTCGCCAGGGGCCCACGGTAGCGGAAGGGTCTTGAAACAACTGGTTGGCGCGTAACGAAATCCCGATTCAACCTCGCGGATTTGCGTGCCCCATTGACGTGCCCCACCGTTCGCGAAGCGAGCTGTGCAGGATTTCGAAAGCGCGGTCCGTGCGGCTGTCGCTGCTTCCATCGCATGATGGGAGAGAAGGCGTCTGTCGGGTCGGCCATGTCTGGCGCCTTACGAGAAGCTACATGTCCGTGGGAGGTTCATTCGCCGCAGGATCGCGAAAACGCGCGTCATAGCGGCATGCCGATGTGGGCGCGTTCTTGTTAACCCGTTTTGGGTTTATTCTAAAACGGGTTTATCAGACACCGTGGTGAACGAGTGGTGAAATCCGTGTTTACGTCCAAGTACGATCGATTCCGGCGGTTGTTGATTGACGCCCGCAGGGAAGCCGGTCTTACCCAATCCGAACTGGCGCGACAGCTTGACCGGCCCCAGTCGTACATCTCAAAGTACGAGCGTGGCGAACGGCGTGTGGATGTCGTCGAGTTTCTCGATATTGCGCGGGCCTTGGACATCAACGTTCACCGTTTTCTGAAAATGCTCGATGACAGGAAGCGGTCGTGAGAATCGTCCACGTCGAGTCTCTTCAATCCGTCGGGGCGTTCGCCAGGTCAACCACCTGGCGCAGACTTCGCAAGCTGATACACGGTGCCATCCGGCGCGTGGAATGGCCGAAAGGCAGTGGATCGTTCACTATTTTCCCTCAGAGAGGCAAGAAGAGAGGTGAAGGTAATGGTATCGTGCCGATCAAGATCGGGTTCATGGAGGAACTGGTCGCACACGGCTGGCAATTGGAGGAGCGCATCTCGGGACTGGCGCCCGAAGGCGGCCGAAGTCAACCGGGAAAAGTCGACGCGGTGCTGTACACGAAGGGCGGGCCGGTGGCCTTGGAATGGGAAACGGGCAACATCTCTTCGAGCCATCGCTCGATTAACAAAATGTGCATGGGGTTGTTGAAAGAGGTGTTGGCGTGCGGAATGGTCGTTGTGCCGTCCCGCGACATGTGTCAGTATCTGACGGACCGCATCGCGAATTACGCCGAATTGGCGCCGTATTTGGATCTCTGGAGATCCGTACCTTGCAAGGCGGGCGTTTTTGAGATTGTCGTGATTGAACACGACGCGGAGAGTCTCGACGTGCCACGCATTCCCAAACTCACGGACGGACGGGCAAGGGGTTGATCACCGTTCCACGTAGTCGCCGTTGTGATGCGGAAGAATGTCGTCACCTTCCAATCGATCGATGATTTCATCGGCAAAGTCGATTTCAGTACCAATCCACTGCCGACCTCCTCTCTCGCAGGACACGTACGTGGTCCCGCTGCCGCCGAAGGGGTCTACTACCAAATCGCCCGGCTCGGTGGTCATTTCCACAACACGATCCGTGATCTTGGTTGAAAGCGCGTTGCACCGCCGTTTTTTCGATTTGAATTTCCAGTGACGAACAGGCGGGATGTCGGTCCAGACGTCTTTCAAGGTAACGCCCTTGGGGTTCATCGCGCCACGGTGGCCACCGTAATCCTTGACTTCGCCACCACAATGACGGCAAGTTTGTATTGGAGTCCGGATACGGTGAAACGTGTTGGGTTTTCCCTTCGAATAATAGAGCAAGCTGTAATGGCTCGGGTGCAAGCGACCGGGGATCGGCAGGCACGCGCTGATTTCAATGGCAATCCAATGCCGGAAATCCAGACCCTCAGTCGCCAAATACGCCCCCAAGAGCACGTTCCATTTGGGCAGGTTGTACACGAACACAGCGCCGCCCGGTTTGACGATTCGCACGCATTCCGCCAGCCATGCTTGGCACCATTCGATATATTCCGTGTCAGCCCGCCTGTCGTTGGTCCGTTTTCCGTACTCTTTCCCAATATTGAACGGCGGATCGGCGAACACCGTGTCTACTGTTTCTTCTCCGATCAAGGGCAACACGGCCATGCAATCGGCTGCGAACAGCGCGCCGAATTCCGTTTTGTGAACTGGTGCCAAGGCACGGGGGATGTAGGTCATGTAATCGCGCGGATTGAATCTACTGCCGGTCCAATTGAAACGCTCCTGCCGTCCGGTCATGTTGTTTCGTGGTTTGGTGGCCATAGCGGGATCCTAACCTGTTTTAGGATATTTTCAACCCTGTCGTTTGAAACAGGCACCTGGCAGCAGGCCGATGTCCTCCGCGACGAGGCAGAACATGCACTTCATCAGGAAATGGCGCGGTATCGTGCGGCTCGTGGGCGCGGCCGCGGAGCGCCTGGGCGAGTGCGGCGAATTGCCGGGCCACCTCTTCCGTGACGGTCTCGGTGGTGATGGTGGGTCTGAATGAGTCCGGATCGGTGAAGACGCGGCGCAGCAGGTCGAGGGACTCCGGCCTGTCCAGGTCGGCCAGCTCGATCGGGTGGACCTGTTTGGCCGTGCCGGTGAAGTTCGTGTGAATCTCGGTCCGTGCAATGTCGGATACGACCATGAGGGGCGGGTTGTCGAGGGCCTCGCGGTATTGGCAGAGCTGGCGATAGGCCTCGGTCAGGTCGCGGTATTTGCCTTTGCGTTTGTACTCCCAGGCGAATTTGCTACGCCACCAGACGCCAGCGAATCCGCCCTCGCCCTTGGAGCCCTTCGAGGCGCTGCCCGTCACGTGGACGCCTTTCTCAAGGGTGTCTTCGGGCCCGGTGGCATCGTGCTCAGCGGGCGTTGGCTGCCCAAGCATGCGGCATAGGTCGATAAAGTGCTCTTGACTGCCCGCCCGCTCGGAAAGCTCCGCCCGTGACCATTTCGCGACGAATGCGGCAGGGGTCATCGCCAGTTGTGGTGTTTGCGCCATGGGGGAGAGGATAAACTCGCATCCCCATGCCGTCTATTTGCGCCTGGAAGTGGCCTGTCGCGCCACCTACGCCATCGCCCTCCGCCGAAACACGAGCGTACCCGCGACTAGCACGCACAGCACCAACGCCAGCATGCCCCAGACTGATACTGTCGGGACAGAGTTTGGAGTGTTAAACGTGAAGTCGTCAATCGAGGCCCCCCCTGAGTCATTGGTTCCGAGATACCTCACTTCGTGAATGTTGGGGCTAGATACACTGAGTATCCACCCAGCCGTATCCGGATGCTCATCGAAATCTACTAGGTTTCCATCCAAGTCATAAGCCTCAAGTCTGATATTAAGGCTGCTACTCGCGTTCAAATCATTCGTCACGGATACAAGGTTTGTAATAGCCGGCAGCGTGGGATTGTCCGGGTCCCAAAACGTCGCAACCACAGGATTCGCTGGCAAATACGAAATGTGTCCATCGGCCGTCGCCCCAGTGATCATATTGGGCAGACTCGGGGCTGCTGTGTAGACGTTCACCGTTACCCATTGGGTGCTTGATCGAAAGAAAATCCCGTGCGTCGTGAGATACTGATCCGACAACCTATTGGACTCTGGTACTGGGTCTCCAGTAAAAATCTCTACGGCAGGTATTTCGTCGAAGTCGAGAACGACTGGATCGCCCTTAGCAGCGATTGGCAGCGTGAATGCAATGATGGCACCGATGAGAATGCGGCCGCGATATCTACCGCGCGTGAAGCTAAGGTGGCGTTGCTTTCGCCAAGTCTGCGACTGCCACTCCCGCGATCGAATTCCCAATTGACTTCGCTTCGACATGCTACGCCTCCCTTGAAATGACCCACCTCGCAAAGAATGAAGCATCCAGGGTAGCGAATTGGTTGTCCAACTGCAACGAAAATCTGTTTAATCATGTGCTTCACGGCCCGGGCGTATTGCTGAGTCAGTAGCACTTCAATCTAGTATTCTGGTATGGCGCGCACGTTCAATGCGAAACGGAATCCGCTTCGACAGGGGACAGAGCTACCAAGGTACCCAACGACACGCACGCCCGGGGGCTTGGTTCACTTTCCCGGAGCGCGGGTTGGCCTTCTCCCAGGTAGCACACACTTGCGGACCGCGTCAGTATTCGACCGCCCGGACCATAGCCACGATGCCCGCCTTGACAGCATCCGGGAGCTGTCCCCACGCGGTTACGATGAATTACAACTCGGTGTCATGTCGCACCGAATCCGGTAAGGATTCCGGTAAGACGCTCTCCCCCTGATTCGTAAGTGCTTGTGTTTTCAACGGGTTAGGTGATTCCGTCAGGCGACTCATCATCGCTCGGTCGGGGGTTCGAACAGGGCCAGCGCGCATAAATAGGCAAGATGGGCAGGCTGGCGCGACAGGCAGTCATTGGTTATACCTTTGCAAGCTCGCCGAACGGAATGGCGAGAGAATCTTGCAGAAGGAGCCTGCCGATGGCCA
>Ga0210111_1000281_pt1 | contig 13682 bp, 10 predicted proteins | sample China_Galinas_PW_6_FD_185520 | JGI IMG/M metagenome (GOLD analysis project Ga0210111, IMG submission 185520) | Wetland microbial communities from San Francisco Bay, California, USA, that impact long-term carbon sequestration - China_Galinas_PWC_D2... | ecosystem: Environmental > Aquatic > Marine... | reverse complement strand
CCCGCCATTCCGCCGAATTCGGATATGCTATTTCAAGTTCAGTTGATGGAGGTGCGTAATCCGCCGGTGCAAACTTCCGTGGCAGGGATGGAGCCGCAGACGACGAAGTCTGGTGTCAAGTACTGGGATCTTGAAGTAGGGAACGGTCCTGCGGTATTACCACGTGCCGATGTCAAGATCCGGTACACGGCGTGGCTGGAAGACGGCACTATGTTTGATACGACGGAGATGATACGCCAACCGAGATCCTTCAGTCTCGCACGAGGCGTGGTCATAGCCGGCTGGCGCGAGGGCATTCCAGGCATGCGTGTCGGCGGAAAGCGCAGGCTTGAGGTGCCTCCTGGATTAGGATACGGAGAGGCAGGCGCCGGTCCGATTCCACCTCATGCGACATTGACCTTCGAGGTGGAGGTGATCAAGACGTCGGGGCCGTGGCCACTGCCGACGCCATCGCCCCTGAACGACATCAAGTCTGTCACGACGGAAACGGGTCTCACCTACTGGGACATAAAAGAGGGGAGCGGCTCGATACCGGAAGCGGAGTCGACCGTGACTGCCCATTACTCGATCTGGCTCTCGGACGGTACGTTATGCCAAACAACGAAGGAGGCGGGCCGGCCGGTCGCGATGCCTTTGCACAGGCTCAATCGCGGCATGAATGAAGGAATCAGTTCGATGAAGGTCGGGGGCATCCGCCAGATGCGGGTGCCGCCGGATTTGGCGTACGGCGAATTGGGGGCTCTACCCGAGATTCCGCCCAACGCCACGCTGACGATCGAGGTGGAACTCCTCGGTGTCGAATAAGCCGTGAATCGTGTGGTGATCGCACGGCTTCCCAATAACGGAGGGCGGTAGGTCCGCCACTTATCGCGCGTCACAGACATGTGATGCGGGTACGACATATGCTCGATTGGAGTAGCTGCTACCGAAAGGAGTTGTCTTGATGAAGCGCTTGTGGATGATAGGGGCGATGCTTGTCCTCACGGCTGCGGCGTGGGCGGATGAGTCGAATGCGCCCACGGCGAATCCGCGGGTCAAAATGAAAACCACCCTGGGCGACGTCGTTCTCGAATTGGACGCGGAGAAGGCGCCGATCAGCGTCGCCAATTTCCTGCGCTATGCTGATGACGGATTCTACAACGGGACCGTATTTCACCGGGTCATGTCAAATTTCATGATTCAGGGCGGCGGCCTTACCAAGGACCTGGATAAGAAGACAGAGGGAATGCATCCCCCGATCAAGAACGAATGGCGCAATGGCTTGAAGAATGTGACGGGGACCATTGCGATGGCGCGCACAAACGCGCCCGACTCGGCGACGTCGCAGTTCTTCATCAATGTCGTGGATAACCCGGCACTGGATACACCGCGCGGTGGTGCCGCCTATGCCGTCTTCGGGCGCGTTGTCGAAGGCATGGACACCGTCGAGAAGATTCGGTACACGGAGGTGGATACGAACGAGAAGTACCCGGGTGGCAAGGTGGTGCCGACAGTGCCTGTGGTGATCGAGTCGGTCACGGTAGTCAACGAATTCGACCGCAAAAAGCTGGACCAGCGTGTGGCCACAGCAGAGGAGGCCGCCAAGGTGGCCGCGGAAGCCGCGGCCAAGGCAAGGGCGGAATCCCAGCGAAAGCAGGGCGAAATGGTGGAGAAGACCAAGGTGGAACAAAAGAAGCTGGCGGCTGAGGCCATCAAGAAGGCGGAAGAAGAGTTGGGTGCCAAGGCCGTGACCACACCGTCCGGGCTGACGTATATCGACATGACGGTCGGTGAAGGCGCTAGCCCGAGTCCGACCAGCCGAGTCCAGGTTCACTACACCGGATGGTTGCTCGATGGCACCAAGTTCGACAGCTCCGTGGACCGTGGAAAGCCGTCGGCGTTTCCGCTGAACGGTGTGATTAAGGGATGGACCGAAGGGGTCGGTTCGATGAAGGTGGGGGGCAAACGAAAGCTCTTCGTCCCGTCGGATCTGGCTTACGGTGATATGGGCAGGCCGTCGATCCCACCCGGTGCGACCCTGATCTTCGATGTGGAGCTCCTGAATATACTACAGTAGTTCGTGCCTGCGTGATCGAGCCTGAGCGTTGGCTCACTCTCTTGCAGGGTGGCGGTTCACGCGTGCTCGGCACGGATGGAATGCGAAAATATCCAGATCCGTGATTTGAAGGGTCACCATTATGAAAACCAAGGGACGGTGGGTGGCGGCAGGATTGACTGTCTTGGCGGCCGCCGCGGCGGCGGGCGCAGACGAAGGCCCCACTGCCAATCGTGGGCTACACGCCCGCGCACGCTTACTAACCTCACTTGGACCGATTGTCATCGAGGTGGACGGCAAAAAAGCGCCTCGAACGGCGAATAGTTTTGTGCGGTACGTCGAAGATGGTTTCTACGACGGCACCATCTTCCATCGCGTGTTGAAGGGAGGGCTGATACAGGGAGGCGCCTTCACCAAGGAAATGGACCGGAAGACCGACGGCCTGCGCGACGGCATCCTCCATGAGCCGGAAACCGGCCTGAAAAACCTCCGCGGTACCGTCGCCATCTACCGGAAGGCTGGTTATGTCGACTCCGCCCAGGCGGAGTTCTTTATCAACGTCGGCAACAACCCGGTCCTCGATCGCCGCCACCTTGACGGTGCGGCCTATACGGTCTTCGGAAAAGTCGTGGAGGGTATGGACACGGTGGATCGGATCGCTTCTACCTCCGTGTCGACGCATCCGAAGTACGCGCGAGGCCGCGCGAAGGTCGTGCCGGTGACACCCGTGGTTATCAAGTCGGCAGAAATGCTGTCCGCTTTCGATCACAAGGCTGCCGAGTCTCTTGTGGAGCGTGCCGAGCATGAGAAGCAGACGTCGGCGCAAACCGCTGCGGACCTCCAGCAGCGTGCCGTCGATGCGCGCATTGCGGAACTCGAGAAGAAATACGGCATGAAGATGACGACATTGCCTTCCGGGTTGAAGTACCTGACGATCCGTTCCGGCACCGGCGCCCCACCGATCGATTCCGAGACGGTATCCGTGCAATATATCGGAACGCTTGCCAACGGTGCCGAATTCGAGAATACCTACACGCGTGACAACTCGCTTCCAGTCAAGAAGGTCGTGTCCAAGTTCATACAAGGACTTCGTGAGGGCATTCCTGGCATGCGAGAAGGCGGAAAGCGGTTTTTTGTGGTGCCTGCCGAGCTAGGCTTCGAAGGTACCGGCGTACCGGGCATTATTCCCCCGAACGCCACGTTGTTTTTTGAGCTGGAACTTCTGGCGATCGAGGACGAGGGATGACTCGGCCGCGGGATTGAGCATCGGGGGCTATTCCTGCGTAGGGACGAGCGAACGCGGCTGATTGGCTGACCGCGAGTGTTTATGGGGCCCGGGCTCGGGTGTGTTCCGCGATTGCATTGTCAACTATCGTTCGGCGGATCGAACCGACCAATCGCCGCAGCGCGTACTGACGATCGTAACGCCGCAGGAAACAGGGCCTGCTCTATGCACGAACGCGAAGCGAATGATGCCGGTCGTCTCGTTCGCCTCGTGCGCGAATTCGCGTTTGAGGCGGCGCATTTGCTTCCACATGCACCCGAGGGTCACAAGTGCCGCCGGTTGCACGGGCACAGCTTCCGTGTGGAATTGACGTGTGAGGACGAAATCGACCCCACCGTGGGCTGGCTCATTGATTTCGGCGACATCAAGCGCGCGTTTGATCCGCTTCTGGAACAGTTGGATCATCACTATCTCAACGAAATCGAGGGTCTGGAGAATCCGACGGCCGAAAACCTGGCGCGGTGGCTTTGGCGGCGCCTCAAGCCTACACTACCGATTCTGATACAGGTGACCGTGGCGGAAACCTGTACGTCGCGGTGTGAGTACCGTGGTTGAGGTCTTCCTGGGCCGCAGGCTCGTTTTTCGACGGACAGGGGGATCGAGAACGGGCTGATTTACAAAAACATGCAAACAAAATCCAAGGCACCGAACTAGAATATCCGAGACGGGTGGTGCTCAGGAGAGAGCCATTCACGATTTGATGTTCGGGGATTAATCCAGGAGGAGTCCAGATGATGAGAAGGTCGATTGGTACGTTTTCAACAGTTCTCGCGGTTGTGTTGGCTGTCGGTGCTGCCCAGGCATGCGACAAGCACGGCAAGGCGGCGGCCAAGACCGGCGACGGGGTCGTGGCGAAGAAGGGCGGTTGTGGGTCGCACGGCGCCACAACAGCTGGCGACCAGGCACCCTGTAGTAAGAAATGCGCCAAGAAGACGGCAACGCTCGTCAAAGACGACGCGGACGGTCATGGGGGATGCCCCGTCGAGAAGAAGGTTCAGACCGTCCTTGCCTCGCTCCCTTCGATGAAGTACCGGGTTGGCGACGACACGACTTGTTGCTCAAAGTCCGCCTCGGAAATGGCGGAGAAGACCGGCAAGCCGCTCCAGTACGTTGTCGGCGACCAGACATATGGCAGTGAGGAAGAGGCCATGGCCGCCCTGACCAAATCGCTCGAGAAAGAGGCCGAGTCGATGGCGTCGATGCAGTTCGCGGCAGGCGGTAAGTGCTACGGTTGTCCCATGAGCGCCAAGGATGCGGCCAAGAAGGCCGGCGGCAAAGTTGTCTATCGCGTGGGCGGCGTGGACTTCGAGGACAAGGCCAAAGCAGAATCGGCGGTTAAGCTAGTCTCAGAGAAGGTCGCGAGCTTGAAGATGTCCTACAAAGTTGGTGACAGCTCCTTCTGCTGCGACAAGATGGCGGGATCCGCCGCCAAGAAGGCAGGTAAGAAAATGCTGTACGTCGTGGACGGCGAGGAGACGCCCTGTGCGAAGACCGCGCAACTCAAGCTCGTCCAGGCCAAGATCCGCACCATCATTGAAACGGCGGCCTCACTGTAATTCGAATCGGGCGCAGCGACGTGTGTATATCCAAGTAATGACCCCCTGCAAGCGAAACAATTGCAGGGGGTCTTCGTTTGCGCACGTTCGAAAACGGGAATGTGACGGGCCCGCGTTTGTTCGGTTCATTGCCGAAGAAAATTCTCGACGAGCCGCCCGCCCTCGGCGGTGAGGAAGCTCTCCGGGTGAAACTGCACGCCTTCGACCGGCAGCGAGGCGTGGCGGATTCCCATCAGTTCGTCGCGATCCGTCCACGCTGTGACCTCAAATGCGTCGAGGAGCGACTTGCGATTCACCTCCAGCGAGTGATAACGCGTGGCCGTGAAGGGGTTGGTCAGACCGTAAAAGAGCCCCGTTCCCACGTGGTGAATGGGACTCGTTTTGCCGTGCATCAGCCGCGGCGCCCGGACGACTTCAGCACCGAAGGCCTGCCCGATGCACTGGTGTCCGAGGCACACCCCGAGGATCGGGAGTTCACCTGCGAACCGCTTGATCAAATCCACGCAGATGCCGGCCTCATTCGGCGTACAGGGTCCCGGTGACAGAATGATGTGTTTGGGCGCGCGTTCTGCAATCTCATCAAGAGAGATGGCATCGTTGCGTACGACCTCGACCCGGCGCCTTAAATCGAGTTCGCCGATTCGCTGTACGAGATTGTACGTAAACGAGTCGTAGTTATCGATAATTAGAATCACGGGTGGAAACACTACCAGGAGAACGTATCCCACACAATCTCAACGCGATACGGGTAACGCGCGATCCGTATGACCGCAGGCCGCCGCCAACTCGCGAATCACGGCGTCCGCGACCATCATTCCGTTTCGCGTCAGAGCGATATGTCCTTCGTCGTATCGTACGAGGCCCCGCCCGGACAATGACTCGAGGCGTCTGGCGAACAAGACCAGCGGGCTGACACCCGTTTTCTCCGTGAAGGCCGCAACGGACAGTCCCTCCACGAGACGCATCTGCATCATGATCGTTTCGAGAACGACCGCGTCTCGATCCACCGACTCCGCGTATGCGACGGCGTGACCCTGCCCATCCATCATCCGTACGTACTTTCCCACATCGGCCGCGTTCTTGTAGCGGTGTGTCCCGTCGAAACCCGCGGCGGATGGTCCGGCGCCGATATACGGGCCGTTTCGCCAATAGTTGAGATTGTGCGCCGACTCGCTCCCGGTTTTCGCATAGTTGCTGATTTCGTACTGAGAAAGACCGGCTTGCGGTAGACGTTCCATGGTGATCGCATACATGTCCGCCTCGATCTCTTCCGGGCAGGGTGTGACGTGGCCGCAATCCCGCTGCGCCGTCAAACGTGTTTCGGGCTCGTAGGTGAGGCCGTAACAGGCGATGTGATCGGGATGCAATGCGGTGGCGCGGTCGACAGTTGACAGCCACGAATCGACCGTTTGCCCTGGGATACCGAAGATCAGGTCCAGGTTAATCTGCTCGATTTTGTTCCGCCGCAGGATGTCCACTGACGGGGCGATGTCATCTGCATTGTGCAGGCGCTCGAGGGTGGCGAGCTCTTCTGCATGAAAGGATTGTGCGCCCATCGATACACGCGTAACACCATGTGCGGCAAGGACGCTCGCCTTTTCATCATCGACGGTGGCCGGATTGGCCTCTACGGTAAACTCCGTCAGTGTCCTCGGGTCGGCGGCGTGGTTTACCGCTTCGAGCAGACGCCGGAGCAGGGGAAGGGGAAGCAGCGTGGGGGTCCCGCCGCCGCAAAACACGGTCACGATGCGGGCCTCGCACTGCCGGACGCGCGTATCCAACTCGCGGACGATGGCGTCCACCAACGGCTCCGGATCACGGTTTTTGAGTGGAACGGAGTAGAAATCACAGTACCCGCACTTCGTTTCGCAAAACGGAATGTGTACGTAGAGGCCGTATTCCTGCCCCCCTGATCCGCATATTGAGTTCGTCTCAGCCATGGTCCCCATCATACTGGTTTCCCGGCTTCCGGGTCAGGGATGTGGCTCATCACATCGCCCTGGCCCAATTTGGGTCCACCATGCTCGCTCCAGGTCCGCGTTTGCAGGCCTTGCGGCGCCCCGTACCGGCGGCATGAGACGAAATCGGACAGTATGACGTGAACTCTCGCCGGGACAGGACGAGTGGGCGGCTTTGTTGAATCAAGGTGCTCGGTCGTATATATTTGGAGGGGTAGAGTCGCCCGATGCCGCAGGTGCGGACTTGCGGCCGTACCGGGATTCGGCCGCGATCCCCCGACCGTCTATGGATGGACTGGGATGGACGTCAAACTGATCATGTTTCGTGAGGACGGGACGAGGCGCGAGTTTCCCCTGCCTTTCGGTACCACGAAGATCGGTCGCAATAAGGAATGTCATATTCGGATCCCGGTGGCCGAGGTGTCCAGGAATCACGCACAGATTACGTTCGATCAGGACAGCGCGACGCTTCGCGATCTGGGAGCCGCCAATGGGACATTCCTGAACAATCGCCGAATCCAGGAAGAGGACCTCGAGCCGGGCGACCAGATCGTGATCGGCCCCGTCGTCTTTACCGTGCAGATCGACGGAGAACCCGGCGGTGACGAGTTGGTCGAGATTCGGACCAGACTTTCAGCACGGCATGAAAAGACCGGGGCACCGACCGTCAACACCTCCAAGCACGTATACATATCCGATGAGGAAGTCGATCCGATTGCCGCGCTCGAGGCGCTGGCGTCGAGTGCCGATCAAACGGCAATCGAGCCGGGAGACGATGAATAGTCGCCCTGTCCGTCACGGTGCCGTGCTTAGCACGTGTGTGTCACGTGGACGCATCGGATAATCCCATGGCGTCGACCACTGGTACAAAAACCGTGATCAGGTTTTCGAACGGCGAAGATCGCCTCCTTCGGAAGCGGCGGCGCATCATTCGCTCGGTCGTGGTGTTGGTCGTGGCCACCGGTGCGCTGGTCGCTTTTATTCTCGTCATGGGCGACCTCCGCAGGTACAAGGTCGCGATGGGGATGGTCGACCTATATGTCGACCAGGTGTCAGTGCGGATCAGGCAGCAGCGAGAGCTTCCCATCGATCTCAGCTTGCACGCCGACAAGGTAACCGATGCCTTCAGCGCGGCATCAAAAAACATCGAGTGGCTGACGAGAGATGAGGCATGGCTCATGCGCCAAAGCGACGGGCCCGTGATGACCGCGTGGACGAAGCCGGTTCACCGGCGATTTCTGGAAGACGGTCGTGCCGTCGTGTTTTTCGAAGACGGTGCCTTGCAGTCCGTGTGGCTCACACCAGCGGCCTTCGAGGAAGCCGAAAAGAAACAGGCCGCGGAACTCGCCAGGTTGAACCTGGAGGCGAAGAAAGCGGAACGCGAGGTGGCTACGCAGCCTGACAGCCCGTGAGCGAGTATTCTATCGGTCGGAAAAGTGCAGGTTTGCTCCTGGGTCACCGTTTTCCTCCCTATTCTCCTCATGCTCCGGGAGCCCGCCGGGAATAATCGTGCGGCAATTACGAATATTCGGGGGGGGGAAACCCGACCGGCACCGACTCCCGTGTACAGAGGCGGCGGTGCCGAATTCGGTTTGATCGGCAATGGCGTATACGTATCGACACGGCGACCGTCCACTGGACGGCTTCACCATACAACGGGCCGTCGGACGCGGTGGCTTCGGCGAGGTCTACTATGCCCTCAGCGACGGCGGCCGGGAGGTCGCACTCAAATACCTGCGTGACAATCCGGATGTCGAGCTGCGCGGCGTCACGCAGTGCATGAACCTCAACAGCCCGCACCTCGTGCAGATTTTTGACGTCAAGAAAAATGCGGACGGCGAGTACTTCATCGTCATGGAGTACATCGAGGGGCAGTCCCTGCGAGAAATGCTCATTGCCGAGCCGCAGGGACTCGGGCCGCAAAAGGCCGCGTTCTTCGTGCGCGAGTTGGCCAAGGGGCTCGGCTACCTGCACGATCACGGCATCGTTCATCGCGACATGAAGCCCGGCAATATCTTCTACGAGGATGGCTATGTAAAAATCGGCGATTACGGGCTTAGCAAGTTCATCTCCGTATCTCGCCACAGCGCTCAAACCGCCAGCATCGGCACGGTCCACTACATGGCGCCGGAGATCGGCAGCGGGCAGTACCACCGCGGGATCGACATCTACGCGCTGGGTGTCATGCTCTACGAGATGCTGCTCGGCCGCGTGCCCTACGAGGGTTCCACCATGGCCGAGGTGTTGATGAAACACCTCACCGATCAGCCTGCCGTAGATGACCTTCCTGAACCGTTCGCGGCAGTCATTCGCAAGGCCCTGGCGAAGGATCCGAAGGATCGGTATCAGACCGTCGGAGAAATGGCCGAGGAGGTTCTCGGCGTCAAGACCGTGCGCGAGAGTCTCGCGGGGTTCGATACGGTCAGCCTGACAGAGGCGGCGCGGCGGGTGGCGGTGGAACGAGGCGCCGCAGTGCCTGCAGGCGATCGCGGTCAACCGGCGGCCGCCATTCCGATGGCCCAACCCGTCGGAAACGCCGTGGAAGGCGCGGTGGCCGGCGTCGGGGGTGCCCTGCGAGATCTTGCGGATCGCGCCGGCGATGCGCTCAAGGCTGCTGCCGCGGGTGTTCCCGTCGGTACCGAACCCGGGTCCGGCCCGCACATAACGCCCGAAGCCGCCACGGGGCGTCTGTACTATGCGGGATTCTGGATCCGTGTTGTCGCCGCCTTCATCGATGCGGTGCTGATCGGTGTGGTATGCGGCCTGCTCGGTATCGAAAACGGTACCGCAGGCCTGTTGCTGCTCTACCAGGCGATTCTCATTGCGACTTGGAACGGACAGACCATCGGCAAGCGCGCTGTTGGCATCAAGGTCATCAGCCACGACGGCCGCCAAGTGACACTTGGGCAGTCGTTCGGACGCGCGCTGTCCAAGATCCTCAGTACCTTGATATTCATGATCGGCTACCTGATGGTGGCGTTCGACCCGCAGAAACGCGGCCTACACGATCGCATCGCGGGTACGCTTCACGTCTACGCGGTGGAATAAATGGGCAAACAAGAGCGGTCGATGGCAACATTTAGTCGCGACCTGATTCTCGACCTGCAACACCCATTCTGACGAGGAGGGACCGAGAACGCAACCGGTTCTCCCTACCGCTATCGAGACTTGAAACACTGTTCGGAGATTGGGGTCACGCGATACAATTGGGATTCCTATGGCATTTTCAGTCAAAACATAGCGTGGTGAATCGGCTTACCAGTTTGGGAAACATCCTGAGCCGCGGGCTTGAGCCCGCGCGGACCCTCGGATTCGTGGGACACACAGTCACGCGTCACCGCGCAAGCTGAAGCATGCGGCTCAGCTAGCCGCTACTTCTAAACTGAAGGCGCTCTAAGATGGAAGTACGCTGACATAGACCACGGCGGAACATGACATCCACGCCCCCCAACATTGACCGCTCCAAGAAACGCCAAGACCGGGGAAGGCGACGCTCTGGGAATTCCCTTGCACGGTGAGCGCTACATCTGCCCTTCCATTGGCGAGCGCCAAATTCGCCCGGCTGATAATCAAGCGTCGAGCACGCCGGGACCCAAGAGCGACTTTCCGCCGAGCGAGGTCCGCACCGCGTAGATGGCGATGACCGCCATGACCGACAGCGCGATCAGCATGCCACCGGCGTACCAGGCCGACAGCTCGGTCGTCATGGTCACACTCTCAAGAATAATCCGGACCGCGTTACCCACCAATAGCGTGAGCAGACCGAAGCGAACCAGTGCGAAAAACCCGACCAGTATGAGGGCCATGACCAGCGCCAGATCGAGGTACAGGAGGCTCGTGAACGGGTTGAATAGGAGCACGCATAATAGGAGGACCCAACCCACGTATGCGAGCCAATTCCGCCTGAGTACGATACGGAGTAACAAGAGCATCATCACAACGATCATGACGAGATTAATCACGTTGTTGGGAACCATCGCGATTGTGCCCAGGCCGTGACGCAATCCGCCGAGCGAAACGACCGACAGCGATCCCAAGACACCGGTCGTCCGCAATTCCAGCCAACTCGTTGCCATAAGCTGATACAAGTCAGACAGCAGGACATACACAACCCCCAGGATCAATCCGACCAACACGTCCCGTCCCACCAGGGGGTCACGCAGGCGACCGTCGAACAGGCGGACCCATGACACGAGCCACCGCGGCCAGATCCTGCGGAAATACGGCTCAATGGCGAGGTAGATCACGCACACGATGGCACCATTCAGCAGCCCCCCGGCCACGTTCGCGAGAATCAGGCTGACCTCAGCAGGCGTACCGACATGGTGGGCCGAAAACAGCCAACCCAGAAATCTGCTCGCAAACACAACGATACCGAGCCGAACGGCGGTTCGTCGATCGGCACGGCCAACCTGTACATTGCGCCGTGCCAGGAGAATCGCTCCGATAAGGCAAATGGGCAACCAAAAGATTGCCACGACGCGCTTCACCTGCGATAGCGTGCCGGGAGGCGTCCTGGTGGAATCAGTGGGAGGCGTGAGCCACGGCCAACCAGCACTGAAGGAGACGGGTCGACCTCGAAAGGCCGCTGCCTCCACATGCAACTCCATGTCCAGCGGGGGCAGGGTTTTCACCTTCCAGGCTCGTCGCATGTCGGTATTGACATTCGGTGTCCAGGTGGGTTCGGTTTCGACGAGTGTCTCGGTGTCGAGGCGGGCCGCGCTGAAGAGCGGTGTCCAATCGGGTTCTTCGATGGAGGATTCAAGCGGAGCATATTCCGGCGGGACGACAGCCAGCGCGTCGAGTGTGCCTTGGGCATTCATCCATATTCGAACCATGCCACGCCCCGTACGCGGTGGATCGTATGGGTCCGCATTAATCAAACTCCTATTGTAAGGAACCAGCGGTGAGGGGCTTTCGCGATACCAGAAGTGAATCGCCGGCCACCCGTCTGCAAGAAGCTGATCGTGCTCTGATACATCATGCTCATCACTCAGAACGCGCAGGTTTTCGCTGTTTGTTCTGAAACCCCAGGTTCGGTCGCTGGGTGGATCCGTGTAGCCGATTTCCGCGAGCAGGTCGCGGGCCTCCTTCATCAAAACCTCCGGCGACGAGGGCAATGGAACCTTGTTGGTGATCTGGGTCCGGCTCGCGGTGAAAAAATACGCTGCCATTCCGACGACGAGGAGAACGATGCACGTAAGCACAATTTTCGGGTCGCACGCGTCCACCATACCGGCGTCAGCGACAAGCATTGGCGACGGCGTATCTCCCGCCGCCAGAGCGGCCGCCAAAGGGTCGCCGCCGGGCAGGGCCGCCGCCACCGCGAGTGCGGAAGACGGTCGCGCGGCGGGCTCTGTTTCGAGGCATCGCTGCACAATTCGTTCGATCGCAGGATCAAGTTCATCGGAGAGGCTGGAAAGTGTTGGCGTTCCGGTCGTCGAACGACTACGCTGGACCTGCTCGCGCGTGGTGCCTTCAAACATTCGCTTCCCGGTGAAGAGCTCGTACAAGACCAATCCGAGCGCGTAGATGTCACTCTTGACCGAGACCTCTCGACCGGCCAACTGTTCCGGGGCCATGTACGCGGGCGTCCCCGCCCCCACCTCACGCCCGAAGAACTCTTCGGCGAAGCCCGCCAGACCGAAGTCGGTCACGCGCACCGCGCCGAGACCGTCGATCATGACGTTATGGGGTTTGAGATCGCGATGGAGCACGCCCTTGTCGTGGGCGGCGGCCAGACCGGCGCAAAGCTGGCGGGCAATCTGAATGGCTTTTTCTGTGGACGGTTTGCCCATACGGCGAAGCAAGGACGCCAGGTCCTCGCCGTCGATGTATTCCATGGAGATGAACTGCTGCCCGTCGGCCTCGGCAATATCGTACACGCGGCACACGTTGGGATGGGATACCTGGCGCGCGATCCGCACCTCGTGATGGAACCGTTCGAGCTTCTGGGCGTCATTCGAAAGCGCCTTCGGAAGAAACTTGAGCGCGACAGACTGCCGTAGCTTGAGGTCATCTGCCCGATAGACCTCCCCCATACCTCCCTTGCCGAGTAGCCCTACGATACGGTACCGCTCAGCCAGCATCGTGCCGGGGGTGAACCGGGCATCGTCGATGGAAGCCGACGATGATCCGGTCGCATCCAGCTGAGCGGCCTGGTGCGCCGGTCTCGGCGGCGACGTAATGGTTGGATGAACCGCGAGCGATGGCATTGCCGCACCGCAAGAGGGGCAGAAGCTGCTGCCGTCTTGAACCTCGCGCGAACATGAAGAACACTTGATCATAGTCAGCCACCGTAGCGGATCATCGGTCGAGTCATGAGCATGTTCGGATTGGGCGGAAAGGTGAGGTGAAGAAGACCCTACCCATCAATGTAAAGCTCGAAACGCTGCTCTTGAGACACGAGGCACCGGCCCACGTTTGATCGCGACCAGTCTATTGGTGTTGGGAATACTTGGCAAAGCCGGCCAAAAAACCCGGCACGCCCCAACAAGCCCCACAAAAGCCTCATCGCATTATGCCACCACTGCGCAGATAGCAAGCGAGCCGTAAGTGACTGGCGTGCAAAGACTTAGCGATTGGCGGGAACGCGCTTGTCCCACCAGGCCAATGTGCGTTGGGTCTGTATTCCGTCGTCCCACGTGATTGCAACAAACATGGGACACTTACCCGTTGCGTTTCCAGGCCCGTTCATGATACAGTAATTGGTCTAAGGGCCGTTTCAATGTTGCATTATCAAAGGTCAATAGCGTCGGGCCACCCGCCTGGGTCGCGTCGTGTGTTAGGACGCGTGCGGTGTGGCTTCGGCAAGATATGTCTGTTCTCTCACCTTGGAAGGGGCCGGA
>Ga0210111_1000280_pt1 | contig 13696 bp, 6 predicted proteins | sample China_Galinas_PW_6_FD_185520 | JGI IMG/M metagenome (GOLD analysis project Ga0210111, IMG submission 185520) | Wetland microbial communities from San Francisco Bay, California, USA, that impact long-term carbon sequestration - China_Galinas_PWC_D2... | ecosystem: Environmental > Aquatic > Marine... | reverse complement strand
TCTCCTGCGACCCCACGGTGACCGAAAGCACATTCAATGCAAAAACACGGCCGTCCGCAATGGCGGTGGGATGCGCAACTACCACGCCAGCCCAGCGGTGACCAACTGCACATTCAACGGAAACATAGCCCAAGGGTTGGGCGGCGCGGTGCACAACGTCGGGGGCAGTCCGACGCTCACGTACTGCACCTTAACGGGAAACCGCTGCCACACCTGGGGCAGCGCGGTTTACAGCGAAGGTATAAGCGTCCGAAAGATCACCAACAGCATCATCTGGGGCAACACGGACGATACGGGGCAGCAGATCCGCAACCTACAAGGCGCAACGAGCGTCAGCTACAGTTGTGTCGAGGGCGGCTGGCCGGGGACGGGCAATATCGATACCGACCCCATGCTCGTGGATGCCGATGGCGCCGACGATACTTTCGGCACCGCAGACGATGACGTGCATTTGCTGGAAGTTTCGCCCTGCATCAACACTGGTGACGATAGTGCCGTGACGGTCGACGTCACCACGGACTACGAGGGTGACCCTCGAATTCAGTGGTGCCACGTCGATATGGGGGCGGACGAATCGCCGTATTACGGCGTTCTCATCGACTGCAACACCAACACCGTGCCCGACGACTGCGACATCGCCAACGGCACGAGCAGCGATATCGACAGTGACCGCATTCCCGACGAGTGCGAGCCGGTCCATAACATTACCCAGAACACGATCCACGTGACGATCCAAGAGGCTCTCGTGGCAGCGGTTGCCGGCGACGAAATCGAGGTCGGCCCGGGAACGTATGTTGAACGCATCAGCTTGCCGAGCAGGCCGATCATACTGCGCAGCACCGACGGCCCGGAAGCAACGATCATCGACGGCGACGGTGGCGGTCCCGTCATCTCGTGCGGCAGCAACCAAACGGCCGCCACGGTGATTGAAGGCTTCACGATCACAAATGGGCATGGCCAAACCGGTGGCGGGATGCGGATCAGCAGTAGCAGCCCGACGGTGACTCGTTGCATCTTCACGGCGAATTCGGCCGGCTACTCCGGCGGCGGGATACGCATCTCCGGAGGTAGCCCGACGGTGACACAGTGTATCTTCACGGCAAACTCGGCGACCTGGTACGGCGGCGGACTATACAGCTCTGGCTGCGGTTCGCCGGAAGTAGTCAACTGTACCTTCAGCGGGAACTCTGCCGACTATGGCGGCGGCATTTACACCTGGATCGACACCGAAACACTGGCAACCAACTGCATCCTCTGGAACAACACGGCCAGCAGCGGTGGTCCGCAGGTTTTCGACGGGGAATATCCGGGGCACGACGCCGGTGTGACTTACGCATCCTACAGTTGCATCGAAGGCGGCTGGCCGGGAACGGGCAATATCGCCACCGACCCATTGTTCGTCGATGCCAACGGACCGGACAATGTGCCGGGCACACCCGATGACAACCTGCGCCTGCTGCCCGACTCGCAGTGCATCAACGCGGGCGAACCGGGCTTCGAGCCCGCTGACGGCGAGACCGACCTCGACGGCCACACGCGCGTGCTTTGCGGCCGAATCGACATGGGCGCCTACGAGTTCGGCATCGGCGATTTCGACTGTGACCAAGTGATCGATCTCATCGACTTTGCGGACTGGGAACACTGCATGACCGGTCCAAACAACGCCGAGCCGTACGGCGAAAGCTGCAAGGCATTCGACTTCGAGTTCGACGGCGACGTCGATCTGGACGACTTCTGCCTGTTTCAACAACTGTTGGCTGGCGCGGCGTAGGATCGCCGGCACTCGCATCGTGGGCGAGTCAAAGACCTACCGGTGCGGGCGGTAGCGGAGGCATAGCGGACTGTCGAGGCATGGGCAGATGAATTGCCGAAAGGTGGAAGGTGAGCTACGCCGAATGACAGCACAGGCCCTCGAATCTCGTGACCCGCAAGTATGCACTTACCTGTTCTTCCCGCTTTTCCTGTAAACATCAGTACTCAGGTACTTCAATCCGGAATCGCACATGAGCGTTACGACTCGTGCGTCCGGTCCTAGTTGCTGAGCCACTCGAATCGCCGCAATCACATTGGCTCCGGAAGATGTGCCCGCAAAGAGCGCCTCTTCCCGGGCCAGGCGCCTGGTCATTGCCTTTGCATCTTCAGTTTTCACCGGAATGACTTCATCCACGAGGCTCGGTTCCCACAGCGGAGGAGTGTAACCGATACCTACCCCTTCGATTTTGTGCGGTCCGGCCTGCCCGCCTGACAAGACTGCGGATTCGGCCGGCTCGACGACTGCGATTTTGACTCGCGCGTTGTGACTCTTCAAGACCGTGGCCACGCCTCGCGAAGACGCCGCCGTACCCACGGAATGGACGAATGCATCCACTTTGCCCTCGGTCTGAGTCCAGATTTCCTCGCCCAGCGGATAGTAGCCTTGGATGCTGTCGGAATTGTTGAGCTGGTCGGTCCAGTAGACATGGGGCTCGCGGCTCAATACTTCAGCCGCAGCGATCATATCCAAGATCAGTTTCCTGGTCGTGCGCCCTCCCTCGCTCGGCACCAGTGTAAGTTCCGCACCTAAGGCCGACATGTGATCAAGCTTTTCCTGACTGAAGGCATGGGAAGTCACGATGTGCAGACGGTAACCCTTCGCGGCGCATATCAAAGCAAGCGATGTGCCGGTGCTACCACCGGTGTACTCGACAACGGTGTCACCAGATTTCAATCGACCATCCTCCTCGGCGCGCGCGATCATCGCCTGCGCCGAACGGTCTTTCATGCTCCCAGTCGGGTTTTCCCACTCGAGTTTCACAAAGACTCTGGCACAATCCGGTGGCACAACATGACGTAGTTCAACTAACGAGGTGTTCCCGATGGCCTGCAAGATGTCACTACAAACTGCCATTGTCTTGGCTCCCTGCGTGATTGCGATCGAGACCGATCGACCGGATCGGAACATCCTTGGTCAGTACTGCCTAAAGTCATCAGTACCGCGCCCGTCAGGAAGCGGCCCTGGAGCATGGCTGGGGCGAAAACAAAGTTTGTGCCCCACCGTTGTGCCACGTGAGGGCCGCACTGTGCTGCATGGTCTGTAGAGTCTCGCGCTACAGTCGGCATTGGTCAAATCGATCCATGCGCGGCCGCACGCCCAAGAACAGCCATGGAACACGGATTGAAACTAGGGCCATGTAAGCCCTCGATTGAGGGGTCGGGTGGCACGGTCTGGCGCGGCCAGGCCAGTGGGGTCTTGCAGCGACCACGGCCTATCGACTTCGTCGCTAGACCGTGCCATCCATCAGAATAGGTTTGACAGAACACCAGGTCACGTTGCGTGAAAATGCGCCGCATGGAGTGTCATGGGCAAGCGGAAGGTTGCTCGTGGCTCGAGATGTATAGCACGGGCAAACAAGTTTGCCCATGCCACCCGGGATGCGTGGCGCGTACTCACGCACGCTGTATTAGATGTCAGTCAGATTCCGCAAGACGACTGGCCGCGTTTCTCGAGGTACTGCTGATGGTACTCCTCGGCGGGGTAGAACGGACCGGCCGGCACGATTTCGGTGACGATATCGCCGGAAAACCGGCCCGCCCCCTGCAGAACGTCGCGCGACGCAAGGGCTGATTCACGCTGATCATCATCGTGATAGAAGATGGCGGACCGATACTGGCTGCCCACATCCGGTCCCTGACGGTTTTTGGTCGTCGGGTTGTGGATGGTCCAGAACGACTCGAGCAAATCGTCATACGAGACCTTGTCGGGATCAAAGGCAACCTCCACTGCCTCGGCATGACCCGTCCCGCCGGCGCAGACCTGCTTGTAGGTCGCATCGGGCACCGTTCCGCCGATGTAGCCGACGGCCGTCGCGACGACGCCATCAATCTTGCGAAACGCAGCCTCGACGCCCCAGAAACAACCCGCGGCAAACGTCGCTTTCTTGTGGTTGGCCGCCGTCTCTGGGTTGGCAGAGTCAGTCATCTTGCTTCCCTTTGATAGTAGTATTGTGTCTCCGTGCCCGCTATCCGGGATCATAGCCCAGATTCCCGGGAGAGGCATCCCGTGAATTCCATTTTGGCGTGCGGGCGGTTGACGCCACGCTCGCGCCCGGGGACGATCGCGCTGAACTTCCAGCCTTGATTCCGCCGGTATGGGAAAGGTAGCCTGTTATGAACGCATTTGAAGTCGACTGGTGTCGTGAGCAGTTTCCAGCCCTCACGGGAACCATCTATGACCGTCGGGTCGTCTACTTCGACGGTCCCGCAGGCAGTCAGGTTCCGCACCAGGTCGCGGAGGCCGTCAGCCACTACTTACTGGAGATGAACGCCAACCATGGCGGCACCTTCGCCACAAGTCGGGAAAGCGACGAAATGCTTCACGGCGCGCAGTGTGCGGTGGCCGACCTGCTCGGTGCGAGCGATCCCGACAGCGTCGTCTTCGGGGCCAACATGACGTCGCAAACGTTCGCGTTGAGCCGCGCACTGGCTCGGACATGGCAACCGGGCGACGAAATCCTGGTGTCGGACCTGGATCATGACGCCAACTTCACGCCGTGGGTACTGGCCGCCCGTGACGCCGGCGCCACCATCAAACAAATTTCGTTCCATCGGGACGACTGCACGTTTGACCTGGAGGATCTCAAAGCGAAGCTGTCGCCACGTACCAGACTGGTGGCCTCCGGCTGCGCGTCGAACGCCGTCGGCACGGTCACACCCATCGAACGAATAGTCAAAATGGCGCACGGCGCGGGCGCGCTGGTGTTTCTCGATGCGGTGCATTACGCGCCACATCTCAAGATTGAAGTCGACGCCTGGGGCTGCGACTTTCTCGCGTGTTCGGCCTACAAGTTCTTCGGACCGCATGTGGGCGTTCTATGGGGCAAGCGCGATCTGCTGGAGTCCCTGCCTGCGTACAAGGTGCGACCCGCCTCCGACGCCATCCCCGACCGGTGGATGTCGGGCACGCAGAATCACGAAGGGATCGCAGGAACGCATGCCGCCGTCGAGTATCTGGCCTCGATCGGCAGGCGATCATCGGATGCCGAGACAGACCGTGCCGCCGCGCTGCGCACCGCCTATGCGGCCATCGGCACGTACGAACAGAGTCTCGCCAACCACTTCCTGCGTCGTTTCTCGGAGGTTGCGGGCGTTAAGATCTGGGGGATCACCGACCCGCAACGCATCGCGGAACGGGTGCCGACGTTTTCGTTTACGCACGAACGCCTGGCGCCCAAGGAGGTCGCCACCCGCCTTGGCGACCAGGGCATTTTCGTCTGGTACGGCAACTACTACGCACTACCGCTGACCGAAGCGCTGGGCGTCGAACCCGAAGGCATGGTCCGCGTAGGCCTGCTGCACTACAACACGGCAGACGAAATCGACCGCTTGGCGGATGCGGTTGCCTCGCTGTAGGCTTGTGGCCACACCAACGGCGACAGCCACCAGGCCGACAGACGAGACTAGCCGCACATTGCGGCCATACGTCGCAGCGTGTCCGCCATGTCTTCCGGACGGCCCATCTCGCAGTGCGTCGTGCCGTCCAGGGTCGTCACGACAATCTCGACGGCACCGACGGCCGGATTCATCACGTCCACCAGCAAGCCTCGCTCCTCCATCTCGTCGATGATTTCCCGCGATGCCTGATCCATGAGATAACGGGGGAAACGCTTGCTCGTACCGGGCGTTTGTTCCACAGACATTTCACGACCTCCTTTACCAGGCCCCGGTCGCTCCTCCACGCGCGAGGCGTAATCGGAAAGATGCACACTCTTTTCTAACGTCCTCCAGTCCTCCTCCACTTGAGTATAAGAACCAAATTGCCACGGCGCGAACGAGAGCCGCGAAAAACAAGGAATCGCGAGGTTTTTCGGACGAGGCGGGTACACGGACGCACGCCGGCACGGATTTACGCGGAGAAACCGGATATTCGGACTAGGCAATCTTGTCGGTCGCGATGGCTCCTCGCTTCGCATGGTCCGTCGCGAATGAGGTTCCACCGTAATGATTAACGATATGAACGAGGCTCTACAGTTTCACGAGCCCTTCGCGAATCGCAAACAATGCAAGCTTGACGCGATCGTGTATGTCGAGCTTACTCATGAGATTGAAGGTGTGGTGCTCCACCGTCTTGACCCCGATGTGCATCGCGCGGGCGATTTCCTTCTTGGACATGCCCTGCGCGATATGTTTCAGTACTTCCAATTCACGCGGCGTCAAACTGGAGACACGCGAGCGACCGTTGCCCGCCGCCCGGTTTCCGTTCCCGTCGGCCGCCAGCCGGGAGAGCACCTCGGACGAAAAGAAGACCCCGCCACCCGCCACGGTACGGATGCCCTCCACCAATCGTTCCGGAGGCTCGTTCTTGGTCACCAGCCCTGAGACCTCCGCAGCCATGGCCTGCTCGACGTGCTGATCCTGGCAATGAGACGTAAGTAAGATGATCCGCGTGTCCAGGACCTGTTGCTGCACGAGCCTGGCAGCGCTGAAGGAACACGCGCCTGGCATGTCAAGATCGAGAAGCAGGACGCTTGGACGTTGTTGCATGCAAAGACCGACCGCATCGTCGGCATGGGAGGCGACTCCCACAACCGAGAAGCCGGCTTCGCCATCAAGTCGTGAGCGCAGGGTCTCGCGCACCAGCGCGTGATCGTCGGCCAGCACAATCGTGATGGGTCCCCGCGTGCCTGTTGAATTCCCGAACATGCCGAACACCCTCATGCATTACCGACAATCGGACACCGATCGCCGGCCGGGCCCACTGTACCCCTTGGACAGCATGCAATTTGGATGCCTTGTGCCTTACCGAGAATGAGACAGATCTTAGGAAGGAGCCGCCGGCCTCGCCGAGGAACGCGTTGGGCCTCATTTGATCCATCCTCACGGTGCGTCTCGTATTCGTACGGTTTGCACTCCTAACGGAATCAAAACTCCGTTTCAGGCCCGGCGCTGGCCGTGTTGATTCCTTCGAATCCATGACAGGACTTGCGAGGCGGGCCTGGAAGGTGAGAATCAGCACGCATGAGCGACGAACCCTCACAATCCGCGATAGAAACTACCGACCGGCCGGATCTGGTCGGAAGCACCGGGGCACTCCTGTCGGCCAAGAAAGACGAGGAGAAGACCCGTTACGCCGCGTTGATTCTCGAATCTGCGAGGGAATTATGTCGCGACGCTCCGCAATTGGGGCACTTGATTGCTGCGGCGGACGCTCTGCTGAACGCCCTGGCCCAGTCCCCCGAATCCCACAGGCGAGAGGAGCTTTGTGCGATATCACACGGCTTCATCGACCTTGCACGATCAAAGTCGGTGCGCCGGGCGGCCTACCCGGCTGTCGGCGAGACCGACGGCACGAAATGGGTAGACCGGATTTGCAGGCTGATCGAGGCGAGTGAATTCACCGTGGGACGGATGTTCCAACAGCGAGTCGACGCGTACCCGGACAAAACGCTGTTCAGAGTACCGCATGGTGAGCATGTGACGGACTACACCTGGCGGCAGGCGGCCGACCGGACGACGGCGATCGCGCGGGGCATCGTGGCCCTTTGCGGGCAAGAGGCGAAAGTCGCCGTTTTCTCCCCCAATCGCGTGGAGAGCGCATTCGTCGATCTTGCCTGCCTGAACCATGGCATCTTCAACACGATGGTGGCGGCCAACGCCGTCGAGGCCCAGCTCGAGCACATCCTGGCGGAGAGCGGCGCGAACATTCTCGTCGCGTCCGGATCGGAGCCATTGCAGCACGCCATTGCGGCGCTGGGCAAGATTGACTCGTTGCAGTGGGTGGTATCGATCGACATCCTGCCCCGTGTGCCCAACGCGCATGTCATTACGCTCGGTGAATTGATCGGTCGCGGAGCGGAGGTCACTCCGGAGGAGCTGACACGCCGGCGGCTCGGGATGCGCGACACGGCTACCACGATGTACACGTCCGGCACAACCGGCACGCCCAAGGGCATTCGGTTTTCCAACCTCAACCTGGTGACCAAACGATACGCACGGGCGGCGGCTCTCCCTGACATTGACGAAGACGAGGTCTTCCTCTGCTACCTGCCACTCTATCACACGTTCGGTCGCTACCTTGAAATGCTCGCGTCCGTACACCTGGCGGCCACCTACATCTTCGCCGAAAGTGCGTCGACTGAGACACTCATCAAGCACATGCGGCAATTCCGCCCGACCACGATGATCAGCGTGCCCAAGAAATGGGTCGACCTGTACGATCGCTTACATGGGCCGGATAGTGAAGCACTGCGCCGGGACGAGATGCAATCCCGCCTGGCGGCGCTGACCGGTGGCCGGCTGACGTGGGGGCTGAGTGCCGCGGGCCGGCTGGACCCGGCCGTCTTTCGCTTTTTCCAAATGAACGGCGTTGATCTGCTGAGTGGATACGGTATGACCGAGGCCACAGGCGGCATCACCATGACGCCGCCCGGTGGCTACATCGAGGATTCCATCGGCAAAGCCCTGCCGGCCATCGAACTCCGCCTTGACGAAGACGGGGAACTACTTCTGCGCGGCCCGTATGTGTCCGATGGGTACACCGACCCGCAGGACGACGCGAGTGCGTTTCGCGACGGATGGTTCTGCACCGGCGATATTCTCAGCCGTGATCAGGCAGGCTATCTGCACCACGTCGATCGCAAGAAAGATATCTACAAGAACAGCAGTGGGCGGACCATTGCCCCGCAGCGCGTCGAGTCACTCTTCGCCGACTTCCCGGAAATCTCGCGTGTTTTCGCCGTCGGCGACGGGAAAGACTACGTCACGCTGTTGATACGACCCAATACGGCCTACGCCGAGGTCGGGCTGGACCGCATGAATGACGAGGCGCAACACGAATATTTTCGAGGTCTGGTGGCATCGTGCAATCGTTTTCTTGCGCCGTTCGAGCGCGTGGTTCGGTTCGCCCTGATCGACCGGGACTTCTCGCACGAGCTCGACGAACTCACAGCCAAGGATTCGTTCCGCCGCTCGAACGTGGAAAGGAACTTCGCCGATGTCATCGCCAGAATGTACAAGTCTTCGACCATCGAGCGAGTGGTTGACGGGTTGCGCGTGCGCGTACCGGTTTCCTTCCTGCAGCACCTCGGCACGACGTCCAGCGGCGCGCTGGCGGAGCCGGGCGGTTTGGTCTTCCGCTCCATCGGCAAGAAGCTCCGCATCCGGCGTGACGGCAGCGTGGCCGACCGTGTGTGGATCGGAAACTGTTGCTACGATGCCGTCGAGCACAGTATCGACCTCGACAACTGGCTCCGGCTACCGCACTTGTGGGTCGGCAATGCTGAACTCACGCACATCAGCGGGGAGAACATCCTGCTTTGGTCGCTATCCGGGGAGGAACGATCGACCGCGAGCCGTATGGTGGGTATCGAACCGCCGAACGTCCCGACCGACGGATGGCTGGTGCGTTTGGACGCGCCGCCTGGGGATGCACCCAGTTTGCTGTCGGTACACGCGGCAGCCGTCGCCCTTTCCTGCCGGGACAGCGACACTGCACTGCGCGCAGTCGACTACCTCGCCCGTGCGATGACCACCGGTCGAGCCCAGTACCAGGAACTGGCGGAGCGCCACCTGTGCCATGTCGCAACCCACGAGAATGTCAAGGTTCGTAGCCGGTCCTTCGTCACACTGTACGAGCACCAGACGTCGGACCCGTTTGGCAAGTCTGCGGCCGTATTCTGCGGCTCACTGCAGGACTTCCTCGACGAAGAGGCCTGCGAACGGATGGCCGCACTCGGGGTCAGGCCGCAACACTGGTCACGGATGATGACCGCGACGGCGTCGCTGCGCCAGAGCACGGCACAAGGCGGCGCTGCACGCGCCGTGCAATTCGTGGAGGCGCTTCTAGAATCGCTTGGACGCATCGCCCATCTGAACGACGATTTCTTCCTTCCCGTTCGGCGTGAGTTGGCCGCCTGGCGCCTGGCACCGTTGCCGGCAAAGCTGAACGCAATCGCTACGGACATCGAAGACCGTGTGACCGAACATTGTCGTCGTGCGCTGGGCGAGAAAAAGACGGACGTCGTCGATCCCTCGACACAACGACGGTACACCTGGGGTGAGACACTACGATTCGAAGACGGCATAGACGCCGACGAGCTGGCACGGATCGCCGACGCCGTCCAACACACGGAGATGGTCCGGGAGGCCGTCTTCCTGCTGCACCAAAAACGAAATATCGACTTGGAAGATTTGTCACCCGACGCCATCTGGGTGAGTCTGGTCGGAACACGGTTCGGCAAGAGCATCTACCACGCCGGCGTGCGTTTACGCAACGGTGAGCGATGCGACTTCAACATCCATGTGCGAGGCACAGCCCCGATAGAGTCGTTTCTCACCGATTTGCATTTGTCCTGCCTGGCTGCAGGCGGTCCGGACGCACCACCCCTGACTCCGCAGGTCGGCGGATACTGGCCCGACCAGGGAATCGCCACCGTCGAGCACATCGCGGGCGAATCCGTGGAGGCGTTGCTGCGGCATATGCACCAGCATCCGGACCGCGAAGTATGCCAGCGACTGACAAGTGCGTGGCGGCACCTGGCATGGTCCACGTTGACGGCCGCTTTCGAATTCTACCGCCGTACGGAGGGTCGCTGGATTCTGACAGGACCGGTGGCCCAGGATATCAGCGTCCCGATCGACGACTTCGTGGAAGAAACGCGCATCGTCACCACGTCCGGTTGGCGCCCGTTCGACGGCTCGCTCAACATGCTGTTGCGCCTCAAAGGTGCGTTCCTGGACCGCGTCCAGTTCCATTTTCCCGCGGTCGTGGGCGAGACGGACGACGATCTGCTCTTTGCCGCCGCTCTGGAATCCAACGGACTTCGCGGCGGGATCGCCTTTTTGGAGAGCGCCTTGCGTGACATTGACGAGATACGCGCCCCCTCGGACGAGATGCTGGTGCTGGGAGGCCACATGCGCACCTATCTCGTGCGCATCAAAAAGGAAGGCTACATGCCGCGTCCGCTGTACTTCGCGGTCCAGCGCTACAGAAAGTGGGCGCGTCAGGTGCCCGACGCGGATGTCTACGCCCGCGCCGCCCAGCTTCGCGAATTGCAGAAGAACTATCGGATCGACGAGGTGGCCGCCAAGTTTCCCGGATCGCGGTTGTGGCTCTACGCCGAAACCGTACTGGCGGATAGCCCCCCGGATGGACGCGCCACCATTAAGCAGGCCATCGCCCGGCTGCGCGACGGCGCGAAAATCCGCGAGGTATTGGGTCGCCTCTATGCAGACTTGCAGGCACGCTTGCCGTCGCACGATCAGCAGTACTTCCTGGCCCGCGCCGCCTACCCGCACCTCGACCTGGATGAGAGAGCACAACTGGTCACCACCACGGAGGTCGGTCATGCGGACGCGCAACTGGTGACCACCCATGTGGATCGCACGGACCGCGAGCTGCGCATTCGACCGGTCGCCAACTCGCGCGAGCTCGACACCCTGCATCGCATTTTTTACGTGGGGGGTATCGGCGGCGGATTGACGACGCATGAGACATTTCTCGTCGCCGAGGACGACGCCGGCTTCATCGTCGGCGGTGTGGGCTCGATTCGCCGCACACCGGCCCACGTAATCCTGGACAAGATCGCCGTGCTGCCGAGATACCGCGGACGAGGCATCGGAGAGCTGTTGCTACAGGAGTTTCTCCGGCGCCAGGCGGCTGACAGGGTGTCGATCGTGTCGGCCGAGTTCATTCGTGCGAGCTGGCTCGCGCAGTTTGGATTCGTTTCACACCACCGCTACGCCGGACTCGTGTTGCAGTTGGACAAAGACAGCCGGTCGACACCGTAGCGATGCGCCGCGGATGCACTTGTGATGGCTGTTGAACGTTGACACGGCGCCACTCGTCAGTCGTGAGACGGCTGCGAATCGTCCGCCTCGAACGTCGATTCCGACGTGGTAGAAACCGCGAGTAATCGCTGGCTCGTTTGAAGCGGCGCGTCGGCGTCCGGTGGACATTGGATCGAACCGTCGGATTGCTCGATGGCGAGTACGTGAATACCGAATTGCCGCCTCAAGTCGGCCTGTCGAAGCGACTGGTCGATCGCCTGAATCGGTACCAGCAATCGCTGCACGCGACCCGCCGTGCCCGCAGCGACGCCTGAAGCCAGCTGGTATACGCCTTCCTCTTGATCCATGGCGGCCAGCCCCGCATGCTCGGCAATGAGGTGCTCACTCATTTCGCTCAATTGGTGGCGTACGAGACGGTGAACGTCCGACCTCGACACGACGCCCAAAAAATGCTCGCCGCCATCGGCCCCGGTGACCGGCAAGGCTAACTGACCCGATCGAGACATCGACGAAATCGCGGTGTACAGGGTGTCATCCGGGCGCAGGACCGGTACGTTCGGACTCATCATATCCGCGGCGATGACCAGATCACCGGCCCAATCGGTTTCCATCGCGCGTTCAATTTCCGGCGTGGACACGACACCGGCCACCCGATCTTCGTCCATCACGACAAATACCGGCCGTACGCCTGGCGTCAATCGATTGCCCAATTCGCGGAGCGTCGCGTTCAGACTGATGGTATCCGCACGATCACGTCGCATGAGTTCCCGCACCGTACGTATTTCCAACATGTGCACGACGAAGTCGCCGGCATGTGCCGGGGACTCGGCCGATGTGGGCACCTGCTCGTCGTTCAGTCCCCATCGGCGCCCGACAACGTAGGAGGTGACGCACACCAGCATCAAGGGAACGATCAGGCCATACCCACCGGTCATCTCGGCCACCATCACCAGTGCGGCCAGTGGCACGCGCATACTCGCAGACAACACACCGGCCATACCGACCGCAATCAACGCCCGACGGAGGTTCTCCGGATCGGATGTCAGACTGTCCGGCGCGACGGCAGTGACAAGTGCACCGATACATGCACCCAATGCGCCGCCGATAAACACACTCGGGCCCAATACGCCACCGGGCGCGCCGGAGCCGACCGTCAGCCCGGTCGCCACGCATTTGGCCACCGCGACGGCGCCAAACAGCAGCGCCCAGGCAAACCAGGATCGTTCGGCGAATCCCCCGGCGAATCCGCCCCCTAGCGCATGTTGAATGAACACATATTGACCGTCCATCACCTGGGGCAGTAGGCAGGCCAGCCCGCCGGTCGCGAGCCCACCGAGCATCGGAGCGATCCACCTCGCGCGGCGGAATTTCGCGGCGAGCGACTCGGAAGCCCTGATGCTGCTCCGCAGAATAAGGCATGTCAGCCCGCAAAGCGGTCCAAGTACGGCGAAGGGCAGGAGTTCCAAGGGATTGGTAAACGCGAGTTTTTCGGCGTCGCGCAGCAGGTGGACCCCATAGCCCCAGAACGGCATGTACGCCGAGTAGCCCAGGACAGACGCGACGAACGCCGGGACCACGGCATCCGTCTCAAAATCCGATTCACGGTAAAGGACACTGGCTGCAAACAGAGCGCCGCCCAGGGGACATTGAAATATGGCGCCGACGCCGGCGCCACACCCGGCGATCAGCATGATGCGCCTTTCGCGGGGCGTCAGCGAAAAGACCCGACCGAGCGAAGATCCAATCGCGGCACCAAGCGCCGCGATGGGTCCCTCGGGACCGGCCGATCCGCCGCACGAAATGACGCTCACTGCAGCGGCAGCATTCACGGCGGGTCCACGTAGTGGCAACGCGCCGCCACGACGGTGAAAAGCGCTGATAAGGAGATCGGTACCGTGACCGCCGAGCTTGGGCGAAAACCAGCGAACGGCCA
>Ga0210111_1000279_pt1 | contig 13745 bp, 16 predicted proteins | sample China_Galinas_PW_6_FD_185520 | JGI IMG/M metagenome (GOLD analysis project Ga0210111, IMG submission 185520) | Wetland microbial communities from San Francisco Bay, California, USA, that impact long-term carbon sequestration - China_Galinas_PWC_D2... | ecosystem: Environmental > Aquatic > Marine... | reverse complement strand
CGGCCACCGCCACGGCCAGCACGCCCTGTTGCCTGCTCGCATCCACCGCCCGCACGAGCGGAACCACGATCTCGCTTGTGCCTGCCGTCACAGTGTCACCCGTGAACCGCTCCAATTCCACATTCACGGTCTGCCGATCTCGTGCCGCTTCGAACAGGTCCACGGTAATCCGTTGCACGTCGCCGCGGGTCTCCACCGACCACTGGCGAATGTTGGCGTCGAATACACCGATGATTTTCTGCTCGGATGGAACCTCCAGCACGAGGTGATCGATGGGCGCCCGGCTGATGTCATAGGTGAAGTACGTGTGTGTGCGGACGACACCTTCGTACAGGTGTACTTGCTGAGTGGATTCCGCGGACACCAAGGCGGTCAGGCCCGTGGCGCCGTCTGCGCGAGGCGTCCAGTCGATCCGTACCTGCGGCGCCGCCCCCACAAACGCCAGGACGACGGTCTCGTCCGGATTCGCGTCTCGCCCGTCTGCCACCGGAACCTCCGTCGCGGCGATGAGCGGGTGAATGTCGACCTTGACCCCGGGCTCGGGTATTCGGAAGCGCCACCGGCTCACCGGCGCTTGCGGTGACTCGAACGACACACTGTTTCGACCGGGCGACTTGGTGAAGGCCTTGGCGTATTCGAGTGTAAGTTCGACCTCACGCCGCAGCGCATTCTCGTTCTCCAGAAGCAGCCGATGTCCGCCGCGACCGTCGGCGACGATCCGCGCCGGCCGGTCGTCGATATTCGCCGAGGTAATGGCGGCGTCGACGAGTCGTAGTGGGATCTGATGCCAGCCCTTTGTTAGCATCTCGATGCGCAGCCGCGAGACCACCCGGACGACGTCCGCTGCGACCTCGGCTTCGTTGACTGTTTCTGTAATCAGGGCATCCACGGGCGGACGCGCAACCGGCGGTTTCGACGAGGCCTCACGCGCAGCCCGCCACAACTCCTGGAATTGTTCATACGGCAGAAAGACGCCCCGTCCCTCCCTTTCGAAGACGCTTCGCAGTTTTTCATACGGAATATAAACAGTACGTTCTCTTAGCGGATCTGTGACGGGCTCGGCGGTATTGACCGTCACGGGCGGATCGCCCGCGGGTACTGACCGCGCTGCACACAAAATCAAAAGGCTGGCCAGACTCAATACGGAAATGCGACGCTTCAGATTGATCATCATACAATTCCTCTCTAGCTGGCTGTTGAGAAGGTCCAAACGAACCTCCGGATCCAAGTTATTCGCCGCGCACCGTCCGCCAAAGCGGGCGGCCGCTACATTCTTCAACATGCTGCTAGCTGATCGCATTGGAGGCGGTCTCGCCAAGTCTGCCGACCGGCGCACAGCTACCCCACTATTCCTCTATACGCACGAACTGTCTATCTCTTAGTACATTGGACGCATCACCCATGTTGCAGTTCCCCGAAAACGTCATCAACGGGCAGATCGGCTAGCGGACGTGAATAACCCCATACTGCCATTCGATTATTACGTCTAGGAGCATCCGGTGGTTGTAAAAAAGATGTAACGACGGATTCAAGGCGAGAAGATTGGCATGAAAATCGAAATACCGTTCCTATTCGACTTGCAAATCCGGTCGGTTGCCCGGACTTTGGCAGAATCCCGGGCAAGGCGGTTTCGCCTAGGGAAGCGATGGATGGCCAAATCGTCCGAGGCACGCCAGATCCGCATCAAACGCAGCAGGTGGCTCGGCGAACAAACGATGGCCACTCACCCGTTACGTCACGCGACCATCGAGTTGGGCCTTCCGAGTATTCCATATCCAAGCCTCCTGCCAGATCACCGAGAATCTAGCTGGCGACAACATTGGTCGAGCGATCGCCCTCAATTGAGCCCACGGGATCGGGCAGACCGGGATCGAATTGATGATGCCATACGGTTGGCAGTTTCGTGGTGCTAAAGGGGGGCGGCGTCTGAAGTTTGAGGTCGGCGATCGTCTGTCAGAATAACCACAGCTCCAACGATTCCGCTTCTTGACGCACAGGTACAGCTTGCGTCGCGATGAAGAACTGCCCTCATGGACGTTGGACAGACGTAGCACCCGCGTAGCGCGGCGGCGGATAACCTCCTCGCGAAATCGGACTCTGTCGTAAGTTCTGCCGCCAGAGCATCTTACAGTACGATTATTCGGACCCTCGCTGTCAGCCGACTGCCAGCGAAACAGATGGTCGGTGTGCTGGGATGTGCCGCTGTCCATGCCAAGGACTTCATGGGCCACCCGAGAATTCAGGTTCTAGGTGCAGTCCGTCGTCTTGAGTGATTTGGGGACCAGGCCGTATCAGCCGTCAGCAGATGGCTTTCTTGTTCTCCCGCCGAAAAAAACCATGGCGGCGGCTGTTGCAAGGGCGACGGTCATCCACTGCACGCAAATCGTCGTCGTATCTATGCGCCAGCCCCCTGCATCAACGCGCGACGATGCCCTTCTGTTTAGTCTCGGTATCGAACCCTTGAAGGTGATGAGATGATGTCCTTCAGCGATGAAGAGTTCAGTCCAACCAGCGCGTTTTTCCCATGGCGGAAACAAGCCCATCGCGACCGCCACGGCCAAGCCGACCAACAACGACACCCGCTGACTGGAGTTCAATTTCATCATTCGTCTCCTGGCAATGCCTTCGTTTCGCCGTCGGCCTTGTCTTTCAAATACACGACCACGCAGGCGGCGACAATACCAACGACCACAAATCGTTTGAACAGCATCTCGAATCGGATTGCACTGCAATTCAGGAGAATGACCCGGTGGGTCGCACCGATGTCGCCGCCCCTTACAGCAGGTGGAAATAGTACGATCAAAGCCGTGATGCCCAGCCCATCAACTCCGCTCGTCCTCGTCGTGAATCACCCGCCACAGGTTCTGCCAGGTCCGGGTCAACATGCGAGGCAGCGGCGTGGACTTGTAGATCATGGCGCTACCTCCCGTCCGTCAGCCCTGCCCCGCTGCTTCCAGCACACCCTCTGCGCACGGACGGCAAGGTTTCACATCGTCACCCACCTTCACTGTGTCCTCGATTAGCTCCCGGTCCCGCGCTCGCGTGAGCCACGCCGAACTAACGGCGGCGGGGATCCCGAGTTAGAGAATCCGCAGCAACCCCCGGTGCGCTGGCCCTTCGTACAACTGCGATGCCCTCTACCGCTCCCGAGGGTACAATCACGCCACCGACCGGAGAAGTGCCCGCAGAACCCAGGCCGACGACCGTAGCGGGCAATCAGCCACATGATATGGCCGGGGGACGCGTGTCGGAGAATCTCTTCTCGTCAAGCTCTCCTCGCGTTGGGCCCCGCTCGCCACACCGGGTGTTCGTTGACGAAGATACAGTGGCGGTCGGGTTTAGGAACGGCACGCCCGCGGGTTACATTTACACGGTTTCGAACTAACCGACCACGCGGATCCGACGATGGGTGCTGTATGGCTGCCAAAGGCCGCACACGTGAAGATCCTGCCATTTTGACCGTGTGAACGACTCCGGTTTGCTGGAATCCATCTTTCCGGCGTATCCAAACCAGACGGAACAGAACCTTCGCCTTACGACAGATAATGCCATTCGGTGCCAAGTGTAGTTACCAATCAGATTTTAGCACGCGCACCGTTGTCTTAATCGCCCGCGAGTATTACGGTCGACCGCCATGAGGTCGGCACCGTCACCAAACGGTTCAAACGGTGCGCGTGATGCGCGTGGCCGCTTCGCATCCGGCAACTCCGGCGGCCCTGGGAATCCGTACGCCAAGCAGGTAGCTCGCCTCCGTGCGATGATCTTCGAAGCCGTGACCGAGAAGGATCTGAGAGAGATCTTCGCAGCTCTCGTTGAGCGCGCGCGGCAAGGCGATCTGCTGGCGGCCAAGGAAATACTCAACAGGCTGGTCGGGAATCCGGCCGACGCTGCAGATCGCAACGAATCGGAGAAGCGGCGCGCGGCAGTCGTGGATCGGCAGCTCGAGCTGGCCCGCCGGCGCGTCGAGGTCCAAGAGGACCGTCTCGACCCTTTCTAGTTCTCGCTGCCGACACGGCCGTAACCCTGTGAAATCTGGGCGCATCGCGGGGTCCGGGAAGGAATCTAACACGTTGAACCGCCACCCAAAATCTGGCACCCGACTACTTGATTGGCGTTGCAGGTACCGTGCGATGCTGAGTAGGCTCGGTGTTGGACGCCCACTTCACTGCCATCTTGTGACCGCCCGGAAACTGATCGAAAAGACCGGCACCCGCCCAAGGGACGAAGTCCTCAAGCTAATTGCGATGATCGAGCAATTTGAGCGCGATGTCACCAGCGATGCTGAAACACTCAACGCTCTCCGCCGAGAATTGCGGCAACTCAAGCACGCAAGTCCTCGCCAGACAAGAAAGCACGCGCCTCGGATTGCGAGGAAAACCATGCCCAATCCAACAACCTAAAAGTACGCTGACACGTCAATTCACAGCAAGTGGCAGCAAGCGGTGAAAACTCACTCATCTCGTCAGGATACGCCGTTTGTTAACGGAGTTCCCCTCATCCTCAAGTAGACGTCTGCCATATTAATTGACCCTTCGTGGTTTGACAACTGTTGTCAGCAAGCGCAGATTAACGAGCGCGGTCCTTTCGAGGAATGGCATTGCGGCCGGGCTTACGCGTGGCACAAGCTGGTCTGCATGCCTCACGGAACCTTTTTCGGAGAGGTCGCCCACATGCCCGCCTTTCAGACTATCTCTTTGAATTGAGGCGACAATGCTATGACACAATTGACAACCAACGCGCAATCCGGCGACCCCACCAAAGCTGCCGTCACCTGCCACCCGGGAAGGGAATTCGCTGTCGACATCGGCTGGGCCAGACAAGACAACGAGGAAGTAGAGATGGAAAAGCAGGCGATTCAAGAGCGCGGTGCCGCCCGTCTCATCGAGGTTCTTCGTGCCTTGGTGGAATTCGGCGAAAACTTTCTCAGATGTATTGCGAGCGATACTTACCGTGTAGGAGACAGCTACATCGTTGGAGACAAGTTTAGCGCGGACCACATTCGACGGGCGCTTTCGGAGTCACGTGGCCTGTACCGCCGCTGCTGGACCGCCATGAAGACGTATTCTCGGCTGGGCAAAAAAAGGCGCGTGAGGGTAAAGACCGACCTGAAAACATGTATCGCCTCATTACGGTCGACAAGGAATCTCTATCAATTTCTGCACGGCGAACAAACAAAACCTTGCCTTTCAATACCCTCGGCTCTTTTCGATGATAACGATCTGGCGCTCGATGTCTTGCGTAGGCTGATGAGCGACCTCGAACATGTGCTCTTGGCGGACGAATTTGGGGCGTTCGTTCCCGCTTACTGGCTATCAACCGAGCATGGAATCGACCAGCCACGACTAAGCGATGCCAAGAAGAGCGGAAAAGTGCGAACCAAGAAAGCGTTGCCTGGCTACCCCAAGATAAAAGGCAAGACTGTGCGCGTTCTTTACAACAGGAACGACGCTATACGGCATTGCGCCCCGAAGCGTACGGGGAAAAGCCGAGGCCGTTATAGAATGAAACACGAGGACGACTGGCCGACTGAAAACACGTAGCTTTGAACGGCCGCATACCTCGAATGCAGTCTGGTCTTTTCGATTTGGTCCACCCAGAATCAAGACATACGAGTTGCACCGGTGTTGGTGGTAATCTTGCGATCGACACGCCGGTAGCCAACTCCAAACGAAGATGCTGAGACTCCGGCCCGTCCTTTCACGCCGGTTTCCGCGCTGGCGGCTATTTCGGAACTCAAAGAAAATTCGCTCGTCTTTGCGTCGCCCGTCACGTTATTGCCTTCGTTGTCGCGCCCGAAATTCCAATTCGAATTCCTCCTGTACCCTCGAATCCTCTGGTTGATTCGTTTCCTGGAAGGAGGACGCAGCATGACAGCAGACGCGATCGAGACCCTTCTTAACGTGCGAGGGGTCGCCCAGCTCCTAGCCGTTTCTACTCGGCAAGTGTGGCGCTTGCACGCGCAGGGCCTATTGCCGGAGCCCGTGCGGATCGGCGGGTCCGTGAGGTGGCGGCGCGAAGATTTGGCGGCATGGCTTAACGCCCGTTGCCCTGCAAGTCAGGCCGACGGCAGGAAGGAGGGCCAAGTACAATGCACCTAAAAAACCACCCGCGCGCCGCTGGGAACGGCAACGCGGGCAACGAAATCTCACACCAACCGGATCATATCGCCCGCCCGCCCGTTTGCCCAGCGATTTGCGGGGCAACGGCTCGATTTTCCATTCCGGTTGTGTGCTTTTTCTGGTGCAACAGTTGCTTTTGCGAGGAGGTGCACCGCGATGCATGAGCACTCCTTCGCAGATTATGATGCAGCGTTGTTGACAGCGAGAGACGCCGCCAAGTTCCTCGCAATCAGCCCGCGGAAACTCTGGCAGCTGACAAACTGCGGCGACATTCCCTGCGTGCGGATCGGACGCGCCGTCCGGTACGACCCGTTTGACCTCCGACGATGGATTGACGCAAGGAAGGAGGTGCGACGATGACCTGCGAATCTCACCGGTCGTATGCCCAACGGTACGCGGGGCTTGGCTGGCCGGTTCTTCCGTTGCACTCCTTGCGGGACGGCGTATGCACATGTCAATCCCAAGAGTGCGGAAGTCCAGCGAAGCACCCTCGGACGAGACACGGTCTCAAGGACGCTACGACGGATCCCAAACGGATAGAGAATTGGTGGACCAGATCCTCCGAAGCGAATATTGGGGTCTGCACCGGCAAGACCTCCGGCATCATCGTTGTCGACATCGACCCTCGCCACGGGGGCGACAAGTCGACGGAAGAGCTGATGAAGCGACATGGCTCAATTCCCGAGACGGTCGAGGCCGTGACCGGCGGCGGTGGTCGACACCTCGTGTTTCAACATCCGGGTCCGCCCATCGGGAACCGCACGAACGTTCGGCCTGGAATCGATATTCGAGGCGACGGCGGCTACATCGTCGCTCCCCCTTCGTCCCATGCAAGCGGCAACCCGTACACCTGGAAACACGGACATGATCCCTTCAATCGCCAACCTGCACCGGTGCCGGCATGGCTTCTTGACCTCGTGTCAACCAAGCCGTCGGCAGCAGACATCGACCCTGCGGCGGTATCAGAGGACGAGCGGGGCCGTTTGGTTGAGGCTACAACGCGGTACATCGCGCAGGCAACCGGCGTGTCCGAGGGGGAGCGCAATTCGAGGGCTTTTTCGGTGGCCGGTCACTTGGCGTCGTTTGTAACGGATGAGTCCGGCCTTCGCCTCGGCGAAGAACAGATCCTGGATTTGGCTCGGACGTGGAATGACCGCAACCGTCCTCCGCTGCCGGACGCGGAGTTGAATTCGGTTGTTCGATCGGCGATGCGGAACGGTACTCCTCGTCCGGCGCACTTGGTCCGGGTCAGCCGAGTTCGGCTGGCCGATTCAGGCATTTCACCGATACGGACGGCGCAATGGCCTGATCCTCTGGGGAAGGCCGCTTTTCATGGCCTCGCCGGCGAAATCGTGCGGGCAATCGAACCGCATACTGAGGCTGATCCGGCAGCCCTTCTGGTCGATTTCCTCGTGAGCTTCGGCAATCTTGTAGGTCGGAAGAGCTACTTCGTGGCGGACGGGGCCAAGCACTGCTGCAACCTGTTCGCGGTTCTTGTAGGCAATACCAGCAAGGGACGGAAAGGAACCAGCCGCGCTCACGTTGCTCGTCTATTTGCGGAACTGAAAGACCCGTGGGCAGCTGAGCGAGTTCAAGCGGGGCTCAGTAGCGGCGAAGGGCTGATTTGGGCTGTGCGCGACCCGATTCTGAAACGCGAACCTGTTCGAGAGAGGAGAAGACCAACCGGCGAGTACGATGAAGTCGAGACGGACGGAGGAGTGCCCGACAAACGCCTGCTGGTGGTTGAGGGGGAATTCGCGGGCACGCTTCGCGTGCTAGGGCGGGATGGCAACACGCTTTCTCCGCTCCTCCGACAGGCGTGGGACATGGGCGACTTGCGGATTCTGACCAAGAATAGCCCCGCCGTAGCGACTGGCGCTCATATCAGTGCAATTGGACACATCACTCGCGACGAGTTGCGTCGGTTCCTGACTGCGACGGAAGCGGCCAATGGTTTCGGCAATCGATTCCTGTGGATCTGCGTGCGTCGGTCAAAGGTGTTGCCCGAAGGCGGGACATTTCACGAAGTTGACATTCGTGATCTGGTACGTCGACTCGACGAAGCTCGATTATACGGGGACGGCGAACGCGAAGTCCGACGAGACGATGAAGCTCGCCAACATTGGGCCGAGATTTACGCAGACCTGTCAGAGGGCAAACCCGGTCTCTTTGGAGCCGTCACATCGCGCGCGGAAGCGCAGGTGATGCGCTTGGCGCTGACATACGCCATCCTCGATAAGTCGCCCACGATCCGAATCGACCACCTGACAGCGGCACTCTGCCTCTGGACGTATGCTGAACAGTCCGCACGGTTTATTTTCGGTGATTCCGTTGGCGACCCGATCGCCGATGAGCTGCTCGAATCGCTGCGGGGTGCTGGAAGCGATGGTATGACACGCACGGAAATCCGTGATCTCTTCGGGCGACACAAGAAGTCCCAACAGGTGAATCGAGCCCTTAATGTGCTTATTGACCGAGGCTCCGTGCGCCGCACGCGAGAGAAAACTGACGGGCGGCCGACAGAGAGGTGGTTCGCCGTGATGCCTAGTGCGACCGAAGCGACAAAAGCGACAGAAGCATGCTCAGCTTTTGACATATATAGCTTATGTCGCTTTCGTCGCTCGGATCACAGGACGCGGACCGACGGAAGACTGCCACCTCGGTCGAAGCACGTCGGCTTCGGGGTCGAGTGGAAACGATGATATAGGCTGGGAGTTGGCAAAACCGGGCGACCTTTGACTTGATATGCCAAACGGGATATCTTCGGATGGTGGCAGAAGGGAATGGACACAAATGAACATGGCTAGCCTGATTCGGACGGCCTTCAGCGAAAGTGGCCTGTCCCGGTTTGAGTTGTCAAAACGAACAGGGGTGGCCTATTCCGTGATCCATCGCTTCATGGCGGAGGAACGGGATCTGAAACTGACTACGGCGAGCAAGCTGGCGGACGTGCTCGGGCTAGAATTACGGCCCGCGCGCAGAACAGGAAAGGGCAGGTGACGCATGTCACGCCGACGTAGGGGACGCGGGCAAGGGACGCTCTACAAACGAGACAGGCAAGGGACCTGGATTGCGTCGTGGTTTGACCACACCGGAAAAAGAAAAGAACGGTCGACCCGGACTACTGACAAGGCCGCGGCCGAGCGAATTCTCGCCAAACGGGTGGCGGACGCGGCGTTGAGGCGGGAGGGAGTCGTTGATGCAGCCGGTGACCGTTTTCTAGGCGCAGAGCGTATTGCCCTGCCTGACCATCTTGCGAATTGGACGGAAAGTCTCACCAACAACGGGCGAACCAAAAAGCACACGACGACCGTCACGGTGCGAGCGTCCAAGACCTGCCGTTCGATACAGGCGGAGAGGCTGAGCGACCTGCGCCCGTCACTTGTAAAGTCTGCACTTGCCGACATGCAGAAAGGTGGCCTAAGCTTGCAGACGTGCCAGCACTACTTGAGGGCGATCAAGCAATTCTCTCGATGGTTGTTTCGCGAGGGGCTGACCAAACAGGATCAGCTGGCTCATCTTGAGGGCTACAACACGGCAACGGACCGCAGATACGAGCGCCGGCCACTGTTGGCCGAGGAAGTGGAATGGCTCGTGTCCACAACGGAACAACACGCACTGTACCGAGGTATGAGCGGAATTGATCGGGCGGTGCTTTACCGCGTCGCCGTTGGCACGGGATTTCGCGTGGCGGAACTTCGAAGTCTTCGCAAGAGGTCGTTCCGTCTGGATGAAGATCCGCCGGCAATCGAGCTGGCAGCGCGGGATTCCAAGCGTCGGCGCGCGGACTTCCAGCCGATACGCAGGGACCTTGGGACACAGCTGGCGTCATGGTTGGCACAATTCCATGGCGACGACCTTGTTTTCACCTCCATGCCGGAGAAAACCGCGCGGATGGTCCGTGCCGATCTTCGTCACGCGCGCGCTCGATGGATCCGGTCGGGCACCGATCGTGCCGATCGCCGACGCCGGTCGGCAACCGATTTCTTGAGGGACGTGGATGGATCCGGGAGGGTGGTTGATTTTCATTGTCTCAGGGCAACTTACGTGACACTCTTGGTTAAGGGTGGGGCGTCGGCCAAGGTCACGCAGGACCTTGCCCGACACAGCGATCCGAAACTTACGCTGAACACGTACACACAGCTTGGGATTCACGACCTCGCGCGAGCGCTCGAGGCCCTACCTTCATGTTCGCCAAACGACACCGGAATCCAGACAAGGCTTCGTGCGACAGGCACCGATGATAGCGCCGTCGACCCCCAGCTCATGCACCAGCAATTGGGGCGCGTTGCCATGCCAAGTCGTGCGGTTGGGTGCGACGATCGAGAGGCACGTCAGGACGGTGACGGCGACCACAAACCTCTTGAAAACAAGACGTTATGCGACACCAGGCGACACCCTACGACGAGAGACGAAACAGCCACCGAACGGACTCGAACCGTTGACCTGCGGTTTACAAAACCGCTGCTCTACCAACTGAGCTACGGTGGCGATCCATTTACTCTAGCTTTTTCATTTGCTTACGCAAGGGTGGCAAACTGCTGAACAGGGTGAAATGCGATCGGATAAGCCGCGGCCGGCTACCTCCCGCAACCTCACGGAGCGCCAACTAAGTGGTGCAGTGTTGGCTTCGCAACTTGGAACGCTCATTGATAACAGGACTATTCCGACTGACTTCATCAACCAGACCAAGAGTATTTGGGGCCACGAGCCCTACGGCGCAAGAAGCAAATTGAATGCGCTCGCGTCACGCAGGTCGACATCCCCGTCATGGTCCTGGTCGAAGGCGGCCAGGCACAGATCGAAACACGGCTGGTGGCCAGGCGCGTTGCCAGGTCCGGCCAGACAATCGATCAGCGACGCGTGGTCGGTTAGATCAATGATCTGGTCGTTGTTCGAATCGCCCGCCAGGTCGTGGTCGCACTCGCCCGGTAGGCCGTTGGTGTTGCAGTCGTCGCTGACGAACGGGTCCGGCGTTCGGATACTCAGCGACCACCCGGTCTGCAATCGAGCGAGGTGAAACAATGCCTCCGGCAGCTCGCTGAGCCCCATCCTGCGGAGATTGAGACTGGACGCCTGGGTGCGTTGCGCCTTGTCTATCCTCTCTTCTGCCGCTTGATAGGCGGTATCGCGTGCCATCTCAGGTCTTATTCTGTTTGCTTGCAGTGCTGCTTAATGGTCATTCGGGCTGCCATTGTACACCTATCTCATAGCATGTCACTGCCACGATGTGCTGCTTGTGAAGATAATGCGATACCTGCCACGGATTGCCCATGAATGTGAGATGCATGGATGCCGGGCACCAGTCGGATTGCGCGAGATCTTTGGTATCGGTGGCGTTTAGCCCCACTCGCTGGCGCTCGGGGCTCTGATGGACGACGCTATCTGGTGTGATCGGAACGCTGCAGGATTGCAGTCGGCAGTCGGCGAAGCGGCCTATGCCTTCGCCGTTGGCTTTTAGGACCGCCTCTTTGGCGGTCCAAAGCATGAAGAACGATTCCCACGAGCGGTCGGGCATGAGGGACCACTCCTCTTCATCCGCGAGTTCGTCGAAGATCAGCTTGTCGCGGCGGGGGGCGATGTGTTCGATGTCGATGCCGACCGGGGAATCGGCGATCACCGCGGCGGCCCACTGCGGCTTATGCGAGATGGACCAATAGAAGCCCTGATTGGGAATCGGTGCTCCGTCGGCGTTTTTCTCCCAGCCGGTCGCCGGGGCGCCGACGAGTTTCGCACAGTGTGCCAGGGCGCTGGCGGCGGCTTCGCGTTGGAGGGCGACCTGCTCGGGTGTTCTTGGTTTGATGATTCTCTCAGTGTCGGACGACGGTTGCCGATCGGCACTGGCGGTCGAGCTGCCAGTGGCACCCTGAGGACCGATGGCATCCTGCTCGTCGGCACTAGCGGTCGAGCCGCCGTTGGCATCCTGTTGGAGTTTACCGTTGGCGTTTCCCTCGAGATCGGGTGACGATTGCGTTTCCGCACTGGCGGGCAAGCCGCCAGTGGCACCCTGACCGCTGTTCGCATCCTTGCCGCCAGTGGCACCCTGTGTTATTGGTTTGGCTGTATCGGGAACGCTAGCGATTACCGGTTGGAGGATCATGGCTGTGTCGGCCAGACACCTTCGAGCGTGTGTCTTACGATGTCTTCATCGAAGTAATTGGTTTCCATACCCGCATCCACCACCAATCCCTGGGCGTTGATGCCGCTGGATCGTTCGCTGAGCAGGAATGCGGCGGTGTTCGCCACCTCGGCCACGGTGAGGCCGCGCTTTCGCGGGATCGCCTGCTCCGCGTACATGTAGTGCTCGGCATAACCCGGGATGCCGGCGGACGCGCTGGTCTTTAATAGCCCGGCGCGCACGGCGTTGAAGCGGATCTCCGAGAACTGGCTGAACGATTTCGCCAGAAACGCCAATGACGAATCGAGCGCCGCCTTGGCCGGTCCCATGTAGCCGTAGCTCTCGACGGCCATCCGCGTCGTCGAGATGGAGATGGTCACCACCGAGCCTTTGTTGTGCAACAAGTTCTTGAAGGCGTTGGCGACGGCGATCAGCGAATAGCAACTGATCGACACGCACTGCAGGAAGTCCTCGCGGCGAACCTCGTGGAATTTGCCGGAAAAGTCCTCGTAATTCGCGAACGCCAGGGAGTGCAGAATCCCGTGGACCGTGGGGTGTTTGGCCGCCACCGACTCCGCCACCGACGCGATCTGCTCGTCGCTCTCCACGTCGCAGATGAGCAACTCGCGATCGGGCAGCAGCGTCTCCAGGCTCTTCCGACGTGACTCGGAGCGGACACTGTAAATGACCTTCGCGCCGGCGTCCTCCAATACGCGCGCCGCGGCGTAGGCCACGCTGCGCTTGTTGGCCACGCCAAAGACGACGATCACCTTGTCTCTCAAATCAAGAAAGTCCACGCCGATTGCCCCGTCTCAAATTGCCTAGTCTCTAAAGTGTCCAATACCACCTGAGCCGCGGGCTTCAGCCTGCGCGGTGCTGCGTAGAAAGATCAACGTTGAAGCATGCGAAAAGCCGCGCAAGCTGAAGCATGCGGCTCGGAGGCGTTGTCATGAGCCGTACTGAACATGGTTCTACGTCGCCTCCGTTCGGACCTGGGTACAGGCGAAGGTCACGCGGACCGCCGCCTTGCCCTCCACCGTCACCCGCCCGGTCATGAAGTACGCGTCGTCGAGCACGTCATCAACCGTTACCTCGACCTGGAGCACATCACCCGGGCGCACGACGCGCTTGAACCGCGCGTCCTGAATACGCGTCAGCACCGGCGTGCCGTCGGACGGGTCGAGCCCGTCGCGCATGTGTGCGATCAACAAGGCACCGGCCTGAAAGCAGCACTCGCAGATGAGCACGCCGGGCATGATGGGGTCGCCGGGATAGTGCCCGCGGAAAAATTCCGCCTCCGGATCGGCGCGCTTGGTGGTGACGATACGTTTGTCCCCCAACTCGACGACCTCATCGACGAAGAGAAACGGCGGGCGGTGCGGAATGGCGGATACGGCAATGGTGTCGGTCATGATGCGATCCGTTCCGCGTTGGAATCAGCGTGCATGTAACTCTCGACTTCGTTGGCCACGATGACGCCGTAGTTGATGGCCCCCAGCCAGCCCGAC
>Ga0210111_1000278_pt1 | contig 13747 bp, 9 predicted proteins | sample China_Galinas_PW_6_FD_185520 | JGI IMG/M metagenome (GOLD analysis project Ga0210111, IMG submission 185520) | Wetland microbial communities from San Francisco Bay, California, USA, that impact long-term carbon sequestration - China_Galinas_PWC_D2... | ecosystem: Environmental > Aquatic > Marine... | reverse complement strand
GATTCGGAAAGGACGACAAGCCCGCAGGCTGGGACGAGCAGAAAGGACATCCCAACCGCCCGGTGACGGGCGTGTCGTGGTACGAGGCCGCTGCGTTTGCCGCGTGGGCGGGGCTACGCCTGCCTACCGAAGCGGAATGGGAGCGGGCCGCCCGCGGAAACGACGGGCGACCATATCCCTGGGGAGATGACGATCCAACGCCTTCTCGCGCGAACTACGATGGGCAGATCGGGCACGCGACGCCGGTTGGCGTGTACCCGCGCGGCGCGGCGCCGGAGGGCGTCCTGGACCTTGCGGGCAACGTCTGGGAGTGGTGCGCGGATGACTGGCACGGCAACTACGAAGGCGCGCCACGGGACGGCAGCGCGTGGACGGGGGCTGGCGAGTCAGGCGCCCGCGTTCTCCGGGGCGGGGCGTGGAGCTACGTCGCGATCTACTTGCGTTCCGCGATTCGCTACAGGGATCGGCCCGGCGGCCGCTTCTCCGACATCGGGTTCCGGCTGGCGGCGGGGACTTAACCCTTTGCCCTTTTGCCCTTTTACCCTTTTTCCGCGCGGCCCGAAGGGCCGCGCAGCGCGCAAAAATGGCTAAACAAGAACTACAAGTTATCGATCGGATGTACGAGTTGTTGAAGTGGTTTCTGGGACGGCTGGAAAAGTTTCCGCGTTCGCACCGGTACGGATTGGGACAGCGCATCGAGGCGCGTTTGTTCACCGTCTACGAATCGCTGATCCAGGCCAAGTTCGCAGGCGCGCAGGCCAAGTCGGGTGTTTTGGCTGCCGTCAATCTGGATCTCGAAACCTTGCGCATGCTGACCAGGCTGGCACATGACATGAAAATGCTGCCCAACAAGTCTTACGAATACGCCGGGCGCGAAGTGACCGAAATCGGCAGGATGGTGGGCGGATGGCGCAGGCACGTGCAGCAGGGCAAGACGCGCTCTACGACAAGTTGACGAGGTGGGAGAACCTCCTCCGCGCGGCGCGGAAAACGCGTCTGGGCAAACGCCGATTTGACGAGTGCGCACGGTTCGAATGGGATCGTGAAAGGGAGTTGCTGCGCATTCAGGACGAGTTGAATGCGCATGCCTACCGCCCGCGTCCCTATCGCACCTTTGTCGTGCGAGAACCCAAAGTCAGGATGATCAGCGCGGCGGCGTACCGCGATCGCGTGGTCCACCATGCCCTGGTCAATGTCATCGCACCACTGTTCGAGAAAAACTTCATTGCAGATTCGTACGCGAATCGTGCGGGCAAGGGTACACACCGGGCCGTGGATCGCTATCAGTGGAACGCACATGCGGCGACGGCCGACAGCCGTGCGTTGCGCCGGCGTGTGCTGCGCGAGATCGTCTTGGTACGTACGGGATTCGGTTGACCGGCCCGCGTTGTTCGCGGCGGGGCGTGGCACAACAACGCCATCAACCTGCGTTCCGCGTATCGCAACAACAACGAGCCCGACAACCGCAACGACAACATCGGGTTTCGTGTGGCTGCGGGGAGTCTCAGCACTTTTTGTGGACCGGAATGACGGCGATCACGGTGGCCGTCAGCGCGTCCGGAGAGTCCGAACCAGGTTCCGGCCCTTGCCGACAGGCGCGTCGGCAAGGCAAGTGCAGCATCAACCCCAACCGGCCCGTGCAGTCATTGCCCCGGTTGGGGTACGCGCGGTGAAGTGCAGGAATCTGCACGTGACTCCGAATGGACGTCGAATTGCAGCACTATTGACGACAGTCGCAGAGTCCGTATGTTGACTCACCGATTCTCATGGCATATGCGTTGTGGAACCTGCGCCAATGGTGGGCATCAAGGGTAGACAGATCGAGGAGTACTACGCCTTTCTCGCTTCGCCGGGTGATGTGGAAGACGAGCGACAAGCCGTCCGGCAGTTCTTCGATAACTACAACCGAACCACGGGACGACCTGCCGGTATGCAATTCACCGTTCTCGATTGGGAGAATTACGCTACCGCCGCGGTCGGTAGACCTCAGGCGTGCATCACTGAGCAGATTCTCGAAAAGTACGGTGAATCGCTCGCGCTGGTCATCGGTCTGATGGCCCAGCGCTTCGGATCGAAGACTGGAAAGAACAAGTCCGGCACGGAAGAAGAGTTCGAATGGGCGCTCCGGCACCGGCAGGCGCGCGACTGGCCGGAAATCAAGTGGTTTTTCAAGGACATCGACAGACTTGATTTTCCCTCTGATGTAAAGGAAGCGGCTGAAGCGCTCGAGCAATGGAAGAACGTCCAGGCCTTCCGCAAGAAGGTTGAGCAGGAAGGTGAAAGTCAGCTCCTCTACAATACGTATGTCGACCCGGACGACTTTGGCGAAGTCCTTAAGAACGACTTGGACCTCTGGCTCAACGATTCGGAGCGCCCCTGGTCGTCCCAGCGGCGGGGCAAGAAGACGCCGGCCAGGAAAAAGCGCGCGAAAAAGAGGGGCAAGGCCCCTCCCCCCGATCCGCGAAAATACCTCGACGGCCTCTACCGCGAAACGAAGGACATCGACATTCGCGGCCTGCTCGTCGGAAGCGAAAGGGCACACACTTTTTCGATCGACGACCTCTACATCCCGTTGACGACGTCTGCACGTGCCGAGCCGTCCCGCGGTACGTCAAAGAGTGAATTGCGCGAACCCGGCGAGCCGCGCGACCAAACGGTCGAGCTACAGAAAATGCTCGAGCACCGCTGTGTCGTCATTACCGGCGACCCGGGCGCGGGAAAGACGACGTTCCTCAATCGCATCGCCAACATTCTCTCGAAAGCCGGTCTCGAAAACGACGCCACGCGCGTACGCAATGAACTGGGGCTCGGCGGGCGGCCTTTTCCCATTCTCATTCGAATCGCGGAATTGGCCAAACACATCACCACGAGCCGTTCCAAGAATGAAGGGCCGGCGAACGCGAATTTCCCGACCTGGTTGACCCATTTCCTGGCCGCGTCGTCCCATGCCTTTTCCTGGGGCTTGAACGAGAGGTTCTTTCGCGATCGGCTCGAAGGCGGCGATGCCTTGGTCATGCTCGACGGGCTCGACGAGGTGCCGACTGAGAAGCAGCGCAAATCACTCGTCGATCTGGTCGGCAGCGCGAGTCAGTCGGCCTACGATGGGTGCCGCTTCGTGGTCACAAGTCGCCCGGCCGCTTATCACGGTCGATCGATCCTGCCGGACTTCGAGCATGCGCGGATTGACGACCTGGACGACGACGCCATCGAGTCGTTTCTAGGGCACTGGTGCCAGGCACTCTTTCCCGATCGGCCCGCCAAGCGAAAGCAGCACCTCGATGAACTGCTGGCTGCCTTTCGCGTTCAGAGCGACATTCGTTCCATGGCGCACAACCCGGTCATGCTCACCGCGCTGGCCGTCGTCCACTGGAACCAGAAACGCCTGCCCGAGCAGCGCGCTTATTTGTACGAGTCCGTGCTCGGTTGGCTGGCCAAGGCGCGCGAGTCGCGCGAGGGTCGACCCACGCCCGAGCGGTGCATCACCCTGCTCCAGAATCTCGCCCTGGAGATGCAAACCCACAAGAAGGGTCGTCAGGTCCAAGTCAGCAGGCAGTGGGCCGCGCGGGCGATCGCGCCGCTCCTGCGCGCCACCGCGGAAGACGAACGCGTCGCCGCCGCTGAGGGCATCCTCCGCGACGAAGAACTGGACAGCGGGATCATCGTCGCCCGCGGTGAGCGCGACGTTCGCTTCTGGCACCTGATCTTTCAGGAATACCTTGCGGGCCGTGCCCTGGCAGGCAAGTCGGAGATTGCCCAGGGCGAGAAACTGTTGGCCACGGAAAACCTCCACAAGCCCGAATGGCGCGAGGTGGTTCTCCTGCTCGCCGGGGTGCTGCACCAGCAGGACATCGATCGCGTCGACACCATGTTCAAGACGATCCTCGATCAGGTCGACAATGAGTCGTCGTTATCCGACAAGGCGCTGTATGTGGGACTGCTTGGCGCGATCCTCCGTGACTTGTCGCCGGTGGGTTACGAGCCGGCGGACGTTCGCTACCCGGAGATGGCCGACGAGGTGATGGGTATCTTCGACCCGAAGAAGTCCAGGGGTATCGCCATCGAGGTGGCCATCGAGGCCGCGGAAGCCATCGGGCGTGCCGGTGATTCCCGTTTCGATGAGGCGACCGCCGACGACAATTGGGTCACCATCCCCGCGGGCGAGTTTTGGATGGGGTCCCAGAAGACGGCGAAATCGAAACCGCATTACGACCCCGACGCCTACGACGACGAGTTCCCGCCACATGAGGTACAACTGGCGCCTTACCGCATCGGGCGCTATCCCGTCACCGTGCTGGAGTATGGGCGTTTCGTCGATTCTGGCGAATACGGCAACAAGTCGTATTGGGAGGCCGGTGGATTCGAGCAGTGGCAGGAGCCGGAGGACTGGAATGAGCAAAAGGCCCACCCCAACCGCCCGGTGGTCGGCGTGAGCTGGTATGAGGCGACGGCTTACGCCACGTGGAAGGGTGTCCGGCTGCCGAGCGAGGCGGAGTGGGAACGCGCCGCACGCGGCGCCGAAGGGCGGCGCTATCCCTGGGGTGGCGAGGATGCCACATCGTTGTTGGCCAATTGTGAAGACAACGTGGGACGCCCGACGCCGGTCGGCGTATATCCGCGCGGGGCATCGCAGGAGGGCGTCCTGGACCTTGCGGGCAATGTCTGGGAGTGGTGCGCGGATGACTGGCACGGCAACTACGAAGGCGCGCCACGGGACGGCAGCGCGTGGACGGGCGCTGGCGAGTCAGGCGCCCGCGTTGTTCGCGGCGGGGCGTGGCTCTACATCGCCATCAACCTGCGTTCCGCGTATCGCAACAGCGGCGTGCCCGACAACCGCCTCGACAGCGTCGGGTTTCGTGTGGCGGCGGGGACTTAACCCTTTGCCCTTTTTCTCTTTTACCCTTTGCGGGGGTCCAGGGGGCGGAGCCCCCTGGTCGCGCCGGATGTCCTTCCTGCCACGCCGCGGAAGCATGATGGATGTAACCACATTTCCGTTACGCTTGTAGCTCATAGGGTACCGGAATCGTGGCACCCACCGTGTAATGCCCCGTCTCTCGCGCTCAGGGCTCTGATGTGTTTGCCCATAAGGGTGCAAGCGACGGGACAACAGAGCCCCAAGCGCCAGCGCGGGGTCCGATCGGATTCCATCGCATTGGGCGAGTTCCCTGCAATGAGATGGATGCGCCCGGAGAGTGTTCTCTCCGCCGGGCGTCGCTTGCCAGCGTGATGCTCTCCGGGATAGATTGGGGCGGTCCTTCGGAAGACCTGATTGCACCAACACAGACGGCGTCCCCGCGAATCCTCCCCTCAATACTGAAATCGCAGCTGCGCGGTAAGACCGGCAAGATGGGTAACTTTCCGCGATCTCACCCGAGTGCGGAAGCAGCGGCGATCCTTGTTTTGTTACAGGAGATTCGTTGGGTGTCATGGTTTGCCTCGGACGATAAAGGGAACCGGGCTGAGGTGGCGCCCATCTCAGGCAATGGTACGCGACTACGGATGGAGACGAATCCATGCGGAACACACCCAACCAGGGATTGGCCGGCAAGGCGCGGCGGAAGCACGTTCGCTCACGAACCACGCGCCTCTATCAACAGCAACTGATCGAGGACTATATCCACACGAGGAACGAGCCGGGAAAGTCGCCTCTGGATCGGTCGATTCCCATCGGTCACCACAGGGAGTTCGTGCCCACGGCGGAGGCCAATCCGGATGATTCGGCCGCCGGGCAGCTCGAACTGTCCTTGACGCCCATGGACGAAGATCGGGATGTGGCGTTTGTGGCGGTGCCCAAGGATGAGGCGAAGGCGTTCCGTCCCAGGCAATATGAAGCCCCCCGTCCGACAAGTCGCGAGATCACGAAACCGGCCGCGGCAAGTCAACCGATGGCGGTACGCCGATCGGGCGCCATTGAAGAGGTGAACGCGGCGTCTACCGATGAGTTCACATGGCGCGGATTCGCATTCGGATGTGCCATCGGTGGGGCGGCAGCGGCCGTGTTGCTGCTGTTCATTCGGATCGCATTCGCCTGACCCTTCTTTCAAGTTGATACGCGTCCTTCACGTGCAATTATTGCCGCGCCATATGGCTGGGCACAAAAGCGCCCCAAACGAAATGAAACACTGATGGGGGTGGTGGCGCGGTGGTGCTGCCGATTCCGATCCGCGAACGGCTGCGCGCCAGCGTATCCGGAGCCCCGGTGACGCTTTGCAGCACCCCAGTTACTTTCCCGGCAAATCGAACTGCACTCTTCGGCGTAAGTACCTCGCTGAGGATTGGCGTCCCGGCCGACAGCGCGGACCCACTCGCTGGCGCTCGGTGCTCTGACCCGCCCATTTTCCCTTCGTCGCTGCGTCGCTAAGTCGCTTCGTCGCTTTCCGTGTTGGCATCTTCCCTCCGAGCACATCATAATCCTGTCAGTGAGCGAAATCCCATCCATCACGGCCCCCGGATTCCTCTGGGCGGAAGAGGGCGAGCCTGCCCGGGGTATGGTCGCCGAGGTGGCCCCCTGCATCCCCACCCACCGTACCTACACCTTCGCCGTGCCCGAACCGCTGGAGGACAAGCTCGCGATCGGGCAGCGCGTCAACGTGCGTCTTGGCAAGCGCGGTCGTGTCGTCGCAGGATTCGTACTGCAACTGGACCGGAAGGAATGGGACAGCACACTGCGGCCCATCGACGGCCTGCTCGACGACGAGAGTTACCTTCCGCCCGACCTGGTTGAGCTGGGTCGCCGCATCGCGCGGCATTACGTCTGTCCGCTCGGTCAGACACTGAAGGCCATGACACCGGACGCCGTCCGTCGTGGTCGGGGCTTCCGCGGCGTCCGTTACGCGCGGCTGGTCAAGCCGATCGACGCGATTCACGAGGAGGGCGGTCGGATCTCGCCGCAGCGCCTGACATTGCTGGAATTCCTGTCGAAGCGATCCGACCTCGTATCCGTCGCAAATCTGCTGGAAGAGACCGGCGAATCTGCGGCCGTGCTTCGCGGTATGGCCAAGGCGGGATGGGTCGAGATTGTCGAGAAGGAGGAGGTGGCGCACGAAGTCTCTTTCGATGCCCCTCGCGTTGAGCCGGGTTTTGACCTGAACGACGAACAGGCGGCGGCGCTCGATCACATCGGCTCTGCCATCGACGCAAAGACGTTCTCCGTCACGCTGCTCTTCGGCGTGAGCGGCTCGGGCAAGACGGAGGTGTACGTCCATGCCATCCGCAAGGTGGTGGCGGCCGGCGGGCAGGCGATTCTGCTCGTACCCGAGATCGTGCTGACGACGCAACTCGTACAAAGGCTTGCCTCGCGGTTCGAGGATGTGGCCGTCCATCACAGCGGGCTGAGCGAGGTGCATCGTTCGATTCTCTGGCGACAGATCGCATGCGGCGAGAAGAAAGTCATCATCGGCACGCGTAGCGCGGTGTTCGCGCCGTGTCAGCGGCTCGGGCTGATCTGCGTCGACGAGGAGCAGGAGACCAGCTACAAGAATCTGCAGGCGCCGCGGTTTCACGTGCGCGACACGGCCATCATGCGGGCCGAGCAACTTGGGATCCCCGTCGTACTGGGCTCCGCCACGCCGTCGCTGGAGACGTGGTACAACTGCGAGCGGCGGTCGCACTACACGCGCATCGATCTTACCGAGCGCGTCAAGTCGCTACCCATGCCCAGAGTGCGCGTCGTGGATATGCAGGATGAGTGGGCGGAGCAGAAGCGGCAAGTGGTCTTCTCCCGCACCCTGGAATCAGGGATCGAAGCGGCCCTCGGACGCGGCGAACAGGCGATGCTGCTGATCAACCGCCGCGGCTTCGCGCCGTCTCTCTTCTGTCCGACCTGCAAGAGCCGCGTCACCTGCCCGCGCTGCAACGTGAGCTTGGTCTTGCACACCGCGAGCGGGCAGGCGGTCTGCCATTACTGCCAGATGCGTGTCCCGGCGCCCGACACGTGCCCCAACGTCGGCTGCGGCGGAAAGCTCACACGCGGCGGCATTGGCACGCAGCGCGTCGAGGAGATTCTGTCCCAACGCTTCCCCAAGGCCCGCGTGGCCCGTGCCGACAGCGACACGATGAAGCATCGGCGGCACTACGAGAAGATCGTCGCTGATTTTGAGGCAGGCCGGCTCGACATCCTGGTCGGCACGCAGATGATCGCCAAGGGATTGGATTTTCCATCCGTCTCGTTGGTCGGGGTGGTCGATGCCGACCCTGCGACCTTGGGCAGTGACTATCGTGCCCACGAGCGTCTGTTCCACCTCGTCACCCAGGTAGCGGGCCGCGCCGGTCGCGCGGATGCCTCGGGCAAGGTTGTGGTGCAGACCACCATGCCCGAATTGCCGGCGCTGATCCACGCGTTGGAGCACGATTTCGAGTCGTTCGCCAAGGAGGAACTTATCGCGCGGCAGCAGGCGGAGCTTCCACCGTTCTGCCGCCTGGCCCGCGTGGTGCTCACGCACGCCCGCGACAAGACGGCGCGCGATGAAGCCGAATTGCTGGCCGACCGTATCAAGTCGGCAGCGAATTCGCTGGGTCTAGCCGGCGTGGAAGTCCTGGGCCCCAACCCTTGCATACTCTCCCGTATCCGAGGCCGCTACCGCCACGACCTCCTCATCCGTACGCCCACCGCCGCGGAGATGCACAAACTCAACGATCAATTGACCCAGGACAACGCGTACCGCACGAAGGCCGAAACGGTCATCGTAGACATCGATCCGGTGTCGATGATGTGACCGTACGTTTGGTGAGTTTGGCAACATTTTTGTTCGGGCTTCGCCTGCCAAGGTGCGATGAAAACGCAGAACTCTCAGGCGCGTGGACCCCGCCCTGCGTTCTCGTGTGGAAAAACTCAGACACTACCCGCGCCTGGGCGCGGCTGAACGACTCCCCGGCGGGGGATCGCTGAGGAGCGCCTCACGGGCGATTCGTTGCCAGACGGCGGTCATGAGTTGGCGGTCGAGCTGTTGCTCTTCGTCTACCATGACCTTCATGCGGACTTGCGTTTCTGCGGGTGATCGCGGGGTGATTAGCAGCGTCACTTTCTTGACATGGTATTTCGCCTGCTTCCTTTTGGATAACGACGCCTTGTGACCATAGTCACCTACAGTGCCGGTGATGATGCCGGAACTCCGGTCGGAGTGATCGATGATCAGCCCCATGCTGAACAAGGCGTTGACGGCCGCTTCGTACGTCTGGTCGAACGGCCGTTGCAGGTCGCGCGTCTCCAGGAAGCGGATTTCCGCCTGCGTCATCGTGTTGTGTGCGCAGCCGGTCAGTGCGAATACGCACGGCAGAAATATGCATGCCGCGATTAAGCGCCTATCCCAGAAACTCCACTGGGGTGCCACTGGCGGCTTGTCCGCCAGTGCCGGCCGGCGACCGTCGCCCGATTCTGAGATAGACTCTAAGCTGATTCGCCGGTGAGCCGTGTCCATCCTACGAGCCAGCGGGTGCCCCATCCTTCGCGTCAGCGAAGGGTGGGGGACGGACCGTGTTGCGGGATAACGATCGACTAGCATTCGGCGGTTCACTGTCGTGGTTACTAGCGTAATTGCCTGTGGGCGATGCCTACCCTGTAGCTGTTTCTCGACGTCCCCCACCCATTGCTCCGCAATGGATGGGGCACCCGCGCAATGGGCGGGGCACCGCCGTCGTCGCCTTCTCAAAACTTCGTCTGGGTGATCCGGTAGTCCTTCACAACGTCGTTACTGTCGAAGTAGATGATCAGCATGACCGTCGTTTCCGACCGCGTGCTCGACGTCGCGCCGCCGCCGATCAGCCCACCGCCCGCACCGCCGCTGCCCGCGGCGCCGCCGCCACCACCGAGGCCGAACGCCCCGCTGGTCTGTTTGCTCGACACCTTGTCGTAGATCCACATTTCGTCGCCGTCACGACGGGTGACGATGTTGGGCGGCCCGAAGACCTCGACCACCTCGGCCAAATGCGTCCGCCCCGGCTCGATGTGCCGTCGCGCGTTACCCGGCGTGATCGGGCTGGGTCCGGATGATACGCAACCGGCCGCCAGCCCGCCGACCAACAGGATTCCTGCCATCAGTTGCCTGAACATGATGTCTCTACTCCGTTTCGTTTGGACCGGCTGGCATGGGCAAACTCGTTTGCCCGTGACATCCACTTGCGGCAACACGAGCAAGCTAGCGCTTGCCCCTACCACCCGCCGCGTTCGCGCACCCCAAGCGGCAAAACAAACGCCGGTCGCCATGGGATGTCATCGGAAGGATCCCGCGAAATTCGCCATGAGAAACGGGGTGGTTGGACTGAGATGTGCGTGGCGGGCGGTCGGATGATGCTGGGAAGGGGGGTGAGGGCGACCGTGTAGGGGGCCTGAACAAGTGACGGAACGACGGGCGGAGAGCGACGGAGGTAAAGGCGGCCGGTGCGGAAGCCTGAACGAGCGACGAAGGGGACGGCCCGTAACGCAGGCATCCTTGCCTGCAGCAACATCCTTGCCTGCAGCAAAATGAACGGAGCGACGGAGTTGGGCATCAGCCCCGAGCGCAACCGAGTGGATCCACGCTGTCTACCGTGGCGCGAAGCCGTGGAGATCTGAACGACCCTCTGCTAAGATGCCGCCGGAGGTCTGACTGATAGAAGAAGTTATCGATCGAAAGGGGCTTGATGATGATCCGTGCGTACGCCGCCCATGAACCGAAGGGGCGACTCGAACCGTTTGAATACGATCCGGGACCGCTTCCGCCGTCACATGTCGAGATCGACGTGCAAGCCTGCGGCATCTGCCACTCCGATCTCTCGATGCTCAACAATGACTGGCGGCGTTCGGTGTATCCGTTGGTGGCGGGGCACGAGGCGGTAGGCACGGTGTCGGCCGTCGGCGAACACGTGACGACTGTGCGGATCGGCGACACCGTCGGGCTCGGCTGGTACGCCGGCAGTTGCATGGCCTGTACCCAGTGCATGCACGGCGATCACCATCTCTGCCGCGCAGGCGAAGAGGTGATCGTAGGCCGCCACGGCGGCTTCGCGGAGAAGGTACGCTGCAAGCCGGAGTGGGCGATTCCGATTCCGGACGGGCTGGACGTGATGAAGGTCGGTCCCATGTTCTGCGGCGGCATCACCGTGTTCAGTCCCATCGTCGAGTGCGGCGTCGCCCCGACCGACCGTGTGGGGGTCATCGGCATCGGCGGTCTGGGGCACATGGCCGTCCAGTTCTTGAACAAGTGGGGCTGCGAGGTCACGGCCTTTACTTCAACTGGTGCCAAGGCGGACGAGGCAAAGAAGATGGGCGCCCATCACGTGGTCAATTCGCGCGATCCGGACGCCCTCGATGGTGTCGCCGGCTCGTTCGATTTCATCATGTCTACCGTGAACGTGGAGTTGGATTGGAACAAGTACCTCGCGGCCCTGTCGGCGCGCGGACGCTTTCACGTAGTCGGTGCCGTGATGGAGCCGATGGCGATCCCCGCGTTCAGCCTGATCGGCGGGCAGAAGAGCGTGTCGGGTTCGCCGCTCGGTTCCCCCGCAACGACGGCGACAATGCTTGAATTCTGCGCGCGGCACAAGATCGAGCCCATCACGGAGCACTTTCCGCTCAGCAGGGTCAACGACGCGATGGACCACTTGCGGTCCGGCAAGGCGCGCTACCGCATCGTGCTCGATAACGACTTCGGGTAAAAGCCGGCTGAGACTGCTGTGGCTTCGCATCTTGTTTTTTGGGTGCACCGAGGGTGGCATGGGCAAACTGGTTTGCCCGTGTCTCCTGCAAGCGCCGTAGGTTGCAGCGACGCACGGCAGCGCCGAAGGGTGCGGTGAAGCCGCACCGTACGCTCTGATTTCGCTCTGACCCCGAAGGGGTCAAACAAAATAGCCCAGGGTAAGACCGCCGCAGGCGGTCGCCACCCTGGGTTGCTGGCCCAACGAGGGACCCAACCCTGAAGGGGTCGCACAAACACATGCGGTATTACACACCGGCACGGCGAATGCCGCCCCGGCTCTTCTATCGCGTGCGATGATCCGCACCTACAATGGGCCACTTATGATCGATCGATACTACGCGGCCGCCTGTCAAACCGACTTCCCCTGTGCGAAGCATCGTCGCGAGATCGCCGACCGCACGGCGCGAATGTGCGAACTGATCGAGCAGACGATCGTCGGCTACGAACCGTTCTTCGACGTGCGACTCCTTGTGTTTCCGGAGTTCGCCCACACAGCTCCCATCTACGACAACATCCCGCAGTTGCGCGAGCAGCTGGCCGTCGAGCTACCCAACGAACACACGGATCGCTACGCCGCGTTGGCCAAGAAACACGGCTGCTATATCCAGACGGGCACGTTCCTTGAAGTCGATCCGAAGTACCCTCAAGTGCTCTTCAACACGACCGCACTGATCGGCCCCGGCGGCATGTTGAGCCGCTATCGCAAGGTCAATCCCTGGCTGCCCTGGGAGTTGCACGCCAGTCCCCACGACCTTCCCCATTACGAAGAGGACCCTTTCCCCGTGGTCGATACGGAAATCGGCCGGCTGGGCGTCGCCACCTGCTACGACTGGCTCTTTCCGGAATCCATTCGGCAGATCGCGTTCCAAGGGGCGGAGATCATCGCCCGCGTGTCGGCCTACATGGACCCCTGGGGCGCGACCCCGCCGATGGACTGGTGGACGATGTTCAACCGCGTCCGTGCCGTCGAGAATACGACCTATGTGGTGGCGGCCAACCAGGGCGCAAGCCTTCGACACTATCCCCCATTCAGTTGGCCCGGCGGCAGCATGGTGGTCGACTATGACGGCCGCATCCTCGCCCAGGCCGACGTCGGACCCGGAGAGAAGATCGTTGTCGCCCCGATCGACCTCGCCGCCCTCCGCGCCGAACGCACCCGCCGCACCGGCCACGACATGCGCGCCCACCTCCGTAGCGAAGTACACGACTATTTGCACACTCCGCGCCTCCCACGTCCCGAAGAAAGTGACCATCCCATGACACTAGACGGCAATCGCCGCCGGATCGATGCGGCACAACAAAATCTCAAAACCGATCGAAACCAGTAGGGTGGGCACCGCCCGCAAAGCAGGCGATCAGAGCCCGAAGCGCCAGCGCCGGGGCAGACGACGCCATCAGAGCCGGGAACGTCAGTGCCTCGGCAGGTCCATGCCCCGTCGCGTGGGTTGACAAACCCACCCGCGCATGCCGTCCGCCACTCGTATGAAAGCACCGCCCGAGCCCGGTGACTGCGTGACGGCGTTCCATGTCCGCCGGAAGGGGCCGGACCTTTTGAACCATGAGCGCTCCGCCCGGCGTTAAACTGAGGCTTTGAAATGGGTTCGTTTCGTAAAATACTTTTTTCATCGGTGACTCCATCATGACACATCCGTCCGGCGAGTGCGCGGACCGGCTCCCGGGGATATATCGTGGCGGGCGATCGGGGGTCGTGACGGTTCTGGGTGATCAAGGCTGCCGGCTGATGGCTGCCGGTTGATAACCGACGGGCACCGGCCATGCAGGCACCAAGGCACGAAGGATCAGACCAGTAGGGTGGGCACCGCCCACCGAGCGAAATCATGCCGTCCGCCACTCGTATCAGAGCACCGGGCGCGCGCCCGGTGACAGCATTACGACACTCAATGTCCGTGGGCTCGCGCCCACGGCTCTGATGCCGATGCAATCATTTCTGAGAGGGTAAGGAAGAGGCCGGGGGTAGCCGGCCACTCCCTCCCCGTTGTCGCGACGGGGTCAGTTCCCCGTATTTACCGGCGTGAGGGTCTCTCACCGGGCGACCCCAACCGAAGTTGCCCCGTGAC
>Ga0210111_1000275_pt1 | contig 13791 bp, 9 predicted proteins | sample China_Galinas_PW_6_FD_185520 | JGI IMG/M metagenome (GOLD analysis project Ga0210111, IMG submission 185520) | Wetland microbial communities from San Francisco Bay, California, USA, that impact long-term carbon sequestration - China_Galinas_PWC_D2... | ecosystem: Environmental > Aquatic > Marine... | reverse complement strand
GTTCCTGCAAGTCGGTGTCCATCCAGATGACCATGCCGCCGCGCGCCGCGTCGATGCCCGCCGTACCGGCCACGTGCTGCCCGAAATTGCGACTGAGCACCAGCAGCTTGATGCGCGCGTCATCTTTCGCCGCCGATTCGATGACCGACACACCGCCGTCAGTACTTCCGTCGTCTATGAAAAGGAGTTCGTACGACAGGGCCGTGGCCTGCATCACAGACCGCAGTCGTTCCAGGAGTTCCGGCAGGTTTTCTTCCTCGTTGTGGAAGGGAAGGACGATGCTCAGTTCGGGCGGTGCGACGGGAGCGCGATGCCCTGTCTGGGTCGTAGCTCGGACACAATCGAATTCTGACATTGCCAGGTGCGTCATGTCATCTCGCGGCTGAATAAACATGTCGTGTCGCGATAACGCTTGTTGCAGTCCGGGTGGCGTGGGCCAACCAGATGGCCCGTATCCCCCCGGTTCCCGCACTGGCCGACAAGCGGCCAGTGGCCCAATTCTCTAGTGCATGACCACGTGCCCGTCGGTCAGGGTGATGGGCACGTGCTTCATCCATTCGAGCTTTCGCCACCACGCCTGGTTGTCCTGATACCAGTTGACCGTGCGCTGCAACCCTTCCTCCAAAGACGTTGGGGCGCGCCAGCCGAGCAGTTGTTCCGCCTTGTCGGTCGAGCTGATGTGCAGTTCGACCTGTCCGGGGCGGTTTTCGATGTGCTCGATCGGAGCGCTCGTGTTGCCGACCGTTTCGCAGATCATCCGGCTCAGCGTGCCGATGTCCGTGGCCATGCCGGTGCCCAGGTTGATGACCTCGCCCAGCACGGCGTCGAGCGGTGCTTCGAGCACACGTAGCATCGCATGACAACTGTCGGTCACGTAGCACCAATCGCGGGCCGCCGAGCCGTCGCCGTGAAGCGTGATGGTCTCGCCGTCGATGGCGCTGGTGACGAATCGTGGGATGCATTTTTCCAGGTGCTGATACGGGCCGTACTGGTTGAACGGTCGGACAATGACGGCCGGGATGCCGTAAGTCTTCGCGTACGAATAAACCAGCCTGTCCGCGCCGCACTTCGCCGCAGCGTAGGGCGAATAAGGCTGTAGTGGATGCTCTTCGGTCATCGGTTGCGACACGGCGCTGCCGTATACCTCGGACGTCGACACATGCACAAACCGCTTGATCCGATTCCGGTTGCGGAGGACTTGGTCAGCGATGACCCGCGTACCGATCACGTCCGTTTCGAAGAAGACGACGTTATCGTAAATGCTCCGCGCCACATGCGACTCGGCCGCGAAGTGGATCACCGTGTCGACCTTCTGCATCAGATCGCCCACGATGCCCGCGTTGCACACGTTGCCGTACCAGAAGTGAAACCGCGGATCGTCGTGGATCTCCGGCGGCAGATTCTCGGGGTTCCCCGCATAGGTGAGGGCGTCGAGGACGTGAACTTCGACCTTGGGGTAACGCCGCATCAGCAAACGCACAAAATTCGATCCGATAAAGCCCGCTCCGCCGGTGATGAGTATCGAGTCCATAGATGGCGTCCGGTAAGAGGTTTCTGGTCCCCCTGGCGTACGTTGTGCAGCAATGGCCGCGAAAACCACAATTTCAGCGATGGTTTATCGGATGACCCGCGACACCCCTGAACTTATCGGGCAGTGAAGCAGCACCCGAGATGGCGTCTCCCAGCGTCAGATTCGTTCTATTACGACCGATAGGAAGGGCAGGTATTGACTGCCGCCTCGTGGTGCGTCTGAACACACCGTGGCGAGTGCGCGCCGATCCGACGGCCGCGCGGGGTGTCCAGCCACGGATTCTCGGACGCTGCGGGACGGGCGGAGCGGTTCGGAATAGGGCGCGAATCGGGATTCACCATGACGACGATCACGGCAACCAGTCTCGTGTCGAGCTCCCAAGCAGGTCGAGCGGTGCGCCAATCGCACTTGTGGCCGCTGGGGATTGTGATCATCGGGGCGTTGCTGCTCTATGCTGAGACGACTGCCCGCTTCGGGCATGCCCTGGCGGTGGCCGACGCGCATCTCTACTACACCCACGCGCATTCCTGGTATTTTGATGGAGACTGTGATTACGAGAACGACATTGCGGGTAACCCGGCCCTGGAAGTCCGGGACTTCTATCTGGCACAGCGATCACCCGCCGGACGCGTGGTCAACATCTTTCCTTGCGGCTGGTCCATCGTGGCGATGCCGTTTCTTGCCTTGGCCGATGGGCTGACAGCCCTGCACAACGCGATCGTCGATCATCCACTGCCGCGAGACGGGCACTCTGTGTACTACCGTGCCGTGGTGCCACTTGCCCATGTCCTGCTGGGCCTGATCGGACTGTGGGCGGGTTATGTCGTCACGGCGCGCTATTTCTCCAAGACTAGTGCGGCCTGGTCTGCGGCGGCTGTCTGGCTCGGCACCAACGTGAGCTACTTCGTCAGCGTCGAGCCGACGATGAGCCACGCCGCCAGCCTCGGCTTCGTGGCATTGATGATCCTGGTGAGCGACAACATCCACCGTCGTGGCTGGTCGATGTCGCGCGCGCTGGCACTGGGGTTTTCATGCGGCATGATGGCGGCGGTACGGCACCAGAACATCGCCTGGATTGTTGTTCCGCTGTTATTGTTGGGTCCCACGATTGCCCAGTCTACCTGGAGTCGACAGTCACGATGGCTCCATTCCTGGGGATTCGGAGTTGTCGCCCTACTGGCATTCGTGGTGTGTCTTGCGCCCCAAGTTGGCGTCAATCTGGCCACCCACGGTACGGTCATGAGCCAACTGGGAGCTTACATGCCGGACTGGCTTCACCCCGATTTCGGGCGGGAGTTGTTTGCTGTTCCGACCGGCCTGTTCGTGCTATATCCTCTATCCTTCCTCTGTGTGATAGGCGGCTTGGTCCTCGCGTGGCGAACACGCCATCTACCCCTGACAAGATCGCTGTTCGCCGGCGGAACGGCCATTTTCTATATGAACGCGTGCGCAGCCTTCGGTCCCTCAAGACGTTATGCCTGCTGCGCGGTGCTTTTCATGCTCGGTTTTGCCGCCGCGATGCAGTGGTCGAGCGGTGTTCGCTGGCGATCCGCGATGCTCGGTGCCCTTGCGACGATCTGCTGTGCCGGGAATCTCATGTTGTTGATAATGGCGGACCGATGTCTTGTTGACCGAGAGCTCTTCACCGCGTGTCCCATCCATCCGCTTGACCTGCTGGGAAACGTGAGTCGTCTGGCCGGCGGCTGATTCTCGGCTGCCGGAGACCCCCGGAAAGTGAGCCATCTGGGTGAATATCCGTTCTGCGCCCACACGTTACATTTGACTAACGAAACGGGTTGCTGAATGTGGATTGCCACTCTATAGTACCCGTGGCCGGTTTCCAGCAAACGCACCCGGGCGGTTGTTTTTGTCCTACGAGATGGCGAGATGCTCGGCCGGGCAGGGCGCTCAATTGTCCGATTCTCGCGTTACCTTGGCGGTCTTCGAAACGGCTGTCGAGGGCTCCGTTGTTAGACCGATTGGTGCGTATGGCTATTCGGTATAGTAGATTAGTTTTCAAGGTATAAGGGTATAGCTCTTTTTGTGTCTGCACTAGGACCGGAGTAATTGAAATGGCGAAAAAGCAGTCAGGCGTGGCGATCGTTGATCAAATGGCCAAGGCGATGCTCGTGGCCGCCCGCACGGTGGATTATGTACTGGAATCGCGCGCTGTCGAAGTCGCAACCGATACGCCGCTTTCCAACTCGAAAGTGCAGGTCATTCGCCTGCTCGCCCAGCGGGCCGGCCAGACCTCCAGCCAGGTAGCACGCTACCTCGGCGTCAGCAAACCAGCGGTGAGCCAGATCATCGATTCGATGGTCCGGTCCAAGCTGGTGACCAGGAAGACGTCCAAAAGCGACAGGCGCGAAGTCAACTTGACGCTTACGGAGAAGGGCAAGAATCTCAACAAGGTCGTCCGGGCTCAACAGCGACACTTCATCCGCAATGCCCTTCGAGGGGTTAACGCCACAAACGCCAAGCGTTGGATCGACACCTTGACCGAGATCGCCAGCGCCCTCGGGCTTGCGGACAAAGCCTTCGAGGATCACTGCATGCAGTGCGGCGCTCACGACGATGGATCATGCGTACTGGTCGGTGGCGATGCCACTTGCCATTTCCTCGAGTACCAGCCACGCGCGGCGCTGGTTGGCAAGAAGGCGAAGGCCAAGCCTAAAGCTAAGGCCAAGGCTAAGGGCCGAAAGACCAAGAAGTAGGTATCCATCGCTTCTGCCGGGGGTGGAGAACCGATGCGGATCATGCCGGACCCGAATGACGCCTTGGTGTAGGGCGTACATTCGGGTCCGGCTTCATTGTCTCCCGAGCAACACGCAACCACACGGGTCCGTGACACTTTCGGCGGGCTTTCATAGAAGGGCAGGTGGTTCTCCCGGCTATGCCGGGAAGTTCACCTGCCTTGCCAAATCGGCAGGTCAACGCGCCGCTGAGGCGGAGCAACGACCTGCCCTACCGCTGTTCGCGTCCGCCGATTCTGTCACGCACCCCAACCACACCGCCTGGTGGCAGCCAGTTTTGCGGCACGCCTTTCCCGTGGTAAGGTTTGCTTCTTGGCCACCGGCAGGTTGGAGGAGGTGCAAGAGTCGCGGTGGGAGTATTCGGTATTGGCGCTGCCATGGCTGGTGCAGGGAGCAGCCGCGAATCTCACGACGGGACAGCGAAGCCCAGGGCGGTTCGGACTATGCTGAGCGCATCCATCGAGGATTACATCAAGTCCATCTACAAGCTCGAAGTCGAAGAGCAGAAGGCAACTACCAAGCGCATCGCCGAACGGCTGGGCGTGAAGATGGCGTCCGTGACCGGCATGATGAAACACCTGGCGGCCGAGGGTTATGTGCGGCATAAGCCCTATCACGGTGTCCAACTGACGGCAGCCGGCCACGAGGTGGCACTCGACCTCGTTCGCCGTCATCGATTGATTGAGCTGTTCTTGTCACGCACGCTCGGTCTGCCGTGGGATGAGGTCGACGCCGACGCGGAGGTGCTAGAGCACGCCGTCAGCGATCGGCTGATCGAACGGATCTACGAGTATTTGGGTCGCCCGGAGTTCGATCCGCACGGTGCGCCGATTCCCACTAAGAACGGCCCGATCCCGCCGCGCCGCGGAAAGCCGCTTGACGAACTCGAGGTCGGAGAGAAGGCCCGCATCGTTGAGGTCTCCGACGGCGACGCAGAGTTCCTTCGCTATCTCACGCGGCTGAACATCAAGATCGGCTCGACAGTCACAGTCCGCGAAATCGCCCCGTTCAGCGGCCCGATGACACTGAGCGTTGGCCGCAAGAGTGTGTCCATAGGCCGCGAAGCCTGTGCGCATATCCGCGTCTCCGGCGACCCCAAGACTAAGCCGTCCGCCAAGGCGTAGCGACCCTTCTTGCGCGACACTGCGCTCTCGTGGCGATCCACCCGCAGGGACACTTCTGCCTCGGCGACAAAACCGCGATGGACGACCTGACCAGTCACCGGCCCCCCGAACGCACGTCCAAACAGGTGATTCTCACTTGAATTGGACCCTGATCATCTCAGATGAGTGGACCGACTGCATCATGACACCGGCGTCGTCGGGGAATCTCCAACGTTGGACGGAGGAGTGCCGGCGGGGTGCCCTATCCTCCGCGCCGGTGGTGGGGGACAGGCTCTATTGTTCGAATGGCGGGTCGATATTCGAATTCGGATCGAGGAGTTCCTCCGGATAGCGCACCCACTGCAGGCATAGCCCCAGCGCCGGCGCGGTGGGGCCGGCCTCGTTGCGGTCGCGGCTCTCCAGGATAGGTACGATGCGATCCGGCTCCCAATGCCCGCGTCCCACTTCGATCAAGGTTCCCGCGATATTACGCACCTGATTGTGGAGAAAGCCGTCGCCCTCGACGTCGATGTGTACCTCGTTGCCGCAGCGCGCGACGTCGCATCGCATGACCGTGCGCACCATCGTTTCCCGTACGGTTCGTTTCGGCGTCAGCGAGGTGAAATCCATCTTGCCGACGAAGTGGTGCGCGGCGGCCTGCATGCGATCCACGTCCAGGCCCGCCCAGAAGTGGTAGGTATAACGCTGCACGAATTCCTCGACCGGACGCGCCAGTGCGTTGTAAATCCGGTAGCGGTAGAGCTTGCTCAGTGCCGACCTGGTAGCGTGAAAGGCCGGGTGTACGTCGCGCACCTCGATGATGGAGATATCAAGCGGCAGTCGCGCCTGGATGGCCCGCTGCATGCGCTCCGCCGGCATGTCGTGATCCGTGGCGAAGCTGTCCACGTGCCCGATGGCGTGTACGCCCGCGTCGGTTCGGCCCGATCCGATCAGATCGACCGGATGTCGCATCACGCGCTGGAGCGTGCCCTCGAGCTCCTCCTGCACGGTACGAACGCCCCGCTGCCGCTGCCACCCGTGGAAATCCGTGCCGTCGTACGCAATCCGCATGTAAATTCGACGCAGCATACGTTTATCCAGTGGCCAGACGTCGACCAACAGCCATCAGCAAAAAAAAGACATTTCACCACAAAGACTTAGCGCGGCCTATCGGCCGCAACCAAAAAAAGATGATTCACCACGAAGACACCAAGGCACGAAGAAAGGACTCTTTCTCATTCGGCCTGGCATCAAGAGTCAGTCTTGCCGGTTCTGATGTCGACGTCGGAGGTAATTTCCTGTCTCCTTCACGCTCGCCACCCGCTCGCCCTCAGCCAGAACCAAATGGAGAACGCAGTGTGCAAATGCAGAAGAATCTTCGCAACTTGCGAAGAAATCAAGGGTTAGTAGTACAAAGGCACAAAGAAAAGAGGATTTGTTTTTTCCATCTCCGTACTCGGGCGGCAGGTCAAGTTGATCACCCTTGCGCCGGCTTAATCCCCTTCGTGCCTTTGTGTCTTTGTGGTTAATCCTCTTTAAATCAGTTCATTTTGTCATCCGGAATGAGCGGGAAAAAATGGATCAATCGCAACTCGGCGAGCGACCCCAGTGGAGCTTGGTGACCAGTTTGTGCCAACGCGCGTACAGAGGATTATGCACGAGCAGATAATCGGAATCGAACCGGCGCACCGTGACGCGATCGCCCGGCTCGAGTTTGCAGGTGACCTGCCCGTCGATGATGGCCGTCGACCCCTCGTTGACGTCCGACGCGTGAATCTCGATGACGGAGTCGCTCTCGACCACCAACGGTTTGTGCGTCAGTGAATGCGGGTTCAACGGTGACAGCACGATGGCGGGCACGCGCGGCTGCAGAATCGGCCCGCCGGCCGACAAGTTGTGTGCCGTCGATCCGCTCGGCGTGCAAACGATCAGCCCGTCTCCGGCCACGGTCGTCAGATGCTCGCCGTTGATGGACACGCCAAGTCGCACGATGCGGTACGGCGGCCCGGCGTGAATCACGCAATCGTTGATCGCCAGTGACTTATCGTGCACACGTCCGTCGTGTTTCACCGTTACCTGCAGCGCAATGCGCGGTGTCACCAGCGTGTCGTCGCAGACCGCACGGTGCAGGGATGCCTTGAGTTCGTCCACGGAAAACTCGGCCAGAAATCCCAGCTTGCCGATGTTGACGCCGATCAGCGGGATCGGATGGGTACCCAGGGCGCGAGCTACGCCGATCAACGTGCCGTCTCCACCGAAGACGATGATGCGATCCGCTTCGGCGCGGACCGCTTCGCTCACGTCCAGGCCCACACAGGTGCCGGCGATCTCCACGTCCGCGGCGGTAAAGGATTCGACGGTGCGTAGCGCGTGCTCCGCCTCCGGCTTGTTGGGATTCGCCATCAGGTATACGCGCCGGACGGCGGCGTGATTGGATGTCATCGTATCTCTCAGCGGGCGGCGTATGGCGCGGTCCTGTCCGGAACCACCGGTTTCCTGCGCCACCGGCGAGCCAAACTCCTTCACCGAGAGTAAGTCTAACAGATAAGCGGACATTTGCGAAAGGTCGATAAGAGTGGATACCGTCACAACGCACCGCAACCGGGTGTGGCTCGCAACGCATGCCTATCCGTGTCGCGCGATTGCTTCCCGCCGGCACTTCCCGTGTGCCGTCGATCACCCTGGCAAGGCAACCTCCGGACGAGGCGTGATCCTCCACGCGACGGTGGGGGTGTCGCACTGGAAAAACGCGTGTATCCGGCTCGCCAGTATGTTCCCGTCTCACTACAATCGGACTCATGGCCGGATGCCCGAAATGTCAAAGTGAAATCGCCGAGGACAGCCAATTCTGCCCGAATTGCGGCTCGAAGATCCCGCGCGCGGGTGATCGTACGATGACATCGCCCGATCCCTTGCGAAGGCCCGTCCCGGCGGTTTCCCGAGCTTCCACAACGTCATCGGGGCTCCATGGCCGGTTTGAACCGGGAACGGTACTCGGTACGCGTTACCGAATCGTTGGCATGCTCGGCAAGGGCGGCATGGGCGAGGTGTATCGCGCAGATGATCTTGAGCTCGGCCAATCCGTGGCGCTTAAGTTCCTGCCCGAGCGTGTCGCGACGGACGTAGCGGCCATGAACCGCTTCCGCAATGAGGTGCGGACCGCGCGTCAAGTGGCACACCCGAATGTCTGTCGTATGTACGACATCGGCGAGGCCGATGGGCACGTGTTCCTGTCGATGGAATATATCGACGGCGAAGACCTGTCACAGGTGCTACGCCGGATGGGGCGGCCTACGAGCGAAAAGGCGCTGGAGATCGCGCGTCAATTGTGCCTCGGGCTCGCTGCGGCCCACGAAAACGGTGTCCTCCACCGCGATCTCAAGCCCGCGAATGTGATGATCGATGGCCGTGGTCGCGTACGGATCACCGACTTCGGTTTGGCTGGTCTGGTCGACGAACTTGCCGCCCAGGAGGAACGTGCCGGAACGCCCGCCTACATGGCGCCCGAACAGCTCTCAAGCGGCACGGTTTCCGTCAGAAGTGACGTTTACGCGCTCGGGCTCGTGCTGCATGAAGTGTTCAGCGGCAAGCGCGTATTCGATACGAATAGTATCTCGGAACTGAAGCAGCTCCATACGTCCAGCTCGATGGCCAGCATTTCGACAAGCGGCATCGAGGTTGATCCGGCCATCGAGCGGGTGATTCTCCGATGCCTGGAAAAAGACCCTAAGCAGCGACCTTCGTCGGTGTACGCCGTCCTCGGTGCGCTGCCGGGCGGCGATCCCCTGGCGGCCGCACTGGCAGCGGGCGAAACGCCGTCGCCCGAACTGCTCGCCGAGGCTGGGGAGGCGGGCGGATTGGCGCCGCCGATCGCCATCGGGTGTCTGGCCGTCGCACTGTGTCTGCTCCTGTTCAATATCTGGGCGGCGCCGCAACACGCGCTGTACGGGATGGTCTCCCTTGATACGCCCGAGCAGGAGTTAGCGCTGCGGGCCCGCGACATGATCAAGGAATTCAGTGGGCGCGACATTCCGGAATACCGTGCATTCGGATTTACCGTTCACAACGAGTATCTGAAGCATGTGGAGAATACCGACCCGTCCAGCGACCGCTGGAATCGTCTGGCTAATGAACGGACCCCTGCCGTCGCTTTCTGGTATCGCGTAAGCCACGACGTGATGAATCCAAGTGGGCTACACTTCGATTTGACGCGGAAGGATGATCCCCCATTGTCCGGTGGTGGTAGCGCACTGATCGAACTCGATCCGGCCGGTCGACTTCTTTACCTGGCGTCCGTTCCGGAGCCCAAACCTGCTGATGCCCCTACCGAATCGGCACGGGCCCCGACTCTGCTTTTCGAGCGTGCCGCCCTGATACCGGATGATTTTTCCGCGACCGAAGTCGTCAAGACGCCGCCGGTCCCGTGCGATGACGTGAAGGCCTTTCGGGGGATCTACAGTGAGAAAACCGGCGAAACCGTCGTCGTCCAGTGCGGCTCTTATCATGGCCGGCCCAATTACTTCGAGATCATCGGCCCGTGGAACCAACCCGGGGGCGAGTTACCCGCCAATGCCATGCCGCAGGCACCGTGGTTCGTGGCTGTTGTTGGCATCGCTACACTTATCGTGACGATTCTGCTCGTGCGGCGGAATCTCAAGCTCGGTCGCGGCGATCGCAAAGGGGCTTTTCGTTTGGCTCTCGGCATTGGGGTCACGATGATGGTCGCCTGGGCGATTCGAGGAATTGAGATTCCGGGATCGGTCCGCGAGATCTTCGCCAATCTACTCTGGGACAAGCCCGTCGGCCATGCCCTCTACCATGCGTTCTTGTTCTGGTTACTCTATATCGCGCTGGAACCCTATGCCCGGCGGATTTGGCCGCAGACCCTGGTGTCATGGACACGACTCCTCATCGGGCGTTTCCGCGATCCACAACTTGGGAAGGATATTCTCGTCGGCGGTCTCCTCGCGGGGACAACGGGTGTCCTGACATGGGCGTTCTTCGAGGCGAGAATCTGGATGGGGGAGTCTCCGCAGCCGCAAATCCACGGTTTGTTTGACCAACTCGGATTCCGCGCTCAGCTGGGACACGTGGTGGGAGGTGTTGACGGCGCCATCGCCATGCCGATGCAACTGTTGGTCGTACTTGTGATCCTGCGTCTGTTCTTGAGAAAGACCTGGGCGGCGATCGTCGCTTTTCTGCTCCTAGCGGTCGTCGTGTTTACACTGGGGTCCTTGTCGGGACCGGATGGGTATGCGTCGGTCGCGCTCGGCGTCGTGCAAGGATTGTTCGCGGTCGGGCTCATCACGATCGTGCTCATTCGCTTTGGCCTGGTGGCATGTATCGTGGCGGCCTTTTCTATGCAGGTGTTTTCCAATGCGCCGCTCACCTTTGATTTCTCGAAATGGTACGCCGGGCCTGCGCTACTACCGGTCGTGGCGTGCGCCGCGCTATTTATTTATGGCTTCTATATCGCTTTGGCCGGCCGACCGCTCTTCCGCGATGAACTCCTGGAAACCGGATGAGTGGGTTGTGCCTAAGTCTGACCGACGCCTGACCTAATCGCATCTTGCGATCGGACTGCTAGAACAAGAACGCGTCGAATGGAGGTGCACTCAGCGGCTGACCATGGAGGAGCGTACGTGACGTTTTCCGGGATAAGTCGGCGCGTTTTCATCCTCTAAGAGCGCCATGAACTTCGTCGCAATGCCCGCCGCATCCAGACCGCACTCGGCCAATTGAGACGGTCGGGATCCATGGGCCACAAACCGGTCTTCCGGTATGCCGATCCGTGCCGCCCCAGCTTCCGTCCCATCTCGATGGCCGCGAATGTATCGTAGGACCGTACCACGAGGGGATCACCCTTGCGCTGCGGAATTTCAACTGACACGATCTCGTCATCAAAGCGTCCGCTCTCCTGGGCGGCCTTGGTCTTCTGCTGACTCTCAAAGGCGAAGCGATCTTGATCGTCGCGGCTGACTTCGAACTTCCGCGCGACGCTCTCCGCCGTCTCGGCCATGCTGAACGGATAGTACATTTCCGCAAGCTTCTTATTTGTGAACCGCCAGCCAATTGTCGTATCGTGGACTTCGACGCGTCGATCGAAGGCGGTCTCTCCCTTGGCCATCACGAACGGCGCCCGGCTCATGCTCTCGACCCCGCCGGCGATGAAGACGTCACCGTGGTCCGTCTCGATCATTCGCGCCGCGATATTGATCGCCTCCAGCCCCGACGCACACAATCGATTGACCGTACAGCCGGGAACGCTATCGGGCAGACCGGCGATGAGGGCGGCCATCCGCGCCACGTTGCGGTTGTCCTCTCCCGCTTGATTGGCGGCGCCGAAATAGACATCGTCGATCAGGGTCGGATCGATCCCGGTACGCTCCACGAACGTGCGGATGACCAGGGCGGCCAGATCATCCGGGCGCACCGTGGCCAGCGCCCCGCCGTATCGGCCGATGGGTGTGCGAACGGCACCGAGAATAGCAGCGCGACGCATGGTCACCTCTAAAATCAAGTTGATCGTCCGTCGGCCCACACGGCACGGCGATTCGACCCCTTAGGACTCCACGATTCGGATTGTAGCGGACCCGGCTGCCGTCACCAAATTCGTCATCGATCCGGTACTCCGTCACATCTAGGTTTGCGGGTGGCATGGGCAAGCGTAGCTTGCCCGTGCTGGTCTAGGAGGGCACACGGGCAAACAAGTTTGCCCATGCCACCCTCGTCGCACCGGAAACACAAGGTGTGACGTACATCTAGGCCCCCTTGAACTGGGGCTTTCGCTTTTCATTGAACGCACGCACACCCTCCATGTGGTCTGCCGTGCGGGCGGCCGTGGTTTGGGCGAACGCCTCGGCCTCGAGCTGGGCCTCCAGATCGTTCTGAAAGGCCTGATTGAACAGACGTTTGTTGAGCGCGATGGCCTTGGTCGGAAATGCTGCGAGCTTCTGCGCGAGTTCCATGGTGACATCCATAAGCTGCTCCGGTGGTACCACACGATTGACCATACCGAGGCGCAGGGCTTCCTCCGCTGAGATCTTGTCGCCCAGACAGGCAAGCTCCATGGCCCTGCCGACGCCCACCAAACGGGGAAGGAACCAGGTCGCACCGCAGTCGGGAATCAACCCGACGTGAATGAAAGCCTGCACAAAGGACGCCTTCTCCGATGCGATGCGCATGTCGCACGCCAGGGCGAAACTGGCACCGGCTCCGGCGGCCACGCCGTTCACCGCGGCGATCACCGGCTTCTCCATGCCACAGATACGGCGGATCAGAGGAATGTAACCGGTTCGCAGCATGCCCCCGAGTTCCGGCGGTTCGTCGCCTTCGTACAGGTGCTTCAAGTCGGCCAGATCCTGTCCCGAACCGAACGCCCGACCCGCACCCGTCAGGATCACGCACCGCACCGATGCGTCGCGCTCCACCGTCTTCAGCACGTCGAGGAGTTCCGCCTTGATCGTCTCGTTGAATGCGTTCAACGAGTCGGGCCGGTTGAGCGTAATGGTCGCGACAGCGCCGTCCTGCTGCAGTATGACCGTTTCGTAATCACTTTTGGCACTCATCTGACATCTCCAAGCAGCCCGTTGCGTGACGGGCGCCGCCTCGAATCGTGACCAGGACAGTGTTTCGCAGGTTGTGCGAATATCGCAATTCTCACTGAGCCGCATGCTTCAGCTTGCGCGGCGTCCCGAGGACCTTATCCGGGTCGCTCGCGGCGCCACGCAAGCTGAAGCCCGCGGCTCAGGTAGTCGTACAACCTCTGACACGCAGTAATAGCCCTACGTCATCGCCCCGTAAACTCCGGTTTGCGCTTCTCCATGAACGCCTTCATGCCTTCCTTTTGATCCTCTGTCGCAAACAGCATGTAGAAGAGCTTGCGTTCGTATTCGAGTCCCTGGGATAACGACATCTCGTGCGCCTTGAGCACGCCTTCCTTGGCCAGGCGCAGCGCCAGCGGCGGCTTCTCGGCGAGGATTCGCGCCACCTTCATCGCCTCGTCGAAGAAATGTTCGACGGGCACGACGCGGCTCACCAGACCGAAGTCTAGCGCTTCGGCCGCGGTCAGAAACCGCCCGCTGAGCACCACGTCCATGGCCGTCGCCTTGCCGACCGCCCGCGTGAGGCGCTGCATACCGCCGGCACCGGGGATGACGCCGATGTTGATTTCAGGCTGGCCAAAGCGCGCCGTTTCCGATGCCACAATGACGTCGCAAAGCATCATCAGCTCACATCCGCCGCCCAGCGTGAAACCGCTGACGGCCGCCACGATCGGCTTGCTGATGCGTTTGATCCGCTCCCACCGCGCGAACTGATTGCGCTTGTATTGCTCGAACACGGTGGCGTCCGCCATATCGCCGATGTCGGCGCCGGCCGCGAAGGCGCGCTCGTTGCCCGCGAG
>Ga0210111_1000274_pt1 | contig 13805 bp, 14 predicted proteins | sample China_Galinas_PW_6_FD_185520 | JGI IMG/M metagenome (GOLD analysis project Ga0210111, IMG submission 185520) | Wetland microbial communities from San Francisco Bay, California, USA, that impact long-term carbon sequestration - China_Galinas_PWC_D2... | ecosystem: Environmental > Aquatic > Marine... | reverse complement strand
TGTACGGGGCGGTGGATGGCGACGGCGAGCCGGCCTGGCGCGCGTTCTACCCGCGCTTCCCGGCGGTGCATTGCGTGCTTGTCGGCGCCCCGCGGGCAGCGCTTGAGCGACGCCGCAAGAGCGTGATCGCGCTGCTGCGGAGCACCCCGAGGATCGCCAAGGCCCGGGACGTGCGGATCTCGATCTGCCTGCTGGAGGACCTGCAGGAGCGTGGCCCGTTCGCGCCGATCTTCGTCGAGGTCCGCGACCCCGGCAAGCAGGTCGACTGGCTGGGCAAGGCGCCGCGGAGGAAGCGGGAGGGGGGCTGAGGTGGCCTATCTGTTCGAGGAACGACGCGGGGCGTGCTCCGGGCGGCCCGAGGAGGAGGACACGCCGATCTACCGGCTGAGGCTCACTCCGGGCGAGATCGAGGCGATCGTGAGTCGCGTCGGGGAGATCCTCCGCTCGAAAGCCGGAGGTCGTCCCGCGCCACCGCAGCCCGGCCCGCGGCTGGTGACCGCGGCCGAGGTCGCGCGGTGGTGTGGCGTCGAGCGCTCCTGGGTCTATGCCCACGCCGAGCAGTTGGGCGCTCGCAAGATCGGTACCGGCGAGCGCCCGCGCCTGCGCTTCGACCTCGACGAGGTCAGCGAGCGGATCGCCGCGCTGAACGGCCCGCAACCGGGCTGTGGCGCGCGATCCGCGGCGATTGCCGCCGATGCCCGCAAGCGCTCGCTTTCCATGCGACGGAGAGGTATTGTCGTCGGGCAAGGAAAAGACGGCCGGGCGGCGCGACAACGCCCCCGGCCCGGCGCCGAAGGTGACGCTTCGACGCGATGATCAGCCTAGCGGCGACCCGGTTGACCGGCGCCGCTTGGCGTTCGCGCCGGCGATGCCTTCCGCGCCTCGGACCAGGAGGTGACGGGAATGGCTCGTAGATCGGAAGGCCAGGTGGTGGAGCGCCACTGGAAGAGCGGGCGGGGCTACGCACTCCGTTTCCGCGCCTTCGGCGAGCGCCAGTACCTGACGCTCGGCCTGGAGACCGAAGGCTGGAATCGCGGGCGCGCCGAGGAAGAGCTGGCGAACGTGCTCGCCGATGTGCGGCGGGGCCTCTGGGTGCCGCCGACGCGGCGTCGGCGCTCGGAGGAGCAAGCCGAAGGTCGGGGCGAGGAGGGCGAGCTGCTGTTCGGTCCCTTCGCGCAGCGGGTGATCGCCCAGCGCGAGGGCGAGGTCAGCGCCAGCTACTTCCGGATCATGCAGTGGAGCCTCTCGCACCTGCTGCCCTACTTCGCCGACTGGCCGCTGGTCGAGATCGACGTCGAAGCGGTCGACGCCTACCGCGCCTACAAGGTCGAAGAGGCCGAGTCGATCCGGCGGGCGATCGAGCGGCGCAAGCCCAAGCTCGACGAGCACGGCCGCCCGCGCCGCCCGCTCAACGCGACCTCGATCAACAAGACGCTGAAGCTGCTCTCCTGGGTGCTCTCGATCGCGGTCGAGTACGGGCACATCGACCGCAACCCCGCCGAGGGACGCAGGCGCCGCCTGCCCGAACTCAAGCACCCGCCCGTCCACCTCGACACGGTCGAGCAGATCCAGGCGCTGCTCGATGCCTGCGCGCTGCTCGACCGCAGCCCTAAGCGGCGCTCCGAGGACCGGCTGGCGGTCATCTCCACGCTGCTCTTCGCCGGCCCGCGCGCCGAAGAGCTCTGCAACCTGCTCTGGCGCGACATCGACCTCGCCAACGGCCGCATCCTGATCGGCCGCTCCAAGACCCAGGCCGGCCTGCGCGAGATCGACCTGCTGCCGGTCCTGCGCGACACCCTCGCCGCCCACAAGGCGAGCGCCTATCGCTCGGGACCCGACGACCTCGTCTTCCCGACGGCGACCGGCGGCCGCCGCGACCGCCACAACCTGCGCAGCCGCACGCTCGGCCTGTCGATCAAGCGCGCCGACGAGCTGCTCGCGCAGCGCGGCCAGCCCTCGCTCCCCCGCGGCCTCACCACCCACAAGCTGCGCCACACCTTCGCCTCGATCCTCGTCGCCTGCGGCGAAGACCCCGCCTCGGTAATGGCCCAGCTCGGCCACGCCCACCCGGCCTTCACCCTCCGCGTCTACACCCACCTGATGCGCCGCGGCAAGGACGAGCGAGCCCGCCTGAAGGCGCTGGTGCAGGGAGAAGCAATCGACGCAACGACGATCGAGTCGCCCACCACGGAGGAGGCAGGCCGATGACCTCCGCGATCGGCGTCACGATCCTCGCGGTCGTCGGCGTCTGGCTCTTCGGCGGCCTGCTGGCACGCTGGACCGGCACCCTGCTCGTCGCCGTCGGCGCGGCCGCCCTCGCCACCACCGACGATCCCAACGGGCTCCTCCTCATCGCGCTCGGCGCTGCGCTCTGGCTGGCCGGCCACGTGCTGAACCGAGTCCGACACGGCTTCTGGAAGAGCCCGTTGGCCGAACGTCTATGTCTTGTTGCGTTGCCGCAGTGCTCGAAAGATCGACAGCGAGGCTGACCGGCATAGCCCAACTCACGGCTATCCTCTCTACAGACCCAAATCCGGGCGGTTAGCTCAGCTGGGAGAGCACCTGCTTTACACGCAGGGGGTCGGCGGTTCGAACCCGTCACCGCCCATCTCTTTGCTGAACGCTGACACCTGCTAGTATTGTCTGACAAAAGCGTTAGCCTGCCCGCGTGAAACTGAAGTGGGCTCGCGCCGCGACCAAGCACCGGATATCGCGTGAACGCTCTCGTTATGTCATCGAGCATTGCGGTCTGCGCTTCGAGGAGAAGCCACCTACTGGCGCCCCAGCTGGCGCCAGCACCCGGCTCGTCTTCCTCGGTGACGACGCGAAGGGAACCGCACTGGAGGTGATGGCGGTCGAGCTGGAAGACAAAAGCCTGCTGGTGATCCACGCGATGCCGCTGCGTGATCGCTACCGGAAGCAGTATGAGGAGGTGAAGAATGGCGAATCTCAAGAAGACCACCAAGAAGAATCCAAGGACTAAGGCTGGCGAGGAGATCACTCCCGAGATCGCCGACGCCCTCGCAGCGGAGGCAGAGCGCGGCTATGACCTCTCGAAGGCAAAGCGCCGCCGGGTCGGCCGGCCTTCGCTTGCGGGCCAAGGCACCTCTCCTCGGATGAGCTTTCGCACCACGCCGGACCTATATCGAGCCGCCCAGAAGCGTGCAGAGAAAGAAGGGCGGTCGGTAAGCGACCTCGCCCGCGAGGCGGTTACACGGTACGTGGGCTCGTAGCGACGGCTTTCTTTTTGGTCTTGGTACAAATCCGATTCCACCGGGCCCGCCGAGGTCTAGGGACTGAAGGCAAGGCTCAACGCATCGCTCCACGAGCCGCAGCGCGCCCGCACCGTCGCGGCACTTGGTAGGGCCCCATTCGATTTGCGAGCAAGAGTTTCGTATTGCTTCAGGCTCGGTGGGCTTTCAAGCTCGCGTCCAACATGGCGGACGGCGTCGATGCACTGTCCTCGGTCGAAGATTCGCTGGCCCGAGATCGCTGAACTAGGATTCGCAGCAAGGCCAGCAGCGAGAAGTGACTGGCGCCAGGAGCCAAACCGGTGAAAATGGGTTTGATGTGAAGGCCATGGTCGCCCGTCGGGAAAGGTGCGACCCTCAGCGTACTGATTGTAAGCGTGGGCCGTAAGGACTCCGCCCAAGGCCTCACTCGTCTCCCGCAGAACCCTGAGCAGCTCTTCATCGGTGTATTTCTTTCCGATCCACGCAGAAGGCCGACGACGAGCCTTGTTGTTGTTGTCCTTCCCAGTTCCTGCATTTCGCTGCTCTTCGGGCTTGCTTTTCAGCAAGGGCCGCCCTTCTTTGCGACCTCGGGTTCCCAGTTCGTTGTCGCGAAAGAGCTGACGGACCCGCTCAGCACTGATGCCAAACTCTGATCCAACTGCTCGCAGCGAGCTGCCGGCTCGGTAAAGGGCGTGCATTTTCTCGACACGTTGATCCACTGCAACACCTATCCCTACAACGATTCCCTACGACGATGTGCGTGACGGTGTCCCTTCGCTAAGACCACATCGACATCAGTCGCGCGTGAATGCCTTATGCAACTTGGCTCGCAGCTTGTAGTCAAACTCCTGAAAGATGAACTGAGTCTCCCGCTGGAAGGATCGCCCATCACGCCGATCCTCAGCCGGGAGTTCATCCCATTCAATCTCGGCCTTCTGTTTCGCCGCTTCCCAAAGCGCGGCCTCGCGAACGCTCTCGACTACAAGCTGCCGATAAAGCGGATCTGTGAATGGATCTTTGTGTCCGTTTTGAGCCGCCCTTGCTGCTATTTGTTTGAACTCAGGACGGCCGACCTTGACGCTGACGACGCCGGAAGATGGATCCCAGATCGCGCTTCCGGAGGGCCAGTCTTCGTCGGCGAGGACGATGTTGCTGATGAAACCGCTTGCTCGACGGAAGCGAACGTGGATCGGGAGCATCGCCTCGTGTTCGCCGCTACGAACCCATAGCTCGTAGCGGCCCTCCGAGTTGCCCCCGGTGACTTGAATAGAGAGCTCCGCGACCCCGTCAGCAGCCGGCGCTGGCACCGTTGCCGCCGAGAGAATTGCGGCGCTGACATACTCGTTTGGAGAACTCGTAACCTCCACCGACGACCCGGGAGGAATCCGATCGCTGGCGAACCACACCTTGAGCAATCTTTTCTCGCCAGCGTAGGCCAGCGCGTAAGAGACAGGAAATTCGATTGGCTGCTCCAGCTCGCGATCGGGTGATTCGTCAGGGCCGTCAGGCACTGGTTCGCCCGACTCTGAATCGGGTTCGTCTGAGGGTTTGGCTTCGCTGTCTTCCGGGCCGACCGCGATTGCGCCGTCAATCACCGAATTGATCTCGCGTGCCAGCTTTTGCAAGTCACGTCTAACGTCCGCGCTCGTCTTGGTCTCGGGTTGATTGGTGTCGAGATCGGCGATCAGCGGCTCGAGCTCGGCCACGAGTAGGTTGTAGGCGGCTTCCACCACGGGGTGTTCGACATTTAGCCCAGAGCGATCGGTTTTGTAGAGGAGCTGCGAGTCTTCATCAGCTTCGCGCTGTAGGTCCTCGATTCCATCAAGGCGTAACTCGCCTACTACTCTCTCCATAGCCGGGAATTTCGCGAGTCGGCTATCTCTTGCAATCTCGTAGGCCGACCGCTCGCTGCGGATCAAGATGCCCGAAACCCAGGCGCGCCGGCTACGTGCTTGTTTAATCGCTTTCGGAGCAAGCTTGGCCCAGAGCGTCCCTTGCACGCCGGCGACATCGACATCCTTTTCGACAATCAGATTCTCGCCTTCAGGGTATTCAAACCGGAGTCGCCGTGGCGGCGTGTTTGCGTAGGCGAGGGTGATCTGGCGTGCGGCGTCAGCCATCACTGGCCTGAGGCCAACGCAATCCCTGATTTGCCGCTCCAGCTCTCCGAATTGGAACTGTTTCGGCCGATTTTTCTCCAGTCGGCGCACCGGAACTCGTACCTGGGTTCCGGTCTTTTCCAACCCGAGTTGCTCGCGGTCTTCGCCGCTCGGGGCTGCGTCGGCGACGTCCGTCCGCATCACCATCTTCCCGCCGTTGTCGATCAGGAACGTGCAGCGCGACAGGACTTCTTCGCCCGCTGAGTCCTTGCCGATGCTGACCACCTCGCCGCCTCCCATGGCAAGGAAGACATCTCGGATGCCGCGGTTGAAGTAACTCCGCTTGGCACCAGCCTCGGGATCGCCGCCAACGGTTCGTAGCCGCTGCCGCATGCGATCGCTGGTCATACCGGCTCCATTGCCGGTGACGGTCAGTTCTTTGAGATCAGGCTCGTAGGCAACGATGATCTCGCCTTGATCCGGGTCGCCGTCACGTTCAGCGCGTTGACGGATGGCTTCGTCCTCATTGGAGATCGCCTCCTCAACGATCTGGATTGCGCTTTCGATCGCACTTTTCGCGCTCTCGGTGAAATAGCGGCCCTCGTACTCGAGCTCCTCGACCACCGGCTCTCTCATCTGGTCTGTCAACTGTCATCTCCCCGGATGGCTTGCTGAGGCTCGAAGTCGTTTCTGACCAACTCGAGTGCATCTGCATTATGTTTGGCTGCAACAGCAATCAAGTAATCCGCAACCTCGCCCTTATTGATTCGTCGTAGTCCTCGCACGCGCGAGCGAAGTGCGTCGGCAACAGGTTTGGGATCTGCCGTTGGAGGCACCCGCAAGGCTCGGTAGAGCTCGTCCGGCTTTGCTTTGACGAGCGTCCCATTGCGGCTATATGCCCGGTAAGCGTCCGCCCTTTCAATGCGGTCGGCAGCCCTGAGCTCACCGGGAGTCGGCGCATGTGAGCTGGCAAGATTAATGTCGCCGCGAGAGACGCCATCGTCGGCAACTGCTCTGCCTTTCTCCGTCAGCGCGAACCCCTTCCCAATCAGGCCTTCTCCGCGCGCCGCTTGGACTGCCTTGCGTATCCGTTCGAGATCTGGGAACTCGGGTCTCTCCGAGTAGGCGAAGTGATCAGGAAACCGGTGGAAGGCGAGCTCCACAAGTCCGCCCTCATCGAGGCGTTGGCCGCTCTGTGCCCGAACCCCGACGCAAATTGCGATGGCGTGAGGATCGGCTATTTCTTGGGATCCCTGATCTGGAAGCAACCTGGCGACCGCAGCAACGGTGTCGGTATCAAGACTGGCAGCCGCCAGTCCGCCATCCGCAATCCGTGCTTTTACGACGCCGGCCTTTCCCGGCGCGTCAAGGATCGTCTTGCGACGAGTTGATGAACGGCGTCGGCGTTTCTGGCGTTTCTGTTTGCCAACACGCACGATGTAGCCGCGCTGATCAAGTCGCCGCAGTGAGGCAGTGAAGGTGTCCGGGTTGGGCAGCGCCGTATCAACCCAGCGCATCGTTGCTGGGAATGCGTGCCAACAGGCCAGAAAGAGATCGCGCTCGTTGACCTCGGTGGACTCCCCACCGAGTGCGGCAAGCGTTGCCAAGACCAGGTCGTCCTTTGAGATTTCAGAAAGGGCGTCCGGGCTCATTTACCTGCTCCGATTTGTCGCCGACGACGTTTTGAACGACCGGTTGACCGACTATCAACCAAACCCCAATCGGCGAGCCCATAATAGCCACGCTGAGGTCGCACGATCCGCGTGTCACGACTGATAACCGCGATCAAGTTTGCCTGTCTACCTTTCCCTGGAATTCTGACGTCGCGCTTCCCGACCTCGGCCATCAGCGCCCGGATCTGAAGGGGTTCCCCAGCGTTACGGAGGATCTCGATCACGGTGTCAAGTAATGCAGTCCGCCCCCGTGAAGGGGTTCTTCGCACGCCATTCGCCCGCTTCGGCGCTCGCGAGGACTTTTCACGGGACTCCTTTGCCCCTGCGGGAATCTCGATCCCTCTTAGCTCCGCCAGCTCAGCAAGCAGACGCAACTCGTGCTCGGCTTCAGCCAGGGCACCTGCGGCTCGGTCTAGCTCGCCCTCCCGTGTCCGGACCGTCTTGGCTGCTTCCTCTATTGATTTCTGCAAGGTTTGGGTTGAAAGCATTGCGGCTCCAATCGCTAGCTACATCGCAATCCTACGCATTGTACGTATAAGTGGCTACAGCTAAAAGATTTATACAAGGCGGACTAAAGCTTCTTGGTTGCAGACGTTGTAACTTGCAACGCGATGGCGAGCAGCCGGGAGAAGGTCAAGACGTTTGCTGGTCTTAAGAAGGCCTTTCGGACGTGGGCCACAAGCGTGGAGGCCACAGCAGCGCCGGAAGTCTCGGGCGCGACTTCGATTGAGCTCCAATTCCTTGGTGCCCTCGGCGGGCTCGCTGCCGAGCTTGGGCGTGGGCAACTCGACCGCTGGCCAGCTGCTTGTAGAGCTTGGGCGCTTGAAGCGCCGGCGCCGCCTGTGACCCTGGTTGAAGAAGTTGGCCTTGAGCTCGGTGCTGGAGAGGATGTACTTGCCGCTCTGTACAACGCCTGCATCTCAGCGAAGAGTCGGCGGCGGCTGGGCACGGTATTTACGCCGAGGCCCGTGGTTGACCACATGATCGAGTTGGTCGACCGAGGGCTGGCTGGCGAACGAGCTCTCATCATTGACCCCGGAGCGGGGGTCGGGGCCTTTTCGATCGTCGCGGCAAGGCGCTGGCCGCATTCGACGACGATCGCGGTTGACGTCAACCCCGTGACTCTGGGCCTGCTTGCTACGCGGATTGCCTTTGAGATCGATGCTGATCCTGAGCGAGCGGAGCTTTACAAGCGAATCGATCTTCGCCTTGGCAACTACCTCGATTTGGTCAGCGACATCTACGCTGAGTGCGAGGAGCCGATTGCCGCCCTAGGCAATCCGCCCTACACGCGGGTCCAACAGCTGCCGCCGGAGGAACGGCGGCGAGCCATGGAGCTGGCGGGAGGAATAATCGACAACGGGCACGCGAACCTGGCGACGTTAATTCAGGCAATGACCCTCCGTCAAATGCGACCGAAGGACGTCTCGTGCATGCTCCTGCCCGGTTCCTTTAGCTACACGCGCGCCAGCCATGGGCTGCGCAGAGAGATGTGGAAGTCAAGCCGTCCAATTGCGGTTGAGCGATGGCCCGCCGTGGAGCGACTATTCATCGGCCATTCAGTGCAGGCGGCGATCGTTTCGATCGGTCCGACTCAGGCAGATCCCGGTCCTCTCCGACTTACAAGCGTCGAGCTTGCAGAGAACGAGGTGCGGGCAACTGCAAGCTGGAGTCTTAGTCGGGATGAGCCGGAACCACGGAGCTGGTTTGCCGCAGAATCCGAGACTTCGGTCGCTGATTCGGTCCCTCTCGCAGATCTCGCGAAAGTAAGGCGGGGGGTTGCCACGGGTGCAAATCACATGTTCTTCCTCGATGATCAGACCGCAGCGCGCCTTCCCGACTCTGTGTGTGTCAAGGGGATTCAGTCGCTGCGAGGGCTCGACGGAGATTGCCTAGACCACGAAGCCCATCGCCGGCTGAGCGGAAGAGGGGGACGCCGCTGGCTGTTGGCGATTCCTCCTGCCACAGAACTCAGTGGGGAGCTGCGGCGCTACGTGCAGAGATTTGAAGGCTCGGTCAAGGATCGCTTCCTTCCTTCGCAGCGCCCGGTCTGGTACGTGCTTTCACTGCCGCCACCGCCACCGATTCTGATCGCCCCGCTCTCAAAGGGCGAATTTAAGGTGGTGACGAACGCCATCGGGGCGATCCCGTCCAACAATCTCTTCGGCATTTATCCCGCCCGAGAGTCTGACATCGGGCAAATCTCGAAATGGCTCCGGTCGGTCGATGGGCAGCGGGAACTCCGCCGCGTTAGTCGCCGGTACCCCGGGGGGAGCTACAAGCTTGAGCCGAGAGACCTAGGTTCCGTCGGAATCCCGAAGAAGCGCTGATCAACGACGAAAATCACGATTGCCTCTTTGCCAATATCGTTGGGCACTCGGCCCCACGAGTGCCCGAAACGGGTCCAATCGCCGGATATCCCCGCACATTCGGCCCGGATCGCCGATCCGCCCCAGCGGGCAATTCCCCTGCACACACGCACTTTTATGCCGTAATGATCGAATCCGCCGGAGCGCCTTACAAGCACGGGGTCACTGGTTCGAGCCCAGTACCGCCCATCGACTTGGTGGGTCGCCGGGCAGGCTCCCAGACCAGTGGGGGGTAGCCTTGTTCTCTTGACCGATTCGACTCTCATCCCGAGTGAGCCTGCGGCGATCGAGCGGGCACTGGCGCTTCTGGAGTCGACTCCCTCGCCGGAGGGCGCCGACCTCGCCAACGACTACCTTGACCTGCTGGGCCGGCGCGACCCGACCGGCACCCATCCTGGCCAGCGGCTGATGCTGAGCCGGGCGCTGCCGCTGGTCTACCAGCGCTTCTGGCGCCCGCTCGGCGGTCGGCTGTTGATGGGACTGAGCGGTCCGGATACGGCGGAGGAGCACCGGATGGCGCTGGAGATGCTCGCGATCGAGCCCGCCGACAAGGTGCTCGACGTCGGCTGCGGCCCCGGCAACTTCAGCCGCGACTTCGCCGCCGCCGCGAGCGAGGGGCTGGTCGTCGGGCTCGACGCCTCCGCCTCGATGCTGGAGACGGCGGTCCGTGAGAACGGCGCCGACAACATTGCCTACGTCCGCGGCGACGCCGGCGCGCTGCCCTTCCGCGACGCCTGCTTCGACGCGGTCTGCTGCTTCGCCGCCCTCTACCTGATCGAGGAGCCGGCGCGGGCGCTCGCCGAGATCGTCCGCGTCCTCGCCCCGGGCGGGCGGGTGGCGCTGCTGTCGAGCTGCAGCCGGGGCCCGCTGCCGGCTTCCGCGACCAACGCGGTCGTGCGGCCGCTGAGCGGCGTGCGGGTCTTCGGTCGCGACGAGCTGACGGCGGCCCTCGCCGAGGGCGGCCTGACCGGGATCGACCAGCGCGTCGCCGGCTTCGCCCAGTTCGTCTCCGCGAGGAAGCCCGGCTGATGGCGCACATGGGCGGCAGCGCCAGCGCCGAGGTCGACGCGCCGATCGATGCGGTCTGGGCGGTGGTCGAGGACGTGCTGATCGCGCCCGAGTGGCAGGGTGGCCTGGTCGCGATCACGCCGCTCGAGCGCGACGCCGAGGGTCGCCCGACCCTGGTCGAGAGCGAGAGTGACGTCAAGGTGCGGCGGGTCAAGACCCAGGTGCGGTTCAGCTACGAGCCGCCGACGCGCCTCTCCTGGACCCAGGAGAAGGGCGACCTGAAGTCGGTCGACGGCTCCTGGCTCCTCGAGGACCTCGGCGACGGGCGGACGCGGGTCACCTACACGCTCGACAGCGACCCCGGGCGGGTGCTCGGCATGCTGCTCCGCGGCCCGGTCGAAAGCGCGGTGATGGCGATGCTGGTCAATGCCCGCCCGGGCGAGCTGAAGGCCCACGTCGAGGGCGGCTGAGCGCTCGCCGCCGGCCGCCGCGGCAGTAAGGTCCAGCGATGGCCGAGCGCGATCTCTCCGTAGTCGTATTCGGCGCCACCGGTGTCACCGGGCGGCGCGTGTGCGGGTACCTCGCCGGGCGGGCGGGGGAGGTCGGGGCGAAATGGGCCGCCGCCGGGCGCGACCCCGGCAAGGTGGAGCGCGTGCTGGGCGAGGTCGGCGTCGAGGCGCCCGAGGTGCTGGCGGCCGACGTCGCCGATCCGGCCTCGCTGGCGGCGATGGCCGCGCGCACGCGGGTCGTGCTCGACCTCGTCGGCCCCTACACCCTCCACGGCGAGCCGGTGATCGCCGCCTGCGTCGAGGCCGGCACGCACTACGTCGACCTGACCGGCGAGATTCCCTTCGCGCGCCGGATGATCGACGCCTACGACGAGCGCGCCAAGGCGGCCGGCGTGAAGGTGGTCGAGGTCTGCGGCTTCGAGGCGCTGCCGCCCGACCTCGCCGTGCTGCTGGCGACCGAGACGGCGCGCGAGCGCTGGGACGAGGCGCTCGCCGAGGTCGACCTCGACGTGGCGACCCGGCAGCCGTCCGGGCGGGTGCGGCTCGAGGACCTGATGTCGGGCGGGACGATGCAGAGCATGGCCGAGGCGACCGGCGGCGAGGGCGCCGACCTGGTCACCGACCCGGCGGCGCTCGTGCCCGACCCTGAGCGCGCCGCGGCGATCCGTCGGCGCAGCCCGATCGAGCTGGCGCCGCGGGTCAACGCTCGCGGCGACGCGATCGCGCCGATGTCCCCCGCGGCCTTCATCAACCCGGCGGTGATCCAGCGCACGGCGGCGCTGCTCGCGGCCGAGCGCGGCGACGGCGCCGAGCCGCCGCGCTACCGCGAGGGTCTCGCGATCCCCGGCGGCACCGCTTCGCTGCCGCTGCGCTACGCGGCCGCCGGGGCGTTGGCCGGGACCCAGGCCGGCTTCCGCTCGCTCGCCCGCGCCCGCCCCTCGGTGCGGCAGCGCTCGGCGGCCTTCATGCGCAAGCTCTTCCCGTCCTCCGGCTTCGGGCCGAAGGAGAAGCTCGACGAGTGGTCGTGGACGCTGACGCTCGACGCCCGCACGGCCGGCGGCCACCACCTGCGGGTCGAGCTCGACGCCGACGGCCACCCCGGCTACCTGACCACGGCGACGATGCTAGGCGAGGTCGGCCTGCTGCTCGCCGAGGACGGCGCGACCCCCGACCGCGCCGGCTGCCTGACGCCGGCCACCGCCCTCGGCACCGCCAGCCTCACCCGCCTCGCCCGCGCCGGCGCCCGCTTCCGCGTCGCCTCCTGAGGACGCATCCAAGATTCACCCACCTCTGGTGGGGTCAATCTTGGATGCGCTCTCAGCGGGACAGCCGCGCGCGCAGCCGCTGCCACAGCGACGGCGGGCGCGGCTGGGTGCGGCGCCACTCGTCCTCGGTCGGCAGATCGCCGCGCTTGCGTGCGGCGAGGACGCACTCGGTGTGGGCGTGGCGGCGGCGGTCCATGTCGCCCTCGGGGGCGATCAGGAAGTGCTCGCTGAGGGCGGGCAGGTGGTTGCCGCAGAGCGGGCAGCGATAGGTGGCCGGCTTGCGGTTCTGCGCCGGGCGCAGCACCCACCAGCGGGGTTTCAAGACGGGCGCAGCTGCGGGGTGACGGTGCCGCCGCGCTTGCGCTCGGCCTCGGTGACGACGTCGAAGAAGGCGTCGTTGCGGCCGCGGCGCATGCGGTAGGGGAACCTGTCGTGGGTGCGGCGGCTCGCCGTGGCGAGGGCGCGGAAGCCCGCCTCGTGCGCCCGCGTCCAGCGGATGCCGAAGATCTCGCGCACGCGCGCCGGCAGCGTGCCCTTGATGATGTGGTTCTGGACGACGAGGTTGCCGCGGGCGGGCGCCGGCACCGGTTGGCGGAAGGCGACCAGCGGCGCCATCTCGAGCCCGTGCGCGGTCGCCGTCAGGCCGGGCGCGGCGAGCCTGTCGTCGAACCAGGCCCTGAACTCGGCGTGGGTCGCCGGGACCTCGCTGCGCGGCAGGCCGAAGAGCTCGCCGAAGCGCACGTAGTCGCGCCAGAGCGCCTCGCGTTCCTCGGGGTCGAGCGGCCGCACCAGCGTCTCGTACATCTCGCGCCCCGAGTCGGCGATCACGGCCAGCGTCCACAGCATCAGCTCCGGGTCGAAGGCGGAGTACGGGGTGCCGGCCGGGTGGGGGCCGGCCGCGTCGGGCAGCTCGCCCTCGATCGTCAGGTGCAGGCGGTGGACCCGCGCCAGCACCCTGTCGGCCTCCGCCCGCGTGCCGAGGAAGACCGTCTCCTGCACCTTCGCCGTGCGCGCGAGCCGCTCGAACGGGCGGTCGCCGGAGCGCGTCTGCAGCATCGTGCCGGTGTAGGTGAGCGGTTCGAGCGCGCCGATCAGCAGCGCCCGCTGGCCGTAGAGCAGCCCGACCGCGCGCTCGCCGTGCACCCGTCGCGCCAGCGACTCGCCGGGCGGGAAGTAGTAATCCTCGGTTTTCACCGAGTGAAGACTCTACTCGGGCTTCGGCGGCTCGGCCGAGAGCACCGGCGCCGGCGGCGGGCCGACGCTCGCGCGCCGCGTCGCCGGCAGCCCGTGCGCGGCGAAGACGTCGTCCAGTTCCTCGCGCGTCAGCGTCTCGCGCTCGAGCGCCGCCGCGGCGAGGTCGTCGAGGCACTCGCGGTTGGCCGCGAGCAGCGAGCGCGCCCGGCGGTAGGCCTCGCGGGCCAGCGTCATCGCCGCGACGTCGACGTCGCGCCGGGTGCGGTCGGAGAGCGCGTAGTCGCCGGTCGGCAGCGCGATCGGCGGCGCCCCGTCGGCGTCGAGCGCGACGCCCATGCCGAACTCGGCGACCATCTGACGGCAGACCATGTGCACGCGCTGCAGGTCGTCGACGGCGCCGGAGTAGGAGGCGTCCATCACCTCCTCCTCGGCGGCGCGGCCGCCGAGCAGCGTGA
>Ga0210111_1000271_pt1 | contig 13831 bp, 12 predicted proteins | sample China_Galinas_PW_6_FD_185520 | JGI IMG/M metagenome (GOLD analysis project Ga0210111, IMG submission 185520) | Wetland microbial communities from San Francisco Bay, California, USA, that impact long-term carbon sequestration - China_Galinas_PWC_D2... | ecosystem: Environmental > Aquatic > Marine... | reverse complement strand
GGGGACCGCCGGTGAAACGCTATCGTCACAAATGGTACGCACCGGCCCTGCTGGTTCTCTGCATCGCGGTGCTTATGGTGCGGCAGGGGCACGGATTCTCCGTCTTTTCGGCAGACGGCGTCACGCCGATCGTCTGGGTCGACAACGGCAGTATCCGCTATCTGTCGCCCTCCACGTTTCCGCTGGGCAGCGAAGCCGAGGCCGCCATACTTGCTTCAATGGGGCTTTGGAACATCATAGCCGCGACGGATTTCAGCTACAGCTACAGTCCGTTGGACCAGGACTATCCTATCGACAATTTCGACGGGTATAACGATACCATCGCAGTGCCGGCCAGTGAGCTGGATGAAGGCGTCTTGGGCGTCACTTCACTCGTAAACAACGGTAATGTCTGGTATGACATGGACATTCTATTCAACGGCAATCCGCTCGGCGTCGGGTATACTTTGAACCCAACACCGGGATGTGACGTGGTCACACACCCCGAACCTTCCAACGGGTTCGCCTTTATGCTTGTGGCCACGCATGAACTCGGTCATGCCTTGGGTCTGGGGCACGATCCCTTCGGCGACGAGGCACCCGGCGCGCCGTGGTTCATCGGGACCATGAACCCGGCCTATCCCGGCGGCGGCCCGGTGGGGCAAGAGAACATCATCGAGCTGCACACAGACGATCGGGCCGGCCTGAGATTCCTCTATCCGTTGACCGGCACGCCCGAGACGCCACGCCCGGACCTTGCGCTTGCCGGGTACGGTACCTCCACAGTGCCCGGGCTGACACTACCGTTGAGCTTCACGCCGTCCGTGGTTTTTCCCGGCGACGAGCTGACGGCGCACTCGATCATTGAGAACTTTGGATCAACGAGCGAGACCGGATTCGAACAGGGTTATTACCTGTCGACGGATCCCACCATCGACGTGGGCGACGTTTTTCTCGGTTCGCTCTTGTGGGATTTGGTGTTTGAGGACGCGCTGGCGTTCGAGGTGGTTACCACCATGCCGGACGACATCGCCGCGGGTACCTATTACTTCGGTTCCATCATCGATGATACCGATGTCGTGGCGGAAGAGTGGGAAGACAACAATGCCATCTCCTATTGCGAACCTCTTGCGGTCGCGCAACTGACGCCCGCAATCGAGCCGCTTTCTTCGGACACGACCGTCTGCGGCCAGTCCTACTCGGGCCAAATACCGACCGTGACGCATCCATTGAACATGGGCCCCATCACCTGGAGTTTCGACCAGGCACCGGACGGTATGACAATCAGTTCGACAACCGGCGCGGTGCAGTGGCCCCAGCCTGCGCCGTCGACGTTTCCCCATACCGTCACGATTCGGGCGACCAACGATGCCGGGTCCTCCACGAGTTCCTTTTTTCTTGCCGTACAAAGCGTGGCGCCGAGCATCCTTGACATCCGCAACGCGAACGTCTCATGCGCTTCCTACACCGGTCCCACGCCCACGCTCACGTGGCCACTGTGCATGAACCCGATCTCGGCATGGACGCTGGACGCCGGCCCGTCCGACATGACCATCGATCCGTCAACGGGTGTCGTGAGTTGGAATGAACCCGTGCCGTCGGATACACCCTATCAGGTGACCATCCGCGCCATCAACACCGCTGGCACGGATACGGAGAGTTGGCAACTATCTGTCGTGGCTGGCGATCTGACCGGCGACGGCGTGGTAGATTCCAACGATCTTCCCGGCTTGACGACTTGCCTCACAGGCCCCTCCGGCGGCGTACCGGCCGGTTGCGGATGTGGTGATACCGATGCGGATGACGATGTCGATTTGGCGGACATCAGCAACTATCAGACGGCGATTGCACCCTGATTCCATATAACGTTGAATACCTCGGCCTCGACGTACGGCGTTGGCTATGGCGGCCGTCAGTTGCTCCCGTTCAAGATGGCCTTGGCCTCTTCTTCGGTGTACTCAACTTCAAACGTCCGTTTCCACAGAGTCTTGTATCCGCAGTTGCCCGGTGACCAAAAATGTCCCGTGGATTCACACGTCTCAAACAATTCCATTTCCACCGTGAGCTTAATCGGTCCGCCTTTATAATTGTGGAGCTGAATGGTGGCGCTTGAAGTGCCTGCGTGTGGCGGTCCGCCATGCAGTCCTCCTGATACGAACACGCCATCTTTTGATTCCGTGTGACTCGTGCCAACGTGGTACCCGTTGCGGATCTTGAAAACGAGTCGTTCCGCATCTTCGTCGGTATAATTCACAACCAGGTAGGGCTTGCTCTTGGGAAACGATTGCCGAAGAAGGCGAAGACGCTTCGGAAGCAGGGACTCTTTCGTTTTGGGCTTCTCCGCAAGAATCTCAAGCTTGACGGCATCGGAGGATAGCTCGCCACCCCAATAGCGGGGATCGGGCTTGCCGTCCTCCCATTGCTTGGAACAATCGCGTGGCACATCTGGCGATTGAAGACGCACGCGACAGGAATAAACTCCCGGACGAAGTTGCTCGCCGAGCCTGGCCAGATGAAAACTATGTGGGACCGGCGCGATCGCTTGTCTCGTGATCTGGCGTGTATAGTGCTTGCAATGAGGACTCCAAATCACCGGCATACCCGGGTCGTAGTTGTTCGACTCGAGAATGTGCTCAGACTTGGAACCATCCCGCGAGAGAATCAAGCTGAAATACTTGTCGAAAACCTGGATGTAACCCTCGTCGCCAGAGGGGATAGGTGGCGTCACGCCTTTTCGAAAGTCCACCGTTACGGGCAACGGCAGGCCTTGTTCAATGGAACGAGGAAGATGGATACGGCACTGGAGTCCTCGAACCGCTTGGCTCCATGGAGAAACCTGTAGGTCGTCCAACTTGGTAGTGTCTGGAGTGGACACCGCTTTTGATTGTAGCGCCGTGGTCGGCTCGGGTGGCTGTTCGCCGAATGCGTATTGCCAAGAGAGAGCAACGCCGATGACCAAATCGATCGTGGACACAAATCCGTTCACTGGTCTTCTCCATCGAAATCGACAGTCGACTCAAGCGTGGCGCGCCGACAGATCTTATACGCTCAGTTCGAACCAGGGATTACACATTTTCGTCAGTTCCGTCAACCAAGTGAATTCTCGGACATGCGGTGTTGCCTGACCCGTGGTACAATACGAACTAAGAATGGCATTTGATGAGCTACAGTTCGTGGATTGGTTGAGCCAGCGGCAGCGTTCGTCCATCGCAGAGCCGCCAGTCGCACTCGGCATCGGCGACGATATGGCCATGGTCGTCACGGACGGCGGACGCATTCTCGTGTCGTCGGACATGCTGCTGGACGGCGTCCATTTCGATCTTTCCCGACACGACGCCGCGCTGATCGGTCGCAAAGCGATCGCGTGCAGCCTTAGCGATTGCGCCGCGATGGCCGTGCGACCGCTCGCGCTAACGGTGTCCGTCGCCCTTCCGAAGGAGTTGGATCGAGGCACCGTCGAACGCATTTTCGAAGGGATGTTCACGACCGCCGAGGAATTCGAAACCAGCATCGTCGGCGGCGACACTACACGGTGGGCGCACCCCCTGGCGATTGACGTAAATGTAACGGCAACTCCCTTTGACGGCGTCAGCCCCGTCACTCGAAGCGGCGCGCGGGTCAGGGATCGGTTATACGTCACCGGTCCGCTTGGCGGCAGCCTCTTGTCACGCCACCTGGAATTCACGCCGCGAGTAAGGGAAGCTGAAAAGATTGCACGTTCGCTCGGCGACCGTCTGCACGCCATGATTGATATCAGCGATGGTCTCTCCCTGGATCTATGGCGCGTCTGCGAGGCGTCCGGCGTCGGCGCCGCATTGGATGAGCGGCGTCTGGCCGACGTCATCAGCAAGCACGCCGAGGTCGCGGCGGAAACCGATGGCCGAACGCCGTTGGAACACGCCCTCTCCGATGGAGAGGATTTTGAGCTGCTGCTGGCCGTTGACGGCGTCGCGGACGTACCGGGCGTGCCGCTTTTCGAGATTGGAAACATCGTGGATGAAGGACTAACCCTCACCAGGATCGACGGCTCCACCGAGCCGATCGCTCCCAAGGGGTTTGTCCATTGAGCGCGGACGTGCCCATCCATCATCGCGATACAAACTCCGTGGAGGAAACGCGCGCGCTGGGTCATGCGATTGGCGAACGACTGGTCGGCGGTCTGGTCATAGGGCTCACCGGACCGCTCGGCGCAGGCAAGACACAACTGGTCAAGGGTATCGCCGCCGGGAACGGTTTCGAAGACGCCGATCAGGTCACCAGCCCGACCTTCACGCTGGTCAACGAGTACATGGCCGCACTCCAAATCTATCACCTCGACGCTTATCGTATCGAGTCAACGTCGGCGCTGGCCGCACTGGGATTCGACGAAATGATGCAGGCCGACACGGTCGTCATCGTGGAATGGGCGGATCGTGTGCCGGCGATCATGCCGGACGACACGGTGTGGATCCAACTGTCACCGACCGGCGACAGCCGACGCCGCATCGAGTTCCGCGGCGAGCCAAAGATCTTAAAGAGGCTACTGGAGCCTCCCTGAATTGCAGGCAGGAATGCGTGCGGTACGCCCCTTTCCATCGCCCAACGTCCTCCGCGCCCGCCTTGATCTTCGTCGCTTTGTCGCTCCGTCGCTTTTCATGCAGGCAAGGATGCCTGCGGTACGGGTTGACCGCGCAAGGTGCCCCATTCATTGCGTCGCAATGGGTGGGGGACGAGGACAGCCGACGCAGCGTGTCCGTCCCCCACCCTTCGCTGGCGCGAAGAATGGGGCACCCGCCTGTCCCGCCGTCTCTCGTTCAGGCTCCCTCACCGGTCGCCTTCACCTTCGTCGCTTCGTCGCTCCGTCGCTTTTCATGCAGGCAGGGATGCCTGCGGTACGGGGCCGAGCCGCTCCGTCGTTTCACGCTCCCTAATCGGTCGCGTTCAATCGCTTCGTCGCTTCGTGGCTTCGTCGCTCCGTCGCTCCGTCGCTGCTCATCAATCGTTGACACAACGTGCCCGCCCGTCTACCTTCTCCCTTCGAAAAACTCTTATGCCGGTACCTCCCGGCATATTCTCAACAAGCGAATGGGGAACCTCTTGGCGCGAGAAAACGGAAGAAAAGCAGCGGACCTTCGGCCGGTCGAAATCGTACGCGGCTATACCAAAAACGCCGCCGGCTCGGTCCTGATTCGCGCCGGCGAAACCGCCGTCCTTTGCACCGCGAGTTGGGAGCAAGGCGTCCCCCCCTGGAAAAAGGGACAGGGCACGGGCTGGGTCACGGCGGAATACGACATGCTTCCCGGCTCCACGTCTGAGCGAAAACGGCGAAACCGCAACAAGATCGACGGCCGCACGCAGGAAATCCAGCGGCTCATCGGCCGATCGTTGCGTTCGGTGGTCGACCTCGGCCTGCTCGGTGAGAACTCGATCCTTATCGATTGCGACGTACTCCAGGCCGACGGCGGCACGCGGACGGCCAGCATCACCGGCGCCTTCGTGGCGCTCTGTGATGCCGTCAATGTGGCACGAAAGAACAAGTGGATCAAAAAGTCGCCGATTCATGAATCCGTGGCGGCGGTCAGCGTGGGCCGCGTCGGCAAGCGCATGTTGCTCGATCTGAACTACAAAGAGGACGTAGCGGCCGAGGTGGACATGAACGTCGTCATGACCGGCTCCGGAGAATTTATCGAAGTGCAAGGCACGGGCGAAGAGGCCACGTTTTCCAGAGCGGAACTGGATAAATTGCTTCGTCTGGCAACGCGCGGCATTCGCCAGTTGCTGGAGATTCAGGCCAAGTCGTTGCGGAAGCGCATTCCATGATACACGAACCGCGATCCATCGACTGTATAGAAAGGGGAACGCCCCGCCCGGCAGGTCGCTGCTCGCGTAGCGAAGTGGAATCGATACCATCGTACACCCTAATCAAGGTAGGGCGGGTGGCTCTCCCGGCCACGCCGGGAGGTTCACTTGTCGCACTCGCCCGGCAGGTCAACGCTCCGCATACGCGGCGCAACGACCTGCCCTACGCATTTTCGCGTCCGCCGCTGCGGTCACGAATGCGGCAACGGCACACATGGCTTGCCGCGACTTGCCTGTGCATCCTCTCCGCCGGATGCGCGACAACACAGCCCGCCCATCCACGGACCGAACTGCCGCGACCGGAGCCGTCGATGTTCGCTGCGAAGGGGGCGCCGTGGACCATCCTCTGCATGGAGATGCAGGGGCCGTACCGCATGGAGAACATCGCCAAGATCGCAGAAACGCTGGCGAATAGTTCAGGCATCAAGGGGTCCGACGTCTACTACGTCGACGGTGATGATCAGACGGCCCGGCTATACTACGGCGTCTACCATCGCAAGACGGACCCCAAGACAGGGATGCGCCCGGTCCCCCGCAAGCTCCAACGCGATCTCAAACGAATCAAACTACTCGGCACCGGTCCGGGCCAATACTACTTTCTGCGCGCCCGAATGGTCCGCCTGCCCACGGCCAACGTCGGGAACCCGGCCTGGAACCTCGAGAATGCCAGCGGCACCTACACCCTGCAGGTAGGCGTGTTCGAACCGACGGACGAATTCTGGAATTTCAAGGAGGGCGCCGCTGAATTGTGCGCCCTGCTGCGAGACAAAGGGTACGAGGCGTATTATTACCACACCGAAGGATCGAGCATCGTCACGGTCGGTACCTTCGGTCCCAATGCCGTCATCAGCAGCCGTCGCGGGTTCCCCAAGTACAGTGCCGGCGTCGTCGCCCTGCAACAGAGTGACGACCTCTTGAAATACAACCGCCTGAATGGGGTTATCTACAAAGCCAAGACGGACAAGGGCACCATGGCACGGGTGCCCTCGCGGCTCGTACACATGCCCAACAGCCGGAGCGCTTCGTCGTGGCAGAACTGAGGCCGCTGTTGATCGCGACGTCCAACGCCGGCAAGTTACGCGAGGTGCGAGCGATCCTGCAAGGCCTTCCGGTGATACTCGAGAGCCTCGACGACCATTCCCCACATCCGGAACCAGTCGAGGACGGTGCCACTTTCGAAGAGAACGCAGAACGGAAGGCCGTTCACTACGCCCGACTGACCGGCTGCTGGACGCTGGCGGACGATTCGGGGCTGATCGTCGACGCCCTCGGCGGCGCCCCCGGCGTACACTCGGCGCGCTATGCCGGTCAGCATGGAAACTCCGCCGCCAACAATGCCAAGCTTGTAAAGGCCCTCCGCGGCGTACCGGATTCACAACGAACGGCCCGTTTCTATTGCGCGGCCGCCCTGGCCGATCCCACCCGCATTCTCTGCACGACGTCCGGTATCTGGGAGGGGCGCATCGTGGACCAGGCGGCGGGCGACCACGGCTTCGGCTACGACCCGCATTTCTTTGTGCCGGACCAGGGTGTGACGTCGGCGCAGATGGCCCCGGAACTCAAAAACCGCCTCAGCCACCGGTTCCGAGCCCTCGCGCGTATGCGACAGGAGTGCCAGGCGCTCCTGGCCGTTTAGCGGTATCGGCCGGCGCACACGGCCGCCTGATCCTACCGCCACCGCCAGGTTGTGAGAAAAACCGCGATTACTATAATGCGGCGACCCGTGTCAGTGGTTGGCGCGCATCGACTAGTTCGGAGTTACGATATTGAACAATCACCTTGTTCCGCGCCGGATGTTCTTTACCAGGGGCACCGGCAAGCACCGCGAGAACCTCCAGTCCTTCGAGGAGGCCTTGCGCGACGCCGGCATTGCCGCATACAATCTTGTTCGTGTCAGCAGCATTTATCCGCCCCATTGCAGGATCATCTCGCGCGAAAAGGGACTCGACGAGTTGAGCCACGGCGAGATTCTATTTTGCGTGCTCGCGGAGAGCCGCACGAACGAACCCAACCGTCTCGCCTGCGCGGGCATCGGGCTGGCGGTGACGGATAATAAGACTAAGCACGGCTACATTGCCGAGCACCACGGGTTCGGCATGACGAAACGCGCGTGCGAGGACTACGTGGAGGACATGGCCGCTTCCATGCTCGGCACCACCCAGGGAGTCGATTTGGACCCGGACAAGGCCTGGAACGAGAAGAAAGAGATGTACCTTGCCAGGGGCCTGCGTATCAAGACGCGCGCGACCGTGCAAACCGTGGAGGGGGACAAGAACGGCTTGTGGACGACCGCGCTAGCCGCGGCCGTCCTGCTCCCATAGGAGCATCGTGAATAATGTAGCGACCGCCCCCCGTGGCGGCCGGATGTAACGCAGGCATCCCTGCCTACAGGACGAACACGATACAGCCGCCATGTAAGAAACGTGCCGGTCGTCGCCGTGGCGGTCGTATGTAGACGAAAGAGCAGAGAAGCACGACGATCAGGCGAAGCGCCGATCGCCCCTTAGGAGCCGAAACCATCAACGACCACACCCCGTGCCGCAAACAGGGATCCAACAACAGCGCAGACGACTTTCTCTCCGGCCCCTCCATCGAACCGCTTCAGCTCGACGGAAATGAGGCGGTGGCCGATCTGATCGACAACGTCTTTGCGCGCAGCGGCTTCAACGGAAGGCGGCTGGCCGAGGGTGCGCAGCTTTATACCCGCATGCTCGATGTCAATGCGACCATCTGTCTGACGATCGCCGGAGCCATGACGCCCATCGGCATGAGCGGCGTGTTTAACTCGCTGATCGAGAAGGGCATGGTGGACTTCATCATCTCCACCGGCGCCAATCTCTACCACGACCTGCACCGACCCTTCAAGATGCCCATGGTGCAGGGCAACCCGGAGGTTGACGACAACGATCTGGCCGACGAGGGCGTGGCGAGGATTTACGACGTCTTCATCGCCGACGACGACACCCTGACCGCGACCGACACCGTCATTCTCGACGCGTTGCAGGAGATCGATACATCGGCGCCGTTTTCCACCGCCTGGCTCCACCACGAGCTCGGCAGACTCCTCTGGGATCGCGCCCCACACCCGGAAAAATCCACCCTTGCGACGGCTGCCAAGTATGACGTGCCGATCTACACGTCTTCGCCCGGTGATTCCTCGATCGGGATGAACCTGATCGTCCCGCAGCTATTCGGAAAAACGGTCAACCTGAACCCGATGCTGGACGTGATCGAGACGGCCGCCATCGTACGCGACGCGGACAAGAACGGTGTGATCGAGATCGGCGGCGGCTCGCCCAAGAATTTCTACCTGCAAACGCAACCGACGCTGCACCAGATTCTCATGGACAAGTCGAAGGGCGGTCATGATTACTTCCTGCAACTCACGACGGATTCGCCACACTGGGGCGGGCTATCCGGCGCCACGCCGTCCGAGGCCCGTAGCTGGGGAAAACTGAAGGACGCCTATAAGAACAATGTGGTGGTGTATTCCTGCGCATCGATCAGCTTTCCGCTAATCGCGCAGTATGCACTGGTGCGTGGCAAGTCGCGCCAACATCGCCGCCTTTTCCAGCGGATCGGCGAGATGACGGAAACGCTCCGCGACGCGGCCGCCAACAACGAAGAGCTGCGTGCGCAGTATCCGGAATACTTTGAGAAGAAGAGTTGATTCAGGCAGGTGCTGGGCCCACTGGCGGCTCGCCGCCCGTGCGGTCCAACGTCGTAACGCGACGGGCGCCCGCACGTACCGCAGGCATCCCTGCCTGCACCACGAAGAGCATATGGGCCGGAGGTTGATCGGCGGTCTATCAGCCGTCGTTCGACGAAGATAGGAATCCAATGAGTATCAGACGGGTGGTGCCGAACATCACGTCCGACAGGCTCGAGGATAGCCGAGCGTTTTATGTAGAGTTGTTCGGCTTTCACGTCGCGATGGACTTGGGTTGGATGGTCACGCTCGTGTCGCCGAACCAGCCGGTGGCGCAGATCAGCATCGTGCGGGGAGAACGGTGGGATGGCTCGCAGCAGCAAGTGACGCTGTCCATCGAGGTCGCCGATGTGGACGAGATTCACGCGAAGGCCGTCTCGCGCGGCGATCGGATCGTGTATCCCCTGACCGACGAGCCATGGGGCGTGCGGCGGTTTCACACGATGGATCCCAACGGCGTGATCCTCAATGTGATGCGACATCTCGGATGAGGCGGCAGAACGACCGAAGGTGCTTCATTTGTGGCACAGCAATGGGTTTGGGACAGCCTCGAAAGGAGAGACTATGCGAGTAAGCTACGTGATCATCTTCGTGAGCGATATGACGCGATCGGTGGAATTCTATCGCGACGTAGTCGGACTGCCGCTAAAGTTCCAATCGCCGGAATGGACGGAATTCGCCACCGAAGGGGCAACCATCGCGCTCCATGCGAGTGACAGCAAGGAGCCCGGTCCAGCGAGTGACAGGCACGGCGCACCCGGCCACTGCCGGCCCGGTTGGACCGTGACTGATCTGGATGCCTTTCATCAGCGCTTGATTGCCCAAGGCGTGGAATGCATTCAGGAACCCACTGAGACCTTTGGCGTCCGTATCGCACTGTACGTCGACCCGGACGGTCTGGCGTTCGGGGTTAGCGGCGCATAGCACGCCGGCGGCCCGTAGGATCCCCAGAATTCATCCTTGCCGGAGCGGACCGCAGGCGTCCCCGCCATCATGGGTGGCGACAGAGGGCGCGAACTGAAACGTCCGGACGCTACGCTATCTATCCACACACCGCATATCGTCGTGCCCGCGCGTTCCGCCCCCCGTGCCCGATACCCAAAGTACGGCTCATCTGCTAAAACCTGCGCATGTTTGGTCTGTAATACCACGGACGGAGGACATCCGATCCCGCTAAGGACGAACTATCCATGACGTCAATCCCCTACAACTTCCTCGGATTGGATCCTCGGTATTCGGATTACGAAAAGGCCGCGTACGCCGTACTCCCCGTCCCCTACGACGCCACGACCAGCTTCCTGACCGGCACGCGCAACGGCCCCAACGCCATCATCACGGCTTCCCAGCAGGTCGAATTATTCGACGAGGAGCTGGAACAAGAGTGCTACCAATGCGGCATCGCCACGCTCGATCCCGTCGAGCCGCACGTCGCCGGCCCCAAGGAGATGCACGAACGGATCTTCAAAATCGCCAAACGCATCGTCCGCGACGGCAAGTTCCTGTTCGGCCTCGGCGGCGAGCACGGCATCACATCCGCCCTGGTGCGGGCCGTGATGTCCAAATACCGCAAGCTGTCGGTCCTGCAGATCGACGCCCACTGCGACCTGAGAAATGAGTACGAGGGGTCGCCGTATTCCCACGCCAGCGTGATGCGCCGCGTGTACGATCTGGGTGCAGACATCGTCCCCGTCGGCATCCGCAACGTTTGCCTCGAAGAACACCGATTCATGAAGAAGGCCAAACTCGAACCGATCACCGCGGTGCAATGCCATAGTGACGACGACTGGGTCGACAACGTACTAGACCGGCTGGGCGACCGCGTCTACGTCACCATCGACATCGACGGCTTCGACCCCGCCTACGCCCCCGGCACCGGCACCCCGGAACCCGGCGGCCTCGATTGGTATCAGGTCACCGGTCTGCTCAGCCTCGTCGCCGCCGAAAAACAAATCGTCGCCGCCGACATCGTCGAGGTCACGCCCATCCCCGGCCAGGTGGTGACGGAGTTCCTGGCGGCGCGGTTGGCGTACAAGTTGATGTGCTACATGCAGGCAAGACCATAGCCGGCATCAAGAATGGCCCGCGTACATCGAGCAGGTCAACCTTCCTCTACGTTGATGGAACGACGCGCCCGCGACAGCCATGGAGACACCTGAACTCCAGCGACGCGCCGCCAAGAGCGGAGCACGCCCGAAAACCCGCGCCAAACCGCGTCGGGAATCCCCTATTCCCCTTTATTATCGCTGTTTCGGACGTGCACCGCCGCCTGCAGGACAGGATAAGTCACTGAATTGAGCTTGCGTAGGCGCATGACCAAGCGTTTACGACCGCCACGTTCGCCGGCTCCCCCCGGGGTGCAAACCGGCACGCCGCACTTGGTTTCCCTTCGTCGCTTCGTGCTCCCTGTTCGGTCGCTCTCAGTCGCTCCGTCGCCCGTTTTTCTTTTTCGGCGATCGGTTTTGCGGTGATTGTGGTATGATGGCGGTTCCAACATATCGATTCGATTCTACCAGGGGGACAACAAGGCCTCCGCACCGTGCCAATGCGGCACTGAGGGATGAGGAGAACACAGAATGCAAGCGCGAAGATCCATGATGACGTTGATTCTGGCGGCCGGGCTTCTCCCGTTCGCGGCTGCGGTATCTGTGCGGGCGGCCGACCAAGACGGCGACGGCGTCGACGATGCCTCGGACGAGTGCTGCGGTACCCCGGCTGGAGTGGCGGTCGATGCCAACGGACGCCCGGTCGGTGACTTCGACCTGGACTGCGATACCGACCTCATCGACTACGAGCTCTTTCAGCGAGGATACACCGGCTCCCTGGGTCCGGGAGGAGATGGCTCGTGTGACCCGGTCGCCCAAACCGGGTGCAGTCCCTGCGAGAAATGCACGTTTGTGCCGGATGTGAATAATCCGACCGACACGCGCACCCTTTGTCGGCCGGTCGGGTCGAGGCAGGTTGGCTACTCCTGTACAAAGGATCCGGCCACAGCCTTGGACGATTGCGCGGCCGGTTTGTTCTGCGTATCGAATGTTTGTGAGGAAATCTGCTCGACGGAGCCGGATAGCTGCCCCAGCGGCTATCAGTGCGCCGCGCTCCCCGGCCTCGTGGATAGCCCGGGGGTAGGGACCTGCCAAGTCGTATGCGACCCGCTGTCAGACCCATCCGGCTGTTCGGAAAATGAGGCGTGTTTCATTCTGGTTTTTGAGGAAACGAGCATGTGCGCTACTCCGGACGAGTCCGGCACGCAAGGAGTCGCGTGCCAATTCATCAACGGCTGCGCGAGCGGTTATAGCTGCATCCTTCTTGACTCGTGGGTGAATCCCACGGGGCTGGTGTGCGCGTTTATTTGCGACGCTTCGCAGAGCGGTGGTCCGACGTGCCTGCAGGGACCGGGACCATCCTTTACGTGCGTTCAGATCAACGAGTTTTATTCCGACTACCCGGGTATTCCAGACGCATATGGGATGTGCCTCCATCCCGCAGCATGGGACGAGGACGATGACGGCGTTTTGGACTTCGAGGACTGGTGTCCAGGAACGCCGCCGGCGACTCCCGTCGACGCGCACGGGTGCCCAATCTAGTGCCGCGTTTCACAAGTTCCACGACGACCTGAGCCGCTTCGTCGTTCGCCCCAACGGGGCAGGAACATGACAGCCCAGGGCATCGCCCTGGGTATGCGAACAGATTGAGATACAAGCCCTGTAAGGGCGCTAGAACCGAGGCCCCGCCATGCCACAATCATTGTCCATGAATATCATTCACCTCATTTACAGCACAAAAAACAGAGTTGCCTCCCTCCCCCCGACGATTCGTTCCAGGCTCCATGCCTATCAGCCCGGCGATCGTCATCGGCGGCGCAGCCGATCATGTCCATGCGTTGTGGAGAGAGCGAGCGACGGAGCGACGAAGCGACGAAGCGACGAAGCGACGGAGGGGACGAAGGTGCCATCGAAATGGATCAAGACCCAACGGCAGTCGTTTGCCGGATTTTCCTGGCAAAACGGATACGGCGCGTTTTCCGTGAGCCAGTCGCAGGTAGCGCACGTGCGGCGGTACATCGAGAAACAGGAAGAACGCCATCGGACCACAACGTTCCAGGAGGAGTTTCGAGCTTTCCTGCGTCGCCATCGTCTTGAGTTTGATGAACGATACGTGTGGGATTGATCGTCTGTTGCAGAGGGTAAGGAAGAGGCCGGGGGTAGCCGGCCACTCCCTCCCCGTTGTCGCGACGGGGTCAGTTCCCCGTATTTACCGGCGTGAGGGTCTCTCACCGGGCGACCCCAACCGAAGTTGCCCCGTGAC
>Ga0210111_1000266_pt1 | contig 14165 bp, 9 predicted proteins | sample China_Galinas_PW_6_FD_185520 | JGI IMG/M metagenome (GOLD analysis project Ga0210111, IMG submission 185520) | Wetland microbial communities from San Francisco Bay, California, USA, that impact long-term carbon sequestration - China_Galinas_PWC_D2... | ecosystem: Environmental > Aquatic > Marine... | reverse complement strand
ACTTGTAGGCTTGCGGTTTCAGGTACTATTTCACTCCCCTTCAGGGGTGCTTTTCACCTTTCCCTCACGGTACTAGTTCACTATCGGTCACCAGGTAGTACTTAGCCTTGGAGGGTGGTCCCCCCAGGTTCGGACCGCGTTTCACGGGTGCGGTCCTACTCAGGATCGTCAATCGGCAGATCAGTGCGCTTTCGCCTACGGGACGATTGCCCTCTGTGGTGCGAGGTTCCACTCGCTTCGGCTAACACCTGATTTGGTAACTGCCGCCGAGCCAGGCACGGCTCGGCCATGACGCCCTACAACCCCCGGCAGACAACGCGTGCCCGCTTGCATCTGCCGGGTTTGGGCTGATCCCCTTTCGCTCGCCACTACTAAGGGAGTCTCGGTTGATTTCTGTTCCTCGGGATACTTAGATGTTTCAGTTCTCCCGGTTGCCTTCCGGCGGCTATGAATTCACCACCGGATGACGCCGCATTACCGGCGCCGGGTTTACCCATTCGGAAACCCGCGGGTCAATGGCTGTTCAGCGCCTCACCGCGGCTTATCGCAGCCGTCCACGTCCTTCATCGACTCCTGGTGCCAAGGCATCCACCGTAAGCCCTTACTATCTTGACGGTGAGCGACCTGTACACATCGTGTAGAGGTCGTGTAATTAATTACCCCGAGCCCGTCATGACGACGGGCTCATGTCTTGGCCATGTGCAGTTTTCAAGGTCCACCGAGGCGCACGCGGCGGGATCTCCGCCGGCGGTCTCTCAAAACTGAGCAGCGTTCCCAGCGGCTGGATGCCACTGGGGAGCCCGGTCGACGTTCTAGAGAAATCTCCCTAGAAAGGAGGTGATCCAGCCGCAGCTTCCGCTACGGCTACCTTGTTACGACTTCACCCCAATCACAGGTCCCACCTTCGACGGCTCCCTCCAAAAGGTTAGGCCACCGGCTTCGGGTGTTACTTGCTTTCGTGGTGTGACGGGCGGTGTGTACAAGGCCCGGGAACGTATTCACCGCGGCATTGCTGATCCGCGATTACTAGCAACTCCAGCTTCATGGAGGCGAGTTTCAGCCTCCAATCCGAACCGAGACGCACTTTATGGGATTCGCTCCACCTCGCGGTATTGCTGCCCTTTGTATGCGCCAATGTAGCACGTGTGTAGCCCTGGACATAAGGGGCATGATGACTTGACGTCATCCCCACCTTCCTCCGGTTTGTCACCGGCAGTCTCCCATGAGTCCCCAACTGAATGCTGGCAACATGGAACGGGGGTTGCGCTCGTTGCGGGACTTAACCCAACATCTCACGACACGAGCTGACGACAGCCATGCACCACCTGTGAAGGTGTCCCGAAGGAAAACCATGTTTCCATGGCGGTCACCTACATGTCAAGCCCAGGTAAGGTTCTTCGCGTTGCGTCGAATTAAACCACATGCTCCGCTGCTTGTGCGGGCCCCCGTCAATTCCTTTGAGTTTTAGCCTTGCGGCCGTACTCCCCAGGCGGGGCACTTAGTGCGTTAGCGACGGCACGGGAGGAGTCGACACCTCCCACACCTAGTGCCCATCGTTTACGGCGTGGACTACCAGGGTATCTAATCCTGTTCGCTCCCCACGCTTTCGCGCCTTAGCGTCAGTACCGTCCCAGCGAGCTGCCTTCGCTATTGGTGTTCCTCCTGATATCTGCGCATTCCACCGCTACACCAGGAATTCCACTCGCCTCTTCCGGACTCTAGCCCCACAGTATCCACCGGCTTTCGAAGGTTGAGCCTTCGACTTTCACAGCGGACTTATGGGGCCGCCTACGCGCGCTTTACGCCCAATGATTCCGGACAACGCTTGCCCCCTACGTATTACCGCGGCTGCTGGCACGTAGTTAGCCGGAGCTTCTTCTGGAGGTACCGTCAGTCCGGACGGCTATTCACCGCCGAACCTTCGTCCCTCCTGAAAGGGGTTTACAACCCGAAGGCCGTCTTCCCCCACGCGGCGTTGCTGCGTCACGCTTTCGCGCATTGCGCAAGATTCCCCACTGCTGCCTCCCGTAGGAGTCTGGGCCGTGTCTCAGTCCCAGTGTGGCTGATCGTCCTCTCAGACCAGCTACCCATCGTCGCCTTGGTAGGCCTTGACCCCACCAACAAGCTAATGGGCCGCGAGCCCCTCCCAATGCGGAGGCCGAAGCTTCCTTTAGCGAACAGGCTTATGCCTGTGCGCCACATCCGGTATTAGCCCGAGTTTCCTCGGGTTGTCCCGGTCATCGGGGCAGGTTACTCACGTGTTACTCACCCGTTCGCGGCTTTGCCCCAGGGCAAGCCCTGGTTCGTCGCACCACTTGCATGTGTTAAGCACGCCGCCAGCGTTCGTCCTGAGCCAGGATCAAACTCTCCGTGAAAGTACTTCTCTACAGAGAGATGTCATGCCTGGCTGGCCGCCGGGTACACATACATGGCGACCGGCATGACGGGTAAATCAGACCACTCGGCACGCTGACGAGCCGAGTGGATCGGGCTCAAACAATCCACAGACCCGAGGGTCCGCGGAGTGCACGCTGCTCAGTTTTCAAAGACCGCTGCGCCTCTGCGACGGGTTTCGCCGCCTTTTGCGCATGGGAGGCCAACTGGCCATCCCAGAGGGACGCGGGAGTATAGCGCTGCGCGGGCGGAATGCAAGCGGCCGGCGTGGCCGGATCAGGCGCCGGTCTTGAGGCGCCGGAAACGGCGCTTGCCGACCTGCAGCACGCGGCCCTCGAGCTCGCCCGGAGCGAGATCGAGCGTGCCGGCGGCAATCGGCTCCCCATCGAGCTTCACGCCCCCCTGGGCGAGCAGGCGCCGGGCCTCGCTCGAGCTGATCTCGAAGGCCGCCGCCATCAGCGCCGGCAGGTGCACGGAGTCGCCGTTGCCGCCGAGGAAGCCGGTGAGGTCGAGCTCCTCGACCTCCTCCGGCGCCTCGCGGCGGACGAAGAGGCGGTCGAAATGGGCCTCGGCGGCGACCGCCGCGTCGGCGTCGTGGAAGCGGGCGACCAGCCGCCGCCCGAGCTCGCGCTTGGCCTCGTTCGGCGGGCCGTCCGGCTGCTCGGAGCCGAGCAGGAGGCGGAAGTACTCCGGCATCGCCTCGTCGGGGATCCGCATCAGCTTGCCGAACATCTCCTCCGGCGCCTCGGTGACGCCGACGTAGTTGCCCAGCGACTTGCTCATCTTCTGCGCCCCGTCGGTGCCGACCAGGATCGGCATCGTCAGGATCGACTGCTGCGGCCGGCCGTAGGAGGCCTGGACGTCGCGGGCGAAGAGCAGGTTGAACTTCTGATCGGTCCCCCCCAGCTCGACGTCGGCGTCGACCGCGACCGAGTCGTATCCCTGCAGCAGCGGGTAGAGCAGCTCGAGCGCCGCGACCGGCGCGTTCGCGGCCATCCGCTTCTGGAAGTCGTCGCGCTCGAGCAGCCGCGCGACGGTCGTCGTCGCGAGCAGGCCGAGCAGATCCTCCGGCGCCATCCGCAGCCACTCGCTGTTGAAGCGGATCTCGGTGCGCTCGCGGTCGAGCAGCTTGAAGGCCTGCTCCTGGTAGGTGGCCGCGTTGGCCTCGATCTCCTCGGGGCTGGGCAGCGGGCGCTGGGCCGAGCGTCCGCTCGGGTCCCCCACCCGCGCGGTGAAGTCGCCGACGATCAGCACCACCTGGTGGCCCGCCTGCTGGAACTCGCGCAGCTTCTCGAGCACCACGGTGTGACCGAGGTGGATGTCGGCCGTGGTCGGGTCGATTCCGAGCTTCACGCGCAGCGGCCGGTCGCCGGCGAGCTGCTCCGCAAGCCTGCCCGCGGGCAGCACGTCGACGGCGTTTTTGGTCAAGTCGGGCAAGGCGGCAATGCTAGACTGCCGCCTTCGCTCGGCGGTTCGCGCCCGTGTCGAGCAGCGACCTCTCGATGGCGTCCATTGGACTAAAGCCCCGCCGGCCGGGTGGCTCGGTTCCGCCGCCCGCGTCGCCGGAACCTCCGGCGAAGCCGTCGCGCCCGCGGCTGAAGAAGCCGCGGGTCCTGTTCGTCCTCTTCGGCCTCGCGATCCTGGCGCTCGTCTCCTTCGTCTTCGGGATGATGACGGCCGTCTCCAAAGACCTGCCGGCGATCTACGACTTCGCCCAGTTCAAAGCCTCGAAGAACAGCGAGGTATACGACGCCTCCGGCGCGGCGATCGGCACGCTGACCAGCGACGAGAACAAAATCCTGCTCACCTCGGGCCAGATCTCGCCGAACGTGAAGAACGCCGTCGTCGCGATCGAGGACGCGCGCTTCTATGAACACGACGGCGTCGACTTCCAGGGAATCGGGCGGGCGCTGGTCAAGGACGTGCTCAGCCAGAGCGCCCAGCAGGGCGGCTCGACGATCACCGAGCAGTTCGTCAAGGAAGCGCTCGCCGCCCAGGGCAGCCGCACGCTCTTCCAGAAGTTCCGCGAGGCGGCCCTGGCCTACCGCCTCGAGCGCCACTGGAGCAAGGACAAGATCCTCACCGAGTACCTCAACACGGTCTATTTCGGCGAAGGCGCCTACGGGGTCGAGGCGGCCGCCCGCACCTATTTCGGCGCCTCGCACCCCGGCTGCGGCGGGTCGAGCGAACCCTGCGCCGCCGTGCTCGAGCCCTGGGAGGCCGCGCTGCTGGCCGCGATCGTCAACTCGCCCTCCGCCTACAACCCCAAGTTCTTCCCCGAAAACGCGCTCGCGCGGCGCAACCTCGTGCTGGAAAAGATGTACGAACAGGGCTACATAACCGAGACCCAGCTCGAAGAAGGCACGCAGCAGGCGCTGCCCGCCCCGAGCGACATCGAAGCGCCGACGCTCGACTCGAAGGCCCCCTACTTCACGGCCTGGCTGCGCCAGCAGCTGGTCGAACGCTATGGCGCGGCGAAGACCTTCTTCGGCGGGCTGAAGGTGAAGACGACGCTCGATCTGCGCTTGCAGAAGGCCGCCGAAGAAGCCGTCAACTCCTACCTCGGCTACCTCCCCCCTACCGCCTCGGTGGTCGTGATCGACAACAAGAACGCCGGCGTCAAGGCGATGGTCGGCGGCCCTGACTTCGCGACGAAGCCGTTCAACCTGGCGACCCAGGGCCGGCGCCAGCCGGGCTCCTCGATCAAGCCGTTCACGCTGATCACCGCGCTCGAAGAGGGGATCTCGCCCTACACGACCTACCCCTCCGAAGAACGCGTCTTCTACTTCGGCAAGCACGGAAACGAAAGGTTCGAAGTGCACAACGACGAGGACTCCTACCTGGGCAGCTGCGACATCGTCTGCGCGACCACGTACTCGGACAACTCGATCTACGCGGCGCTGGCGCTCGAAGGCCTGAAGGGCAAGAACGTCGCCGCGCGCACCCGCTCGATCGCGGCGACGATTCACAAGATGGGCTACTCGGGCTCGATCTCGACCAACCCGGCGATGGTGCTCGGCGGTCTGCACGAAGGCGTCTCGCCGCTCGGCTGGGCCTACGCCTACTCGACGATCGCCAACGACGGCGACCGGGTCAGCGGCACGCTCGCCCCGGAACCCGGCGACAGCCCGGTCGCCTACACGCAGGTCACCGACCAGGACGGCCACACGATTCGGGGCGGAGACAACGACTCGCTGCACGAACAGGTGATCTCGGAGAGCACCGCGAGCGAGGCGAAGGGCATCCTCGAAACCGTCGTCCAGCAGGGCACCGGCACCCACGCCGACATCGGCGCCGACGGGCAGTGGGGCAAGACCGGGACGACCGAGAACAGCGGCGACGCGTGGTTCTGCGGCGCGACCGAAGAAGTCACCGCCTGCGTCTGGGTCGGCTACGCCGACACGACGACGCCGATGACCACCCTCTACAACGGCGGCCCGGTCCAGGGCGGCACCTTCCCGGCCGAGATCTGGGCCAGCGTGATCTCGGCCTGGCAGGACATCAGGAAGGAACGAGCGGCCGAACACGCCGACGAACGGGCCAAGAAGAAGGCGAAAGGCGCGGAATCCACCTCGTCATCCTCGCCGGCGCCGGAAGAAACCTACGTGCCGGAAGAAACGGCTCCGGAATCCGCCCCCGAACCGGAAGCCCGGGAACCGGCTCCTGAACCGGAAGCAGCTCCGGAATCCGCCCCGGAAGCAGCGCCTGAATCGTCCGGGGGCGGCGGCGGGATCACCGCCGGCTAGCGCTGCTCGGGCCGCGGGCGCGAGACGAAGCGGCTGCCGGCGAGGCAGAAGCGCCAGGGCCGCTCGGCCGCTTTGGTGATCCCCACCCTGGGGCCGGTGGCCACCTCCCCGCTCCAGCCCGGCGCCGGCGGCAGCAGCAGGAACGGGTCGGCGCCGAGGTCGGCGCCGTCGGCGTCGAGACCGATTCCGAGCGCGTCGGTGAGCTTGCCCGGCCCGGAGCAGAGCTCGCTGTCGGGCCGCTCGCCGCGCCGCGCCCGCATCTGCTCCAGCCCGGCGCTCGGCTCCAGGGCGCGGATCAGCACCGCCGCGGCCTCGCCCTCCGGTTCGGCGACGGCGTTGAGCAGGCTGTGGATGCCGTAGGAGAGGTAGACGTACGCGCGCCCGGGCGGGCCGAACAGCGTCGCGGTGCGCCTGGTCAGCCCGGCGTAGGCGTGGCAGGCGGGATCGTCGCGCTCGTAGCTCTCGGTCTCGACGATCGTGCCGCCGCAGCCCGCATGGAAAAGCCGGCAACCGATCAGCTCGCGCGCGACCAGGTGGACGCTGCGGGCGAAGAAGGCGGCTTCGAGGCGCTCGCCGGTCGCCGCCGCCGTGCTCAAAGCTCTTCCTCGGCCTTCTCCTCACCGACCTCGCGCAGCGTCTCGCGCGCCAGATCCAACTGTCGCGCCAGCGGCTCCGAGCCGGTGCCGCCCTCGATCCGCTTCGACTCGAGCCAGCTCTCGCGCCTCAGCACTTCGTAGAAGGAGGCGTCGAGGTGCTCGCTGCGCGCCCGCAGGTCCTCCTCGCCGAGCTCGGAGAGGGCGACGCCGCGCTCGACCGCGTCGCGCACCAGGCCGCCGACGATCCCGTGCGCCTCGCGGAACGGCACCCCCTTGCGCACGAGCAGATCGGCGACCTCGGTCGCCGCCAGCATCTCGTCGCCGGAGGCGGCCCCCAGCCGCTCGCGGTCGAAGGAGATCCCGGCGAGCATCCCCTCGGCCGCGTCGAGGCAGCCCTCGACGGTCTCGATCGCGTCGAACAGCGGCTCCTTGTCCTCCTGCATGTCCTTGCCGTAGGTGAGCGGCAGCGCGTGCATCGTCCCCAGCAGCGAGAGGAAGTCGGCGGCGACGCGGGGGCTCTTCGCGCGCAACAGCTCGGCCGAGTCGGGATTGACCTTCTGCGGCATGATCGAGGAGCCGGAGGAGAACGACTCGTCGAGCTCGCAGAAGCCGAACTCGGAGGAGCTCCAGATGACGATCTCGGAGCCGAGCCGGGAGAGGTGCATCGAGCAGATCGACGCCGCCGACATGTAGTCGAGGACGAAGTCGCGGTTGGAGGCGCCGTCGATCGAGTTCGGGCTGATCTCGGCGAAGCCGAGGTCGCCGGCGACCGCGCGCCGGTCGATCTCCCAGTTGACGCCGGCCAGGGCCCCGGACCCGAGCGGCATCACCCGGGCGCTCTCGAGCGCGAACTCGAAGCGCAGCGCGTCGCGGGCGAACATCCAGAAGTAGGCGAGCAGGTGGTGGCCCAGGTAGACCGGCTGGGCGCGCTGCAGGTGCGTGTAGCCGGGCATCGGCCAGTCTCGGTGCGCCTCGGCCTGTTCGAGCAGGCGCGCCATCGCCGCCCGCAGCAGCTCGATCGCCCGCAGCGAGTGGGCCTGGACCACCATCGCCACGTCGGTGGCGACCTGGTCGTTGCGCGAGCGGCCGGTGTGCAGCTTGCCGGCCAGCGGGCCGATCTCCTCGCCGAGCAGGCGCTCGACCGCCATGTGGATGTCCTCGTCGGCGGCGTCGAAGGAGAAGCCGGCCTGGCCGATCCGCTCGCGGACGTTCTCCAGGCCGCTCACGATCCGCTCCAGCTCGTCGTCGTCGAGCACGCCGATCTCCCGCAGCCCGCGTGCGTGCGCCTGCGACTGGTCGATGTCGTACGGGGCGAGGCGCGCGTCGAACTCGATCGAGCGGTTGAGGCGCCAGAAGCGCGGGTCGGGATCTTTGCGGAAGCGGGACATCGTCAACTCAGCGATCGGGCGAGAGCCTCGCACACCCGTGCCACCTGGGACTCGTCGAGCGCGGTGAAGAAGGGCAGCGCCAGTGTGCCCGCCGAAGCCGCTTCGGCGACCGGGAACTGCCCCCCGCCGTAGCCGAGCTCGCGCAGATGCGGGAAGAGGTGGATGCAGGGCAGGTACGCCTTGGCGGCGATCCCCTGCTCGGCCAGCCGGGCGATCGTCGCGTCGCGGTCGATCCCGTCGTCGAGCCTGACGACGTAGACGAACCAGCTGCGGCGCTCGGCGCCGCGCCCGGCGGATGGCGCGGTCACCCCCTCGACGCCCACCAGGCCTTCCTCGTAGAGCGCGGCGACCGCGGCGCGCCGCTCGAGCATCCGGTCGAGCTTCTCGGTCTGGGCGACGCCGAGCGCCGCCGCGAGGTCGGAGAGGCGGTAGTTGAAGCCGACCCCTCCGTGGTCGAGCCAGCCCATGTCGGGCGCACGGCCCTGGTTGCGCTCCGAGCGCAGCTTCGCCGCGACGGCGGGGTCGCTGGGGACGATCATTCCCCCCTCGCCCGTGGTCAGCTGCTTGTTGGCGTAGAAGGCGAAGGTGGCGAGGTTGCCGCGCGCGCCCACCCTGCGCCCCTCCGAGTCGACCGCGCCGAGTGCCTCGCAGGCGTCCTCGAGCAAACCGAGCCCGTGGCGCGCCGCGATCGCCTCCAGCTCGGGCATCGCCGCCGGGTAGCCGAAGATGTGCACCGGCAGGATGCCGGCGCTGCGCTCGCTCAGCGCCGCCTCGACCGCCGCCGGGTCGAGATCGAGCGTGACGGGGTCGACGTCGCAGAAGATCGGCTTCGCCCCCTCGTAGAGCAGGCAGTTGGCGGAGGCGACGAAGCTGAACGGGCTGGTCAGGACCTCGTCGCCGGGCCCCCAGCCGAGCGCCCGCACGCCGAGGTGCAGCGCCGTGGTCCCGCTGGAGACGGCGACCGCGTCCTCGACCCCGAGCCACTCGGCGAGCTCGCGCTCGAAGCGCTCCCCCATCGGGCCGAGCGAGAGCCGGCCCGAGCGCAGCACCTCGAGCACCAGCGTCTCCTCGCGCGTGTCGATCTCCGGTCGCGCGAGCGGGATCGGGTCGGTCCTGGCGGCGGCGGGCATCTTCCGAGCCACCCTACCCGCGCGGCTGGAAGGCGTACACGAGCGAGTCGACGAGCGCCTCCCAGGAGGCCTCGATGATGTTCTCCGAGACGCCGATCGTCCCCCACTCCCGCTCGCCGTCGGAGGAGTCGAGCAGGACCCGCGTCACGGCGCCGGTGCCGTGGCTCTCGTCGAGGATCCGCACCTTGTAGTTGGTCAGCTCGATGTCGGCCAGGTGCGGGTAGCGATCGGCGATCGCCGAGCGCAGCGCCGCGTCGAGCGCGTTGACCGGGCCGTTGCCCTCGGCGACGCGGACGTAGCGCTCGCCGTCGACCTTGACCTTGATCGTCGCCTCGGTCTCGACCGCGCCGTCGGCGCGCTTCTCGACCAGCACCTTGAAGCTCTCGAGCTCGAAGAGCGGCTCGTAGCTGCCTGCCTCGCGGCGCAGCAGCAGCTCGAAGGAGGCCGGGGCCGCCTCGTAGTGGTAGCCGCGGTGCTCGCGCTGCTTCAGCCGCTCGACCGCACGGCTCGCGGCCGCGTCGTCGAGCTCGAGCCCGCTGCGCTCGGCCCGCGTGCGGATCGTCGCCTTGCCGGAGAGCTCGGAGACGAGGATGTCGCGCGAGTTGCCGACCAGCGCCGGGTCGAGGTGCTCGAAGGTGCGCGCGTCGGCGGCGACTCCGGCGGCGTGCATGCCGGCCTTGTGGGCGAAGGCGTTGCGGCCGACGTAGGCCCGGCTCGGGTCCGGCGTCAGGTTGCAGAGCTCGTCCAGGTAGTGCGCGGTCGGGGTCAGGTTGGCGAGCTGGTCCGCGGTGACGACGCCGAAGCCCATCTTCAGCTGCAGGGCCGGCAGGATCGAGGCGAGGTTGGCGTTGCCGCAGCGCTCGCCGTAGCCGTTGACGGTGCCCTGCACCAGGCGCGCCCCAGCTTCGACCGCGGCGAGCGAGTTGGCGACCGCGCACTCGCCGTCGTTGTGGGTGTGGATGCCGACCTCGACGTCCTCGCCCAGCTCCGCGACGACGGCTGCGGTCGCCTCGGCGACGAAGGCCGGCAGGCTGCCGCCGTTGGTGTCGCAGAGGGTGACGTTCTCGGCCCCCGCCTCGGCGGCGGCGCGGGCGCAGGCGAGCGCGAAGGCCGGGTCGTCGCGGTAGCCGTCGAAGAAATGCTCGGCGTCGAAGACGACCCGCTTGCCGGCGCCGCGGCAGAAGGCGACCGAGTCGCCGATCATCGCCAGGTTCTCCTCCGGCGTGGTCCTGATCACCTTCTCCACGTGCAGCCCCCAGCTCTTGCCGACCAGGCAGACGACCGGGGCGAAGGCCTCGCAGAGGGTCGCGAGGGCGGGGTCTTCGGCCGCCGCGACGCCGCCGCGCCGCGTCATCCCGAAGGCGGCGACCTCCGCCTGCTTCAGCTCCAGGTCGGCGAGCTGCTCGAACAGCTCCGCTTCCTTCGGGTTGGAGCTGGGGAAACCGGCCTCGATCGTCTGCACGCCGAGCTCGTCGAGCGCCTGCACCACCTTCAGCTTCTCGCCCACCGAGAGCGACATGCCGGGGCCACCCATGCCGTCGCGCAAGGTCGTGTCGTAGAGCTTCACCTGTTCCATCTGCTGCCTTTCTTCGATACGAGGATGAACCGGAATTGCGCGCAGCGCAGCGCCAGCCGCTAGGCGGCCGGCGTAATTCGCCCGGTCGGGACCTCGACGAAGTCGAGCCACTCGAGGTACTCCTCGGCGCGGCCGTGCAGGGCGTCCTGGAGCTTGGCCTGGACCACGCGCGTGATCTCGCCCGGCTCTCCCAGCGGGTGGTCGTCCACCTCGCGCACCGGCACCAGCTCGGCGGCGGTGCCGGTGAGGAAGACCTCGTCGGCAAGGTAGAGCTCGGCGCGGGCGATGTCGCGCTCCTCGATCGGGTAGCCGAGGTCGGTGGCGATCTGCACCACCGAGTTGCGGGTGATGCCATCGAGGATCGCCGCGGTGTGCGGCGGCGTGCAGATGACCCCGTCGCGGACGACGAACACGTTCTCGCCCGAGCCCTCGGAGACACGACCGTGCGTGTCGAGCAGGATCGCCTCGTCGTAGCCGGCCGCCGTCGCCTCGGTCTTGGCGAGGACGGAGTTGAGGTACTGGCCGGTCGCCTTGGCATGCGGGATCAGGCTCTCGCCCGAGATCCCGCGCCAGGAGGAGACGCGGGCGCGGATGCCGTGGCGGGTGCCCTCCTCGCCGAGGTAGACGCCCCAGGGGAAGGCTGCGACTACGACGTCGATCGGGGCGTCGGTCGCGTAGAGGCCGAGGTTGCCGTAGCCGCGGTAGGCGAGCGGCCTGATGTAGCAGGAGTCGAGGCCGTTGCGCCGGATCAGCTCGTGCGTCGCCTCGCGCAGCTCCTCCGCCGTGAAGGGGAGCTTGAGGTAGTAGAGCTCAGCCGACTTCTCCAGCCGTTCGAGGTGCTCGCGGTGACGGAAGACCGCCGGCCCGCGCTCGGTCGCGTAGCAGCGGATTCCCTCGAAGACCCCGGTGCCGTAGTGCAGGCCGTGGCTGAGGACGTGCGTCTTCGCCTCGTCCCAGGGCACCAGCTCGCCGTTTTGCCAGATCAGCTCCGCCGTCTCCATCCCTGGGAAGTATGCCCGATGAGTCAGAGAAGGTCGAGCTACAGCTCGGCCAGCACGGCGTCGGTCATCTCGGCGGTGCCGACCTCGCGCTCCGGCGTCGGGTTCTCCGGCATCGGCGCCGCGACCACCGTGCCGCCGAGCAGGTCCGGGGTGCGCAGCCCGCGCTCCAGCACGGCGTCGACCGCGACCTCGATCCGCTCGGCGTCCGCGGCGCGGCCGAGGCCGTGGCGCAGCAGCATCGCCACGCTGAGAAAGGTGGCGAGCGGGTTGGCGACGCCCTGGCCGGCGATGTCCGGCGCCGAGCCGTGCACCGGCTCGAACAGCCCCGGGGCGCCGGCCTCGCCGAGGCTGGCCGAGGGCAGCATCCCGAGCGAGCCGGTGAGCATCGCCGACTCGTCGCTGAGGATGTCGCCGAAGAGGTTCTCGGTCACGATCACGTCGAAATCGGCGGGGCGCGAGACGAGCTGCATCGCGGCGTTGTCGACCAGCAGGTGGTCGAGCTCCACGTCCGGGTACTGCTCGCTGACGCGGGTCACCACCTCCCGCCACAGGCGCGAGGTCTCGAGCACGTTCGCCTTGTCGACCGAGGTGACGCGCGGCTGGTGGCCGCTGCCGCCGGCGCGGCGCTGGGCCGCGGCGAAGCCGGCGCGGGCGATCCGCTCGATCTCGGCGGCCGAGTACTCGCAGGTGTCGTGCGCCGCGTCGCCCGCGCGGCCGCTGTCGCCGAAGTAGATGCCGCCGGTCAGCTCGCGCACGACCAGCAGGTCGGTGCCGGCGATCCGCTCCTCGCGCAGCGGGCTGGCCCCGACCAGCGCCGGGCTCGGCCGCACCGGGCGCAGATTCGCGTAGAGACCCATCCCCTTGCGCAACCCGAGCAGGCCCTGCTCGGGGCGCGGCGCGTCGGGGTCCGTCGTGTCCCACTTCGGCCCGCCGACCGCGCCGAGCAGCACCGCGTCGGATGCCCGGCACGCCTTGAGCACCTCGTCCGTCAGCGCCACCCCGTGCTCGTCGATCGAGCAGCCGCCCATCAGCCGCTCCTCGAAGGCGAACTCCCCCAGCGCCTCCAACAGCCGCCGCCCCGCGGCGACGATCTCCGGCCCGATCCCGTCCCCGGGCAGCAGCACTATCCGTGGCGCGTCGCTCATGGGCGCCGCACTCTATGGATCATCGATCGGGGAGGTCGCCGAAGTTGCCGAACCCCGACCTATCGATCCTGACTCTCCCCAGCCAGCGATCCTGACCCGATGTGCCCAAGAGTGCTCGAAATGCGCATAGCGGCAGTCGGAGCGCCTAATGTTGAGACATGTCGAGGGTTGAGCGGGATCCTGGATGCGGCCGAACCGTTGCGGCCGAATTGAAGAAGCTCGGGGTGAAAGGAGTCCTCATCCAGGCAGCCGAGCAGGGCTACATCACGCAACTCGCGTGCCAGATGCCCAAATGTTTCTGCCCCGAGGAGCTTGGAGGCGCGTGCCACTTCGAGCCGCTCACCGACGACTTGAGCGACTGGACGAGCGACTGGATGCCCACGCACGAGCACTTTCCGCGCTCCAAGAGAGAGGGCGGGCACCGGGTAGTCAACAACGCCGTCTTGGCGCACCGCATCTGCAACCGCATCGACTACTCCATAGAGGTTGGCCGGCCGTACGCGAAGGATCTCGCGAGGATCGAGAAGGCCCGCGAGGAAGCGATCCGCCGCAAGAACGAAAGACCGTAGGTCATCAAAAGGAGGCTCCGGTCCCGCGGAACCGCCTTGGGGCTTCCGCAATTTGCGGGTTTCCGCAGCTTTCCGTCCGCGGGCAGGTCTACTATCGAACACATGTTCGTAGAGGGAGGAAGCAGCTCAAACCGTCCGGCGCAGGGAGGGCGCGAGGAGCTGGCCGAGGCGCCGACCGATTGGCTCGAGCGTGAGATCGGCGATCTGGCGGCGCAGATCGCCGCCGCAACCTGTCGCTGGCTGGAGCTGGTCGCGGAGTTCGACCGCAGGGGCGCGCACGAGGCCTGGGGCTTTCACTCCTGCGGGGCCTGGATCGCCTGGCGCTGCGCACTGGACCCGCGCTCGGCGAGAGAGCACGTGCGGGTGGCGAGGGCGCTGGAGGGCCTAGGGGCGGTCAAAGAGCGCTTTGCCCGCGGCGAGCTGAGCTACTCCAAGGTGCGGGCGATCACGCGGATCGCTGTGCCCGAGAACGAGGCCGAGCTGGTGGAGATGTCGCGCTGGGCGACAGCCGCCCAGCTGGAGCGGCTGGTGCGTGGCTACCGGCGGGCGGTGTCGCTTGAGAGCGCCGAGGCCGCCCACCGCGATCGCTTCCTCGCCTGCGAATGGGACGAGGACGGCAG
>Ga0210111_1000262_pt1 | contig 14222 bp, 12 predicted proteins | sample China_Galinas_PW_6_FD_185520 | JGI IMG/M metagenome (GOLD analysis project Ga0210111, IMG submission 185520) | Wetland microbial communities from San Francisco Bay, California, USA, that impact long-term carbon sequestration - China_Galinas_PWC_D2... | ecosystem: Environmental > Aquatic > Marine... | reverse complement strand
ACTGGTCGCCGGCCGGCACGAACTGTGGCGGCGTTACGGCTCCATTTCGTTTGAGAAGCTGGCGGCGCCTGCCGCCCGCCTCGCGGAAGAGGGCTTTCCGGTAGACGAGCACTACGTTGACAATGCGAACGACGCGTTGGCATTGTACGAAAAACACCAGGGCCTGAAAACGAAGTGTGGGTATGTGTATCAACAACATCTTCGCGGGGGCGCCGGTGCCAAGCGCGGAGAGACCCTGCGCCAGCCCGCCCTGGCCAGGTTGCTTCGCGCCGTCGGCGAAGGGGGCGCCGACGCTTTCTACCGTGGACCGATCGCCGATGCCATGGTCAGCACGATCCAGAAGCTCGGCGGGATCATCACGCGACAAGATCTGGCGACCTACAAGGTGAAATATCGCGGGCCGATTCGCGGCACTTATCGGGGTCTCGACATCATCACGATGCCGCCACCATCCTCGGGTGGTATCGCGCTTTTGGAAGCGTTGAATATCCTAGAGGTTGTCGATCACGCTGCGATCGCACGGCGCGACCCTATCGCCGCAACCCATTATCAGATCGAGGCCATGAAACACGCTTTCGCGGATCGGGCGCGGTGGCTGGGCGATACGGATTTCGTGCAGATCCCACAAGAACGACTGCTATCGAAGGAAAACGCGCGCAAGCTGGCCGCCGGACTGCGGGCCAATGCGACCAAGGCACCGGAAGCCTACGGAGTTGGACGCGGACTCGATGACGCCGGTACGTCGCACTTCTGTATCGTGGATGAAAATGGAACGGTCGTGGTCAGCACGGAGACTATCAACACGGAGTTCGGATCGCTGGTAGCCGTCGATGAATGGGGACTCATACTCAACAATGAGATGGACGATTTCGCAGCGGCCGCCAGCGAACCCAACGCATACGGGCTGATCCAGTCATCAAACAACCGCATTGAGCCGGGCAAGCGGCCGCTATCTAGTATGACCCCCACCATCGTCTTGAAAGATGGATCGCCCTACCTGATGCTCGGCGGCTCGGGAGGTCCGAGAATCATCAGCTCGGTGCTCAACGTGTTCCTCGGCGTGGTGGATTACGGAAGAGACTTGGCCACCGCGATGGAGGCCCTCCGGCCTCACCACCAATGGTCGCCCGACCTGATCTACTTCGATCGTCAACCCGGTGATGACCTTGCGCAGGCGCTGATCCAGCGTGGGCATAAGGTTGCAGAGACACGCAAGACAGGCGTCATTCAGGCAATCGTTCGAGACGGAGCCGTTTGGAAAGCGGCGAGCGATCCCCGCAAGGGGGGACGTCCGGCAGGGTACTGATCGCGCCGCGTGAGGTTACACTTTGATCATTGCGTGGCGGTTCACACCCGGAGAGCCGCTCGTAGCCGTGAAGACGACTACCACCTGGCACGATGCGGCGCTCGCAATCGCGGCGCCTTGGTGATTGGGCCGGGTTCGTAGTGCTGATTCGCGATGTGGCCGAATGGGGCTGGACTCCGATCGAGATTAGATTGATCCGCCTGAACCGTTGGCGACCATTGGCGGTATAATCGGTGAGGGTCGGGATCCGCGGCGATCGCAGGCCATCGAAGAATCTCAGCAACGAAAGGACAGGCACGTGAGGACAAAGAGGCTTCTGTTTGGGCGTTGCAAGATGGCGCCGACCGCGTTGGTCCTGCTGGCATCCGTGGGCCTTGGCAATCGCACAGTGATGGCTGGGGCGCTCGAGGACTACGCCGCGCTCGAAATCCAAATGGAGATGGCCGCGGACGAGTTCTACGAAGCAGTCGAGAGCCAGGGTCCGAGCGCACCAGACAAACGACCCGACGTGCTTGCTCGTATGGACAAGCTGGTCAAGGCGCTGGCGGGCAAGCCTGAAGGCGCTGCCGTGGCCGTCGGCACCTTCATGTGGTCGTTGGATCTCGAATCGCAGAACAGCTTCGATCGATTCAAGAAGCTGGCCCGAGAGTACAAGGATGCGCCGAACCTCACCGACACGTATGAGGCCGTACCCTACGTTTACACGGAATCATCGACGCCGGACGAATGGATCAAGGAACTGGACAAGCTCGCGTCGTCCTCGAGCGTCGTGGACGTGAAAGCCGGCGCACACTTTGCCGCCGGTAAGATCCAACTGGACGAGAAGCGGCTCGCCAAGGCCAAGGCCGCCTTCGAGAAGGCACGCGAGGTCGGTCCCGATTCGATCTTCGCCACGAACGCCAAGGGCTATGTCTTCGAGATCGAGCATCTGCAGGTCGGCATGACCGCGCCGGATTTCAAGATCAAAACGCTCGAGGGGAAGGAAACGTCGCTGGCGTCGCTTCGCGGCAAGGCCGTGCTGCTGAACTTCTGGGCGTCGTGGTGACCGCCCTGCCTGGGTGAGATCCCTCACCTGAAAGCCGCCGTGTCGCGGCTCGAGAACAAGCCGTTCGAGATTTTGGCCGTATCCTGCGATGACGACCGTAAGGCACTCACCAACGTCCTGCAGTCGCTCAGGCCCCCGGGCATCCACACCTGGCACGAAAAGGGACCGGCCAGCCCGGTCGCGGAACTCTACAACGTGCAAGGTTATCCGACGTGGTACCTCATCGACGCCGACGGCGTCATCCGCGCCCGCGATCCGTTTGGTGATGCCCTCGTCCCCGCCGTCGAAGCGGCACTGAGGCCCACGCGCGTGGGGGCCAAGGATACCGACAGTGCAAACGGGAAGACGCACTAGGAACTTATCTCAAAATCGGGGGACGGTCCCAGGTCGGCACCGGCGGACAAGCCGCCCGTGGCACCCAAGCGCAAATCGAACCGCTTCATTAACCGCCGCATCGCATTCTGGATTCGCGATTTTCTACTACAGACTTCGACCCTTTCAGGGTCGCTCTGTCATGAATCATCTTCACCCGGTGGCGGCGTTCGCCTGTGGCGGACTTGCCACCGGCTACTGTCGAGTAGGCTTTCAGCCTGCAGTCCGCGCGACGGTACGGGTACGACCGACGCATGAAATCGCATTTGCTCTACTTTGTAGAGCCTATCGAATGTGGGTGAGCCAAACGCGTGGCGAATGCATCCTTTTGGAGGGCGGCCACCACCAAGAAGAGCGCCGGTTCGATCGGGGCGCGGAAGCGGATCACAACGTGCGACAGGCAATTGACGCTACAGCGCAAAGTCATCAGAACCGCGGCCGTGAGGAGCGGCCTGGACGCACGACAACCCAGAAAACGCGGTTATTGTCCCGCAAGTGTTCCGCGTGACGGCAACTTGCGCTGTAGCGTGAACCACGGAACACAACCACAATCGTGGCCAACCACCGCTCAACCGCACTCGATTTTCGGTATCGCAGCAGGATGCTTCGGTGGACGTGCTCTCTAAGGTAGAATGGACACCGAGAAGGGGATGAGGCCTATATTCGAGCGAATGCGGAGTGGCCAAGCAATGGGTCAGCGAGAGTGGTCTGTGTATCTGGTGCGATGTAGAAACGGCGACCTCTACACGGGGGTCGCGACGGACGTCGCGCGCCGACTGACCGAACATGGCAACCGCAAGGGTGCCAAGTACCTGCGCGGCAAGGGCCCGCTACGCTTGGTGTTCGAAAAGTCAATCGGCGCCAAAGGCCTTGCGCTGCGCGTGGAAAACCGCATCAAGAAGCTCTCCAAGGCCCGCAAGGAGGCCCTGATCGCGCAGGACCACGAGATCAACGATATCATCGCCCGGGCGCAGAAGGACTCCGCAGCGCGGACGCGCTCATCGATCCTTCGCGGCCAACTGGACGTTGCCAAGGTGCCGACACATTCATCGAACCACCGCGGCCGATCGAGCGCCGTCGCGGCGGAGACGATCAGCCTCCGTGAAGCACGCCGACTGGCGCTCGCCCGCGCGGGGCTGCTCAAGCCCGAGTGGACCGGACTCCCTCGACGCGCGACAGGCCGCGGTCAACGTGCCCGCGCCGCCGCCACCGAGATCATCCGGCGCTTCGGGTACCTCCAACTCGACACCATCTCGATCGCCGGTGCACGGAGTCACACGATTGTTCTTCTGTCGCGGCTGGAAGGATTCGATCCAGCGCTCGGCGAGGAACTTCTCCGCCCAGGGGCGCCGCTCTTCGAGTATTGGGGGCACGAGGCGAGCTGGATTCCGCTGGAGCTGTATCCCGCGTTGGCGTTTCGCCGGCGCGAGTTCCGGCACCACCCCTGGTGGGGAGACATCGTCGGCGAGCATCCCGATGTGGCCCGGAAACTCCTCCGCCGCATCCGCGAGGAAGGCCCTCTCCGCTCGCTCGACATGGAGGGACGAGGAAGCACCGGATGGTGGAATCTGAAGACCGCCAAACGCGTGGCCACGGCACTGTGGTCCAGCGGCGAATTGGCGATTCGAGAACGAAGCAACTTTCAACGAACCTACGATCTCGCCGAGCGCGTGATTCCCGATACGCTCCGGGACAACCCGCTTCCCACACGGGATGGGCTCGAACTCCTGCTGCTCCAGGCCCTCGACGGCCACGGCTGGGCCACGACGGGGACGCTGGCCGCAACATGGCGGTTACGAAACCGTAAGAAGGAAATCGCGGGCGTACTGAGCCGCCTCGTGGCTGACGGGCAGATCGTCGCGTGCGGGCTCGAGAACCCCGGCGGGCGACCCACGCCGGGGTGGATTCGACCTGCGGATCGTGAGCTGTCCTTGCGTCTAAACAACATTCGCCCGCGCGGCGACCGCGGCGTGCTCTTGTCACCGTTCGATCCGCTACTGTGGGATCGGGCGCGCGTCAGGCGACTCTTCGATTTCAACCAGGTACTCGAGATCTTCAAGCCGGCTCCACAACGCACATTTGGCTACTACTGTATGCCGGTGCTCGCCGGCGAGCGTCTTGTGGCGCGCTTCGACTTCAAGGCCGACCGCAAGAAGGGGATTCTGCACGTCTTATCGTGCCACTTCGAAGGCACCCGCGCCCCGCAACCGGCAACAGCGCAGGATGGCGAGGCGGCAAGAACCGCACTTGCCCGCTACGCTGGCGCACTCGCATTGAAGCCGAAGGGCCGGCATCTCGATTGACGCATGGCAAGTCGGCGTGGCAGGTGCCGTTGGCGGGAGGTGCGTGACGGAATCGGCGGACGCGAAGAGCCGTAGGGCAGGTCGTTGCGCCGCCTCAGCGGAGCGTTGACCTGCCGATTGGGCAAGGCAGGTGAACCTCCCGGCATAGCCGGGAGAACCACCTGCCCTACAGGAAGCCCGCCGAGAGTGTCACGGACCCGTTGGCGGACGGCTCCATGGTTGCATTCGAGCAGTCATCGCACTCGGCATCGGCTGACGAGCCGCCGGTGGCATCCGATTGTTGAGGCGTGTCCTTTAGATCAAGAGTGCTTCAATCGGCTCAGGCAAGCGCTACCCACCGATAGAGATCATGGGGGTGCTTTGGAAGGTGCCGGCGGCGGCTTTGGCGCTGACGGCTTCGAGGATTAGCTGTTCGGCATGCACCGTGTTGAACAGGTCGCCTTCCCAGCAAACGGAGAGATCCGTCGAGCGGGAATCGAGCAGGCAGGGGAACACGCGGGCGTCGGCCGTGACGCGGATGCGACGGCAACTGCCGCAGAAGGGTTCGCTGACCGGGCTGATCAGACCGATGACGCCGCTACATGTCACGCTTGTGGCACGAAGGAGTCTGGCGGTCGAACCCGGTTCCGCTTCGAGGGGCGTCAAGTCAAATCGATCGGCCAATCGTGTCTGAACTTCCGCGGTGGACATGAAGGCACGCCGATTGAAGTCGGCTACCGGGCCAATCGGCATGGCCTCCAGGAAACGAACCTCGCAGCGGCGCGCTAGCCCCCACTCGGCGATGTCGGCAAACTCCGTGTCGTTGAATCCCTTCAGCGCGACTACGTTGATCTTGGGGGGCGGAAAGCCGGCTTTTTGGCCGGCGCGGTAGCCCGCGAATACCTGTTCCAACTCGCCACCGGTGATTTCGCGGTACCTGTCAGGTCTCAGAGAATCCATGGAGATGTTGACGCGATCCAGCCCCGCGCGCTTCAGTGCCGCAGCATGACGCGGCAGCAGACGCGCATTGGAGGTCATGGCGATCCGAAGCTCCGGCACGGCACGGCGAATCGAAGCCACCAACCCTTCGAGGTGCGGGTAGACCAACGGCTCGCCGCCAGTAATGCGTACTTGGGCCAATCCGAAACGATCGTGCAGGAACCTAACGAACTGGGTGCGCTGCGTGTCGTTCAACTGAAACGGACTGCGGTCTTCCTGCGATTGCAGATCCGGTCGGCAGTACGCGCATTTCAGGTCGCACCGGGACGTCACGGAGAGCCGAAGGTGGTTGATGCGCCGCCCATGGCCGTCGATGAGACCGGTACGGCGCACTCCATCCGAACGGAGCGCTTCGCTCGCGTGCAGGCCTGCGATTTCGTCGGTTGTTCGTATCACCATGCCGGTTTCCACGAACGGGTGCCACTGGCGGCTCGTCCGCCAGTGTCGTCCTGCCTTATGTGACCCTTACAGGGTCAAATCACTCTCGTCTGCTGCTATCCGGTGGCGGCGCTCCGCTTGCCACCGGCTACTTTCGTGCAGGCCTTCAGCCTGCCGGCGTTTCGTTCCGAAGATTCCACACAGCAAGCTAGGGCTTGCCCATGCCATCGGCGAGCACGCTTCCGTCGCAGCAGATCGCCACGGAGGACGACTGGTACGCTCTTCAACTCTCCGAATCATGCACCGGCGCACGCCGCCTCGAGTTCGTCGGCCATGCGCTCCAGTTCCTCGCGCTTCTTTCCGCCGAACGACCGACAGCCGACCTCGTTGAACCGGCCGTGCAGTTCGCTCTGATCCTCGGCAGTCATTACGCTGTCCCCCATATTAAAGAGGATGTTGTCCTCCTTTTCAATGTGGGCGGTGAGAAGGTCGATGTACTCCTTCGCGGCGGTCAGAAACCGCCCTACGCCGCCGGATTCGCCTCGGCCGATCGCTTCCAGCGCCTCGCCCATATCCTTGGTAAACCCGCGGGCGAGCGTATGTTCGTAGAGCATGCAGCCGATCGGGCCCTGCTCCTTGGGAATCCCGCGCTGCTCGAGAACAGGGAACAGCAGATCCTCTTCCTTGGCATGGTGGCAGGCGTCGGCGAAGAAGCGAAAGAACTCGACGCAGCGGCCCAATCTCGCGACGTCCAGGTCGGCGGCGGCGGACTTGCCGGCCGTCAACTGACGAAGCACGCCCAGCACCCTGAGGATCACCTGGTGTTCCGCCTTCAGGACCGCCGACGGCTTGTCGCTTTCCGATATCTTAGTCATCAGAGCAGTACCTCTTTTTTCATCGTTTGCTGAGTTCCATGGTAATCGCGTCCGCAGGACAAAGATAGGCGCACACACCACATCCGGCACAGCCATCCGTGTTGATGACGGGTAGCCGGTTGTCGCCGAAAGCGATGGCCGTGTCCGACAACGGACACCGTTTGACACAGTAATCACAGGGCTGCCCCTGCGAAAGATAACACAGGTCGTCGTGCAGTATGGCCGAGCCCATGCGCACCCGATCGGGCGCTGTCGGCAGCAGTGCCTCGTCACCGCAGGCCGCGATGCAGGGCGTGTCCTCGCAGAGGTAACACGGCGTTTCTGCCACGATGATGGCCGGGGTGCCGGCAGCGTCGCCGAATTCGGGTCCGAGCCGGCGGATGGCCAGATACGGGCAGGCTTCCTGGCAGTCCGTGCAGCGGGTGCAGGCTTGCAAAAATTCCGGCTCAGGCAGCGCGCCCGGCGGACGTAGCCAACGCTCGCTTTGGCTCTGATCTTCGGCGTCGTCGTTCGACAACGGCGAAAGGCGGTCCAATCGCGGCGGCACCATACGCGACGCCATGGTACGGGCGAATTCGGAGAAGAATTTTCTGCGCGTGACCGTCACCGATTGCACCTCTCTACATGGCCGAGGTACGCATTTCCATCGGCTGCTTGAGCAGCCAGAGGCTGAATACGCTGAACGCAATCATACCGATTAGCATCGGCAGTTGCGACCGAAACGCCGCTTTCGTCGAGCCAAACAGCCGCAGGGAGCTTCGCTGCGCCACCCAGAGACTGAACACGTGACCCACGAGCACCAGGAGCACCTGGACGATCCACAGTTTGTCCAGCGAGATGAGCGGCGGGATCGTCCAGGCGGCGGTTCCGAACAGATTCCAACCCCAACCGAAGGGATCGGAAAGCATGGCCACCACCTTCGGCCCTTCCATCAACAGATGCTCCATGTTGTGCGCGATGTGATAGAAGAGCGCAATGGGGAGTAAAGCATAGGCGTAACGAATGAAGTAGTCGCGATAGCTCAGTTGCTGACGTGCATGCCCCATCGCAAGCCGGCGCGAGATCGCGACGAGCATCGCGTAGATCACCATCGGCCCGATCATCAACAGGGCCATGCCTGCACTGAAAGCGAGGACTCGCCCGACATTCGCTTGATAGCGAATGGCGTCGATCAACTGCTGCCAGGCAGGCGTCATGGTCAGTCCGTGAAAACCGGTGATGGCCAGCATGAGCAGCGCCAGATAAGCCTCGTCGCTGCGCGGCTTGCCCTCGACCACGAGATCCTCCCCCCAGGGCCGCAGGTTGACGGCAAGGTTGTCCTCCGGACATGCCTGCACGCATTCCATACACTGTATGCAGTAGGTATTCGTGGACATCTTGCCCGGATAGAGGAACGTGGGGCACCCGTAGGCCTTCTCGCTGCCTTTGACACACTCCTTACCGTGACAGCGCTTGCACACGCCGTCGTCCTTGGAACGGACCTCGACTGACGAGAACATGGCATAGAGCCCGCTGACGCGCCCGACCAGACATCCGTAACGGCAGAAGCTCTTTTTGTCGAAGAGAAGCGCCGAGAAGACGGCCATCAGCAGCATGGCGATGGCCAGGTAGGCCGTCACGCGCGGCTTCATCGTCACGCCGAAGCCCAGTTCGATCCAGGTGAGACCGACGAACAGTACCGTGGCGATGAGGATGTTCCTTACTACACGAGGCCACTTCAGGTTGATGCTCAAGCCATCATTCTGCTTTCGCCAGAACGCCAGCTTCTCCGTCCACTCGGCCATGGCATCCCAGGGACAGACGTAGCACCACGACTTGCCGGCGTAGAGAATGAGGATGATCAAGAAACCCCACCACACGGTCCAGGTCAGGATCGGCGCGATGTTGAGCGCCGGGTTCTGATTGCCGAACAGGCCGGCGGCCACGATGAGGACAAAGAGCACTGCCACGATCCCGCGAAGCACGAAGCGAAACGGACGAGATCGGAACGCGGCGTTGATCCATCCGATGGAGAGCAAATCAAAGCGGCTGTTGCGTTGGACATTCGTTGCGGGTATCGCGGTGGCGACTGCGGCGCTCGCCGTGTTCAGCACGGGAAGCGAGAGACTCGCGGCTGTCGCGCTTCCCCTGGACAAACCTCCGCCGCCAAACAGACGCTCACCCTCGCCGCGCGGCTCAATGGTACGAGGTGTATGCCTCGTCGGCTGATGTTGGGAGTTTACGCTGTCATCACGTCCCTTTCGCGTGATCCAATCAAATACGCCGAAGCTGACGATCATGACGGCGGCAATGGAGACGTAGTAGAGCCAGGTCGGAATGCCCCACATGGTGTGCATGAAGAAGGCGGCCGGATCGGCCTTGAATTCGGCGCGATGTTCCTTTCCACAGAGGTAATATGTTTTGCCGAGATAGGTGGCGGGAAATGAGCGGTCGTCGCCCAGCGACTTATCGCACACCAGACAGCGTGCCGAAAGATACCGGTCCGGATCTTCGTTGAATTGCTCGAGGCAACGCTGGTTGCAGAAGTGATAGGTCTTACCTTTGTATCGCCTCTCGATCCGCCAACTCGGATTGACCTCCATGTTGCAGACGACGTCGACCGAGCGTTCGTGTTCGCCCCGGGCGTGCGATTCTTCTCCATCGTGAAGAAAACGATCGCGGCAGTCTTCCGCGCAGAAGTAACGAGTCCGGCCGTTGACGCGGGCCTGCAGCACGGCGCGCGGATCGACCTCCATGCCACACGAAGGGCAGATGTTTTGCGCCATGCCGGGCGGCCTGCTCGACCCGCCACCGGGCACGTTGGACCAGATGACGATGGTCAGCACGACCGCCAGCAGAATGTAGGGAAAATGAAACTTGAGTCTATTCATCGCAATGACTGTCCGGTCCTCCGACTACTACCGTATTTCATAAGTTCCACGACGTTCGCGTCCGTCCCCCACCCTTCGCTTCGCGAAGAATGGGGCACCCGTGTACACCGGTATGCGCCACGCATCGCGGGTGGCATGGGCAAACTCGTTTGCCCGTGCTATGCCCCTGGACCCACGGGCAAGCTATCGTTTGCTCATGCCACCCGTTCGCCATAGTCAAGCGAATTCCGCAACACCGAACTAGTGCCTCATCAGCCCTCGATTGAGGGGCTGGGTGGCACGGTCTGGCGCAGCCAGGCCGTGGGATCTTGCAGCGACCACGGCCTATCGACTTCGTCGCTAGACCGTGCCACCCATCAGATTCGGTTTGACAGAACACTAGGTCACGACCGGCAACTCCTGTGAAGGCCCGGCTTCTGTCGCCATACTTGCCCGTCGGCGCCGTTTGCGTTGTACGGCACGAATCACCACAAAGAGCACCGCCACGCCACCGAAACCGGCGAAGGCGATCGACGCGGCGGCCGTCGGTTCGCCCACCACCATCAGGAACGGGATCACCTCCACACGACCCTCGACGGGCATGGACACCTCGACGATGTACTCCCCGTCATCCGGCATGGTGACGTAATACTTGTATTCGTTGTCGGTCGGCTCACGGGCGGTCGGTGGCATAATGACTGTGTTGTCGCCGAAGGTGCTGGTTTGCAGCACGCGCGCCGTGATCGGCTCGGTATAGGCCTCGCCCGTGTTTCGATTCTTGATGTACAGCGCCAGGTTGGCCGGCTCGCCGGGTACGGGAATGCCGGGGTAAGATGTCAGCAGCACATCATAGGGTCCCGTCACGGCCGGATACTCCAACGTCGGGCGCTGTGGATAGTTTTCCTTATAGGAATAATGCGGCAACCCGAGAATGTGATGGGCGCTCGCGGAAGGCGCAGTGAGGAGAATCGCCATTACACCAATCAACGCGGCCTTCGTGTTCAGCGGAACGCCGACCCCACGACTGACTTTCTTTCGCCGCCCTCCCGGCAATCCCACGGTGAACACCAGTGCACCGTCATCGCAATGGCGGATGCACACGCCGCAGTTGTCGCATTCGATCGACTCGGATTCCGTAATCGGATTGATACCCGCCTCGCACACAGGAATGCAGGCCTGGCAACCGGTGCACTCTTCACGGCGGAGCTTCACACGCACCGGACGGAAGCGTCCGAGAATGCCATACAGTGCGCCGCCCGGGCAAATGGTACGGCACCACCAGCGCGGCGACAGAAACACCTCGATCGCCACGATGATGCCCAGCAGCACCAGCATACCGGTCAGCGCCGTGCCGAAGATCCACGCATGAAGCGCCCGGCTGATGACGGCCGGTGGATAAATCAGTGCAAAGAGCGGCCTCGAGGAGACCAGCGCCACACCCAGCCCCATGACCAGAAACACGTACTTGTTGCGTTTGGAAAATGCGACGTCACCGGGTTTGATCTCGGCCAGTCGCAGCAGCTTGCGGATCTTGCCTGTGATTTCGAAGAGCAGATAGCCCGGACAGATCCAGCTACAGATTACCTTGCCGAACAACACGGTCAGCACGACCGGAATCAGGATCGACACGAGGAGTGGCCAGTGCACGTGCCTGGACGCCGCCACGGTCTCGGCGGCCGCCAGCGGATCGGTCCACTCCACGCCAAAGACCTTCATGGACCATAGTGTCCCCTTGTTGGCATCCAGGAGCGCTTCCGGCCTGTCGAGTTTATCGATGATCGGATGAATGAACTGCGTGGCCACTTCGCCGCGCAATCCGGCCATCAAGTCGGGATCATCGATGACCCGCGCCGAACGATAGTGGGCATAAAGACTCAGCAGCGCGAGCGACGCGATCAGGCAAACCACGCCAACCTGCACCAAGCGTCGTACGATCTGGAGCTTCATGCCGCGTCTCCTACGGCGACCGACTTGCGCGTGCGGACGACGCGGATGGCGGGCTCACCGCGCACCACCGTGCGGCAGATTTCTTCACACATACCACAGCCCACGCAGTGATCAGTAATGACGATCGGCGCGAGGAAGCGCCCCGGCTCCAGCTTGATCGCTTTGTTGCGCAGCGGGCAGAACATGTAACACTCGCCGCAGGGTCCACGACGTTCCGCCACCGCGTCGACGTCCATCGGCTCGTGTCCGGCTTGGACCAACAATTCCTGCTTCTGCCGCAGCCACTTGGCCTTGAAGGAGAGGCAAAGGTCTTCGCGCAACTCGACGGAGCCCATGTCGACATCCGACTTGTCGTCGAACCGGGTCAGCGCGTTGGTCGGGCACACGGGGCCGCACTTGTTGCAAAGCGTGCATCCCGCCCTGGCCGGATCGACGTACGGCGTATGAAAGAGGAGGCCGTCCTTTTCCGTGTAGAACTGAATCGCTCCCGGCTCGCAGGCATCCTGACAGCGGTAGCAGCGGATACAGGCAGAGAGAAAGTCGGACTCATCGAGCGCACCCGGTGGTCTGAGAATGCCCGTGGTCTTGGCGTATGGTCTCTTGACGGCCGGGTAGGTGCCGGTCGTCATCCGCTCGAGCCAGTGTACGAGGACTCCGAAGGCGGCAAAGCCAACGGCGGCGGCGGCACCTCTCAGCGTATCTCGACGTGTGAGTGCCATTACGCCGTGCCCTTCTTTACACGTATGGCGTGCGGATAGCGAATACACGATCGCTCGCAGCAGCCGCAGCCCACGCAGGATTCCGGGTGGACGGTCGGGCGTTCCCAGGCACCAACCGTAATGGCCTCACCCGCCAGTGGGCACGCCCGGAAACAGGCGCCGCAACTCCAGTTGTTGTAGGAATAGCAGAGGTTGAGATCGAGTTCGGCCACACCGATCGCGACCTTCTCCTGAATGTCCTCTCTTTCCCTACGTACGAGTGTCAGCGCGCCACTCGGACAGGCCTCCGTACACTTGAGATAGTCTCCCTCAGCGCCGGCACAGAGCATGCAGGCCGCACTGCGCGGGTGCATCGTCGGCGTACCGGCCCTCCCGCCGGGCGTATCTGTCGGCATCGATACCAACGCGTGATTGGGACAGGCGTCGACGCATCGCATGCAGCGTATGCAGGTAGCGACAAAGTTATCTTCCGCCAGCGCCCCCGGCGGACGGAGCGGTGCAGGTGCGCCTTCGGCGGGTGCATCGCCCAGACCGGCCACCATCGCCCCGCCGCCCAACGCCACGCCGACCGCGGCGGTTTGCTTCACGAATTCTCGACGGTTGACGGTCATGGATCTCCAGCAGTTCGTCGGGTTATCAAAACGTCACACATACATCCCGTCGTCTGACAGCTACAGCTCTGAATTCCCACGGGCAAACTAGCGTTTGTCCATGCCACCCGGACTTAGATCGGCTCGTCATCGCGACACAGCAGATTGGGACGTACGGGCGTTAGGATCTCCCACCGGCGAAGGCGATATCGCTCAACGCCTGTTTTGATAAACGGGTCAGTCTCGGCCACGGCCACCGCCGCCGCTTCGTCCGCCGCGTCGATCAGAATCATCCCTCCTTCGCCATCCGCAAACGGTCCACCTGCGATCAGAATTCCGCGATCGTGAAGCTCATTCAGGTATCGAACATGATCCGGCACGGCAGCCTGAAACGCCGCTGCGTCCGCTGACTTTTCTAGTTGAATGACGAATTTCATGACTTCAGGCCTCATCGCGGCGTAGCTCCGCGGCCATGCGGCGAATGTCTCGGATGTCCTGCTGCAATTCGCTCCAGCCGTACCACAGCGCGTAGTCCGGATTGGCGTGGAACGCTCCTTGGAACGCCCGCATGCGATGTTTCAGATACATGACGAAAAGCCGCTGCTCGATAGGCGTCGGCGCATCGTGAAACGTCAATAGATCGGGAAATGCATAGGCGTAGCTCTCCGACTTTTCAAGAACGCCGTCCTTGTATAGATCGGCGACGATCCGGATGGCTTCCGCCATCAGCCGGTCGGCGTGCTTGATGAGTTCATCACCCTTTTCCAATTCCTTCTTTGCGAAGTTGCCGGAGTGGCATTGATTACACGTCTTGAGCATCTTCTTACGCTGTGTTTGGAAGGCGTCCTCAGTAAGTCGTG
>Ga0210111_1000257_pt1 | contig 14380 bp, 11 predicted proteins | sample China_Galinas_PW_6_FD_185520 | JGI IMG/M metagenome (GOLD analysis project Ga0210111, IMG submission 185520) | Wetland microbial communities from San Francisco Bay, California, USA, that impact long-term carbon sequestration - China_Galinas_PWC_D2... | ecosystem: Environmental > Aquatic > Marine... | reverse complement strand
AGACGGCGAAAGGATTCGCCGCATCCCCGGCGCAGTGGGTACGATCGACCACAGCGAAGACCTACGGGCCGCACTCCAGCCTTTCATCGAATCCGCTTTGGAAAAAACCCCGGCTCGCACACCAAGTACGAGCATACCGAATCACAGACCGAAGAATCGGGTGGATCCGGCAAATCCCCATCATCCAGCCTCTCCACCGCCCCGTGCCGTACGGGCGTGGGCCGAACGGTCCGAGAAGCCAGGTACCCATAACATTGTTGCAAGAAGATTGCCCGTTGTCAACGACAATCATGCGGGAATCGGGCGAATCGAGAGGTTCGACGGCCACCAGCGAGCGTTTCTCAAGGTGCAGGACGGCTGTGACGCCCATTGTACCTATTGCATCATACCTCGCCTGCGCCCTTCGCTCTCATGGAAATCGGTCGACGACGCGGTCCAAGAAGCACACGCACTCGTCCGTGCGGGGCACAGAGAGATCATCGTCACCGGCATCTTCCTGGGCGCCTACGGGCGCGAGACAGCTATTCGAAAACGTACGTCCGGCGGCGCTACGACGCCACTCGCCGATCTTGTCGCCTCTCTCGCGCGCGTCGAGGGTCTCGAGAGACTGCGGCTTTCGAGCCTCGAGCCCGGTGATGTAGACGAGGCATTGCTCGAAGTCATGGCGACCCACGAATGCTGCGTGCCGCATCTTCATCTCCCCTTGCAGTCAGGTAGCGGCGAAATTCTGCGCCGCATGAACCGCCAGTACGGCATTGATGCGTTCATCGACATGATTGACCGCGTACGGGCGGCGCTCGATCGTCCGGCCATCACTACCGATATCATCGTGGGGTTTCCTGGTGAGAGCGAGGATGACTTCGAGCAGACGCTCGAATGTACGCAGTACGCCGAATTCGCCAAGATTCATGCGTTTCCGTTCAGCCCGCGTGATGGAACGGCTGCGGCAAAATGGACCGCTCAATATCTTCCCGGTCCGGTTGTGCGGGAACGGATGCACGCCTTGGAAAAGACCGGGCACGCCTGCGCGCTGCAGTTCCGTCGTCGCATGCTCGGCACGGTGGAGCGGGTCCTTGTCGAGGAGGTTGGCATCCTGACGACTTCGAACGACGGCGCATCGCGACTCGCGTGCGGCCGAGCCGATCGCTACTTCGAGATTCACTTTGAGGCCCGAGGCATCCTCGACAAAGGGGATCTTGCTCGTGTAAGAATCGATCGCGCCACGCCGGCACACACGCACGGTATGCAAGTCGAGGGACTATCGCGAGAAATATGCTTGCCCGTGCTTCCCGCGTGAAATCGCGGCCAGCAGGGCATCTGCGGCCACGCTACATTTGTATCGTCTTCGAGCGCGAGAGCGAATCTGGTTGACCGGAGCCCTACCAAGGGGTGATAATTATGTAAGCAAAGGGTGGGCATGCTTTGTCCAAGGCGCGCGACGGTGGTAGGGGTCGCCGTGTCCGGGTCATCCGCAAACCAGGGGACTATCACATGAAACTGTCGATGTATTACGCTGCGCTCCCTTTCATTTGCTTGGCGTCCGCCGGCTTCGCGCAAGCGACCGGCAAGCCGATTGCGATCGCCGACTCCGAAGCACCTGACGGTGTGGAGGCGGCGCGTGTAGAGTTACTTGACGACACGGTAGCGCGGGCCCTTCGCGACGCCGAGTTCCGTCTGGGGAACGGCCGGCTAGACGACGCGATCGCCATGGCCTGGGCGGGATTGGAGCAGGCTGCGAACCTACCGCAATCGCAAAGACGGTCCTCGCTAATCGAATCCCTCATGCTGGTCGTGATTGATGCGCGGGTGCAAGCCGAACTGTCGCGACGCACCCCGTCCGACACGGCGACCGATTCGCGTCCTTGTGCAGATGTGCCGCCGCGCAATCCGACAACAGGCCTTTCTACCGTCAAGCCACCGGATCGGCCCTCTCCCCTGGCCGAAGCCTTGGAACATTTGGGGGAACCGCCTGATCTTCCGGAACGTGTCATCACCTATCCCCCGGACTGGCGAGGCGCGGGTCGGCACGACGGATCGGACCGGACCCCGATCCTCTATGAAAGTGAGCCGTTTCAAGACGGAAGCGGAGAGACGGTGCAGACGGTGGTTTACGACGTACGCACGTTGATTCTGCCAACTCCGAATTTTCAGTGTGTGCCCATGCGCGACCTGTTTGAGTCCACGCGATCCGCCGCGGATCGCGATGCGCTTCGCAGGGGTAGCGCCATCTTTAACGGATACGCGCACGATCTCGACGCCGGTATCCCGCTCTTGGGCGGGTTCGGAGGATCGTGCAGCTGGCCCGGGGACCTCGGCGACAGTAACCGCGAAATGGCTGATTTGATGCGTTTGATTGAAGAAATTACATCCCGGTGAGCCCCGCCTATCAAGTGCGACGGTATGGGCGAACGAAAGCTCGTCCTCGCCGGATCTATCGCAGCGCGATACCACTTTCCTGTCACCGGAATCCGCGGCAGCCAACCACCGAATCCTAGGATCGATCTGAAAGCATCATCACAGGCAACGTTGATGGCTCGTGAGACCGCTTGGCGGCCAGAGCCTGCGCCAGCCAGTCGTACTCCTTCAGCGCCTGATTCACGTTGCCGGAGATGATCGGCGAGAGTGAACAGCGGATGAATTGCATTCCAATGTCGAAGCAATTTTCTTCCACCTCGCGACAGAACGAAATGAGACCGGCAAGAAACTGTCGGCCGTGTACCTGATCCAGGGCGATCTCCACGGCTTCCGATCGCTCCAGCGGATACGACGCAACAAGCCCGACACCGCCCTTGGTGATGTTACGCGTCACCGCGTGCTGCACCCTCAGTTCCGTACCAGATCCGGCGAAATGACGAAGCACGCAGGGCACCACCACTTTTGTTCGAAGTTGTTTGCGCACATTCTCCGGCGCCATGGCGTCCGTCGCATTGAGCTGCCGCGCCAAACCTGCGAGAAAGTTGTATTCTCCCTCCTCGAACGGACTATCGGAGGGAGAGCGGTCATCAAACAGCTCGACTCGAAGGGGGGTCGGGTCTGCCTCAATAGCTTGACGATCGCGCGGTTCGTCGACGCATTCGAAGCACACGCGATCCTTGCCGTCTCGCTTGGCCTTGTACATAAGCCGGTCGGCCCGGGCGAAGAGCGCATCCGGACGAGGCTCCGGTACGTAAGCGCACCAGTAGCCGCCAGCGCTGCAGGTCACAGGCCTTGTCAGCCCCAGACCGGCGGGATCCAACTCGCGCACGCCGCGCACGACTGCCTCGGCGATTTCACGCGTCTGAGTCTCATCCACCCCGCGCAGGATGATGACAAATTCCTCGCCACCGTAGCGTCCCACGACGCCCACCTCACCGACGACGCGCTCGAAATGCGCGGAGACCGCCTTCAACACACAATCGCCCTTGATATGACCGAACTCGTCGTTCACGAGTTTAAAATCATCAAGATCAATCAGGAGTACGGCGATCGCTACGTCGGCCTCGCGATCACACTCGATGGCGTGGCCCGCCACCTCGGTCAGGGCACCGCGATTAAGGAGATGGGTCAGAGGATCGAGCGCCGCCCGCTCGCGATATTCACGCAATGCACCGGCCTGGCGCTGCTGCTCCCGCTTGATGTGGTCGCGCTCGGCTTCTGTGTCCACGAGCCGCCGGTCGACTTCTTGGGCGAAATTGTACAGTTGCCGATTGGCTTGATCGAGCAGATCTACCACATCCGTGTCTTCGGCGATAAAGTCGCCGTAGAGCGCCGACAAGTGACGGTATTCCGTGATGGCGGAGTGGCTGTTCTTCTGCCATGTTTTCGGTTCGAGGCCAAGATGACTCCCGCCGTATTCGCGCAGCGCGTCCGACTCGATCGTCGGCGTCTTGGCCGGCACAAAACAGAGTCCGCCGACGAAGTAGCTCACGGCCGCCAGGCGGTCCGCCTCGGTCGACCGTGGGGTGATTTCAACGCGTTGGTGATGCGTTGTGAGCGGAGCGACCATGAGATCGGGCAGTTGCCACTCCTTGCACAGGGCTTCGATCACGTCAACATGTGTGTAAGGGAAGCCCTCCTGCTCCATTCTGTAGAGGGCCGCGGGCGAGAGATCGCGTCCGTACAGCGACGCATAGTCACTTCCGAGAATCTGCACCAGCAGCACCACGCCGCAATCTTGCAAGAGCCCGATTAGGAATGCCTCTTCCTGCCGATCCGGAACGGACTGGTGGGCCACGGACCGTGCCAAACACGCGCGGAGCAAGGCCTGCTGCCAGAATGCAGACCAATCGAACGACGTGCCGCCCAGGCGATCGAGGTGGTTTACCAATTGGAATCCAAGGGACACCGTTTTGACACGATTCAAGCCGAGCACGGTGACGGCACGTTCGATGGTCGTCACCGGGTTGCGCTGGGCAAACTGTGCGGAATTAGCGGTCTTGAGCAAACGCGTCGCCAGCGCCGGGTCGGTTCGTAGAATCCTCCCGAAATCGGACGCGTTTGAATCCGGGTCCTCAACCAAAGCGAGAATCTGTGCCGCCAGCGCCGGGCTGCTCGGCATCTTGGCCTTGCGAAACAGCTCCCGCAGTTTGGCTTGCAGAACATCCGGTGATGCGTTTTGCAGCGCCATCATTCTAGAATCCCCACGTTACCGGGCGACCTTGCACCGGACGCAAACCGGCCCCAGTTATCGTATCGACTTATGGAATACGCGAGTGGACTCCGATTGTGATTCCATTGCCTGGCAAACAAATCGCGAAGCCGTGGAAGGCAAAAGAAAACGTCATCATGTCGCCGCGTTATCGGCCTACTCCTTTGCGTGGCCGTGGAAACGTCGGCGCCGCAACGCCTTATAACCTCAAATAGCGGACTTTTTTGAGGTTCCATTTGGCATCGGACCGTTTCGTTTTGTATGTCATAGTGTTGCCACTTGGATGCTCGAAGCGGCGTCCTGTAGACGGGGGAAGGCGACACGATACTCGTGATCCTAAAGAGGGGCGAGTCGCGACGGAGGGGCAAGCCGTTTGATGCTTGTACGGCCTTCGACAATACCTGGGGTCGAAACATCGATCCCCTTTTCCGCAAGGAGATGTCAAATGCAGAAGTTTCTGACAACGGCGAAGCGTTTTGTGAAGTCCGAGGACGGCCCGACGGCAACCGAGTATGCGGTCATGCTGGCCCTGATTATTGTAGCGGCCATCGCGGCGATTACGCTGCTTGGAAGTCGGGTGACGGCCATGTTTGCTTCCACAACCACGGCGCTCGGCGGCTAACGCGTTCGACCGCCGGACGACTTTCGAAGTCCGGCGAACATCGTTTGTGATCCTTTCGTCGGCGCCGCCGGCAATCCGGTGGCGCCGACCTCTTTATCGTCACCAAGACCGATCATGCACAAGTCCCACACCCGGCCAAAAATTGGGTTGGCATGGGGCAATCGCGTATTGTAGGTCATAGTGTTGCCGATTGGATGCCGGAGGCGGCATCCCTCAGATCGGGGAGGCGACACGATACTCGTTGTCCGAGAGACCGACGAGTTGCGACGGAGGGGCAAGCCGGTTGTTGCTTGAACGGCCTTCCACGACACCCGGGGGCGAAAAATCATTCCCCCATTCCGCAAGGAGATGTCAAATGCAGAGGTTCCTGACGACGGTGAAGCGCTTTGTGAATTCCGAGGACGGCCCGACGGCAACCGAGTATGCGGTCATGCTGGCGCTGATTATTGTGGCGGCCATCGCGGCGATTACGCTGCTTGGTGGTCGCGTCACGGCCATGTTCGCGGAGACCACGACCGCACTCGGCGGCTGATGCGCTCGCGCGCCGGCCGACGCATCGAGGCCCGGCGAAAACCGCATCTGATCATCGTGGAGGCGCTGCCGGCGTTCTGGCAGCGTCTCTCTTCTTGTCGAGACTACGCCTGATAATCTTATGCGTACGCTCATTCGACGATAGCAGTTGGTGTCAAACAAGCATGTGTTGTTCGTCATAGCATTGCAGCGTCTATGCAGCGGATAGCGTCCTGTAAAAATGGTAGGCAACACGACACTCGTTGCCCCGAAGAGGGACGAGACTAGACGGAGGGGACAAGCCAAGTGCTGCTTGTACGCCCTTCAACAATGCTCGGGGGCGAACCATCAAGCCCCCATTCCCGCAAGGAGAGGTCAAATGCAGAGGTTCATGACGACGGCGAAGCGCTTTGTGAGGTCTGAGGACGGCCCAACGGCGACAGAGTATGCAGTCATGTTGGCACTGATTATTGTGGCGGCCATCGCGGCGATTACGCTGCTTGGTAATCGGGTGACGGCCATCTTTTCGGAGACCACGACCGCACTCGGCGGCTGATGCGCTCGTGTGCCGGCCGACGTATCGAGGCCCGGCGAATATTGCATCTGATCATTGTGGAGGCGCTGCCGGTATCCCGGCGGCGCCTCTCTTTTGATTTGTCACCTCGACATCAAGCAAGAGCCCCAATCGATAACATGAATGGATTGACAGCATCGCCGGGCCGCGCGCCCTCTGGGCCAGCGGGTCACTGTCATCCGGGCCACTACGATACCGCGACGCCAAAGAGCGGCCTCAATTCATGTGCTCAACTCACCGGCGTTCGATCGCGCCTCAATGGCGCAGCGGCTTACGCGCGGTGATCCCCTGCTTTTGATGAATGACGTAGGAACGGTCGGCATCGAGTCCCTCAAATACCGATGCCGGTTGGCCAGGCCAGCGGATTTCAAGCCTCTCGACCTTTTGCGCGCCGCCGAGACCAAGCGTAACCGGCAGTTCGGACTGAGACAGGTAACTTCGTGTGGGCATGATCTGTCGAAGAATGCGCCTGCCGTCGACCGTGGCGACCACCCACGCACCGATCGCGTTTTTGTTGGTAGCTGTACCGATGAGCCGCACGCGGATGCGATGGTGATCGGACCGAAGTTCGTTGCGCAACAAGAGCGGTGTACGACCCAGTTGGGTCATAACGACATCCAGGTCGCCATCGCCGTCAATATCCGCAAATGCGCTTCCCCGTCCGACAATCGGCTTCGAGAGATCACCGGTGAGTGCAGGTTCGACCGGCACGAAAGTCGCGCCCGCTGCGCCGCCGCAATTGTAGAACAGTTGCGATGGCTGCTCGTAATGCTGGCTCGGCTGCACGACGTTGATCTGCTCCTCGAGGTGTCCGTTGGTTTGCAGTAGGTCGAGCCGTCCGTCGAGGTCGTAGTCGAGCAACAAGAGACCGAACGTCAGCATGCCGCGACTGGTGGCGCCGATCCCCTCACCAATGGACTCGTCCGCAAAAAGCGTGTCCGACCCCTGGGTGACGTAGGCCGAACTCATCTCGTTGGCGAAGTTGCCGATAAAAAACGCCAGATCCGTGTCATTTCGATAAAACCCCGAGTCGATCCCCATGGCGCCGGTCGCACTGCCGTTGCGGTCGAACGCCACGCCGTACTGCGCGCCTTCTTCGACGAAATAGCCATCACCCTGGTTGACAAACAGGAAATTCTGCACCGTATCGTTGGCCACGAGCAAGTCGATGTGTCCGTTGCGATCGATGTCGACCGGCGCCACCGCCAGCGCCTTGGAGACGGGCCCGCCGGTGGCCGGGTTGATGACGTGCAAGCCGGCCTCTTCGGCCGCTTCCGAAAACGTACCGTCACCATGGTTGCGATAGAAATACGGTTGCGTGCCTTCGAAGTTGGTCGGTGGACCGTAAGCCCGTCCCACGCCCGCGAATCGAAAATTGACCTTGAAGTCGATTTCTTTCGACCATCTCACGTAGTTGCAGACGAACAGATCGAGATCGCCGTCGTTATCGACATCGACGAACGCGGCGCTGGTGCTCCACTCGTCGGCGGCTCCGCCGACACCGGCTTCATCCGTCACTTCTTTAAAATGGCCCTCGACATTGCGCAGTAGGTGGTTCTTGCCGACGGCGGTGATGAATACATCCACCCAGCCGTCGTTGTCGTAGTCACCGACCCCGACGCCCATGCCGTACGACTCGATGCCCAGACCGGATGCATCGGTTACGTTGGCGAATTGGGCATCGCCGTCGTTGCGATAAAGGGCGGATGTAAAGGTGGGATCACCTTCCTCGCGGCGCCATGGCCAGCGCGACGAGTTTACGAACAGTAGATCCTGATCGCCATCGTTGTCGTAATCGAAAAACGCCACGCCGCCACCCATCGACTCCGGCAGCAGCTTGTCTCCGTAGGCACCGTTCTCGTGCACGAAATCGATGCCCGCTTTCTCGGTAATGTCGGTAAAGCGCACCACGGGCGGTGTAATGTTTCTGGCGATCGCCTGGGGCGGCACGAACACCGGTTCGACCGGTGGTGGTGGCTCAGGCGATCGGCGAAACGCAAACACGAGTCCTGTGACGACAACCGCGGCGACGGCGAGGACCGCGAGCGACCAGCGAAACGCCCGCCCGATGATGGCATCGTCCGCGGCGGCGAGTTCGCCATCAGTGATTTCAACGTGTGGCTTGGGCGTTGTCATGGTCGTGCATCATCGTCGTCCCTGCGGGCAGATCATAGGCGCCGGGGCGCTGCAGGTCATAAATTACAATAGCCTCGGCGGCGTGGTTGGCCGCCGGATCGTTCGACCGGGCAATCGCAATGGCCCGATCCCTGGCATTATCGTCAGGCTTGTATTTGGCGTGCAAGGCGCGGTGGCGCTTCGCCGCATCCTGATCGCCGAGCTGACCGTACAAGAGCGCAAGATTGTGGTGCGCGGCGAGATTCTCCGGGTCGATCGCCAGCGCGCGGTCGAACCATTTGACGGCCTCGCTGAGTAATCGTTCTCGCTCGGCGCGGCGCTGATCACCGCGCTCCTGCTTGGCCCGCTCGAAGATCGTCTGTCCCAGTTCATCGAGAAGCCGGTAATCTTTGGAGAAATCGAAACCTCGCTTGCGCGTTTCGGCGGTGTCCATTTCGACGATAGAAAGGAGATTCTCGATGGCCTCGTTTAGGTGTCCGTTCTGCTTGTTGACCAGGCCGGTGAACCAGGACACGGTCCACGGCGGGGCAGGCGGATCGAATGTCGCGGCGCGATTCAACGCCTCGACCGCTTCCTCGAGTCGCCCCTCTTTGACATAGACCCGCGCCCGGTTGAGCGGCCCGTCGGGGCGCCCCAGCGCCTCCACGGTCGCGAACGCCTCCTCCGCTTGTCGAAGTTCGCCCTTGTTGCTGCCCTTTGATCCTTTCCGCAGCAGACCGATGCCGTAGTCGTTGAATCGTTGCCACATCACAATGGGCGAAGGTGGATTCGCCGGGGGCGCGGGCGACCCGGCGACCGGGAAGGTCAGCCGATCCGTTGCCAGCGTCATAATCGGAAGATCATTCATCTTGAACTTATCACCCTCGACATACCGCATCAGGATCGTATCGAACTTGCGATACTGCAACTTGGCGTCGACCGTCAGGGTGCCGGTTGCGTGGGGCGGCACCTGGAATTTGAGGTGTACGACATCCGCCGCGCCGGGCGGAATCTGGTGATTGTACAGGGCGATGAAAATGTCCTGCGCGTTGCGCTGGTCGATCCGCTTTCCGTGGCGATCGATGACGTAGGCGTTGATCTTGTGCGACCAGGGGTCGAGTTTGTTGTCATCGGGTCGCAGCCCGCCGGTGCGTCCCACGATGTGACCGTCGTTTTCAACGGTCACATCGAGCCAGACTTCGTTCGAGTCCGCCGTGCCTTGCGTAAACAGATGACCCATTTTCACCGTTCGCACAACGACCTCGAACAGGTACTCCTTCCCGGGCACGAGGGCGGGAATCTCTGGAATCTCGATGGCACCGTGGCCGTCACCGCCATCCGCGCCGGCTCGCAACGGTGCAATCAGCCGTCCGTCGATGGCGGCGCCTTCCTTGACCCCGAAGATGTCGACCCGCATGACGCCTTCTTCGAACGCAAGATGCTTGGCAATCGCGGACTCCGGATGACCCATGATCTTGCCGATACCGGTGTTGGCGGAGGGGAATTGGTGGTCGTGGACCTTGAGCTCACCGCTGTCGTCGAAATACTTGGCGCCGAAGTCGTCGGAAGCCATCAGTTTCATATGGCAGCCGTTGCAGTTTTGCTCCGCCTTCGGCGGGTAGTAAAAGCTCGACACGCCGTGTCCGGACACGCCGCTGAGAAGATACGCGTCGTAGTGGTTCTGGCCGCGCAGCCATTTGTAAGCATTCAGTTCTACCGGCAGGTGTACCTTGTGGCACGTGCCGCAGAATTCAGGCTCTTTGTGCAGCGGCTTGAGAAACGTCTTCTTGTGGAACTCCGGCTTGGCCTTGACCAGTTGCCGGTTCACCCACTGCAGAAACCGGTTGTCGCTGAACGTGAAGGGATAGTGTGTCGGCTCCTCGATCGTAAAGTCTGCGTTGCCCTTAGGGCTGTTGATGTTCGTAATCGCGTGGCACACCGTACACGTCACGCCGGCCTGTGCCGCGCGGTCGGATGCCAGATCGTATTCAGGGTCGTCGAACTTCGGGTCGTCAAAGGCGCCGCTGAAAAACGGTACGGGGTCATGGCAGCCGGCACAGAAACGCGATCCCCGCACGTGCCCGTCCCGATCGAACATATCCCGCCGCGTCTTTTTCACCGCAAACTGGTAAACCGGATTGTTGAACGACGCGAATTTGTGGGCGCTGTACGACCAGGTGTCGTGTACGTCCTTGTGGCAATCGAGGCAGTACTGATCGTTCTTGAGCACACGCTCGGGTATGAAGTTGCCGGTGGCCGTTCGCGCTAGGGACGGGAAGAAGTACTTCTCACCCGACTTTGGCCCAGCCACGTTCCACATCCGCGGGTCCTGAGAGTGCAGCGCGATCATCGCGACGGCAAATGCGCCGGCCACTCCCGCCCAGGCACCGCCTACCTTCCAGCGTATGCGTTTTCCGGCAAGCCGGTGCAGCACGAACAGCCAGATGGCCACCAGGGGCGCGATGACGTGAATCCAGTACGCGGCGCTGCGAACGGGCGGGCTCTTGATCTCGAGCTTCACGCCGCCGAGATCCAGCCGCATCAGCATGAACCCGGTCGCCAACAGCATCAGGCTGACCATGAACAAGGCGTACCCCACGCGGATCGCCCGTCGGTTCTTCCGATGTCGGGCGTTGGTCAGATGAATGCAGCCGAACGCCACGACGGGTAAGGTGATCAGAAGACCGAGCACCAGATGAACCAGAAACATGTATTGATAAAAGTAGTTTTGATAAACGCGATCGCTGAGCCACTCGACGAAAGTCATGCCGGCCAGGTAGAGCGAGTTCATCACCAGAAGGGCGAAGAGTCCGAAGACCACAAACAGCAGCTTGCGCAGCCGTGGTCCGACCGCTTCTACATACCGAATCCGGTTCTTGGAAACGGTGACCGGCTCGTTCTGTGGCTCGCTCGTCATTCTACACTTGAGCAAAGGGTATCGGCGACGACAAACGCCCCTGGCAACCATCCACGGCGGATTCTCTCGGCGGCCCGCGGATGTCTGACAATAGGCCCATAGAAACGTGACGCACCGCATTGACACGCTTGCGTCTCTCAAGCAACGCGGGGCCGGCCCGGTCCTACCGTTTGACCGAAGGGTACCGTAGCAGACTCGAGCCCAAATGTCACCAGCGGCGTTGGATTGAGGTTGCTTCTTGAACGAACTCGGACCGTGTTGCCAACGAGCTGATTCTTATCTTCGGAACGCGACTTCTGCGCGTTTATCGGACAACGTGCACGCGATGGGTGAATGGTATCCGGTTGCAGCCGCTCCCGGGGCGACGTAAGAGTCCGCGACGCGCGTCCAACCGAACAGACCGGCTTCGGGGACTGCGGGGTATAAGATCGGACCGGCATGGTCGGCGGAGCTTTCGCCGGCCGGCTCGTTACGCAATCGTTGCACGAACCCGCTTGTCCATATGACGGGTGCGCCGGACGATTATCCGTTGGGTCGGGATTCGCCTGATCCACTCGCGCCACTGGAGTTTCATGCCGGATGCAAACTCGAACGCAACGAGAACGCGTGACCTGGGGAATGTGTGCAGCGCTCGTCAGTCTTTGTGTCGCCGGGTGTGCCAGTCCCTTACGCCGGAATTGGCAAGCCTACCGCCAGGCCAAGAAAGCGGGTGACTACGAAACGGCAGCCTTGTGTCTGCACAAGGACGCACGCATCTGGCACGGTAAGAAAGAAGGTGAGGGCGCGCCCCTGCGTCCGCGCGGTGGTCCCTACAAGGATTGGGACAAGGAATTCTGTGCAAAAAGTTCGCGCGAGGATGTCCGCATAGAGGGGCGAACGCTGACCTATATCTCTACTGAGAACAACGATTTCTATCGATTGATCGATGGCACGCCGACCAGAGCGCGTATCACGTATTATTTTGACGACAACGATAAAATCACCGGAATGCTCTACGCACCGCTGACGCCGCGCCACCTGCGGCCACCGGACCGCTACGACGAATTCGAGGCGTGGGCCAACGGTAAATACCCAGGCCTTCTCGATTCCGCGGAAATGAAAATCCCCAACAACCCGAAACGCTGGCGGCAACTTCTCGTCGAGTGGCGCCGGGACGTGGGTCTGCCGGCGATTGAGTAGACATTCGTCGGCGTGGCTGATCGATTTGTCAGCCGACATCCAGTCTATTCGCCTCGAAATCCCTTCAATCGCCGAAACGAGCGCTTCCTTACGGATTTTGCACGAGTTTGTAAGGATGCATGCAAATGCTGCGACTTACATGTAGGCTGGGATTCCGTGTGGGTCTCAACAATGCTCGGTTTCTAAGGGTACTGGCGGCTCGCCCGTACCGCAGGCATCCCTGCCTGCATCACCGGGTGCCGCTGGCTGCTTGTCCCAAATCGGGTGCCACTGGCGGCTTGTCCGCCAGTGCGTGACTCGGTTGACGCCTTGTTTCATCGGACCTGCGCAGGAAAGAGATTCGTATGACGTGGCTGCTGCTGATCGCCGTCTTCTGGCTCGCCTGGGCTAACGGCGCCAACGACAACTTCAAGGGTGTGGCCACACTCTACGGCAGCCGCACGCTGGACTATCGCTCGGCGCTGCGACTGGCTACCGTGACGACTCTCGTCGGCAGTTTGCTTTCTATCGTTTTGGCCGGCGGATTGATCAAGGCGTTTTCCGGCAAGGGGCTGGTACCGGACGAGTTGCTACATGATCCGTCGCTTCTCCTCGCTGTGGGAGCGGGTGCGGCCGTCACCGTGCTACTGGCCACACGCCTCGGCATGCCCACGTCGACCACGCACGCGCTGACTGGCTCTCTCGCCGGTGTCGCCCTTGTGATCGGTCACGGACAAGCCGACTTCGCGAGACTATGGGACGCTTTCTTCAAGCCGTTGATGATCAGCCCCTTTCTGTCGATCGGAGGCGCCGCGTTACTCTACCTGCTCTTTCGCCGCGTGCGATTGGCGATGAAGGTCGATCGTGAGACGTGCGTGTGCGTAGGAAGAGAGGTGGTCGGCAGCGTCCCCTACGGATCTGACCCACAGACCTTTACCGCCGCCGCATCGCTGGCGGTACCGAGCGTCACCGTCGGTGAGGACGCCGAGTGTATGACGCGCTACGGTGGACGTGTGGCAGGTGTCTCAGCTCAATCGCTCGTCAACGGTACACACCTGCTGAGTGGTGCCGCAGTCTGCTTCGCACGGGCGGTGAACGATACGCCCAAGATCGCAGCCCTTTTGCTCGCCACGGGGGCGTCCGCCGTTGGTTGGAAGCTGGGACTTGTGGCGCTGGCCATGTCCGTGGCGGGACTGATACAGGCGCGGCGCGTGGCCGAGACCATGAGCCGCAAAATCACTGATCTCAATCCCGGGCAGGGGCTGACCGCCAATCTCGTCACGGCATTCCTCGTGCTCGGTGCATCGCGCCTTGGCGTACCGGTATCGACCACGCATGTCTCCTGCGGTGCGATTTTCGGCATCGGTGCAGCGAGCCGGTCGCTGCAGTGGAAAACGCTGGCACAAATTGCGGTGACTTGGCTGACGACGATACCGATGGGCACTGCAATCGGCGCCGCCCTCTATTATTGGCTTCAGAGGTGACGTTCATCAAATGCCCGGCGTCCGGACACATCCTCCCTCATAAGCCCGATACACCGGAACGCATGCGGCGCATTGAAGGTTTCCTGCGGCGAGTACATGCCCCCAACGACCTTCATGACGCGGAAGGCAAGTGGTAATAGGCGTGCAATATTCTGTATGGCCCTGGAGCTACGGAAGACACGTCAGGGAGAGACTCTGAAAGTGACGGCGATCCGAAGAGACTATGCGATTCTGCTGCAGCCCCACTACAATTATGTACGAGATCACATCGGTCAGGTCGCAGCCAATCTGTTTCTTCCGTTCGAATTCAGTTCGCGCGAGATCGAATATTTCTTCCGGGATGTTAATCACTGAAACTCTATGTTCCGTGAGC
>Ga0210111_1000254_pt1 | contig 14432 bp, 16 predicted proteins | sample China_Galinas_PW_6_FD_185520 | JGI IMG/M metagenome (GOLD analysis project Ga0210111, IMG submission 185520) | Wetland microbial communities from San Francisco Bay, California, USA, that impact long-term carbon sequestration - China_Galinas_PWC_D2... | ecosystem: Environmental > Aquatic > Marine... | reverse complement strand
GGGCGGCCGAGCCCGCCGCTTCACCGCCCCTGCGCAGCCGGGCGGCGGGGACCGTGGCCGAGCTCGGCGCCAGGCCCGAGGGGATGGTCTTCGACCGGGCCGCCGGCCTGCTCGCCGTCGTCGTCCGCGAGCCCGACCGGCTCGAGTTCGTCGACCCGGCCACGCTCGCGGTCGTGCGCCGCGTGCCGCTGCCGGCGCCCGCGCGGCACCTGGCGCTCGCCCCCTCGGGCGCGGCCGTCGTCGTGCCGGCCGAGGAGGCGAACGAGGTGCTCGAGGTCGCCCCGCGGCGCGGGGTGCTGGTGAGCGTCCCGGTCGGCGAGCACCCCCACGACGCGGCCTCCGCGGCCGGCTCGGTCTTCGTCTCCGACGAGCGCGCCGACGCGGTCTCGGTGCTGCGCGGCGGCCGCGAGGTGGCGACCCTCGCGGCGCCCGCCCAGCCGGGCGGGATAACCGCCGTGGGCGGCCGCTACATTGCCCTCGTGGCCGTCGCCGAGCGGGTCCTGCAGGTCTACGACGCGCGCACCCGGGAAGCGCTCGGGCGCGCCCCTGCCGGGACCGGGCCGACGCACGTGGTCGGGCTCGGCGACGCCGCCTACGTCGCCGACACCGAAGCCGGCCTGGTGCGCGAGTTCCGGATCGGGCGGCGGCCGCGCCAGGTGGCCACGGCCGCCGCGCCCGGCGCCCCCTACGGGATCGACGTCGACCCGCGCCGCCGCCGGCTCTGGGTGACGCTGACCGCGCGCAACCGGCTCGCCGGCTACGCGCTCGGCGGCCGGCGGCCGCGCCGCTTCGCCGCCTACCCGACCGTGCGCCAGCCGAACTCGGTCGCCGTCGACCCGCGCTCGGGCGACGTCTTCGTCGCCGGCCGCGGCGGCCGCCTGCAGCGGATCCCGCCCGGTGGAGGGGGGGCGCCGTGAAGCTGCGCCCGCCCCGCCTGCCCGAGCGGCCGCCGCCGGGCCCGACCCGTCCGGGCTTCTGGCGCAGCCCCCTGCGCGGGCCATGGCTCACCTCGCTGTTCGGCTCGGCGCTGCTGCCGCTCGTCCTCGTCTGCGCGGTGACCGGCTTCCTCTCCCAGGCCTCCTACAACCCCGGGCTCGGCAACTCGCTGCTGCCCGGCGGCGGCCTCGGCTTCGACTTCTACTTCTTCTCCTGGCCGACGCGGCCGTCCTACCTCTACGCCGTGACCCAGGGCTTGCACGTGACCAGCGGCCTGATCGCGATCCCGCTGCTGCTGGCGAAGCTCTGGTCGGTGATGCCGAAGCTCTTCGAGTGGCCGCCGGTGCGCTCGCTCAGCCACCTTCTCGAGCGTCTCTCGCTCGCCCTGCTGGTCGGCGGCGCCCTCTTCGTCTTCTTCACCGGGCTGCTCAACATCCAGCTCTACTACCCGTGGCCGTTCACCTTCCTGCCCGCCCACTACTACGGCTCCTTCGTCTTTCTCGCTGCCTTCGCCCTGCACGTCGGGCTGAAGCTGCCGACCGTGCTGCGCGCGTTCCGCGAGCGGGGGGTGGTGGGGCCGCTGCGCGCCGACCCGCGCCACAGGGCCCCCGAGCCCTACCGCGAGGGGACGACCACGCCGCTGGGCCCGGACGCGCCGACGATGTCGCGGCGCACGCTGATCGCGACCGTCGGCGCCGCCTCGCTCGGCGCCGGCTTCATCGGCGCGGCGCAGGCGATCGGCGGCCCGTTGCGCTCGTTCGGGTTGCTCGCCCCGCACGGGACGCAGCTCAGCGACGGGCCCAACGGGTTCCAGATCAACAAGACCGCGAAGGCGGTGGGGATCGAGCCGGCCCAGGTCGGGCGCTCGTGGCGGCTGCGGCTGGCCGGGCGCGGCGCCGCCGAGCTGACGCGCGACCAGCTGCTGGCGATGCCGCAGCGGACCTGCGACCTGCCGATCGCCTGCGTGGAAGGCTGGTCGACGACGCAGGCTTGGACCGGGGTGCGGCTGCGCGACCTGGCCGCGGCGGTCGGCGTCGAGGACCCCGACCGGGTCGTGGTCGAGTCGTTGCAGCGCGCCGGCTCGCTGCGCGAAGTGACGCTCAGCGCCGGCCAGGTGGCCGACGAGCGCAGCCTGCTGGCGCTGCGCGTCAACGGCGCCGACCTCTCGCTCGACCACGGCTACCCGGCGCGCGTCATCGTCCCCGCCGCGCCCGGCGTCCACTGCACCAAGTGGGTGTCCTCGATGCGCTTCGAGGCGGCCTGATGGCGGAGCGCCTGCGGGCCCGCTACGGCGCCTCGCCGTTGCACGCGCTGGCCGTGATCGCCAGCTTCGCGATCGCCGGCTACGGCTTCCTGCGCTTCGTCCAGGGCCCCTCGCCGCTGGGGACCTTCGCCTGGTTCGCGGCGGCAATCGTCGCCCACGACCTGCTCGCCTTCCCGCTCTACTCGGCGCTCGACCTGCTCGCCCGCGGCGCGCTGGCCGGCCGGGACGGGCTTGCCGAAGACACTCGCCGGGTGCCGGCGATCAACCACCTGCGCGTTCCCGCGATACTCAGCGGCATGGCGCTGCTGATGTTCTTCCCGCTGATCCTCGGCCTCGACTCGGCCCGCTACACGGCGGACACCGGCCTCGGCGTCGACGGCTACCTCGGCCGCTGGCTCGGCATCTGCGGGGCGCTCTTCCTCGGCTCGGGGGTGATCTACGCGCTGCGGCTGCGGCGGGCCGGCCGCGTGGCGCGGAGCGCGGAGCGGGCGGAGAGCTGAGCTTGCCGGACGTCGTCCTGCCGGTGCTCGACGAGGCCGAGGCGCTGCCCGGCGTGCTGGCGGCGATGCCGCCCGGCTACCGCCCGATCGTCGTTGACAACGGCTCGGCCGACGGCTCGCCGCGGATCGCGGCCGAGCTCGGCGCCGAGGTCGTCGCCGAGCCGCGGCGCGGCTTCGGCGCCGCCTGCCAGGCCGGCCTCGTCGCGGCGACGGCGGACGTCGTCTGCTTCATGGACTGCGACGGCTCGGTCGACGCGGGCCGCCTGCCGGCCTTCGTCGCCGCGCTCGAGGACGGCGCCGACCTCGTCGTCGGCGCCCGTCGGCCCGAGCGCGGCGCCTGGCCCCCGCACGCGCGGATCGCCAACCGCGTGCTCGCCCGCGAGCTGCGCCGCCGCACCGGGCTGGCGCTCAGCGACAACGGGCCGATGCGCGCGGCCGGCCGCGCCGCCCTGCTCGGCCTCGGCCTGCGCGACCGGCGCAGCGGCTGGCCGCTGGAGACGGTGCTGCGCGCCCACGCCGCCGGCTGGACGATCGCCGAGCTGCCGATCGCCTACCGTCGCCGCGCCGGCCGCTCCAAGGTCACCGGCACCGTCCGCGGCACCGCCCGGGCCGTCGCCGACATGTCGGCCCTGCTGCGCAGCATCGACGCCGGGTAGCGCCCGGGCGGCTCAGGCGCCTCCCGCCGACCCTACCTTGCCCGCCCAGGCCCGCAATCCCACTTCCCATGCGGCCCACGTTCAGCCTTTCAAGCCGAAGGTCGTCTCATCGCCGCGTCGCTCGCCAGACCCAGAGCATCGCCAGGGGTTGGAGGGGGAGGCGGGCCCAGAGGGTCCAGCGGGGGAGGCGGTTGAGGTCGAGGCCGGGGACCTGCTCGGGGTTGAGGGCCATGTGGACGTTGGCGGGGAAGACGGCGAGAAGGAGGGCGAGCAGCCACCGGCGGGCGAAGGGGCGGGTGCGGGGCGGGATCACGGCCAGGCCGCCGGCGATCTCGGCGACGCCGCTGAGGACGACCGCCTCGCGGCGGGGCAGCGACGGCGGCACGATCGCTTCAAATGCGCGGGGGACTGCGAAGTGCATCGTTCCGGCGAAGACGAAGAAGCCGGCGAGGAGTCGCTGCGAGCGGTCCATCGGACGGCAGTCTCCCAGGCCGGTCAGGCGACCGCGGCGGCCAGGCGTTCGGCCACGTCGCTCGCTTCCCGCGCCGACATGACCGGCCGGCGCCGTTCGAGGTAGCCCGCGAGCATGCGGGCCGGGAGGATCGTCACGCCCTGCCGGCGCGCCGGCACCGACCCGACCAGCCAGGCGTCGCTGAAGACGAGCAGCGCCTCCACCCGCCTGCCGGTCACCCGCTCGAGCAGCTTGCGCTCCGCGTAGGCCTGATTCAGCCAGCGCCGGTCGATCCGGTCGACGCCGATCCGGCCGCGGCGGCTCTTGGTCTCCACCGCGAACACACCCCCCGGCCCGACCACCGTGTGATCGACGTCGCCGCGGCCGAGGGACACGCCGTGCACCGCCCGCCAGCCCTGCGCCTCGAGCTCGGCGATCGCGGCGCCGACGCTCTCCTCACCCTGTGCGCCCTGCAGCCACCGGTCGACCCGCGGCCCGAGCAGCCGATGCGCGGCCACCATCGCACCGATCGCGCCCAGCTCGATCAGGATCAGAGTCGACCCGTGCCCGCCGAAGGCCAGCCAGGCCAGTGCCAGCACCGCGACCGATACGGCGACCGCGCCGATCAGCCAGGCGGTCAGGGCGTTGGCCCGTTCGCGCGCGTGCTGACCCGCCGCTCGGGTGCCCACTCTCGTCGCCTCCATGCCGCGTGCATCGGCATGTCGATGCCTGGCTTGAGCTGCGGTCAGCGGATGGGAGAGCTCTCCGGGCGAGGAAGTCGTGCGCAGAGCACGGCGAAGACCGCGACTGCCACCGCGGCGCCGAGCCAGTGCAGGCCGATCAGGACGAAGAGGACGCTGACCACCCCGGCGCCGACGGCGCGCAGCAGCACCGGCGGCTCGGGCAGGCCGACGACGCGGGCCGTGAGCCAGGCGCAGCCGAGCCAGGCAAGTGGGCCGATGAGCCAGCCCCAGCTTTCGAAGAAGCCGTGGGAGAAGATCAGCGCCAGCAGGATCGAGAGGATCGCGACCGCGACGACCTGGACCACCGCGACGCGCCAGAGGATTTCCGAGTCCACGGGCGCGATTCTCGCAGGCCGGCGCTACTACGGCGCGGGGGAGAGCGGCGCCCTCGCCGCGGTGCGCAGGAGCCACGGCAAATTCCGCTCGCCACGCCGTCCGATCCGCGCCATAATCCGAAGCCCGGGGCGGTTAGCTCAGTTGGGAGAGCACGTGCCTTACAAGCAGGGGGTCGGCGGTTCGAGCCCGTCACCGCCCATCGGAGGAAGTGCCTGCTAATCGGCGGGTTTCGGGACGGGGGGCGCGAGGACGATCGCGATGCGGGGCGCTCCGTTTTGGGCACGAGTGCCCAAAACGGCGGCGATTGCGGTGGATCGGCGCCGATTCACGTCGATTCGGACTCGCTTTCGAGGGCGAGCGGAGCTACGTTCCCCGACCCAAGACATATGGCCCCGGCGACGCGCCAACGCCCCGGGGCCTGGCACCGAAGAACAAGGCTTCGATGCACGGCCGATTCTCCCAGAGCACTCCGCGTCCGGGTAGAGCGACGGCCCTGATTTGAGCGGTTCTTTCGGTGTCCCGACCGGAAGGAGCCGTCATGCCACGACCTACGCCCACGATCATCGGCGAGCAACGCGACGCGATCTATGACCTGGTGGTCGACCACCTGGGTTGCCTCGGCGACTTGCGCATCGCAATCGACCAAGAGGACTTCGTCACCGCGAGGCGCCTGGCGCGCGAGTTTGCCCAGGATCTCCGCTTGATCGATGACCTCGGATGGGGGCCTGACGCCCGGCTGGAGGTCGCGCTGACCATGCCGCCCGAGGAACTCGCCGACACGTTCCAGCGCCTTCACCGCGACGCCAAGGGAGCGCTTGCGGAGTCCTCGGAAGAGCGGGAGTCACGCGAAGCCGAGGAGGCCTGGAAGCGTCGCGACCAGCTCGTTCTCGAGACCAGCGCGGAACTGCTGATCGAGCTTCAGAGCGACGAGAGGCAAGTGCGATGAAAGCCAAGAAGACCAAGCGTCTGCGCCCCGGCGAACTCGACGGCCTCGTCCTCGCCTATATGCGCAAGCATCGGGACGACGCCCCGCTGACCGCCAGCGCGATCGGCAAGGGCATCGGCCGCTCGGCCGGCGCCGTGTCCAACTGCCTCGCTCGCCTGGCGAAAGAGCAGAAGGTCCGCCAGGCCAAGCGCAAGCCGCGCGCCTACGCGCTGAAGGAGGCGAAGTAGAGATGAGCGGCGGATGCGACATCAGCTCCGGCCGACGGTTGTTTCCCGAGCAGACGCCGCCCGGCCTCAACTACGTGGTCGTGACCGGGAAGCTGCTCGCCGACCCCAAGCGAGGAGGCGGTCCCGGTGGCACTCCCGTCCTCCTGATGGAGATCGAGTTCCCGGTTGCCGATCCCGAGCACCCGCGCCTGCTCTGGACCCACGCCAGCTACGAGGTCGAAGTGCCGGGCGATGTCGGAGGCCGCCAGGTCGAAGGGCTGATCAGAGGCGCTCCAGTGCTGGTTGCTGGGAAGCTCACCCAGCGGTGCTCGCTGCAGGACGGCCACGCGGACTGCCGCGGCGCGATCCTCGCCAACCTGATCCAGCCCGGCCCGCCACCTGAGCAGCGCGACATCCTCGGAGAGGCGCCGTGAGTCGGCGCCTGCCCACGGCGGCGCCTCCCACGCCGGAGATGAAGGTCGTCTTCGGCAAGAACCTGGCCCGATGCCGCGAAGGAGCCGAGGTCTCTCAGGAGGAGCTGGGCTTCCGCGCCTCTATCCACCGCACCGAGGTGAGCCTGCTCGAGCGCGGCGAGCGGATGCCCAGGGTCGACACCGCCCTGCGCATCGCGGGCAGCCTCGGCGTCTCGATGGACGATCTCGTCGCCGGCATGGAGTGGCGGCCGGGCTATGAGATCGTCGTGCCGGGAACCTGGGAGGTGGTCGAGCGCGACGGCAACGCGCCCGACAGCGCCGATGAGGACCCGGCGGCCAAGACCTCGGCCGAGATTCCGAGCGGCGCCGAATGACCGCCGGCTCCCGATCCAAAACGCCCTTCCCGTTCCAGGCCCTGGCCCGCTTCGCGGACAACCTCTACCGCGCCCGCGAGGCCTCCGGACTCGACCAGAAGGAGGCCGCCAAGCGCGCCGCCCTAACCCGCTCCCGCCTCGACAAGATCGAGAACGGCGAGTACATCCCCACCCTCGACGTCCTGATCCGCCTCGCCGGCACCTACTCAACCTCAGTCGGCGATCTTGTCAAAGGCGTCACCTGGCGACCGGGCTGGGTAGAGCACTCGGGACCAGCGGGCTACAGCGTTTCTAACGAGTAAACGCAGCCCCACAAGCGCCAGCATGCCGCCGAGGCCCTGCCGCGAAGATGATCGACAGCAAGGAGAAGAAGCTACACGGCGCGAAGCAGATAGCCGCGCTTATGGGCATTCATCGCGAGCTCGATGAGCTTTGGGTACCCATACGAGTTAAGCTGAGCTCTATATCGCCGTCGCTTCAGTGCCGGAGGGAACGTCTTCAGTACGGCTAGCGCTTCTTCCCAGTCTACGGGCTTTGATCGAGGGGCAAGGTGGCCATTTGGCACAACGAACACATGTCGAAGTACGTGACCTGCGCCCGTAACGTCTCGCTTCACCTCATCAATTGCATCACAGTACGCACGCACTCGCTCATCGGGATCGCGAGCCAAGTCGCTCTTCTCGATTCCGGTCATTACGACCAGGCAACCCTTCTCGCGACTGTAGCGCATCCACTGCTCATGGTCATAGTCGATCGTAAGACCTCTGAGTAGGCCCTTGCTGTCCGCCTCCTCAAGGAGTCTATGAACATCCTGGCGCGTACAGCCAAGAGTATTTTCAATGTATTTCCAGTTCCATCTCAGCGGTGAGTGAGTGAGGTCAGCGAGGTCAATTGTTCTGAACATCTCCAGAAGTTCGCCGATCTGCGGATCTCCAAAGCCATTGGTTGGCGGAAAGAATTCCACATCAGCTTTACCTGGGCTCTCTGGAAATCGTCCGGTTCCGTCAGGCCGGTTGCGCCCTTGGGAACCATGATAATCGCGAATCACCGCCAGGTTGCAGTGGTAGATATGCAAAATCATTATCGACCTTGTGGTAGTCCTGCGATTCGCTGGGCGCGCGGATCAGACCATAGACGATGAAAGGTTTCGCGTGCGCGGTTAACTCGTACTTCGTCAAACCCCAGTTCGGCTAGATCACCACTCATATTTTGAGCTATGAGTACATCATCAGCGAATAGCGCGAAATCCTGGAACTGATCACCTCGCTGTAGCTCCCATTTGGGTAGCCATTTGACGCCGGCGTCTTCGGGCGCGGCTTTGCTGCCCAGCGCCTCGTCATGTTTGCGAAGCAGAGCGGCAACTTGGCGATCTTTGGCTTGACGCTGATCCAGTAAGAACAAGCGGCAAACGGTAACGTCCTCTTGCACGGCTCTATGGGTAGCGCCGAGATATGCGCCCGCTAGGGGCTCATCTTCGAAATCCTCGATGTTTACACTCGAAATAGCCCAGATCGTCCCTCGTTGACCGCCAGCATAGAACTCCCTCACAATCTCCGTGAGTCCAATGAGCTCATCGTACATTTCATGTTTCGCGAGCTCGCAGAGATGATGGTCGGCCAGGCGCTTGGCGCGACGTAGCAACGTTGCGCGCTGGAGATCCAAGTGTTGGTACAGGACACTCGAAAGTAGATCGCGCGGTATTACCGTTAGGTAGTCTCTGGCCAATGCGTCAATACGGCGGGTGATGACTCGGGAAAAGATGAAGACAATCTCGAAGACTCCGAGCAGAACGGCGAGCGAGAACTTCGAGCTATTTGCGAGGCTGGAGTAGCCGATGAATATCCCGGCGATAAAGAGGCCGGCGGTAACGCCGATCTCAAGCGTGTAATCATCCTGGCGCTTAAGAAGCCGCGACCATGCCGCCTGAGCGCGACCTAAAGAGAATCGCGATGGGCGTTTCTTTCGTGGTGCGGGATCGAGTTCAGTAGCCATGTGTTGACGCCAAAAGTGTCTAGTGGTTCAGCCGACCCCGGGGATCCCGCTCACCTGACGTCCTTGGGGCTAGTGGCTCGAGGCAGCTTCTGAATGGCCGTCTCGAGCCACAGGTGGGCACGCTGGGGACTGTCTATACGAGGCACGTCCTTGAGTCGTTGGGGTAGCGGGCGGCGGGAGAATACCTCAAACGAATCGAGAGCGGGCTCAGGGCGTACCGAATATGGACAGCCGTCAGCTGACGTACCCGGCGTGGCTATCAGAGCAGCATTGCTAGGTGCCGAGCCCACCCAGAACGGCGAAAGGGTTCGGCGGGCGCTCGGCGTAGGCGGCGGCCCAGGTGCCCTCGACGTTGATGCTGCTGTCGGGTGGGGCCTCTTCTCGAATCCGATCGGAGAGCTCCTTGGCCATGTCCTCGTCGGTGGCGCCGACCAGAAGGAATTTCCAGCGATGGACGGCTGGCAGCCCCTCTTTGCGCAGCTGCTCAGAGAAGTGAACCGCGTCGGGGCGCGTGGGGAGATCTACACGAACCTCGAATTCTGGGTGGCCCGTCTTCGTCGTCTCCTCACGCTCGCGCGCAATAAGCGCTTCGTGCTCGGCCAGCTTGGCTGCGTCGTCGTCCGGTAGCGGCTTGTCGGGGTCCTCCCAGTCCTCCGCGGTGGGATGCCAGTGGCTGAACTCGACGTTGAGCGTCCAGCCGTGTTTCTGCGCGTCGGCCTCGACGGCGCTTTGCGCCGCTTCGGCCTGCTCGCGGGTGCCGGCGTAGAGGAACACCCGCGCGCTGTCGCGGCTGACGATGACGCGGTCGTGGAAGGCGGCGCTCATGTCGTGCTCGAGCTGCTCGGCCTCGAGGCGCTCGGTCAGAGCATGAGCATGGCTCTCCTCGTGCAGGTCGATCTGTAGGCGCCAGTCATCGTTGACGGCTCTGTCCCTCCGCGTTCTCGGCGTGCCAGGCCCGTCTGATCTTGCGGGGCGTGCGGGTGTCGCCGGTCCACTCGGGTTGGTCGCTCCCACCCCAGTGCTTCATCCGGTGGGGTGAGGCTGGATCGACATACCAGCCCTTCGGTCGATCGAGGTCAGTGTATGAGCGGGGATCGAAGGGCTCCCGCGGGGACGCTCCAGCTGCGACGGGTTGCGGCTCGACATCCTCGCGCGCCAACAGGTCGTAGTAGAGCAGCGCCCCGGCGAGGGCCGTGAAGGACGCCGTGAGGACCCGAATCACAACTGCGCTCAGGAACGGGGCTGCTCCGGAGTCGTGGCTCCCAAAGAACGCGTGGCCGACGATGAAGAACGGTGCCCCAGTGAGCACGCCGACCATGAAGAGAAATATGGCGATGTGCATGTAGCTCCCGTTGGCCAGGTCGCCGCTGCGCCTCAATGCCGGAAGCCAGCCTTCGCGCTCGATCGCCGCAGCCTGTGCGACCACCGCCCAGCGCAGCAAGAGGATCACGCCGGGGATGATCAGGAAGAAGAAGCCGACCACGATCCCGAGCCAGGCAGCGACCGACGCGGCCGCGACGACCGGCAGGACCCTGAGGCCCTGCAGGGCGACGGAGCCGATTCGAGGCTCCTGGCCCTTGCTCACCTCTGATACGGCGTGGACGTGCAGGGCGGAGACCAACGGCGTGACCAAAGCCCAGTTCGCCAAGGTGAGGAAGAGCCATGCACCGGCGCTCAGATCGGCGCGCGAGAAGGTCCCGTTGCCCGTCGTCGCGAGCACGATCAGTTCGTAGGGAACGATCACTGCGGCGGCGAGAACGAGGAATAGCAGCGAGTAGCGCCGGTACAGCTCAAACGTCCCGGCGAGCAGGCGAGGCGCCGAGCGCGGCTCACTCATGAGGGGGATCGCTTGGTCATCGGAGACGACTCGCGCGAACCCTATATCGAACCGTGGTGTGGCCGCCTCCGCATTCCGGAGTTTGGTGGCGAACCACAAAGGTGTGAGGTGACCCTGACCCGAGCTGACCAACTCGAAGAGATGCCGCGCTCGGGCATCGAACATTCGTCGAATTTGTCTGCCCGGATGTGCGGGGATTAGCGGCGATTAGCGGGGATTACGGAAGCCGGAATAGGCCGACTTGACTCCTCCATCGCGACGGAGCTATTTGGTGAGTATGAAAATTCTTCACAGACATATAGACGGAGGTCACAACGCAGGTCCAAGCACACATCCGAACACCGCAACCCGCCTCCTGAGAGGCAAGAACCCGCGACCCGACGGCGATCGTCGCGCTCGCGTTTTGCTGACATCCCTGCGCCACTCCGAGGTCGGGGAACACGATCCGTATGACCCCCGGCTGATGCTGGCGATCTTCGGTCTCCTCGTCGGCTTCGCTGCGGTGAGGGCCGTATCGAAGATCACCCTGTCCGGGGTCATATCGCTCGTCGAGCCGCTCGCGCCCCTCGCGCTCGGCGCCATCGCTATCGCCTCGGCGCTGGCTATGCAGCGGCTTCTCTCCACGAACCGCACGCTGCGCAACCGCCGCACCGTTGCCGTCGTGCCGGCCGACGAGTTCGACCCGGCGGCCGACGAGGTGCTGCGCTTCGCCGCCGAACTCGGCGCCACCGAGCGCCGCGTGCTGGGCTGGCTCGACCGCCGCGCGAGCGCCGTGCGGGTGACGCTGACCAACGACGCCGAGGGCCGGCTCGTCTACCTGATGAGCGCCCCGGAGCGCTCCTTCAAGTTTCTGCGCGGCGCGCTCGCCACCTACAAGGGCGTCGAGCTGCGCGAGCCCGAGGACGTGCTCGGCAAGCGCCCCGTGGGGAGGAAGCTCGCGACCTGCCGCACCGAGCTGGTGCTCGGACGCAAGGGCCTCGAGCCGCTGGCGCGGCTCTCGCTCGACCCCGACCCGCTGCGTCCCTTCGCCGCCGCCCTGGAGGCGCTTCGCCCCGAGGCCGGGGAGGAGCTCAGCATCTGCACCGACCTGTTGCCGGCCACCGGCCGCAGGCGCACCGGCCTGCGTCGCCGCTTCCAGCGCGAGGCGCGCCGTCGCTACCGCGAGCCTCGCACCTGGCGCGAAGCCTTCGAAGGTCCCCAGCGTGGCGGCCGCCCCGGTCCCGACCAGCTGCTCGAGCAGCGGATGATCAACGAGGCGCTCGACGCGAAACTGCGCGAGTCGGGCTCGCTGTTCGAGGCGCAGGTGCTGATCCGCTGCCGGGCCGCGAACCGGGCCGGCGCCAAGGCGGCGATGCAGCGGGTGCTCGGAGGCTTCGAGATCTTCGGCGCCCAGAACTGGTTCCGCGCCCGCGGCCTCTCGCTCGGCTTCGGCTTCCTCGGCTCCGACCGACCGCCGCTGCGCCGCAGCTTTGAGCGCCGCATGGACAGCGGCAGCTTCCGGCGGGGCCGGCGGATGACCCTCACCGCCAGCGAGCTGGCCGGCTTCCTCAAGCCGCCGAGCGTCCACTGCAACGCCGAGAACGTGCTCCGCGCCGGCACCCTGTTGGGCGCCGCGCCGAAGCTGCCGACCTTCGAGAAGGACAGGGACGACCTGATCCCGCTCGGCCGGGTCGGCGCCAACGGTGGCGGGCGGGTCGTCGGCGTGCGCGCCGCCGACACCTTCTTCTCCTACATCGCCGGGCGCTCGCGCTACGGCAAGACCGAGCTGGCGGTCGCCCAGTTCGTCCACGTCGTCCGCTCGGGCGACGGCGGCCTCTTCCTCGATCCGCACGGCGACGCGCTGACGCGGATCAGGCCCTATCTGCGCGAGCCCGAGTTGCGCAGCAAGGTGGTCGAACTCGACCTCGGTCCCGGCAGCCCCTCGGCGCTGCCGGGCTGGAACCTGTTTGAGCTGAGCGGGGACGGCAGCGGCGAGGAGCGGGTCGAGGCGATCGTCGACGCCTTCTCCTCTGCGCTGGAATGGGGCGAGCGCTCGACCCGGGCGATCAACCTCACCACGCAGGCGGCGACCGCGCTGGTCGCGATCGCCAAGGTGCTGCCGCCCGAGCTGGCGCCGACGATCTTCCAGTTGCCGACGCTGCTCTCCGACGAGCGCTGGCGCGCGGCCGCCATGCCGTTCCTGCCGCGCGCCTCCCAGCGTTTCTGGGAGCACCGCTTCCCGCTGCTCGCGGCCGAGGCGGTGACGCCGCTGACCAACCTGGTCGACCGGCTGCGCGCCTTCCCCTCGACCACGGCGCTGCTCGGCCAGAGCGAGAGCACCTACCGGGTGCGCGAGGCGATGGACGACGGTCAGATCGTCCTCGTCTGCCCGGGCTCGGGCGGCGCCCTTGACCGGCTGATCGCCAACCTGATCGTCTTCGACCTGCTGCACACTGCGCGGGGCTGGGCGGAGCTGACGCCGGCGGGCCGCAAGCCCTTTTGGGTCTTCCTCGATGAGGTGCAGAGCTTCGACGGCGGCGCCTCGGGCAGCCTCGCCGGCCTGCTCGAGCAGAGCGCCAAGTTCGGGTTGCGCGCCGTGCTGCTCAACCAGAACCCCGAGCGGCTGAGCCCGAAGACGCTGAACGCGCTCACGACCAACCGCTCCCACCTGTTGGCGAGCGCGCTCAACTCCCAGGCCGCGGGGCTGCTGACCAAAGAGTGGGGCGGGGAGCTGGACAGCACGGTGATGGCGAAGCTGCCGCGCTACCGCTTCATCGCCCAGGTGACCCACGAAGGCGACCTCAGTCGACCGTTTGCGTTGCAGGGGATCAGGGTCGAGGACGTCCACTCCGAGCCGGGCCTCGGCCACGGGGTCGTGGTGCCCGAAGCCGCGCCGCGCACCGAAGCCACGCAGGTGATCGAGCACCTGGAAACGCTCGACGAGCGCATCCAGGCCCATCTCGAAGGACTCGACCCGCCGGCCGACGCCGTGGCGGTCGGGTCCGGCAGCGGCGGCCCGTCCGATGACCCCTTCTGGCTCGACGGAGGAAGCGATGATGAGTGAGGCGACCCGCAGTCGCACGGCCGAGCTGCCGGAGACGGCGGGCGAGGTGGTCGCCTCGCTCGCCCAGCACCGCGTGCTCTGCACGGCGCAGGTCCGGGCCATCCATTTCCCGGGCAACCGCATCCGCTGGACGCAGGGCGTGCTCGCCCGGCTGCGGGACGCGGGCCTCGTCGAGTGCGTCCAGCCGCCGCGCTCAGGCCGCCGCCTCTGGTTTGCGACCGAGCGCGGGGTGCGGGTGGCCCGCGAGGCCCACGCCCTGGAGGCGAGACCGCGGTCGCCGGAGGGAAGCGAGGTGGCCGGGCAGCTGCAGGCGCACACGCTCGCCGTGAACGACGCCGGGATCTGCTTCCTGGCGGCGGCGCGCGAGCGGGGCGACGAGTTCGGGCCGCTCTCCTGGCGCCACGAGGTCGCGCACCGACTCACGCGCGGCCGCGGCCGGCGACGCAGGGCGCTGATCGCCGATGCGGTGCTGACCTACCTGCGCGGGGAGGGTGGGCGCATCGCTCTCGAGCAGCGCCTCCTCGAGCTCGACCGCGCGACGCTCTCGGTCGATCGTCTCGTCGTCGAGCTGGCCGGCTACGCGGAGCTGTACGGGGCGGTGGATGGCGACGGCGAGCCGGCCTGGCGCGCGTTCTACCCGCGCTTCCCGGCGGTGCATTGCGTGCTTGTCGGCGCCCCGCGGGCAGCGCTTGAGCGACGCCGCAAGAGCGTGAT
>Ga0210111_1000253_pt1 | contig 14444 bp, 12 predicted proteins | sample China_Galinas_PW_6_FD_185520 | JGI IMG/M metagenome (GOLD analysis project Ga0210111, IMG submission 185520) | Wetland microbial communities from San Francisco Bay, California, USA, that impact long-term carbon sequestration - China_Galinas_PWC_D2... | ecosystem: Environmental > Aquatic > Marine... | reverse complement strand
GAAAGCGATAAACTTTCCGGATGCTTCTGCAATTCCCCGGTTTCGGGCAGCACTCACCCCCTTATTTTTTTGGGAAAGAACCTTAATATCGTCTCCGTAGGAATCTAAAACGTCTGATGTATGATCCGTGGAACCGTCGTCCACGACGATCAACTCAAATTCTGTATAATCCTGTGCCAGGACGGAATCGATGGCCTCTTTGATGCTCCAGCCTCGGTTATACGTGGGAATGATGACACTTACTTGAGGTTTTGTTTCTATTTTATTCATATTCTCCATCTTCAACTTAGATTAAATGAAGAATTTAAATTATGCAATCCCCTGCCCTCTTAAACGTCACCATTGATAAACATTTTATATTTAAAGCTTGACTTACCGTGATTTCACGTGATTAATTGAATCTTATTCATCAGATATCCCAACTCCTCAATAGCACCAAACTTGCATGAGCTGTTATCGATTAAATAAACAGTAGGTTTACTATTTATTTTATAAAAATGAAAAGAAAGGGGGGAGATAACAATTTATTAAAGAACAGGTGTTTTTAATCAACCCGTAACCGTATACTGAGTAAGGAGGTTCAAATGAAAAAAATTTTAGTTATCGGCATCGCTCTTGTCTTTGGATTTGCCGTTTTTATGGGAGGAACGCCGACAACCGTACAGGCCAAAACAACCTTTGTCACCATTGGTACCGGCGGTATTACCGGCGTTTATTATCCCACCGGCGGCGCCATTGCGAAAATGGTAAACAATAAGCGAAAAGAATACGGCATCCGGGCCACCGTTGAATCCACCGGCGGCTCGGTTTTTAACGTCAATGCCGTCATGTCCGGTGATCTGGAATTCGGCGTGGTTCAATCCGACCGGCAGTACCAAGCCATTCACGGTCTTGCCGAATGGAAAGATGCAGGTCCTCAGAAAGATCTCCGGGCCGTATTCAGCATCCATCCTGAATCCATCACACTGGTTGCCGCCGTCGATGCAAATATCAAAGACATAAAAGACCTAAAGGGCAAAAAGGTCAACATCGGCAATCCCGGTTCCGGCCAGCGCCAGAACTCTATCGATGCACTGGAAGCCGTAGGATTGGATTATGAAAAAGACATGCAGGCAGAAGGGATCAAGGCAGCGGAATCGGCCGGACTTTTGCAGGACGGCAGGATCGATGCCTTCTTTTACACCGTGGGTCATCCCAACGGATCCATTAAAGAAGCGACCTCCGGAAAAAGAAAAGTGCGCTTTGCTTCCATTTTAGGGATTGAAAAACTTCTAAAAAAATACCCTTATTATGCCAAGGCCGTGATCCCAATTGAATTTTATCCGGGCGCTGTTAATGATGCCGATGTTCCAACCTTTGGAGTAAAAGCCACATTCGTTACTTCAGCCAAGGTTCCGGACAATGTTGTGTATGCCATTACCAAGGAAGTCTTTGACAATTTTGAAGCTTTCAAAAAACTGCATCCAGCATACAGCGTTTTGACTAAAGAGAGCATGTTGGAAGGTCTTTCCGCGCCAATCCACCCGGGCGCCATGAAATACTATAAAGAAGCCGGCTTAATAAAATAAGCCTGCAACTTTTTATCGACGATGTATGGCGGCGGGAAACATCCCGCCGCTGTTTTCTAATATTTCCCGAGCTCCGGGAGTATATTTTTTTAAACCCAAAGTTTTGACAATATTCCAGCATCTCATATTTTTATAAAGAATTTGCCGTTGGATAGCCTCTCATTCGTAAAATTCAATTGCCCGTAAAATTTTTAAAACAATCAGTTAGGTGAAGCCCATGAGTGAAGAAGATATTCATGAAACAGACGACGGTATGGAATTGGCCAAACGACTGGCTGAAGAAGAAGAAGGCATTAGCAGAAAACCCAAAGGGCCTGAAAAATACGTTATCCCATTCGTTGCGGTGATCTGGAGTCTTTTTCAACTCTCCATCCCCAGCTGGCTGGTTCTCGATTCAACATTTATCCGGGCCATCCATCTGGGGTTTGCCATGCTGATTGTTTTTCTGAATTATCCCCTTTTTAAAAAGACCCGTTTCGGTCTTAAATATTTCTCCCAAAAAGACAAGATTCCGCTGCTGGATTATATCGTCGCTGCTATGGCCTGCTTTTCGGCACTTTATATTGCCATCGATTATACCGGAATGACGACGCGCTACGGTGCACCCATCATCAGGGATACGATCATCGGACTCACCCTGGTGGTGCTTTTGCTGGAAGCATCCCGCCGGGTCATCGGCCCTGCCCTTTCTGTTATCGCCACGCTTTTTTGCGTATATGCCTTTTTTGGCCCTTATATGCCCGACGTTATCGCCTTTAAAGGCGTTTCACTCAACAGGTTCATGGGACAGATGACCATGTCCACCGAAGGGATATACGGCATCCCCTTGGACGTATCAGCCACCATTGTCTATCTGTATGTGCTTTTCGGCGCCATGCTGGATAAAGCCGGCGCCGGGAAATATTTCATTCAATTGGCTTTGAGCCTCTTGGGCAGGTTCAAAGGCGGTCCGGCCAAGGCGGCGGTTTTGGGCAGCATGTTCACAGGACTTGTCAATGGGTCGAGTATCGCCAATATCGTCACCACCGGCACCTTTACCATCCCGCTCATGAAAAAGGTCGGGTATTCGCCCACCAAAGCTGCGGCCATAGAAGTGGCCGCCAGCACGGACGGACAAATCGCTCCGCCCATCATGGGTGCCGCTGCATTTATTATCGCCGAATACGTCAACGTCCCCTATATTGCGGTCATTAAAGCCGCCGCAATTCCGGCATTTGCCTCTTATGCGGCCCTGCTGTATATTACCCATATTGAGGCCTCCAAAGCCGGTTTACGGGGAATGTCCAAAGAAGAACTTCCCCCGTTTTTCAGCACACTGTTCAGCGGCATCCATTATGTTATACCGGTGCTGTTTCTTCTTTACCAGCTGGTCATTGCCCGGCATACCCCTGAACGTGCCGCATTTCAAGCCGTAATCGTCATGGCCGCAATTATGCTGATACAGGGTCCGGTCAAGGCTTATCTGAACAAGGAGCCTATAGGCGCCGCATTCAAGCAAGGCATTGTCGACATTTTTTCGGCCCTTGCCGCAGGGGGCCGAAATATGGTCGCTGTAGCCCTTGCCACGGCAGCCGCAGGCATCATCGTTGGTGTGGTAGCCCTGGGTCTGGGCGGACTGATTACCCAGATCATCGATACCATTTCCGGTGGAAACATTTACATTATGGTTGTGGTAACCGCCTTCGCCAGCCTGATCATCGGCATGGGGCTTCCCACCACTGCAACCTACATTGTCATGGCGTCTTTGACCGCACCGGCCATGGTAACCATCGCTCATGGCCAAGGGTTCATGGTGCCTTTAATGGCTGCTCATCTCTTTTGTTTTTATTTCGGGATTCTTGCCGATGACACCCCGCCCGTAGGACTGGCCGCCTATGCCGCGGCAGCCATCGCCAAATCGCCGCCCATCCCTACCGGAATCCAGGGGTTCATGTATGATATCCGGACCGCTATCTTGCCGTTTATGTTTATTTTCAACAGCGATCTGATTCTTCACAATATCTATAGCTGGCCCCTGGCAATCCTGATTTTTGCCATGGCCTGTATCGGCAATTTTGCATTTGCTTCTGCTACCCAGGGATGGTTTGTGGCAAAAAATCGATTCTATGAAATACCGATTTTTCTGTTCGTCACCGTCGTCATGATGCGCCCGGCCCTGATTGCCTCATGGATCGGTCTCTCGTATGACCAGCGTTACTGGGTAGTTTTCATCGGGCTGGCTGTCTTCGGTCTCCTTTATCTGATGCAAAGGCCCCGCATCCCAATAAAAGCGTCCGTTCCTGCAGCATGACGAAAATGAAAAACAGAACTGATGCGTCTTAAAGGGTAAATGAAAAGGAAAAACTCATGAGCGACATCAAAAAAATAATGGTGGCACTGGACTTTACATCTTATTCAAAGAGTACCTTCGATTATGCCGTTAAAATCGCAAAAAATCTGAATGCTCACTTGGTCGTCGCCAGCATCATCAACTCCAGAGATATTTTGGCGGTGGAAATGGTAACATCCATGGGATATGATGTCGATAGCGACCATTATGTGGAAGGGATTAAAGCGGAACGAGAAAGCATGCTAAATAGTTTCATGGAAAAATCTTCCTTTGATCGTAAAAATATGCGAACCATTTTAAAAGTCGGCAACCCGATAGATGAACTATTGAAACTCATTGTCAAAGAAAATATCGATATGATCGTTATGGGAGTCAAAGGACGTAGCGACCTGAAACATGTCTTTATCGGGTCGGTGGCTGATAAGCTTTTCCATCGGTCTCCAGTGCCGGTCATCTCTTTTCGTGACGAAAAGAGCGCCGAACGACTGCGGAAAAAAATAGAACACGGATAATTTGCCGGATCAACGTTTTTCCTATTAGGTTTTTCTTAGAAGGAGGACAACCATGTCCCGAACAAAATTAACCCCTATATGGATCATTTTAATGTGTATGTTTTTATTCGGCACACCGGCTTGGTCGGGTGATCGTTTTACGGATAATGGCGATGGCACGGTGACGGATCATCAACTGGGGGTAATGTGGGCCAAAACCGACAACCAGGGCAATATCAACTGGAAACAGGCCAATCTTTGGATCAAATACACCTTCCCGGATACCCTTGAAAAAAAATACGACAACTGGCGGCTTCCCACATTGGCAGAGCTTCAAAGCCTCTATGTCCAGGATAAAAATTATAGAGGGTATGAAACGGATTGCGGCCAGAAGGTCAAGGTCGTTCCGGAAATAAAATTAAGCTGCGGCTGGATCTGGGCATCGGAAACATCGGCGATTCAGGCATATATTTTTAATTTCCACCGCGGGTATCACTATTCCGACCGAATGGTGCACAATAGGGATTATCGAGCCCTCCCTGTCCGCGACCTAAAGTAGCTCAAAGCTGAAAGCTCAAGGATCAAAGAAAAAACTATCGAAGTGAATTAATTAATCCCTTTATCATAGAGGCGATTTCTATCCCGAGCATCTCGAGTTGAGAATATACGTGATTAGGTATCCACATCTTTCTCCTAAAAATTTATAGTAGTGTCATTGTTTCGTAAAGAGATCCTCTCGATATATAGAGATATTGAATGAACTCTTTTTTTGAATAACGACCTTTCCCCTCAGAGATGTTCATAGGCACACTGGTCGAACTTGCTTCAATTTGCTCCAATAAACGATAGTGCTTTCGATCTGTATTTATATCCTCAACAGCATCAATCACCTTCACCGTAAATTCAATTGCTTTATTCCACACGTCTAACTTTTCATAAGCAAATTTCATATAGAGATCTCCACCCTTTTATCAACTTCCAACCCTGAGCATCTCCTATTTCGAGCTTTGAACTTTGAGCTTTCAGCTTTGAGCCTTGAGCCTTGAGCTTTGAGCTTTGAGCTTTGAGCCTTGAGCTTTATTATTCCCACACTCCATCCGCCACTGTTCCGCATTCCGGACATTTTCCGTTTTTTATCCGAATGTCTCGAACATAAAAACCCCACCGGTCTATCAGGAGACGCTTACACTGGTGACAAAACGTCTTTTCACCGCTCTCCCCGGGCACATTGCCGGTATAAACATATTTCAAGCCGGCTTTTATACCGATGTCACGGGCCTTGATCAGGGTTTCAACCGGGGTCGGGGGGCGATCCATCAGCTGGTAGGTGGGGTGAAATCGGCTGATATGCCAGGGGGTTTCCGGACCCAACGCTTCTACCAAAAAAGCCGACAAATTTTCGAGTTCTTTTTTATCATCATTCAATCCAGGAATAATCAGCGTCGTCACCTCGACAAAAATGCCCAGAGACTTCATCCGTTTTAAGGTCTCTTTCACATGCACCAGCTTTGCCTTGCAAGTGGTCTTGTAAAAACCTTCGGTAAAGGCCTTTAAATCGACATTGGCTGCATCAAGGAAAGGATGTATCATCTGAAGCGCTTCTTCGGTCATGTAGCCGTTGGTAACAAATACGTTTCGAATCCCTTTTTCAGTTGCCAGTTTTGCCGTATCATAGGCAAATTCAAAATAGACGGTAGGCTCCGTATAGGTATAGGCAATGGTTTTACAATCCCCTTTTAATGCCGCAGCAACAACATCCTCTGGCGTGTAAGCATCACCTACGATTCTCCCATTGAGGTCAGACGGCATCTGGGCAATGTCCGCATTCTGGCAAAAACGGCATTTGAAATTACACCCCACCGTAGCAATCGAATAAGAAAGGCTCCCGGGCAGAAAATGAAACAGCGGCTTTTTTTCAATGGGATCGATGTGCCGGGCAATGACCTTTCCGTAAACCAGTGTTTCCAGAACACCTCCTCGGTTTTCCCGAACACCGCATATTCCACGTCGGCCGTTCTTTATATTACAGCGATGGTTGCAAAGATTGCATTTGACCTCGTTATCTTTTAATGATTCGTAAAGATAAGCTTCCATCTTTCGAACTCCTGATTTTGGAGTGAAACCCGAGCATTGAGTTTTCTACTTTTTACGCTTTCAGCATCGAGCTTTCAGCTTTCAGCTTTTTTATCCTGGTACAGCACGGGTTGTTTGTTTTGCTTTATAGGGCAAGGTCAGCGGCCTGGTCCTATAGCGGGGAAGCAAAACGACCACCATACCGATAAAGGCGCCAAACGGGCATTTTTGAATCAGTGAAAATTGTTCTATCTTACTGGTGATCTGTCCCGGAGATGCCGAAAACTGGCATACGGTTCTCCAGGATATGGGAACGTTCCCCAATAGGGATCGAAGGATACCCTTGAGTTCCCAGATACTGAAAAAACAGGCGTGATTATAGATGGTCCGGGAAAAAACACCTTTGATCCGTCGATGAATCCCCGTAACCGCATAACGGTTCAGGACACCCAAGAAAATTTTGTCTTTGGCCACCCGGCATGCTTCTTCGAGAACTTTTTTCGGATCTTCCACAAATTCAAGGGTAGTCATGAGGCAGGCATAGTTGAAGGAATTATCATCAAACGGAAGATCCTCTGCAACGCCTCGATGGAGATCTACGTGACTTCCAATGTTTTTTTGTGCAATATCAAGCATGTAAGGTGAAGGGTCAAGACCGGTAACCTGGAGGCCCTTCTCAAGAAAGGTCTGCAAACCGAAACCGGTTCCACAACCAATATCGAGTATGCTCTCTCCGCGTACAGGCTTGAGCGCATTGAGAATCAAGCGCTTTTCAAGATCAATGGCAAACCTGTTTTTCGGATCATTGAGCCACTTCTCGTAATACATCGCATCATTGAAATCAAAAACATAGCCCATACAAAATCTTTTAATGAAAAAAACTAATTTTTTCAAGGAGAAAACGTTTTTATCATCGAACCCATATTTAATCTTGCATCTTATTAGGGTTAAATGTGAATATTGCTGGTGGATGCCTTGACACAATTATCGTCAACATACTATATCATTTCAGCCAAATGGAAATTCAGGGTGTTTTTGTTTGTTAAATCGCTCCATGGATAATGCTTTTGTTCAAACCGTGTAAACTCGTGGTTAAAGGATCGTAAAGAAATAACAGATTTCAATATAATAACAATGCGTTCAACTTGAAACTAACACTTTTTCTCTGTTGAAATGTTTCGATATGCGTCTGTTCTTTCTAACGATCCCTAAACCACTCAAACAGTACACGCTTTGAAAAAAAGAAAATCCATTCCGCTCCCCAACGCGGAGGCTAATATATATGTGTTGCATGTGTTCATGGGGTGCGCTTTTCCGTGTAACGATATTGGCGTAGTGGCTTCGTCATTTCAATGACTTAGCAGTGGGGGAGACCGCGGCTCCCGCATGCTTTTCGCGGGAGAACGCGGAGGGGGCAGGAATGCCATCGCTGCTAAGTCGCTGAAATGATCAGACACGTAGACACCGGAGTGAAACGGAAGAGCCCACCCCGTGAACACGTACATATATGTTTACAATAAAAACAACCCTTCCTCTGAACTAAATAAAACAATTTTATTTCGATGCCAATATCAAAAATGGCTGTAAAGCGAGTTTAAATTGAAGGAATTTTTTAAAGTCACCGATCTGAATAAAGTACTGGAATATGCAGCCGACTTTCCCCGGCTTGAAACCGAAGACATACTCCTTATGGAATCGAGGGGAAGGATGCTTGCTGCGAATATAAATGCGGATATCGATCTTCCGGATTTTATGCGATCTACAATGGATGGGTATGCAGTTTATGCTTCCTCCACGTTTGGTGCTTCAGAAGCAAATCCGGCATATCTTACCATTAAAGGTTCCGTGCCCATGGGAGAATCCCCTGCATTCTCCATTGGCGTCGGCGAGGCCGCCAAGATTTCTACCGGTGGCATGTTGCCGAACGGCGCCGACAGTGTGGTGATGGTCGAACACACGGAGGCCATCGACAAAGCAACCATAGAAGTTTACAAGAGTGTCGCACCTGGTCAAAACATCCTTGAAAAGGGAGAAGATATGCACAAAGGCCAAACCCTGGTTCCAGCCGGAATGTGTCTTAGGGCCCAGGAAATAGGACTTTTAGCTGCCTTTGGTAAAGAAACGATCACCGTCTATAAAAAGCCTGTTGTCAGCATCATCTCTACGGGAGATGAAGTGGTCTCCATTGAAGAGATGCCCGATCCAGGGCAGATTCGCGATATCAACATGTATACCCTTTCCGGGCTTGTAGAAAAGGCCGGCGCCGTTCCAATTACATACGGAATTGTTCGAGACGATTTTGACGATCTCTTCGAGAAATGTTCCATGGCCCTGGCCCAATCAGATATGGTTTTGATTTCAGGGGGAAGTTCCATGGGCACCCGTGATTTCACCATCGAAGTACTCTCTGCCCTCCCTGCATCTGAAATCCTCGTTCACGGTATCTCCATAAGCCCTGGGAAACCGACGATTCTTGCCAGGTCCGGCAATCAGGCCATATGGGGTTTGCCGGGACAGGTGACGTCAACCATGGTGGTCTTTGAAATTGTCGTCAAGCCTTTTATTGAGCGTATTGGCGGCCTTTCCCCTGAGCACAAAAGACATTTTAATCCTGTGGCTCAACTTAACAGAAACATTTCATCGACTCAGGGCCGGACAGATTATATTCGCGTTAAGTTGTTTGAAGAGAATGGTATTCGGTGGGCGGAACCCATTCTTGGCAAATCAGGTCTGATCAATACCATGGTCAAAGCTGATGGCTTGATCGAAATCGGATTAAACACAGAAGGGTTGGATGAAGGCGAAGAGGTGGAAGTAATTCCCCTTTAGTAGGTGTCCATCCGGAAACGGCATCTTTCATTACGAGACCTTATTCACGAGTTCTTTCAGAAAAAATTTAATTATACCTGAAGCGACGGTGTTCTTAAAAAATTAAAATTTAAAAACAAACCCTATTCAGAAGGGAAAAAATGAGCCATAAACGCAACGTTTATTTAAAGATGAAGCCCTTAAAAGAAGCGCGAGAGATCCTCTTTAAGCGGTTTCTTTCCGATAAAATGATTTACAAAGAGATGATTTCCGTGACGGATGCGGTGGAGAGGGTTCTTGCAGAACCGGTAACGGCCGTTATTTCCTCACCCAATTTTCATTTATCCGCCATGGACGGGATCGCCGTGAAAGCATCAAATACCTTTGGTGCATCTGAAACCAAGCCAAAAGAGTTGACTATGGGAGAGGACGCTTTCTATGTCAACACCGGTCATGTCATGCCCGAGAACACCGATACGGTGATCATGATAGAATATGTTCAAACTCTCGAACAAAACCGTGTCAAAATCGAAACTCCGGCTTTTCCTTGGCAACATGTTCGAAAGGTTGGCGAAGATATTGTGGCCACCGAGCTTCTCTTCCCCCAAAACCATGTCATCACACCGTATTGTATTGGAGCCCTGCTTTCAGGCGGTATTTTTGAAGTGCCGGTAAAAATCCAGCCCAAAGTACTGATCATTCCGACGGGGTCCGAGCTTATCGACTGGCGTGAAACAATCGTTGAAAACCTTCAGCCGGGTCAGGTGATTGAAACCAATTCTTTTGTTCTCGGTAAGCTGGTCGAGTCGTGCGGCGGTATCTTTGTTCGACATGAGATGATCACCGACGATCCCATGAAAATTAAAACAGCAATTCTGAATGCCGTGAACAGTGATGTCGACATGGTTTTGACCGTTGGCGGATCATCAGCCGGATCCGAGGATTATACCAGACATGCGGTGGATGAACTTGGCAAAGTGTTGGTTCATGGCGTCACCATCATGCCGGGCAAACCGGTTTTAATCGGTGAGATAAAGGATAAGCCGATATTTGGAATTCCAGGTTACCCGGTTTCCGCCATTGTTGCATTTGAACAATTTGTCGGCCCTTTGATATCCTACATGTTGGGACAGCCCGAAAAGGAAAGATCAAAAATTCAAGTGGAACCCACTCGAAAAATCGCTTCAAAACTTGGTCTGGAAGAATTCATACGTGTAAAACTGGGGGTGGTGGGCGACAAAATTGTGGCAATACCCCTGCCCAGAGGCGCAGGCTGTATAACGACCTTGACAGAAGCGGACGGCATCATTCGGGTACCCAGCAATTCGGAAGGGATAAATCCTCAGGAACCGGTTACCGCCGAACTCCTGCGTCCATTGTCTTCTATTCAAAACACCATTGTTGTGGTAGGGAGTCACGACAATACCCTGGATGTTCTGGCCAACCAGATTCGAGGAGGGCGAAAAAACCTTACCCTTTCTTCAAGCCACGTCGGCAGCATGGGCGGTTTGATGGCCATTAAAAAAAGGGGGTGTCATTTAGCCGGATCTCACCTTCTCGACACACAAGACGGATCCTACAACATTTCGTATATAAAAAGACACCTTCCGGATATGAAAGTGAAACTGGTACATCTTGTATTAAGAGACCAGGGACTCATCCTGCCACGGGGCAATCCCAAGACCATCAAGGACATCGAAGACCTGAGTCGAAAAGACATTGCGTTTTTAAATCGTCAGGCAGGTTCCGGCACCAGAATTCTTCTGGATTACCGATTGAAACAGCTGGGTATCGATCCATCTGAGGTCAACGGGTATGAAAATGAAGAATTTACTCACATGTCGGTAGCTGTGGCGGTGCAGAGCGGCGCGGTTGATGTTGCCCTTGGCATTTATGCGGCTGCCAGGGCACTCAACCTCGATTTTATCCCGGTGGTTACAGAGCAATATGACCTGGTTATTCCCGAAATCTATTTTGAATCTGAAAACATTCAGATTCTTTTTGAAACCATCAATTCTTCCGAGTTCAAAAATCAGGTTGAAGCCTTGGGAGGGTATAGCACAAAAAGGACAGGGCAAGTTATTCTTTAGCAAAAGTCCTGATTTAGAGAAAGTCCATCATAGAAAACAGAAATTAGAAAAAAGATAACCACTATGGTTAACCAGTTAAATCGTTGAATCGTTAAATGGTTTTTACGATTTGACCCATCGACCATTCGATGAATTGACCAACTCACGTTTATCCGTGGTTTTTTTATCCTCTTTCCTATTTCCTATTTTCTCTTTCCTATTTTCGTCAAAAGGTTAGGGCTTTGAATAGATGAGTAAAAAATACAAATTTATAGACCATACCGCTGATTTCGGCATGCAGGTTTTTGGTTCTGATTCACAGGAGCTTTTTACCAATGCCGCCTTGGCCCTGTTCGATGTGATCACTGAAATGGATGTGTTAAAAGGTCTTGATTCCTGCAACATTACGGTCTCGGGAGAGGACTGGCCCGATCTGATGATCAACTGGCTCAGAGAGGTATTGTACCTGTGGAACGGCAAGGAAATGCTGGTAAAATCTGTCCAGATATTGTCTCTGTCTGAAAACAAAATTTCCGCCAAAATCTATTTTGATGCTTATAAACCGGATCGCCATATTATCAACACCGAAATAAAAGCGGTAACCTATCATCAGATTCAGGTAAAGAGCAGTCCCTCCGGATGGAAGGCCCAAATTATCTTCGATATCTGATTGCGATATTCTTTTCCAAATGCTACAATGTCGTACAAATCAAAACATAGGATACCAAAAATGACCACAAATCTTAAAAAGATAGATAAATATCGCTGGGAACTTCCAAGAACCGGTGCCATGCGGGTACCTGGGATCATTTATGCCACTGAGTCGATGCTGGCAGGTAGTTCTCAGAATGAACCTTTAAAACAAGTGGCCAATGTCGCCACCCTTCCCGGGATTTTAAAGGCGTCTTTAGCCATGCCGGACATGCACTGGGGATATGGTTTTCCCATTGGCGGTGTTGCCGCCTTTGACTGGGAATCGGGAGTCATCTCTCCGGGCGGGGTCGGCTACGACATCAACTGCGGGGTTCGACTTGCCACCACTTCTCTCGTAGAAAATGAAATTCGACCACGGCTAAAAGAACTTGTGGATGCTCTTTTTCGCGACATTCCTTCGGGTATTGGTTCAACAGGCCCGATAAAACTGTCCATTCCTGAAGTAAAAAAGGTTCTTCAAGGCGGGAGTAGATGGGCGGTGAGCCAGGGGCTCGGGATCACGTCAGATTTAGATTTCACAGAAGAAGGTGGTTGTATGGAAAACGCCGATCCGGATACCGTCAGTCCGAGAGCCCTTGAAAGAGGGAAAAATCAGCTGGGAACCCTCGGGTCCGGCAATCACTTTTTGGAAATCGGCGTGGTGGAAACCATCTATGAACCTGAGGCAGCCAGCGTGTTCGGGCTTTTTGAAGGCCAGGTGACATTGATGCTCCATTCAGGTTCACGGGGCCTGGGATACCAGATTTGCGACGATTCTCTGGCTTTCATGTCCAAGCATGTTAAAAAACTGGGTTTTGATCTTCCGGACAGACAACTTGCCTGCGCCATGATCCAATCCAAAGAAGGGACGAGATATCATAATGCCATGGCCTGCGCAGCCAATTATGCATGGGCAAACCGGCAGGTGTTAATGCACAGATCCCGTGACGTATTTTTAAATGTCCTGGGTATGGGTCCCAGGGATCTTGGCATGAACCTGGTGTATGACGTCTGTCACAACATCGCTAAGAAGGAAACCCATGTGATCGACGGGAAAAAACAGACCGTCTGCGTCCACCGGAAAGGAGCGACACGATCCTTTCCGCCAGGGCATCCGGCACTCTGTGCAGAATATCAACATACGGGACAACCGGTTATTATCCCCGGAGACATGGGAACGGCTTCTTATGTTCTCGCGGGCACCCAAAAAGCCATGGAAGAGACCTTTGGATCAACCTGTCATGGGGCCGGGCGGGTGTTAAGCAGAAAAGCCGCTAAAAAGGCGAGCAAAGGAAGGGCCATCCATCGAGAACTCGAAGACAAAGGAATCCTTGTCCGATGGACCGGCAGATCTACCCTGTCTGAAGAAATGCCGGAAGCCTATAAGGATGTTTCTCAGGTGGTTGAGGTGGTACATGAAGCCGGAATTTCAAAAAAAGTGGCCAGGTTAAGACCCATAGGAGTTGTTAAAGGATAGGTGGAGGGATGTCATACCCGAAAGACTGAGAGCTTTGAAACAAATCGATTTCATTGGTCTTCGCTTTCAGCTATGCGCAACAAGAAAGAGCTTCAGGTATTAATTAAATTTTTGGCTGGAAGCTGTCTGAGTGCATTAGGGATCGTTTTGAAAGAACCATAGTCGATTTAACTTTATGGATGAAACCGTCTATTAAATCGAGAATCTTTGTTAATAGCCCGGGCAGGTTCTTTCATTACGAGCCCTTATTCACGAGTTCTTTCAGTAAAAATTTAATTAATACCTGAAGCGGTAATATTTTCAAAATGCTAAAGTGTTGCCTTTTTTCAAAGTATTTACAGCAATACTTCGCCAACCTAGTACCTGTCTCCAGTTGAGAAGGCGAATTGCCAACCCGTATTGCTGACACCCACTGAAAACCCATAGCCGGTCTTTATGGCAGGATAATAACAGTTAACGGCGTGGTTATGCATTACAGCATAGCCCCGGCGGACAGGGTTGTGCTTTGCCCGATAAATATGACGACTGGCGAGATTCTGTAATTTATCCAAACGCTGACGTTCGCGCCGGTTAAGATGGCCATCGGCTGAAGCCCGATGATAAGCCCGATCAATATGACGCTGTTCCTTTTTCAATCGTAGGACTTCCGGACGTGTGATTTCACCGCTGCGGATCCCCTGACGGATACGCTGTGTCTGTCGATGCTCCCTGATATTTGAACGGTCCGCCCAGGCTGCTGAACACCACATCAATGCCAGCACGGTTATCACAAAAATAACGGTTATTGTTTTAGCTTTCATTTGAGCCTCCTTTCACTTTTTGAGACCTTTGAAAAATGTTCAATTTTGTTCAAGTCCAAGGCAGGCGAAAATTTTAACCACAGACATACATGAAGTATTTCGAGGATTATAATTTGAGCCTAACGCCGGAATTGGG
>Ga0210111_1000250_pt1 | contig 14514 bp, 19 predicted proteins | sample China_Galinas_PW_6_FD_185520 | JGI IMG/M metagenome (GOLD analysis project Ga0210111, IMG submission 185520) | Wetland microbial communities from San Francisco Bay, California, USA, that impact long-term carbon sequestration - China_Galinas_PWC_D2... | ecosystem: Environmental > Aquatic > Marine... | reverse complement strand
TGGGAGTCTGAAAACTTTAAGGCTTTGAGGGGTTTTTCTGGATACAAATTATCCATGTGGATAGCCTTATAGATCGAAGTTGGTTATTTTTTATCCACATTTTATAGGCCTTTCCACCCCAAAAAAATAGCGCTTCAACTAATATTTAAAGCGGATAACAGCTGTAAACTTAAATATTTATATTTTATAACTACAATGTGGCATGGCCTTTGCTTTAAATAAAATTAAAAGCAAGAAAACCTCATATAGGAGTATTGTCATGGTCAAGTCTAATTGAAAGAAGGTGGAGGCTATGACGCGATTTATGATGCCACGGGTCACTCACTGCGGCATTGGACACTGACTTCAGTCCCATTCATGACGTTAAACTGCCCGAATAGTCAATATTGCATAAAATGAACTCATGCTATCAATAATGTTTTTAGAAAGGAAAGGCAAAAATGCTGAAATCAATATTTAAAAAAATCAGACAAAATCCCTTTTTGGCTATGGTTCTTTGCTGCGCGCTTCCAATTGTCGCCATTTTTGTATTCTCTTCTCCTGGACTTCAAGGAATTTTGGGGAAGTATGGAGTATATGCCTTGATTCTGCTTTGTCCCTTAGCCCATATCTGGATGATGCGCGGCATGTTTCGCGCACCTGAAGATTCCAGGGAACCGCAAAGGATCAAAGAGATTGAACATAAGTGATTATTTAAAAAAACTTGACACTGTTTTCCCGATTATACTACAATGTGGCATATTGAAATAGGTTCCTGATCAAACCGCTCATTAGTGGACGGAATTTTGAATATATTTAAATTAAAAAAAGAAAGTCTTATGGACCTCACCAGGAAAAATTATTTTGTATTTTTTTTAATGGGCATTATGGCCTTCAGTGTTCTTTTTGTCCCGGTATGTTCCACCACATGCTCTATCAGCCCCAACGTCGCTGATGTTTCTCATGGCGCAAGCTGCACTTTTTCATCCAATTCCTTTACCCAAATCGGAATTGGGCTATCAGCTATTTTTATTCTGCCCTTTATGGGTTTGCTTTTCTTAACTTCCTCCGGCTTTATCCCTCCGGGGTTCATCTTATCTCCCTTTAGACCTCCCCGTTTGCACGCCTAATATTCCCACGATCGATTTCCGCCAGCCAGAAAATTACCGTTTCTTTAATGATTTTGACATGTTATACATCTTTCATTTTTTAATCGTTAAGTTTGATGGAAGGATCCCACTAAAATTATTTCAAAGGAGGTTTAGATGGGAAGAAAAGAAAGAGCTTTAAGCATTGCCATCGGAGCAAACCTTTTCCTTGTCGTCCTAAAATTCTTTTTTTCCTGGATTTCAGGAAGCATGGCATTGCAGATGAACGGATGGCATTCGGTGCAGGGTAAAGAAGGATCTTATTGCTAAAGAGCACCAGAAGGTAATGGAAGGCTGGGAGGATGATCTGTTGAAGTCAGCAGATTTTGCATTATATGACCGGGCTCTGGAAGAAGCTCTGGCTGAAATGCCCTCCGAAGAACAACACAGATCAAGGGAAACCTGAATTGAAATTGTAAGTAATAAACAAGGGCATTTAATCAACGCAAACGAGTTGAAAGGGTAAGGAGACTCTAATGGAGAGAGTTACTGTACTACTCATTATTTTCGGAATCTGGAATAGCCTTGTTTTTGGAGAAGTCGCTTATGCAGCCGATTACATGCTGCCCAGCGCCGGTGTCCATCCATTTTCGGAGAAATTCAATGCCCCCGGTTTTAGGATCGAAGATGTGGACGGTAATCAGGTCAAACTGAAAGATTATAGGGGCAAAATTGTATTGCTTTTTTTCTGGACGACCTGGTGAACATGGTGCCGGAAGGAGTTGCCTTCCTTGGCAAAATTATTTGAAGAGTTCAATAACAGCGACTTGGTTATTTTGGGTGTTGATGTGCAAGAGGAGAAAAAAATTGTGAAAAGATATGCGAAAAAGGAAAAACTGCCCTTTCCGATCCTGCTGGACACCGATGGAAGCGTTGCCGAAAACTATGGAATTCGGTCTCACCCCATACATTTTCTAATAGACAGACAAGGAAAAATTATAGGCAAGGTAATGGGAGCAAGAAACTGGGCAAGCATTGAGAGCCGTGATCTTATCCGCTTTCTTGTTGCTCAAAAATGAAAACGGCTAAAAAGGGAATAGGAAAATATGAATGAAATTGGATTATATTCTATCTTAATTGCCATGTTCTTGTCGGCATATTCAGGCTTCACCGCTGTCGCTGGAACCAAAAGCCGCAGAGAAGATATGGTCGCCAGCGCTGAAAATGCGGCCGTGGCTGTCTTCGGTTTCCTATCTTTGGCAGCTGTAGCCTTGATATATGCATTGATGACTAGAGACTTTCAAGTTGAGTATGTCTCAAAATATACCAACCGCAGCTTATCGACGGTTTACACGCTCGCGGCTTTTTACGCCGGCCAGAAAGGATCACTTCTTTTCTGGGGCTGGTTTCTATCGTTTTATGCGGCAATTGTTTTATTCCAGAATAAAAGAAAGAATCGAGAACTTTTGCCCTACGTTCTTGCCGTGATGATGATCATCATCTTTTTTTTCTCATTTTTAATGGTATTTGTGACCAATCCCTTTGAGATGCTCACATATACACCTGCGGACGGCAAGGGTTTGAACCCCTTGCTTCAAAACCCGGGGATGATATTTCATCCTCCGACGCTACTTTTAGGATATGTGGGTTTTACCGTACCTTTCGCATTTGCCCTGGCTGCTCTGATTACGGGTCAACTTGGCAACGACTGGATCAAAACCACCAGAAAATGGACGATCATTTCCTGGTTTTTTCTGACGGCCGGCAACCTGCTGGGAATGGAGTGGGCCTATGTTGAGCTGGGTTGGGGTGGTTACTGGGCCTGGGACCCGGTTGAAAGTGCTTCTTTAATGCCCTGGATTGTTGGAACCGCCTACCTGCATTCGGTGATGATTCAGGAAAAACGCGATATGTTGAAAGTATGGAATATCGTTCTGATTCTTTTAACATTTCTCTTGACCATTTTCGGCACCTTTATCACACGCAGCGGCCTGATTGCGTCCGTTCATTCTTTCGGGGAATCGTCGCTAGGGTGGATGTTTTTGATATTTCTGTTAATGGCCCTCATCATATCGGTCAGTTTGCTCATCTATCGACTTCCGGATCTGCGCAGTAAAAACCAGTTAGATTCCTGGCTCTCCAGAGAGAGCAGCTTCTTGTACAACAATCTACTGTTTGTTGGAATCGCCTTCGCTGTATTCTGGGGCACACTTTTTCCGATAATCTCTGAGGCTGTAAGGGGAGTAAAAATTACCGTAGGCCCTCCTTTTTTTAATGCAGTCGTCACCCCCATAGGCTTAACGCTGTTATTTCTGACCGGAGTGTGTCCTTTGATTGCCTGGAGAAAGACAACGCTTAATAAATTTTTAAGAAAGAATCTTTTGCCTTCTTTGCTTTCTATTGCAGGAACCGTCTTATTATATCTTTTTCATATTCGCTCCTCGGTCGTCCTGATTACATTAGCGTTGTGTATATATGTAAGTATAAATCTCTTTTGGGAGTTCTTTAACGGCATGCGTACGCGCCATTCGTTATTGAACGAGGGATATCTTGAAGCATTATGGAATTTAGTAATGAGGAATAAGCGGCGATACGGCGGGTATATTATCCATTTCGGCGTGGTGCTGCTATTCATAGCAATTAGTGGGAGTGCTTTTAATATGGAAAAGCAAGTGACCGTAAATAAGGGGGATTCTTTTAAAATTAAAAAATATACCTTAAGATACGATGGGCTTTCCGAGTATCCAACGGCCGGTGAAGACCATTCTGTTGCGACTTTGACGGTCTTTAACGACAATCATCAAGTCGCTGTCCTTTCGCCGGAAAAAGCTCTATTTAGAGGCCAGGATCAACCCACTACGGAAGTGGCGATCCATGTAAGCTTAAAAGAAGATTTGTATGTAATTCTGGCAGGCTACGGCAAAGAATGGGCCACGTTTAAGGTGCTGGTCAATCCGCTCGTCGTCTGGCTCTGGATCGGAGGAGGCATCATGGCTTTAGGAACAGTGATTGTGATGCTGCCGGATCGTAGGAAAAGAAAGAAAAGTAAACCTGATCTCAGGCTCACAGAGGCAATATGAACATACAATACAGAAAAAAGGTTACACTACTTTTTATCATTCTCACGACTGTTTCATTTACACCGGCATCGATTGTATATGCACTGACCGCCGGAGAAATAACGTAAGTTTTACCTGTTACTGCGGTTGCAATATGATTGTGAGCGCCTGTGAAGGATCCATGGAATGTGCACCTGCCAAAGAAATAACAGATCAGGTCGCCCAAATGATTGAAAGAGGGCAGTCAAAAGAGGAAATCATCTAATATTTTGTAAACAAAAATGGTGAAAAGATATTGGCTGCACCGACCAAAAAAGGGTTTAACCTCACCGCCTGGATTCTTCCGTTTTTGACGATTATTCTGGGAGCGGGTGTTGTATATATTTTTCTGGATAGATGTCTGACTTCTATAAAAAGTACTTCAGATGATTTAGAATATTTCGACAAAAAACAGATGCCTGATAATAAATATTTTGATTTGTTCGAAAAAGAATTAAAGGATTTCGAACTATAGGAGATCCAACATGCTGGAACACGCCATAATTATAGTATTAATTATAATAGCGAGCGCTTATATCATAACTCCGCTACTGAAGTCATACCGGTTTAACGGATCTTTAACTCCCCAAGCCGATGAAGTACTTGGCGAATTGAACCTCAAAAAAGAAAGTGCTTATGCCGCCATAAGGGAACTCGAGTTTGATTTAAACATGGGGAAACTGTCAAAAGAAGACTATGAAAATTTAAGAGACAAATATACACACGATGCAATCGATTATTTAAAATCGATAGATGAATTGGAAAAAAATAAAAGCAGAGAAATAGATCCGTCGGAAAAGGATTTGGAAGAAAAAATTGAACGCGAAATATCGACATTGCGTTCAAGCGGATTCGCCCAGGCGGCTGATGTGTTTTGTACCCAATGCGGCCAAAGGGCATCTTTTGCAGATCGATTTTGCTCTCAATGTAGTGCAAAGCTAAAATCTTAAGGAGAAAATGGGGCGATGAGGCAATTTAGGAAGGCCGTACATATATTATTTTTAATAATTATATTCTCTCTTACTCCCTTGGCTATAGCAGCGCAAGACGCGTCCTTTGGTGTTGTCAACGGCAGAGTCATTAATAAAACATTAAATCATAAAGGCATGGGAGGTCTTGAGGTTAAACTTCAAGCATACGTCGAAGGAAAAAAACCGGATGTACACCGCACTATAACCGACCCGTCCGGCTATTTTTCATTTAAACAGATCAGCACGGATCAAAACATGATCTATCACCTGTCAACCAAATACAAAAATATAGAATACTTCATCCAGGCGATGCCGTCTCAGAAAAAAAGCGAGTTGCCGGTTGATATATCGGTCTATGAAACTACAGATCAGGATAACAATATCCTCATCAAAATGCATCATATCTTTTTGGAAAAAAATAATGATTCTTTTCAGATCAATGAAGCCGTGATTGTGGAAAATCGGGGGGACAGGGTTTATGTAGGGACTCAGGAAGTGCAGCCGGGAGTGAGAGAGACGCTTCGTATTTCTTTACCGAATAAAGCTTCCAATCTTCAGTTTGATCAACATGTCGCCCCTTTCATTGTAAACACTGCCGAAGGCTTTGTCGACACCTCGGCCATAAAGCCGGGAAAGAAAAGAATTCTATTTTCTTATACGGTGGATTCCACTGATTTAAACTATATATTCACAAAAGACCTACATCAACAGACTGATAACCTTACTGTTGTTTTTCCGGATCAAGAATTCAAAGTCAAGAGTGATCAACTCGACCTCAAAGATTCTATAACGAACTCCGGCCGGCGGTTTTATACTCTTTTCGGAAAGAACTTTGTAAAAGGGTCGCGGGTTGTTATCGAATTTAATTCTATCAGAAATGATAAACTATTTCAATGGGTCATTCCTGTGATGTTGATATTGCTGGTCACAATCGGGCTGCTTATTCCATTAATAAAACGGAGAAATCTTCGGCAAATTTCAGATAGACAAACTCCCTTTAAAGATCAAATAAACTTGTCCGATCAACGGCAAGCAATATTGCAAGCCATCGCGCAACTTGATGATCGTGCTGAATCCGGCGACATTGACACCGATAGATATCTTATGGAGAGAGCCGACCTATTGATCAAGGTAAAAGAATTTTCAAAACGATTGGAGGGCGATAAGCATATCTCTACTCCAATATAATGTAATCATGTAAAAATTACAGGAGAAAAGTGTAAATGAAACCAAAGATGAAACCGATTCTAGTATCTATGCTCATTGTATCTATTGTCGGGTATCTCGTTTATACCGGGATAAGAGATACCATGACCTATTATCTTTCCGTAAGTGAGGTGCTGGCACAGACCCCGGATAGCCGGAATCAAACACTAAGGATCGGGGGGAGCGTTTCTCCCGGATCCGTGGAGTGGGATCCCAAGAATTTGAGGTTACAGTTTGTCATTCAGGATAACCAAGACGACAAGACCGGGATCACTGTTGATTACAGAGGGGTTGTTCCGGATTCCTTCAAACCGGGAAGAGAGATTATTGTAGAGGGAACATATACAGGTGATGGAAAATTCAAGGCAACCACCATCATGCCCAAATGTGCTTCAAAATATGTATAAGGGAGAAAACCATCGATAAATGATTGAATTATCAAAACAAGACTATATCATTGAAGTAAGGGGACTGGTAAAAAAATTCGGTTTTAAAACCGCCTTGCGTAAAGTTGACCTCTTTTTAAAAGAAGGTGATTGCCTAGCGCTTTTCGGTCCCAACGGCGCAGGGAAAACAACATTAATTCAAATTCTATGCTCGCTGATGCGGCCGACATCGGGTAATGTTGTAATTGCAGAATTTGATACCCGCTATGATTGCGAAGCTCTGCATAAACTCATTGGAGTAATTGCCCACGATACGTTTCTTTACGACAACCTGACAGCCGCTGAAAACCTAATATTTTACGGGAAGATGTATAATGTCCCGCGACTGAATGAGAAGATTGAAGAACTGATCAAGTTGGTCGGTTTGAGCGAACATGTGAACGATCAAGTCCAAACATTCTCCCGGGGGATGAAACAGCGCCTTTCAGTCGCACGAGCAATTATCCATGAACCCATTATGCTATTTTTAGATGAGCCGTATACCGGGCTGGACCAGCAGGGTACCGAAGATCTAAAACAACTCCTTCTAAAATTTCGGAATCGGGGAAAAACCATTGTCCTGACCTCTCATAATCTATCCAGAGGGCTGGAGCTGTGCAACCAGGTAGCAATTTTAAAATCGGGAGCTCTGATTTACCAGGAAGATATAACAAAGATAAATAAAGATGATTTTAAACAGATCTACCTTAAACTTACAGGAGAAAAAACATGGCCCGTTCAGGCGCCTTTAAGAGCTTCGTTCGAAAGCAGCAAGCGATCTTATGGAAAGACCTCTTAGGCGAACTCAGATCCAAAGAATTGATTCTCTCAATGTGCCTTTTTTCATTTTTGGTCCTCATTATCTTTAGTTTTGCCTTCGGCACAGAATTGAAAAGCTTCAAAAATATGTTTCCGGGGATCCTGTGGGTAGCGTTTATCTTTTCCGCTCTTTTAGGGTTGAGTCGATCCTTTGGCGTGGAACGGGATAGAGGAACCCTTCTCGGCCTGCTGCTCTGTCCGGTAAGCCCCTGGGAAATTTTTCTGGCAAAAATGATCGGAACGCTCATCTTTACGGTCATCATGGAAATATTTACTATATTGGTATTTACCATCCTGTATAATCAGAATTTACTACCCTTTCTACTGCCTCTGGGTTTAGTTGTTTTATTGGGGACATTGGGTTTTTCTGCTATCGGAACAATTTTTTCAGCCATGTCTTCAACATCCAAGGCTAGAGACGTGATTCTTTCGATTCTGGTTTTTCCAATATCAGTTCCGGTGATTATCGCATCGGTCAAGGCCACCGGATTGATATTGGATGGAGGGTCGATCCAGACCGTTTATGCCTGGCTAAAAATCCTAGTCGCCTTTGATTTGGTTTTTCTTCTACTGGCTTTTTTAACATTCGGATATATTATGGAGGAATAATTTTGACATCGAAACGAATTTTCAAACTAATCTTCGAACTTGCAACCTTTGCTGCAATGCTCGCAGCGCTCTATGCCATATTTCTATACGCACCTGTTGAAAAAACAATGGGTCTTGTACAGAAAATTTTCTATATCCATGTGCCCTCTGCCTTTTTAGCTTTTTTGGGCTTTTTCATCACATTTATAGCCAGTATTCTCTATCTCTATAAAAGAGACCACAAATGGGACGTCGCGGCATTTTGTTCCGCTGAAATCGGGGTCATATTCTGCACTATCGTTTTAATTACGGGTCCTATTTGGGCCAAACCTATCTGGAATGTATGGTGGACCTGGGATCCCCGGTTAACAACTACCCTGATTCTCTGGTTTATCTATATCTCCTATCTTATGCTACGGCGTTCCGTAAAGGAGAGTCAGCAAGGCAACTTTTCAGCCGTCTTCGGAATTATAGGATTTGTCAATGTTCCGATTACCTTCCTTGCAATCAGGTTGTGGAGAAGCATACATCCGGTATTGATTACCTCACGGGGAATCAATATCTCAACGCCTATGAAACATACTTTGGCATTGACATTTTTAGCCTTTTGCCTGCTTTTCTTCTATCTGCTAAAAAGCAGAATTAAGCTTGAAAAGATGAAAATGGAAATAGAAATGTTCAGTGCTTTAATCGAGGAAAATATTCATTATCAAAAAAACTGAAAGGAAAAGACAATGGGAAGTTCGATATATCTTTTTTCAGCGTTTAGCTCAACCTGGATCATTATCTTCATATACATTTTCAGCATGGTGAGAAAACAAAGAACGCTGGAAATCCGGATTGAGAAATTAAGAGCGACTTTGGAAAATAAACTTGCTGCTGAAAACGCTCGATAGAAATCTATCAGGTGAGAATTAATAGAGATTCCAACGCGTCCATCATGGATGGCGTTAAAAAGAATTATCGGTCCAATAGACTGGGCCCAACCTGATGTCTTTAGATTGTTTCGGGATCTGATTCAGGAGGCAATGGTAAAAAAAGGATAATATGGATTTTAATAAAGTCACAAAAAACATCCTGATACTATCAATATTGTTGATGATGGTTTGGGCAGGATCGGCATTGGCCGCCAATGTGCTGTATGTGGGAGATTATCAAATTCAGATCTTTACTGATCCTGACCCTTTGATTGCCGGAAAAGAAACCACAATAATTGCTAAAATACTCCGTTCACGCGATAATATGCCTGTTAGAGGAGGAAAAATTTATTTCAGCACTTCGAGTAATTTCCAGGTAGAAGAAATTAGCCAATTAGAGCTCAAGGGCCATTCAACATATCAAGCAGCTAAAGAAGCCGACGATTTCGGAAATTACCAGCTTAAGACCACTTTTAAAGAACCTGATAGTTACCATATTCAAGTAGCGATCAACGAGCTGGGTGGCAAAATATTCCATCCACCGGTAACCTTCATTTTTCCCGTTACCGTCAATCCGTCCGGCAATTCAAACTTCAGGATTTCGTTAATGCTGCTTATAATCCTGTCCATTACAATAGCAGGTGTTTACCTGATGAATGTCAAAAGAAAAATGACATCTGCCGATTCAGAGGAACTTAATTTTCTGGATATTCCTTGGATAAAGAGACTTTTGCAGTCGAAATACTTTCAGCCTGCCTTTCAAGTACCTCTATTAGGCCTGACTTCAGTCCTTTTAATTCTGGCGTTTATAGATATTCAGGATTCCGGAAAGAACTTGTCCAGTGTAGTTATTTGGATCATATGGTGGGCCGGTATTATTTTTACCTTTGCGCTGGTTGGGAGGATGTGGTGCTTTATGTGTCCTGTGGGCGCATTATCAGAATGGACTTCCAGACTCTTTAAACCCCACCGTCTTTTCCCGGCAAAGCTCCGGAATATGTGGCTTGCAAATGCTATGTTTATCGGGTTGACATGGCTTGATATTCAGATCGGTGTGGTGCGCAGCCCTATCGTTACCGGATCACTCCTGATCGGTATCGCCGCCGTCGCGGTAGTTATCGGCATATTTTTTCAAAGAAGAACCTTTTGCAGGTACCTGTGTCCTATAGGGAGCCTAATCGGCATATACTCCATGTTTTCCGCCGTAGAATTGAGATCAAAAGACTGTGAAATATGCAGAAACCATAAAAACAAGGATTGCTATTTAGGCAACAAAAAGGGGTATGGATGTCCAATGTTTGAAACAATATCCGCCATGGACAGCAACAACATATGTAACTTCTGCGGAGAATGCATCAAGTCCTGCCCCAAAAATAATATCACGCTAAGATTAAGGCCTTTTTTCAAAGATGCGTGGACAACCGGAAAAAGGTCCCTCGACGAAGCAGCATTGGCGGTTGCACTTGTGGGGATAAGTATCTTTGTGGCCGGGGATATGCTGACATACTGGAAGGGCTGGATGCAGTCGGCGATGAAATTATTTCCTGCTCGGCAATTGGGGATAACATATCAGTATACCGTTGAAGTTATTACAAAATCTGTGCTTTATTTTAGCGTTTCGCTGCTTCTCATTCCCGGAATTATTTTACTGGCTGCGGCCTTATCCAATAAGATTGTCGGTATTAAGAACCACAATGGTATTAAACAAACATTTATTAATTTCGGTTATATGTTCATACCCATAGGGCTTTCCATGCACCTTGCGCATAATACCCGTCATCTATTCAATGAATCCGGAGGAATAATTCCGGCTGTCCAGAGAGTGATAAATAAATATACTCCTTTTTTTGCAGGAGAACCAAACTGGAACCTCGCTGTAAGACCGCTGATCGATGCTTCAGTTTTATTCTGGATTCAGATGGCACTTTTTATAGTTTTCTATATTTTTTCTTTATACTCTGGTCATCGACTGGCAATGAAAAACTATAGCCATCCGCATACGGCGCTTAAAGCCCTGTCGCCGATGATAGTTGTCTCTTTTATTCTCATGACTGTAAACGTTTATCTTCTCAACTTGCCGATGGTGCCAAGGCATATACATTAAACAACTAAGGGGGATTTATTATGAGTAAAAAATCAAGCTCAAAAAAGGCATCAAGAAAAAGACATGCGAAGTCGTCACGTCCAACTAAAATTTGGCCGATAATCATTGCAGTGGGTGTTGTGGTGTTTACAGGCGGTTACTTATATGACAACTATTCTCGAGTCTATCCGGTAGAAATAAAGAACATAACTTCGGCGAATATCGATGTTCTCAGGGGCCGTGAAACCCGACCGACACTCTCCCCGGCTCTGTTTGTCGGGGAAGTTGCCAGGGCGTATAATGTAGCCAAAGAAAATCGGGAACTGCTCGACAGCATATACTGTTACTGCAACTGTAAAAAAAGCTTTGGCCATAAGAGCCTGTTGACTTGCTTTGTCGACCGGCACGCTGTTAATTGTAATATCTGCACGGACCAGGCTTTATATGCCCACTCGCTTTATCAAAAAAAGAATGACATCGCCCAAGTGAGAGTAGCTGTTGATAAAAGATTTTGGCGGCCGTTGCGGTAATACGAACTGCTTATCACCATTAGAAGGAGGTAGCTTAAGTTGTTGAACAACCTATATGAAAAGACTGTATCGTAATCAACAACTGATAGCTCCTATACTGGTGCAACACCTTAATACTCGATAACTTTGACTTAGGTTATTGACAACGAAACGTAAATGCTTGTTCTTGCTAATTTTTCTTGCGCTGACACTCCCGGTTGCAGGCCAAACCCAAGGCAAGGTAACGGCCATTGACTCGCTTGCCGTTGAACTCTGGCCTGATTATGATCGGGCCTCTGTCCTTGTTATGTTAACTGGCACTCTACCCGCTGACACAAAGCTACCTGCAACTGTCATAATTCCATTTCCGCAAGCAGCTCAGTTGAATGCGGTCGCCAGCATAGATAGGAGTGACGGCAGAATGAAAGATGATATCTCTTACAGCCATGTTCCTGCTGAGATCAAGTTTTTTACCCCTGATTTAAGTTTTAGATTGGAGTACTATCTCCCTTACCTAGTCAATAATATCCAGCGCACCTTTAACTTTACATGGGTAGCTGGCTTATCCGTTAAGAGATTTCAATTAAGGGTACAGCAACCAACATCCGCAAATATCCTAGAAACTGAGCCTGCGACTAAAAATATATTAAGAGATGAGGATGAGTTTACCTATTACGCCTTCCCTGTACAAGCTGTCCCGGCTGGGCAGTCATTTTCAGTAGACGTGAATTACACAATGACCACAGCTCAATTGTCAGCAAAAAATTTGGTTCCTCCTAGTGCGCGCGTACAAGAACCTGGATTACCCTCCACATCAAACACAGAAAAAGGTGTTAACTGGCCCGTATTGGCTGCTGTTGTGGGAATTTTAATAATGTTAGTTGTCTTCATCTGGCAGATTGCCGCCAGCCGAACTGCGTCAAACAGGCACATAACCCATAATGCAAAGGCAAAAAAACAGCACAACACAAAATTTTGCGGCAAATGCGGAACGGCCTTACAAGGTTATTGATCCCTAATCTTGCAGTAACAAGTCATGAAAAAAACCTTTGTTAAATCGATGTTGTTTTTGATCCTTTTTAGCCTAATTGTATCGTGTACCTACTCGAAATCAATGCAGACCGAAACCGGTCGGGGGGCTGACCCGCTGTCTTTAATGACCCGCTTTTACCGGGGACCGTTGAATCATCTCTCTGCTGTCAGGTCCGGGGAATGCCCCATGTATCCGTCAGATTCCGAATACAGCTTACAAAGCATTAAAAAACACGGCAGGTTGGTAGGATGGATAATGGCAATGGACCGCTTGATGCGTTGCGGTCGCGATGAAACAAGATTGTCGCCAGAGGTTTTCATTAACGGCAAGCGGAAAACCTATGACACAGTGGGTAAAAACGATTTTTGGTGGAGTGACGAATAAAGACCATCGTTCCCGGAAACGAACATCTTGGATGACGCAAGCAGGCACTAATCAGACCAGTATCAGAATACAATTTTATGAAAGCTTTATTTATTAAAACGCTCCTCTGGATAACGACTGCCGATGTACTAGGCGTCGGCCTTGGTTTTGCCAGGCCAGCATTCCTCCCTGTAAGTTGAAAACCCGTATATATCCCATTTTGATCAATTGCTCAGCAGCAACGTAGCTCATCTGATCTCCCATGCAGTAAACAACGATCTTCGCATCCTTATTTTTTGGAAGTAAGTTTTTATATTGTTTTATGGCATTGAAAGGGATCAAAAGGTCGGTGTTGTCAATCTCTCCCTGATAGGGGATATGAACATTGATGAGAGTGAAATCTTTCTGATCCATTAATTTTTCCAATTGATCTACGGATATGTTTTCGTACGATTTATTATCCATGGGCCAGGCATTGTAAATGAAATACCCAATGAGGCCTACAATGAAAAGCACCATTAAAGAACTTGACTTTAAATTTATTTTTTCCATTTACTTTCTCCTTTATTGCAGGCTCATCCATTTCTTGAACACTGAATATTATATCCCATTAAAAGAATCAGCAATTGTTATGCCAAGAATAAAGCGCATAACCTTAGGGGATCCCATAAGATTTTTAATTGTTAATCAATACCTTTGCAAATTTCTCTACCAAAACGGCCAACTTTTTCTTTCCAAGCATCAAAAGTAAAATAGAGGATATTTTTGCTCCAAGGCTTCTCAACGAATCTTAGCCCTTTAGATATTAAAACAGGCTGAGTTATGTGCCGTTTAATCTTATTTTTACCGGTTTTTGCAAAAGAAACCTCACATGCAGTTATACTTTGTCATATCGTCGCAAAATAGAACTGTTTGCATTCAAAATCCGCAGGAGCGGGTAATATTTACTCATCTGAATCCCTTTAACGACCAAGATGGATATTTTTAATCCATCTTAGTGACGAATTGACTCGACAGAATAACCATTTCGTTCAACATACAATGTAAATATCAATATTAACGGTTGGTTAAGATTTGACAATGAAAGTTGGCACAGCTTTTGCAGTACTACAGTGTGGTATTATAATAACATATTAGGAGAATTCAAATGAATATCTTTTTTATCGATTTTATAAGCATACTGATGATTAGCGGTTTTATGTTTATTTCTTGTAAAGGCCGTAGAATCTTCCAGAAGGCGCATGTTTTGCTTACGGTAAAAATGCGAAAGAGAGGTAGACCATGAGCGCACTTATTACAAAAAGACATCATGAAGCCGAGTCACATGATTGCTGCGGTTCTTCCGGAAAGCTTAAAATCCGCTCGATGCGGGAAGATGTTTCGTTGGAAGACCACGAAAGTAATGACACGGTTTCATTTTTAATCGATGGCATGA